>Ga0247727_10000297_pt1 | contig 119760 bp, 107 predicted proteins | sample WisWelCaveWW1625_FD_202498 | JGI IMG/M metagenome (GOLD analysis project Ga0247727, IMG submission 202498) | Biofilm microbial communities from Wishing Well Cave, Virginia, United States - WW16-25 | ecosystem: Environmental > Aquatic > Deep subsurface > Groundwater > Cave microbial mat...
TCGGTCTCGGTGGTGGCGGCCTGCCGCACGGTGGCCAGTTGCGCGTCGAGGGCGGCCAGCTGCTCCTGGCGGGTGAGGAGCTGCTGCTCGGCGGCCTGGGTCTGGGTGACCAGCTGGTGTTGGTAGGCTTTATGGAGTTGATCGATTTCCCGATTGAGCCGATCGGCTTCCCGCTGGCTTCGACGTTGCAGCCGCTCAATCTCACGCGTTAGTTGACGGGCCTGTACGCCGGCTTCCCGCTCCTGCGCTTTGAGTTGTCGTTGATGCTGTTGCCGCTCCTGTTGTAATCGCTTTGCCGAACCCCGCCGTTCCTCCTGCCACTTCTGCTCGATCGCTTTCACCGCGTCACCAATCTGGTTTGACACCGTAGCGTCGAACAGCTTCAGGATGGCCGGGGCCAACGGCGCCGTCGATCCAACGGAGGCCGTTGGACGCGCCGCCCGCTCCGGCAACCGTTCCAACCGCATCCCCTCTTTCGCCGCCACGACAATCTGTCGGTACGACGGCTCCCGGTTGTCGCCCGGGTAATACTCGCGGTTGTAGAGTTCGAGCACGCGACGGCGGAGCGCGGTCGGCGCCTTGCTCCGCTCCGCATGAAAATCGACCAGCAGCATCAGCAGCCAGTTTGGCAGGTAACCGTTAGGGAGCGTGATGCACGAGAGCCCCTGGCGCTCCAGCCATCGGACCGTCCCCGTCAGATCCGGCAGTCCGTAGCGCTGATGCTCTGTCAGAAATTGGTGCTCGATACCATAGCGGGTTTTGATCTGTTCCCACGCGATTCGCTCCGCGAGCTCCACCTCGGCTCCTTGGAACGGCGCCCCCACGATGATCAGATCATCGGCGACACGCGCCTGCTCGGCGAGAAACCGGCTGCGCTGCCGCGGCGGGATATGCTCAAGCACATCAAGACTGACCGCAACGTCGAACGCCTTATCGGGAAATGGCAGTTGCAGCGCGTCCGACTGGATGAATCGTCCGCTCTTCGCGCGTTGATAGTCGATGGTATAGATCCGATCCTTCGGGAGGAACCGACTGAGATAGTTAGCAGGCGTACCGATATCGAGGATACGAAGCTGCGGCTTTGTCCGGAGAGTGGAGATCACCTCCTCGACGATCTGATAACGCTGGAACTTATCAAATCCGAGATGGAATTTGTTCACCAAGCACCGTCCGCGTCCGGTGCTGCCACGTGCCGAACGGTTTGATCAATCCGTACCGCTCCTCGGCAGCGTTGGACAGCACGTCGAAGCCGTACATCTGATCATGATGGTCGAGCGGATGCTGGATCTGGCGATCATAGACGGCAACGGAGAGCCGATACTGCCCTTCGAGCAGCGGCAGCGCTGGCATGGCGAAACGCACCTCGCCGCTCCCCTCGATCATCTCGATCTCGAAACCGTACGCTCGGGTGTTCGGTCCACAGAGATGCGTGCCGTCGGCGCGATGCACGCCAACGCCGAACACCGGCGCCTCGATCGGCCGCCTCGTCTGATAGCGGATTACCACTTCCATCGGCTCGCCGGTCCGGAACGTCGCCGCTTCCCGCCCCGTGCCATCCAAACAGCTGACGCCAACAATCACCGCCTCCTGGGTTCCCCACCGACGCTGCCACGCAGGAACCTGCCCGCCAGCTGCCGCGGTGTCGGCTGCCTGCTCCGCCTGCACGTCACCAGCGTACGCCATCGTCACTGTCTCTACGCGATCGTACATCCGCACCTGACCAGCGTCAAGCCAGATAGCCCGATTGCATACCTGATTCACCTGTTGCAGGTTGTGCGACACGAAGAGGATCGTCGTCCCCGCCGCCTTCAGCTCCCGGAATCGCTCGAAACACCGCTCCTGAAACGCCAGATCCCCTACCGCCAGCACCTCGTCGATCAGCAGGATCTCGAAGTCGACATGGATCGCCATGGCGAAACCGAGCCGCATCCACATGCCGGTGGAGTAGGTTTGAATCGGCGCATCGATGAACGCTCCCAGTCCGGCAAACTCAACGATCCGGTCAAACCGCTCTCGGATCTGTCGATGTGACAATCCGAGCAACGTTCCACTCAGGTAGATGTTCTCGCGGCCGGTCAACTCGCTCTCAAAGCCGGCGCCGAGCTCTAGCAGCGCCGACGACGTGTGATGCAAACTGACACGCCCGCTGTCAGGCACGGTGATTCCGGCCAACAGTTTGAGGAGTGTCGTCTTACCGGAGCCGTTACGGCCGATGACGCCGATCGTCTCGCCACGCGTCACGGCAAACGAGACATCGCGCAACGCCCAGACATCGTCCCATGCGCGGACTCCCCACTGTGCTCCGAACAGACCCCCTACTACCGAGCGCTTCCGTCGCCAGATTCGATACCGTTTGCTCAACTGCTCAACACGGATTGCGTCCATCAGTCATCCTTGGTGCGCGCGTGAAACGTATCTCGTGAAGCGTTTGAGAAATACCAGAAGCAACACATCAACGATGTCGCGCGCATTCGGAAGCAGTGGTTCCGCGCTTCACGAACGACGCTTCACGCATCACGGGTTTATACCACATCAGCAAACCACCGTGCGGCTCGCCGGAACACTAGGAAACCGATCGATCCGACTAACATGCTCACGATGATTGCGTACGCCATCAGCCCAAGATCCACCGCACCCCCTATGCCCAACAATACTTGTCGATACAGCGTGACAAACACCGCCATCGGATTGGCGGCCAGCCACCACCAACGCCATGGCTCAGTCACTGCATCCAACGGATAGAAAATTGGCGTCGCGTAGAACCAGATCAATAGTCCCAGCTCCACCACGTATTTCACATCACGAAAATAGGTATGCCAAGCGGCACACCCGCAAACGATTCCCAGCACGAAGATTGCTTGCAGAACGATGAGCAGCGGTAACCAGCAAAGCCCTGGCCCTAGTCGGACGCCGAACAACACCAACGTTGCGACGAGCAGCCCTATCGCTACCAGCAAGTGATAGAGTTGTACACTTACCATCGCGATGGGGATCGCCTCGCGCGGAAACGCCACTTTCTTGATCAAACCTCCGCTCTGTACGATCGTCACGGTACCGGTGGCAACGGCCGTCTGTAGAAAATTCCACGGAAAGAGAGCGCACAGCAGGAAGAGCGGGAACCGTTCGATGCTGACCGGAATCAACCAAGTGAACACGACCGTCAGCACCGCCGCCAGGCAGAGCGGGTTGATCAAGCTCCACAAGAGGCCAAGCGATGCTGTCTTGTACCGTAGCTTCATCTCGCGCGACGCTAGACTCGCGATCAGATCGCGGTACCGAATCGTCGTGCGCACCAGCGCAATCATCGAGAAGCACCGCGTGACGCGTGACTCGTGACGCGTGACTCGTGAATTCTACCGGTCAAGCGGCCCACCAGCATGCACCCAATCCTCCACAGCACCCAGCACGATAGTCGGATCGCCCGCATGCTCTGATACACAAGTCTCGGCACGGCCATCAGCAGGACCGCCAGCTGTTCCATCGTCTGCCGCTTCTCCGTATCCGATGGCCAGTCATACGCTCGGTCATCGGCTCCTCGACGACCCACCAGCCATTCGCGCAGCGTCTTGCGTCGAATCAGATACCACTCACCCCATCGGTTGTAGAGCAGCTTGTAGCACGGGAACCAGAGGCACGTCGCGGCAACCAATCGCGGATCCAGCGACAGAAGCACCACGGCGCTGAGCTGCTCGCCGCGCCAAGATCGTAGCGCGCGTAGCATCTGCCACGCCCCCGAGCCACCGCTGGCGCTGCGAATGACCGCGTGCGGAAATCGCTCGGATACCTGCGCCGTCGATGCTCCTGCATGCTGATCGTCCGCAGTCGCCACGATCAAGACTTCGCGGAACACCGATGGGTCGACGTCCCGATCTTCATGCGTTAAGAGACACCAGCTCCTGCCGATCTGCTTCAGCCACTTCCACGAGTCGTTCGTTGTATGCATTCTCCTGCCCCGTTCCCAACAGCTCCAGATACAACGCTTCTGTCTGCCGCCCGATACGATCCCAGTTGCATACAGTTTCGGCGCGTCGCCGTCCCGCAGCTCCGATCCGCTGCGCGCGTGAGGGATCACTGAGCAACCCTACAACCGCTTTCGCGAACGCCTCCGGCCGATCAGCAATCACTACGTCGTCGCCAGAGACGACTGGGTATCCTTCACAACCAATCGTTGTCGTCACCACCGGCAGCCCCATCGCCCACGCCTCCGCCAGCTTCACTCGCAACCCGCGCCCCAATCGAATCGGCATGACAAAGAGTCGGCTCTGCGCCAGATACGGACGGACATCCGTGACCGAACCGGCCACCGCGATACCGGGCCGCTGCCCAAGCGCCACAATCTCCGGTGGCGGATCATAGCCGACGATCACCCAGGTTGCCGATGGTCTTGCTCTCCGGATACGCGGCCAGACTTCCTGAGCGTACCAAAGCACCGCATCGATATTGGGAGCATGTCGGAAATAACCGAGGAAGACCATGTCCCATCGCGGCTGCGTTTCTGGTTGGGGCCGGAAGTGCTCCAGATCGGCGCCGAGTGGAATGGCCTCGATCCGTTGCCGCGGCAACCACCACTGCAGCGCGCGCCGATCCAGCTCCGACATCGTGACGACCGCATCAAACCGCTCGCACAACGCCGTCTCCGTTGCCAACCCCTTGATGGTAGATCCTGCTCCCCGCGGTTTCCGCCACCAAGGCATGTACGGCACCTCACGCGCCCGAGCTGCAAAGTGCACCTGATGCTCCGTGAGCACGCGCGCGAACCGCGTCCGACCACTCGGCGCGTACGATGCCATAAGTAAGTATTCGCACTGCAGCACGTCGTACGACTCCTCAACCAGCAAACGCCTGACCAGATGTCGCATCGGTTGGTAGTCGAATTCGTCCACCATCGTGGAGGCAAGGCCGAGAAGATCGGGACACCAGGGGTATCGACGTAACACAGTCTCAGCGCGGTGACACACCTTCTGTAGCGCTGGCAGATGCGGCTCTTCCTCCGGTGTGATAAACGAGACAACATCCACCACGTGACGCCGAGTCAGCTCCTGTATCACGCGGAACATGCGCACCGCTCCACCGTGGATTCCATCGACCGGCAGGTACGGGCACAGTACCAACACATGCAACGGCTTTTGCGATGGGCGAACGATCCGATCGTAATGCTTCTGATAAGTAAACGGCCCATAGGACATCGCGAGGACATCGGCATCCGTACGCTGGAGCCCTGGCGTCATCGAGCGGCGCTTAGCGATCGCCTGCGGTAACCGCTGCAGCGCCCCCAGAAATCCGAGGAGGCGTGGCACGTTGAGCATCACCAACCCCTTTAACAAATACCACGGCAGCCATGAGAGATGCTGAAACAACAGCTGGTGATCACGCCAGTTGCTCCAGACAAACAGTAGGCGGTTGCGTTCCAGCACCGTGGCGATAAATCGCTTCGGCAAGCGTCCGATCGAGCCACGGTGCATATGGTAGACCACACTCCGCGGTTCGAAAACGACACGCCATCCCCGCTGCCATGCTCGGTACGAGAGATCGGTGTCCTCCCAGTAAAACGGCTGGAAGATCGGATGAAATCCACCCAGCGTCAGAAACTTCTCACGGTCGACCATCATCGCCGCCCCGCAGGCGTAGAGCGTGCCGAGCGGCACCGAGAACTCTTCACGGATATGCTCAACCACCGGCAACCCAAATCGCACCCATCCGCGCGTCCGGCCGGTCTCCTTGCGGATCCCTTCGCGCACCAACATCTGACAACCTACCGCAAAGACATCGGATGATGCGAAGTGCGGCAGAAGCGGCTCCAGAAAATCCGGCTCTACCTCAACATCGTTGTTCAGGAAGACGATCAGACGACCCTTTGATGCCATGGCTCCTGCATTGTTGCCACCGATGAACCCCTCGTTTGTCGGGCGCTCCACCACGCGCACCGAAGGAAACGTCTGTCGTACAAACGCTACCCCGTCATCGGTGCTGGCATTGTCCACCACGATCACCTCGCACGGCACCCTGGCCCGCCGCGCCGCCTCCACCACCGATAGCAGATTCCGCCGCAGATGCCCTACCCCGTTCCAGTTGACGACCACGATAGAAAGGGCAGCCATCGGTCTACTCACAGTGATATCAAGCATAGGCTATAAAGCATGCTTCATCAAATCATAGATGACTACGCTGTCGTCTCGGTATACGACATCTGAAGCTAGCTTTTCAACCAAAGAATCTACTCCAACGACCAGATATCGGATCTTATATAGTTGATACAATTGCTCATGCCGACCGTCCAACACACACTGCCAGATCTCCCCGTCCTTCTTACTCACGCTTGCTGGTACACGAGACATATACCCATAGAAGATGGGTTTACCATGAACCGTTTGATGGTATAGGAAACGCGGTAAAACCGGAGTGTGGGCTGTAAGGTCCATAACCCCATCATTCCCAGGCAAATCCCGCAGTGCATAGACATACGGGGGTACATCGAGAGAACTTATCGTGAGAGGGCGTGGAAGGTATTCAAAAAGAAGGATAAGAAGCAACGTCAACACTGACAAGAAGCGGAAAATGTTTGGGGGCGCACTGAATAAACTCTTTAACGCGTACGCTGCCATAATAGACGCACTCAAGATGACGATGACCACTCCTCGGATAGGCACGCCGGTCAGTTGAAGCGGGGGACAGATTTTCTCCAACACCGTATACGGGAGCTTCACATACGGCATCCTAGTTCCCCAAATTTGCAACTCAGGTCCCAAGGACCAAACGAAAAAAAAGACCATTGGTACTCCCCACATCAATATTTCACGATTCGAGAAACTCACACGCTTGTACCATGCAATCACAACCAAAGTCAGGACAGCGATCCCGATGTGTACGCTTGATTCATTGATATCCCCGGGTAACGCCATCCAGTACCATTGTGTCAGTTGCGAAAACCTCCAATGCCCTCCTGGGATTAGCAATCCTAGGAAATCTAGAGAACATTCCCGACTGGCATGTCCGGAACCGAGCGGTTGACCGGGAACCAAATCAAGCAACACCCATGGATCATAGAGGTGGTACCTCCAAAGAAACCAGAAGAACATCCCAGATGTAAACATAGTCAGCACTGAAAAGGTGGAGAAATGGGCAAGCCGCTTCCTTAAGAAAACACCAGCGGAAGTCCCCTTGTCACTCGTAGCGTAAGTCACAGTCATTAAACACGCTGTCACTACACAAAAGAAAGCATAGTAGTAATCACACAGCACCACCCCCAACAACGTAACCCATGCAGCAATAGTTACTATAATCTGCGGCCGTGAGAGCAGGATATGCCAGCTCAGAAAAAAGCAAGGGATCCACTCAGTAGCAACCAATTGCAGGTGACCCTCCGCATGAGTAAAGTGAAAGTTAGAGAATGTAAAGATGCACCCCGCAACGATGCTGCTCCAATATGATCGGGTGAGATAAAAAGCGAGCAAGAAAGTTGCGACACCGGTTACCACGAACGAGAACACGACAAGAAAATTATAGGTTTCGGCGAGAGAAAGACTTCTCGAGAGCGGTATAGCCAATAGCCCGTTAAACGGTGTGAGGTTATGCCCCAGTAATGATGTCCCGTGAGGAAAATGAACATAGGTTGTATAGTACGGTGACTGCGTCAATCCGGTAACGGCTTTGTCCATCCACCATAAGCTCCACAAACTTTGAAAACCGTCGTGCTGATCAGCAAATAGGTGTGATGAGAAAGAAAACATCGCCGGATAAGTTAGAACAAAGAAAGCAAAAAGATATACGGCTAGCGGAACGATCAGCATCTTAGCGGTTTGGGGGAAACACTTTCTAAGAGTCACGCGGAGACACCTCGGAGATCCTCATTCGTCCGGCGCCTGCTCATCCGCCGCAACAGCTGGTTGGATGACCAATGAAACCTTTTGCAAGATCTTGATATCCGACCGTCCCGGTGGAACCCACCTCTGGAAAGGGTATCTTCGCATCTCCGTGTATCCTTCCACGATCCCAAAGCTGATAGCGTAAGCATCTTCCTCAACCCACCACCAACTTTTGCCAGGTCGATGTTGAAAGCGCGGATTATACAAGTGCCAGCCGTTAAACTCAAAGCCACCGTCGATTTCCGAAGGAGTTATACCGAGCTCGTTGGTTAAATCGTTTACAGCACGCCATCGCGCACGATTCCAAGCGAGATAATCATGCGTTGCACCAACCGTAAAATAGCCAACACAAAGCAGTAACCACAAGGAGACAGTTCTGATCATCCAGAGAAAGATTCCTGGACGAGCACCCTTTGTCACGTTATCTGCTCGCGTAAGTGTAACGTTAGGACTCTGCACCTGCGTTCGGTGGATATCATACTTATGCCGAGTCATCGCGAGCAAGGTCATGATAAACGGCAAGGGAAATACCATATCACGGTCCATTCGACGGCCAGTCAATAAGCAAGCTGCTAGGTACAAGGCAGTAACGAGTATTAGAAATGTCGTAGCAGACGTTTCCCTACGTTGCCGTCCACGGGCCAAGTCAGCCAAGATTCCACGACTGTTGAAAAATACCGCTCTGCAAAGAAGGAGTGACCCGATCACGCTGAACCAAGTAACCATGATCCATAATCTTGTTTCGCACGGTACATCTGGCCAAACCATATCGGGTCGTATGTGCGCATCGAGAAGAGTCAGTGGACCGAGGCCTGTCGCAAAGAGAATATTTCCCATCGACGGCATTCCATAACCTTGCCAAACGAGCAGACTGGTAATAATCACAGAACCAGCTGTGATCGCGAGCAAGAGCCTCCGCCTTAGACCGTGCAGCATGCTGGTCTGTTGATTCGCCATCATCGCCAGCAAAAAAGGAATCAAGAACGCTCCCAAATAGAGCAAATAGATAAAAGAAGGGATAATTTGATCGAACCACCATTTTGGTGATACCAAGCACGTTTGTTGCAACGCCAAAAACGGAAGAGCGGGATTGTAATTGAAGTGACGACCGGCCATCGTGTTATTGTATAGTATCCATATACAGGTGGATAACACAGATGGAACAAGAGCCCAGAGAACGTGAGGTCTTCTCGGGCCGTGCTTCAAGAGGTAAGCTACACTTGCTGCCAAAGGAACCACCGCACTCCCCTGACGGATCATCACCGCCCAGCACGCAATCAGACTGCCGAGCAACATATCCCAACGCGATTCTCGTGACAGCCAGCGAGTAAAATACAAACAGGAGAACACGCTGACTGCCAGTGCTGGAACATCTGTCATGAACGTGAGAGAGAGCTGGAAATAAATAGGATTGATAGCAAGCGCTACAGCTCCAGCCAACGCTGCGAAACGATCTTGAGTAACTGCTTTAATCAAGACATACGTGCCAACAATGCCGAGAAGTCCAGCGGTTGCACTTGAAATGCGAAGAGCTAAAAAGGAAAAACCGAACGGGATACAAAAGAGCAAACCCCACAGAATCTGGCCTATGAGTGTTGCCTGCCCCCAACCGTCAAAACGTATCTCACCGGTTTCAAACCATGATTGGGCTGAACGTACGTACGACCAGTCATCATTGAGCGGGAATTCCCCAACGAGACCTACCAGTGCTACCATCACGCACCAAATTAAACCGAGAACCACAATAAGAGAAAGATTGTCCTGAAAGAGCCTGGAGGCTATGGACCTTACCTGCGCAAGCCCTTTTAGAACCATCCCCCTTGAACGGTGGCGCTCTTGGTCTACCACAGCATCACCGGCATCGAGAACGCATCGCTTTCCAACCAGCAACTATCGCCAACAACAAGATCGCCAGTCCGGTAAACGCAGCGCCGATATAGAACGAGCGAGGTCGATATCGAAATAGCACACGATGACGGCCTCTCTCAAGCCACACAGCACGTAGCAAACCGTTGGCGCGAACGATCTGAACACTGGCGCCATCAATCGTAGCGACCCACCCAGGGTAAAACACTTCGCTGAGCACCAACCACGCGCCGGAGTCGCCAACCTCAGCGGACAGCTCGATGCGCTCCGACTCATACCGGTCGATAGCAACTTGGCCGATCGGCTGTTCGTCAGATACCACTGCAGCACCATGCGCAGACATTGTAGTAGGCAGCTCAATAACCACCTCCTGCCTCGGATCAAATCCCCTACTGTGTATACGCTGTAAGGCTTCGAGGCGGGAATCGACCTTCTGCCACCGAGCCATCAGAAACGCTCTGGGCAACATATCGGTATTCTCATAGATGTGGACAATCGTGCTGGAGTTCAAGCGCTCTGCATGGATGCGACGCCAAGAGTCGGGTTGGTCAGTAGTTCGCCAGAGATACAGCTCTTTGATCTGTAGAATCGGACGCTCATAAACGTTTCGTAATACAATCTCGCTCACTGTCATAGGATCAATATCAACATGAGTGGAGAAGAAGACATTGCGGTTCGCGACATCATGCCACACATGATGCGCCAAAATCCGCTGACCAACTCGTGGCGATATGCGACCGGTAGCATCGCCGGTTTCTACCCCATACCGAATTGGAATAATGTGCTGTTGACCACCAGTTTCTCGTAGGACGATTTCACCAATCGCCGTGCCGAGGGGAATTTCTTGAGAGTTATCCACCAGCACGGTTGATACGAAATCGATCCCTCGACATCCGATCGAGGGCGAGAGCGGAAGGGCCCATTTGCGGCCGGTGAGAAACTCCACCACCGGAACTGCAATCACGTTGGGCGATCGCTCTTCATACCAGTGGTTTTCGAAGGCAACCAGATAGCGCACGTTCAGCAGATCAAACGCCGGGGAATAGTGTGACATGATTGTGCTACGGAACTGCTGGTAGCTGAGCAGATGGCGAGCGGTTGCGGATTCCGATTGCAAACCGAACAGCATGAGCTGCGATGGTGGGCGATGCGGGAATTTCACACGAAATAGCGATGGGTCGCCAAGGATCGGACGCAAGTAGCCGGGCGGGGTAAGGTATGACATCACATCCTTGGGATACATCCCAACTCCATGCCATTGTGTGATCAGGTCGGTTGCGATACTGGCAACGACTCCTCCGGCAACGAGTGAAGTTGGCCACACAGGTTGCATCAGGAGCGCCAGGCCAGCTACTGCGGTCCCTGTTGAGACCAGTGAATCGTGCACGCCCTGATGAAAGAACGGCTGTTGCCAGGCAAGTAACTTGGATTGTTTCTCCGATGCCCGAACCGCAACCATCAACGCAACGCCAAACCCCACGGTCAGAATCGTAAAAAGCCATTGCCGAAGCATCTTATGCTCGCGAACACTGAAAACATGTCGCAGTGCCGCATCCAAACCGAAACCGGCCAATACGCTGACGCCAATCGACCATAGTAGTAGATAACGACTAGGTGCACGAGCAATACCCAGCAAAGGAATTCCTTGATGCACCAACCAATGCAAGCCGCCGGCGCGCCCCAGCGCCAGCCAGAAGCCGATGGTAGCCAACGTCAACCAAGGGAACACCTCTCTGAAACGGTGGAATCGAACGGCGGTTACCGCCAAACAGAGTGGCAACAATCCTTGGTACGCGGCGATCTCGGAAAACCACTTCGGCCCCCAATAAGATGGTGTGTGATATAACAACCACCCGAACCACTTAGGAACCACCTGCATCACGATCCCCTCCGCCGTCAGTGCGTTACGAGCGATGTCATCGTAGGAATAAGCGGTGCGTGCTGATGCGAGGACGAATTCGATCATCGGCAGCAGCTGTACCGCAGAGAGCATCATACCGATCGTTGCTACGCTGCCGACAACCGTCAGTCCCCAACGATAGCGTTGGCCAGCGCGAAAGCCAGCCGGCTCGAACACACAAGCGGCAAGCATAAAGCACACTAATCCAACGGCCAGCGTTACAACGGTAGCGGGGCTCCCGGCAAGCCCAATCAATCCCAGCCATATACCAGACCATATGATAGGACGCCATGAGTGATTCTTGATCGCATGCCAGACACAGGTTAACAGAATTGGTGCGTACGCTTGAGCGCACACATGAGACACATGAGCGGAACGAGCGATGAAGCTGCCGCCCAAGCTGTATGTCAAACCAGCCACAACCGCCGGCCAGCGCCCGCAACCAAGCGATCGAACAGCCCAATACATTGCGCAACCAGCAAACCAGATATGTAGGAATGTGAAAAACTCCAACATTCGGAACAGACGATATCCGCTCCGAGCGAACAGGTGCAGCAATAGAGAAGGCGGATAGAAGCTCGCATGATCGGCCTCAGCCGCGAACGGCATGCCGCAATCAAGATAGGGATTCCACAGGGGCAAAGCACCATGAGCCATTCGCTCTGCGGCGTATTGGTGGCTTGGGAAATACCAGCTCGTGAAATCTCCCCAGAGATGCTCCGAGCCGCGTAGCAAACCGCTGAACAGCAGGCCTGCGGCTAACAGTAGAATCCCGCAGGCCGCCACATCCGGTACAATTTCACCCCGCACGGCCTGGCGACAGCGTTGCACCTTGGATGGCACGGCTGATTCGGCTCCCGCATCGATGTTCAGAGCTGGCCTCCCGGTTGCCGAGCGGTATCGACACGCGTGGTCATCCATCCCAGGCGACGCGCCAGCGACCACCACCGACTTCGCAGTCGCCAGGCAAGTGACCCGCCCCCCCTGGCGTTCACCCTCGTCAGTTCATCCAGCAGTGGTTGGCGAGGGTTGCCAGACACGTCACAGATGCCGAGATGTGAAATCATCGAATAGCAACGGACGAGATCGACAACTACCGATGAAGGCCCGTCGTCAGGCAACCGGATCGTCACGCGAGCCCCGTTGGCATCCGCTGATGACGACTCCCACTCGATCACCTGCTGCTCGTAGATCGGACCGATCTGCAGCACGCGTTCCTGCCGATCAGTGACGCGACCATCCTGTAGTCGCTCGATCGCGACCAGCAAGGTTGCCTTCTCTAACTGTTCCGTGCGAGCGTAGAGCGAGCAAAACCTTCCCCCATACCCTGCCATATCCTGTCGGATCAACCCGCCGGGCCGTAGCTGCACTGCGCGCTGTCCATGAAACGCATGTGACGAACTATCCACATCCAGCACATCGCCCTCTGCATGCCATCGATCGATACCGAGCTCAAAGCCCGGGTTGTAGACACTGTTGAGCGTATAGTCCTGCCAAGCCCAAATCCCGTACCCCAACGACTCGGTTAACAACAATTCGGTAGCCGATATCAGGAATAACCGCTGATGATCCAAGTTTTCTTCGCGCAGCGCTGCACCGATCTGTTCAAAGAACACGGGGCGACGCCCCCACTCCGCCACCGCCTGCAGCTGCAATGCCAGCTCGCGCACGGCCTCTCGAGCTTCTAACAACGGCGCCACGTGCGTGAGCGGAACACCTTGATAGGGATAATACCAGCTCGCCGCGAAGTCATAGTCGGTGATCGTTCGGAACGTATCCAAATGATGATAGGTGTCGTCAGGATCGATGCGCGCCTCAAAACCAATGATGCCGTTCGGATTTCCCTCCCGTAACGCCCGAGCCAGCTCCGGCGCTCGCTGAATGATGTAGCTATCGGCAAACGCCCAGAAGTCACCCACCTTGTTGTCACCCGAGTACTTCCGGCTATCCGGAATCTCAAGTTGCTCCCACGTCTGATTCTGCTCGCTCCACCGAGCGTTCCAGAATGACAGCGATGCGTTCTTTGATCGGCACCACTCGCGCCAAGCTCGACGATTATCCTCCAAACCTCCATACCACGGCTGTGGCCAAAGATAGGTATCCTCCCAGGACCAGAAGTATAGAATGCGAGGATATCCGCGGGTGGCGTTAGCGATGACACGGAACAATCCCCGATACGCGGCGAACTCCTCTTCGTTTGTCAACACAGCACCGGTCCACCAATCGCCTCCCTGAACCCCTTCGGGAAGTATTTCGTGTGATCCCATACGCAGAATCACCCAAAGACCTCTGGATTCAGCTTCTTGTATCACGTGATGCAATCGACGCAACATGCGGTCATCATAGCGGATCGGTTGGATTGATGGCTGAAACTCCCCCCAAGGCACCATCAAAATAATGGCATTAAAACCTCCGGACCGAATCATATCCAAATCTCGAGCAAGCTGCGCATCATCGAGATTACTCCAGAATGTCCGCAGATTGGCATCTGCCTGGAAATACTGAACGGCTTTGAGCTTTTCAGGTAGGGGCAATACGGTTGCTCCCGGTGAGATGAACCAGAGGAAAGAACCGATCAGTACAGAGATAATCCCCGCACCGATGGGCCAGCGAGCGTGCTTTACTTTGTCGAACATCTCGAACCAGCCAGATCGCATGTGCTACTCAACCACCACACGCACCAACTGGAACGCTAGATCGCGGTCATCGCCAGATACGCCAGCTTGACTTGGATTCCACGCACCCGAAGTTGTTACCCGAACCAATGATCGTGCGCCTGCTGCTATTGAAACAGGTACCGCCCACTCAAATACCCCATGATCAATACGCCTTGTATAGCGCTGCTCCCCGATAACCAAGATCAGCTCACGGTCCACCGGGAAAGTATCAGGAACGTAGCCAACAATCCGCATCCTCACACCTTCGCGGTCCGCTTGAATACCGACGCGCAAATCAGCGCTCACCCACAAATCATCCCATATACCCTCCGCCTCACCAACTTGATGCCCACATCCCTGGATCGGAAGACGCTGTCTCAACAAACCTTGAGCATGCTCAAGCCGTTGTGTCAGCCGATACATCGTGTCGGAAAACTTCAGCTCGCGATCGTAAAGACGTCTCAAATGTTGATCGCGACGAGCTAGTAGTCGCTTCAACTCTTCAACGTCGTCGTACGTCAACGTCGAACCGACACGAAACCGTTCAGGCAATGGTCGTTCCACGTAAACGGTTGCATGGGACGCCGCAGCGTCCTCTGAAGGGCGTGTTCTGCTATAAAGATAGATGGCGAATGATCGACGCGACAGGTGGCGTTTGTCTGATGACAGTTCAATGCGCTTGAATCCATGCCAAGAAGCCTCCGTCGTTTCGAAGATGATGCACCGGTTGAGCACCGGGAGGAACGCGACCGCCTGATTCTCTTCGGACTTCCAGGGGTTCGTGTGTAACTCAATAGCCCCTCCCCACGTAGCATCCCATTCAGGGTTCAAGAAAACGATTAAATTAAGCCGGCGATGCCACAGTTGTGTTGGATGATAATTGAAGTCGACATGAGGATCGAGTTCCTGCCCGCATAAATTCTCATGAGTGCCTCCACCAACATAGTCGGGATCGTACAGCAGATCAGGTATTCCGGTCATCGCCTCGATCATCTGAAGGAATTCGCTGGAACGAATATGCTCATCGAGCGCTACAAACGTCGGGCCCAGCTCGCGGACGTTTTCGAACGTCGCCTTGCCACCAACGCCACGTTGCTCGTTGACGGCATGCGACGCGTCGAACAATGGAAATTCCTGCAGCAGTCGCCGACAGAACTGAGGACCGAGGAAATCGTCGATCACGATATGGCGAAACGGCCGCGCCGATTGAAACGATGCGGCATAATCACGGGCGTCAGATACAATACGCTCCTGCACAATGCTCCCCTCGACCATCGGCATACGACCACCTCGTTTCATACCGACTCACACTGTGTGAACGGCTGCCCGATCGCGATGCGAATGCAGCACTCCGACGAGCTCTCGAAAACTCGATAGACCGATCCGACACTCATCAATCATCTGACGGATTCGGGGAGACGTTAACGCTTGTGCTTCCCGTAACCGTTGGTAGCCCATCCCAGGATAACGCCGGTAACGCCTCCCCAGCGATGGCACCTCGAAACCTGGATGACATAGCAGCTCATTCACCCCAGCCGGCATATTACCAATCTGACGGGTTAACCACTGTTCATCCAAATACCCACTGCACTCGATCCCCAGGGTGTGATCAGGAAATCGGCATGACCAACCCTCCGTTGCCAACTGTCGAACGCATGCACGCGCCATCCACCCAGCCGCTAACAATTGGATTCCTCTCCAAGACGCAACTCGTCGGCAATCGGCCGCGGACAGCACAGGGAGCCGCACCCATGGAATCGCATATTCTTCGGCGAGATGGACAACCATGCGAAACACCCAAGGCAGTAGGTGTAGATGACAGTGAGAATCAAGATGGCTAATGGAGACCCGATAGCGCAGCACCCGTTCGATTTGCGCCCTGAACTCTCGTTCGAGATGCCAGTTCGCGACACGGCTCACACACAACTTCGCAATCGTCGGTAAGGGCGTACGAGGGAAGCGACCTCGCCGATTGACGAGTCCAGAAACCTCTGCCAACGGCAGAGCCGCACGTCCATCCACAGCCGTCAAATGAACGCCGATATCCAATCCGGGCTCGCTGCACGCAAACTCAACCGCATGTTCGAAAGCTCGCCCGGTCGCGATCAGTGACGCGCTTCGCACAATACCGTGTCGGAATGCATGCAAAATCCCTTCGTTAACGGATCGAGAAAGCCCAAAGTCATCGGCGTTCACGATCAACCAGCGCGCATCTGCACAATCAGACATCGATAGCACGTCTGGCTACGCAAACGAGGGAAACGCCGAACGGCAAGGCGCCACGCTGCAACCACCATGCCTCTGCAAGTAGGAGTCGACGGCACAGAGTATTCAGCGGTGGAGGCGGCATGATCAAATCACTGGTTATCTGACGATTATCCCATCCTACCAACCGCTGGAACGCCCGCACAATACAGATCGCCGGAAACAACGCTGTGTTGACGTAGCTCATATACCGGGGTTCCCAACATGCGCTTCTCAACACACGATCCAGCTGTCGAGCAGTGTAGCGGCGTTGGTGATGATTGGCGCGATCGTGATGGCTCCACAAGAACTGATACGCCGACGTCAGAAGCATCAACCAGCCCCCCCGACGACAGACGCGCGCCATCTCGCGCAAAGCAGTCGTATCCGCCTCAATGTGTTCGATCAATCCGAAACCGGTCACCAGATCAAACGCTTCGCTGCGAAACGGCAATTGCTCGGCCAGCCCTTGCACCCGATCTGGTAAAGCGCGCCTCCCTGCCCAATCCAGAGCATCCCAAGAAGCATCGAGTGATGTTACATGACCGAACTGACGGAGCCACTGCGACGTTCCCCCCGCTCCGCAGCCGAGATCGAGAATCCGTAGTACTCCTCTCTCTTGAGAATGCGGCAGGACGCGCTGCAGCAATGCACCGTATACTCCGCGCATCCCCTGGAACCACCAATGATCACGCTCGATCAGATAATGCTTGCGGTATTCGTCTTGCTCCACGCCACTGCCCGCCCTTGCTCGATCGCCGCATCCACCCCAACATCGCCATCTCTCGTAGAATACCCCACGTGACCCGTAACGATCCCATCTTTGATGTACCGAATAGCCTCGGCTGGTACTGAACGGGCAGCTCGACAACCCGGTAACCGCCACGTTGAGCATTTATCAACACCTCAGCGGCGATCAGACCGGTCTGCGAGCCAATCGGATAACACCGCAGCGCCTCCGACCGGAAGAGTTTGCACGAAAAGCCGACGTCGCGCACGTATAGGCCGAATAACCATCGGATCAACTGGTTGTACAACCGCGATTGCAATCGACGCCAACGTGACCCCCCGTAGGTGCAGCGATACCCAATGACCACATCGGCATCATCTAACAGCGCCAGCGCCTGGGAGATTACGCGCAGATCGCACGGCAGATCAAGATCGGTGTACATCACCAGCGACTTGCGAGCTGCTACAAAGCCGGAACGCAGCGCGGCGCCATATCCTTCGTTGCGCGCATGGCGGAGGAGGCGAACGCGAGGCTCTCGTCTGCACCACTGCTCTACCAACTCGGCGGAGCCATCGGTACTACCATCGTCCACCACGATAATCTCATAATCGCTGACCGTGCTACCAAGCGTATCGATTGCTGCCGTCAACGTGCGATCAACATTACCCCGCTCGTTATACATAGGCAGCACCAGGGAAAGGCCCAACAGAGTAGGGCCAAATCCCGTCAGCGATGGCGCGTCCGTCGACCGACCGGTCTCGGCCGGTGACAACGAACATGACACGAAGCGGGCTGTCGTCAATGCTCCTCCGCCAGCGGATATCTTCTTGATTCGCCAGTCATCAGTGAAGTAACCGCGAGGATTGTGTCACGTGCAGATCCGTCCACGAAAACCAATCGGCATTGTAATCCCCCCCGACCACACCGATCTCGCGCCCCGGGTATGTTCGCAACACAATCTCCACCTCCTGATCAGCGTACGGGGTCAAATCAATCCGATGTTCAAACCAACGCCGATCATCCAGATGGCTTTGCGGGTTCAAATACTGCTCAAACAACACCTGTTCTTCTCCGTTCAGCACCAGCGTTACCGATCCGGATGCTCCGTCTCCCACTGTCCAGCAGTGCTCGGGAATACCGGTGCTAAACCGTAAAATCGCCCGCCGCGGCAATCGCATCCGAAACCGTGCCTCGGAGGACGGCTGCATGACCAATGCCTGTCGCTGGTCAGTTCCAATCGCCGATACCGTCACTTGTACATCTTCGCTCTGTCGACACTGCACAATAGCAGCCACTAGATGATCAAGAAACCGATAAACCGATGCAACAGAATAGATGGCAAGCACCGGCACGCCATCGCGCTGCCGGTAGAGCCGCTCCAATCGCACTTGCTTCCCCGCATCGTGCACCATCTGGCTAAATGCATCATAGCGCGCCGCGCCGGCAGATGCATCCACGCGGAACAAGTATACTTGGTCCGGATTCTCAAGCTCGCGTCTGAACCGCTGCTCTATACGCTGCACATCTCTCTGGACTATCTCTGGTGAAACGCGACGCCCCATCAGATCGAGCGAGTGATCAAGCGCTGCTCGCAAACCGGTTTCTGTTGGTTTTGTAGAAGTTCTTTTTGCTTGCGCATCGCGCACCCACTGCTCAAACTGGCTGACAACCAAAGTTAACTGAGTGGCTAGCTGATCCTTCAAATTTTTCGGTTGCACGAGCTCAAGAGGCTGTACCCGACCCTCTGTTAAAAAGATCAGTCGATGTCGGAATCCCCAGTCGCACGCAAGGGGCGATGAGACTCGCGCTCCATCCAAATCACGTGCACAGGCATAGATTGCATCCGAGAAATCACCAGCCCCGCCTGTTCGCACTGCCGCCAATCGATAGCCGACCATCGTTGCCAGATTGATGCTAACCAGGGCTATCGTCAATAGTGCAACGCTCCATCGTCGGGCGCCAGATTGAATGCGCCACTGCTCGAACAACCACAGAGCGATAATCAGTTGCGATATCGGAATCAACAACATCAGATTGTATGCGTTCAACTGCTGAGGGGCAAATGGCAAGAGCAGCAGCATCAGCAATCCCACGCAGCCCAGCCACGCTATGCGGCGTTGTGTATCACTCCCGCGACCCGTTGCAGAGAGCGCCATGGCCACGGGCACGGCGACAAGGAGCATCGGTAGCACTAGGAAATTTGACGGTCCCCCCATGTAATCTACGGACCCCGCTGACCAACCACCGGTTGACATCAACCAGAACATCCTGATCGTCTGCAGCAAGCGATCTGGATAGTCAATGAGCACCGGCCAGTACCCCTTCCACCAAACAGCCATCGCATAAGGATCAAGTGACGTAGTGTGATAGTGATACCACAGCCGACCGGCAGCCCCGAGCACAAACACATAGCCAATCATCAACCGTTGATCGATCGTGATGCGGGCCGACCGACATCGATCAAGCCACGTTCGCCCGAACAATACTGCCGTGGCTGCTGCAGCGGTAAACGGTGCCAGCAGAAAGATCGAGCGGCTCCAGAACCCCACCCCCAATAAAGCACTTGCCCAATAGAGACGCGATACCGCTCCGCAGCGATACCATGACCACACCAAGCCCAAGATCCCCCCAAGCAACGGAATAGCTAACACATCGGCAAAACCATCCCGACACCAAAGGATATAAGAAGGATGTATCGCGACCAGCATCGCCGTTAGCAATGCTAGGCGATCGCCGACAATACACTTGGCGCACCACCAGATGATCCATATTCCTACCGCACCCCAACATATGAGTCCCCAGCGAAACGCTGCCACGTTAATTCCAGACCACCAGAGAGAGGGCGAAACGACGTAGCTGACCGTAGCTCCAATAACGGGGGTAAGTAACACCGGCCATTTACGTCCGCCGAAACGTATCGGATACCATCCTTCAGATGCTTGCGGCTGTCCCGTAATAATACGCATAGCAGCCACAGCAGAAATCGTCACATCTTCGTGCAGCGCTGGCAACGCTATCTCCCTTGATGACAACGCGAGGAACACCAACACGCATACCACGGCCCCTGCTGCACTCCACCGCACCGCTGCTCTACCAGATCGGATAATGGTGGCTGTCGGTAGCTCAACCGGGTCCATCGCGCATACGACCGTCTCCTGCTTGCTCATTCTGCACCACGCACCAACGTCACATGTCTTTGACTGATCGTCATCTTCTCGTTCGCCTCCACCACCCCTGTCCCATTATCCGAGGCAGCAAGACAGCGTTCCTTTTCCTTCCGTAAAACTAGTAGTTCATGTGGGTACGCAAATCCCTTTCCTAAGTCCACGATCTGCTGCGACCAGCCGGACGCAAGCAGCTTCATTAGATCATCAGCGGAATCAAACCACAGGCCACGCCCCTTGGTTAACCGCATCACCTCCACCGCTAAACGTTCTTGCCAACGATACCAGTGCCACTTCCAGCGAGGATGACGACGCATCCACTTCACCAGCACTACGCCACCCGGAGCCAGTACGCGAGATACCTGCGACAATACAATCTCTTGTGCCGCTATCGGCATAAGATACAGCAGATCAATGCAGGTCACCGCCTGCACGCTACCAGTATCAATCCGGCTCCACCATGCGGCATCAGCGATATCACCCGCCTCAAACCGTGCGTTGGGCAAACCGTTAGCAACGCGCTGAGCCGTCGCAACGCGTACCGCATCCCAATCAACGCCTAACACGTGTCTTGACGGACTTTCCAGCGCCATCAACAGAGCAAAGTACCCAACACCGGATCCCAAATCGATCACTGAACCTTCAAGTGGGACAAACGGCACGATAGCTGCAAACGGACACAGCGCGCTGCGGATCGCCACATAACAGCGCACAGCCCACTGCTCAAATCGATAGCGATGGACTACCGATGATGTAGTACGACACCCGTCAATATCATCCCCCACTAATAAGCTACGGCCGCTGGCACCTTGTCGTCGCGAAGTTCCGACTGACGATGATCGACGCGCCGAGCCAGATCCTCTGCCGCATCCCGACCATCACGAATCGCATCCTCCATCGTCGTGTAACGCCACCGACCGTAACGACCGATTGACCAAATCCCTTGCTCCCGGAGGAACTGATGAATACCCTTTGTAGCCTCATGGTGCTCGCGATCGTACACAATGTACGCAAAAGGAATGGCCACCGGGTATTGCAGGATGACATCCTGGAGATCGCCGATCAATCCAACTCGCTGAAGATCTATCACCACCTGATCAGCGACAGTATTAAGAGATAGCTGATGTTCTGGTGACACAGCCACTTCGACATACAGCAGCGAGGTGCCTGCGGGCGACGACCTATCGGAAAGAGTGCCGGGAAAGCCGACCCGGAAGAAACTGATCGATGGATCGGCAAAATACACCCAGTGTCGATGCTCAATTGGTTGTCGCGATCGAACCGCCACATGAACAGCGACCACTGACGTATACCGCAACCTGCGCCACCACGAGTTCACAGATGACGGCAGCGGCGCCAACAGCTGCCCCAGCACCACAAGCGGCACGGACGATGCCAGATAGTCATACTCTACCTGCTGACCATTCTGAAACACAACTCGCTTGCGTCGCCAATCAATCGCCACGGCGCATCGATGAAATTTGATTGGGCGAATGACCCGCTCAAACGCCCGAGCCAATGCACCGATTCCACCTTCACGCGGATACCAAAATGTCGCGTTATATCCATACTGACGATTGGAGTGTTCCAATGCCCCACCGATCGTTGCGTCCAACGATGGCACCGGAACGAATGGAGTGACCCACCGAGCCGTCAACTGCCGAAGTGGCACGCGCCACAGCTTATTGTTGTACGGCAGCAGAAAGTGTCGAGCAATGCCATCACCAAACGTCAGCGATGCCCACTCATCAAACGACTGACCATCCGGAAGAACGGCCGAGCCAAAGGCAAACGATCGGCCAGCCAAGCATTCGGCCAGCACGCGCGGTGGCAATCCCGACAAATGACCCTGAAACGGATATGCTAGGTAAGCGCCATGGGCGTACACCCACGCGCGGCGACGATGCCGCTGCAGATTGTGACGGAGCAAGCGTTTAACCAAACGGGCGATCCGCGGATCAGAAAAGTGCAGCACATGCCCTTGGTAATCAAGCGTAAACGGTCCATGCCGTACCGACCGACACAAACCACCGCTCTGATCGGCTTGCTCGTACAAGCGATAATACTCGGAATACCCTGATTGCTCCAGATGGAACGCCGTGCTGAGTCCGGCGAGCCCGGCCCCCAGAAGCACGATAGGTTGATGGAGTGGTTTATCGGATGGCATTGGCGTTCACACGACAAGCCTGCGAAGCCACAAGGCCAATGATAGAAACCGCTGACGCCAACGTCAGTGCTCCGGCCACATTTCCAAGTCGCATGAGCAATAACCCCGATGCAAGAAACACAACGCTGCAACCATAGAAGAACAACACGACGGACCGCTCTGACCAGCCGCAACGAATCAGGCGCAACGCCAAATGATCTCCACTGCCCTTCCACAAAGGCTTCTGCTGCCGCCAGCGCATCCACACGACAAAGGCAATGTCGAAGAGCGGAACCCCCAAAATCAAGAGCGGTGTGCCCAACGCCATTTCCCGTCCCAACGGAGCATAACTGATCTGCAACGCAAGAGCACTCAACAAGAATCCTATCGACAAGCTTCCGTGATTGCCAAGATAGACGCGAGCTGGATAGAAATTCATCGTGAGAAAACCAAGTAACCCCCCGGCCAGCGCTGCACTGAACATCTCAACACTCGCGTTAGCCGTCAGGCCCCCCGCAATAGCCAGCCCCGCTGCTGCAATCGCCGCCACTCCACCAGCCAATCCATCCAGCACATCCAGCATATTGAGCGCGTTCATCATCAGGATCATCCAGAGCACTGTGGAGACACCGTTTAAAACAGATGGGAGAATGACCGTGCTGATGCTCACGCCAACTCGCAACATAACCAACGCAACAATTGTCTGAATGATCAGCAACGCCACGACGCGCAGAGTGCGCGCGTCATCGTACATCCCCGCAACTAATATAGCGAATGTTCCCACTACCACCCATGCCATCTCGGGAGCCAATGGCTGCCGCACTGCTGCGTTGCACGCCACTGAAAGAGCCACAGCAACACCCACCACCACTCCTCCGGCGCACGGGATCGCACCCCTCGCTGAGGCACCATCGTGCACACGCGGCTTCGAGGACGTCAGCTTGATGCGTTGCGCAAAACGAATAGCTCCAGGCAAACCGAGCCGAACCAGCAACGCCGCCACGCTGAACACTAGCAACGCATTAACGCCCATGCCATGCCTTTTGATACAGCGCATCTAGCTGCTCTACCATCCGCTCCGCCCCGAGAAACTGCGCCTGGAAGCGCTCCCGCCCCCTCGCCCCCATCTCAACCGCCTGTTCCGGCGATTGTAGCAGCGACACGATCCGATCCGCCATTAGCCGAAGGTCCCCTGGTGGTATCACATAACCGGTTTGGCCATCCGCAATGGCTTCACCCACACCCCCCACATTCATTGCTACTACCGGTTTACCCGCTGCCATAGCCTCCAAGATAGCGATCGGCAATCCCTCCCATCGACTCGATAGCGTCAGTACATCCATCGCTGCCAGAAGCTCCGGCACGTCTCGCCGCCACCCCAATAACCGGCATTGACTGGCAAGCCCCAAACGCTGAATGTCAGTCTCGATTTGGTTTCGTAGCTCGCCATCACCGATCAACAAAAACTGCGCAGACGGCACATGCCGTAACACCTGATGGGCAACGCGGAGAAAATCGAGAGGAGCTTTCTGAGGTTTGAGGCAAGCAATCATACCAACCGTTGGCGCACCGTTTAAATGCAGATTTTGCCTCGTGGCGTGCCGCTGGTCAATACTGCAAGAACGAACGTCTTCATCGATACGGTACGGGATCGTGACGTATTGATGCAAATGCCCGATACCCATCCGCAAACCATCTTCACGCGTGCGATGCGATACGGCTACCAGACGATCGGTTATTGTGGCCGCAAAACGCTCGCTCCATTGCAGCAGAGACCGCGTTGGTCCACAACCAACATCCACGCCAAATCCATGTATGGTATGCACGGCGACCGGGATGCGAACCAATCCGGCGGCCAACCGTCCCACGATTCCTGCTTTGGACGAATGTGTATGAACGATGTCCACCCGTTCGCGCAATAGCAGCCGCGCCAGACTACACAAAACAGCAACGTCCTGCCATGGATTGATCGCACGTTGCAACGAAGGAATTACGAACCGTTCGACATCGGGAAGAGCTGTTGCCTCAGACATCAACAACCCACCCTCTCCCGCTATCAAGATCATCCGGTACCGCGATCGATCAAGATGACGCAAGAGAGTCAGCACATGATGCTGAGCACCACCCAGATCAAGCCGCGTGATAACTTGAGCAACTACCAGCTTCCTTGAATCCCACAACGGGTGACGCGCCCCCTGGATTGATCGAGGAAGATACCCCTTTCGATGTCCCAGTCGTCATGCCTCATAATCGAAAAACATTGTAATGCGTGTGAGCTGGTTGTTCAACCAACATCTCTAATCACGAGATGCGCGGTAAGGAAGTATGCTGCTCCCCATTAACAGAGTGGGTGATTTAAGTTAGTATCGGCTCACGCAAGGAGCCGACAAGAAAAAGCGCCAATGGCAAAGCACCGAGAAGCTCAAGATCGTGCTCGAAGGACTCTCCGGCCAAATCGAGATCTCCAAGCTCTGCCAGAAGTACCAAGTCCACCAGAACCAGTACTACCAGTGGCGCGATCAACTGCTCAAATACGGCAACCAAGCTTTTGAGCAAAAGAACGTCTCTAAGAAAGAACAGCGCCTGGAACAGGAGGTTGCCACACTCACGCGCATCATCGGCGATCTCACGGTTGAGTTAAAAAAAAGCGACTACGAGCTATGAGAGCCAAATCCGCCTCTGTGGCCGAGCGTAATCAGCCCCTGCTGGCTCAGATCCAAACGCTCAAGAGCAAGCATCCGCTCTGGGGCTATCGTCGCATCTGGTCCTACCTGCGCTTCCGGCAAGGCGCGCTGATCAACAAGAAGCGCATCTTCCGGCTGATGACAGAGCGCCAACTGCTGGTCACCAAGAACTTCCGCCTCAAGGCCAAGAGAACCACACTCAGACCTAAACCCCACGCTGATCGCCCCAATCAGTTCTGGGGTATCGACATGACCAAGATCAAAATGGCTGGCTGGGGTTGGCTGTACCTGTGCGTTGTGCTGGACTGGTACAGCAAGGAAATCATCGGCTACTCCCTCGGCATCCAGTCCAAGACCGAGGACTGGCTCATCAGCCTCAGCCGCGCGGTAAACGAGCGCTTCCCTCAAGGCATCCAAGCACCTCACCCAGAGATCTTCCTGATCTCGGACAACAGCTGCCAACCGACCTCCCAGCGCTTCATGCAGGCCTGTTCCACCTTGGGCATCAAGCAGATCTTCACCACCTGGTCCAACCCCAAAAGGCAACTCCGACACCGAGCGCGTCATGCGCACCATCAAGGAGGACATCGTCTGGCCCTACGACTGGGACAACCCCTTCGACTTCGAGATCGCCATCTCTGCTTGGATTCAGCGCTACAACACCGACTTCCCGCACCAGGCTCTGAGCAATCTCACACCCAGGCAAACATTCGAATCGTATGCCAAAGAACAACAAAAACCACAGCCGGTACTCACTGAAAATCCTCTTGCTTAACGGGGAGCATTACAGAAGTTCTAGCCATGAGATAGCGTTGCGAGATCGAGCGAAAGAGACATTAGCTTTACCCAGTTCTTGCGTCAGCTAACGTTACGAGAGTCAACCCAACGGATATTATGTGGATTCTATTTGCTCCAATGCGTGAAGCAATTGCTGCGACCTGGCACAACAAGATAAGAACGCACAAGGTAGGAAGACCCAGGAATTGAATCGCATCGATTACTACCGTGCGATCTTTAACACCACTTGGGGGAAAGGCTCAAAGATGGGTAGCCGTATTTGGATACCCCATGGAAGTCGAGGTATGAAACCATTCAGATGCCTAAGATGGTAGCAACCAAAACGACGAGCAGAGACCCCCTCGGCCTTTCCTTAATCTGGTAGATGTGTTCGTTAAGCGCTGCGATCGAAATAGCGCTCACCCCGTTACAAACTCGAACGATGCGACGGGTAGAAATAACTGGGGTAGGTCTATAAGCCGAGTTCTGTATCCGCCACAATGGCAGATGGTAATCATCTCTCTAGGCAGACGCATTGCTGCGACGCTCAAGCAGCCGACCCGCCCCGCCTCCCGCTAACCGGTTTCGAACGAGCCGCCCTTACCCTTCTGTAAGAAGGTGCGGCGGGACCTTTTTGACCTTGCTCCGCATAGAGATTGCCGCGTTTCACTTCCACCTCAACACAATCTGGTGGATATCGTCACTGTGGCTCTAATCCGCTCGCCGACATCTTCTAGCGAGGAAGGGGCGTTACCCCCTATGCTGCTCTATGGAGCTCGGACTTTCCTCCCACCACACATCGTGGTGGGCGATCACCCAACCTACCCCAACGAATGATATTTAACCGCTGTGTCAAACCGCTGGTCGATAGCATGATTCGCCAATCGATCAGCTGCCGCATTCCGCTCGCGCCCCACAGCCTGAACGGTCAGAGAACGAAACCCCGCACGTAAATGCACTATCTGATCATACCAAAGCCGCAACTGCTCATCGCGTACTTTGTAAGTGCCATCGAGCTGCTTGCTCAGTAATTCGCTATCGGTGCAAACGGTCACATCTTGAGCATGCAATATCAACGCCTCCTGCAACGCATACACCAACGCTAGATATTCGGCGACGTTGTTTGTGGTCTCACCGATGTATTTATACAATTGGCGCATCACCTGTCCCTGTCGATCATAGATGACCACACCCAAACCTGCCGGCCCAGGGTTACCTCTGGCAGCGCCATCTACATAGATCATGACTGAGTGGTCAACAACCTCCGAATTCGAATGTGCTGCGTTATCAGCAGGAGAACGATGCGAAGTCTTGGCTGTCACAACGACTCCGGAATGTACAGGATTCTGGCGCAACTCTCGCACACAATCAGCCGCTCACCGATTCGTATCTCGTTAATCACCTGCGGAGGAAGCCCCATGTGACATCCTGAACAACTGTCACGCAACACAGGAACCAACGCTACACCGCGCCGGTTTTTCAACACGCGATCATATTGCGCCAAGACCAGGCGGTCCACCACAACCGCCATTTCACGGCGGCGCGCCACCGCCTCTGCCAATTCACGCTCCCATCCTTCCGCCGCCTCACGCACCTGATTCAAATGTTCTCGCACGCGCTGCTCTTGTACTTTATAACTCTCCTGAATAGTTCCTAGTGATTTCTTCGCCAGATCGATCTCGTCAAGAGTTACCAAAATGGCTTCCTCGAGCAGCGAATTATCGGCTTTTAATCCATCCATCTCCGCTTGCAACGCCGAATATTCTTTATTTGTTTTCACCTGCAACAGCTGAGCTTGATACTTCTTGATCGTCGCCTCTTTGGTTTCCAGATCGAGCTCGCGTTCCTTGCGCCTCACTTGCAACACTTTCAACTCAGTCTCACTCTCCTGTACCTGTCGGCGATGAGCATCAAGCTCAGTCTGGATAATTGCTTCCTCGCGTGGGCGCTGCTCTAATCGCTGTTGGAGATCCAGGATGCGCGCATCGATCTCCTGCAACCCCACCAAAGCTTTCAGCTGTTCTTTGATAACGATCACACTATGATCCATTGATTGGTCGCTTTAACTCTATTATCAGAATCGAGGGAACACCTACAGCATGCCACCTTAGTCAGACCTGAACCTGCAGCCATGGTGGGCGCAAGAGGATTCGAACCTCTGACCTCTACGATGTGAGCGTAGCGCTCTAACCGACTGAGCTATGCGCCCCACCGTGACAAGAATCAATGATTGCTCAGCAGATAGTACCCCAAGAGAACGACAGAGATCAAGAGGGCGATGATACCCAAGACACGCCGGTTTCCAATAATCCAGCGATCACTGCTGATTTCCTTATCGATCACTTTGCGTAGCGCGTTGGACGGATCATGGGAAACGTTTAAACGATGACTCAGCTTCTGGACAGACTCCGGCACCCAAAGCAATCCAACACCTACCAGAAGAAGCAAGATGCCAAGCGCAAAGATGATCATTAACCCAAAGTGCGGCACATTGAAATCCTGAAAGAGCTCCTCAAGCCACTGTTCCATCTCCGGCTCCCCCACTTTTAGTCTGACGCTTCTCTCAACAAGAACACACCCCTGCCAGACCGATCACATGGGCCCGCCAGGATTCGAACCTGGGACTCCCTGATTATGAGTCAGGCGCTCTAACCGCTGAGCTACAGGCCCAGCTGCAAGCTTCTGTACCCATACCCATACCCATACACCACTACAAACACTCGACAGCTAGCTATGATCAACAGTGAGCAAGAAAACTCACAGGAAGGAATTATTACAACGCCGGGAACGGCTCGTTACCAAACGTCGCGTCGAGGAAATTCCGAAGCTTCCGGCTACGCGTTGGATGACGCAGCTTGCGTAGCGCCTTTGCTTCGATTTGCCGAACGCGCTCCCGAGTTACGCTGAACAACGATCCGACTTCCTCCAATGTCTTTGGACATCCATCCTGCAGCCCGAAGCGCAGCTGCAGCACTCGTTGCTCACGCTCCGTCAGTGTATCTAGCACATCATCGAGCTGTTCCCGCAGCATAGAGAAGGCTGTCGCATTTGCCGGAGACACCGCTCGTTTGTCCTCGATAAAATCACCAAAGTTGGTATCGCCCTCGTCACCAATAGGTGTCTGCAACGAAATCGGTTCTTGCGCAATCTTCATGATGCCGCGTACCTTGTCAACCGACATCCCCATCTCCCGAGCGATCTCCTCAGGCGATGGCTCCTTCCCTTTCTCTTGCACAATCGACCGGGATACCCGCAGCAGCTTATTGATTGTCTCTGTCATATGTACCGGGATGCGAATTGTCCGAGCTTGATCGGCGATCGCCCGGGTAATTGCTTGACGAATCCACCATGTGGCATACGTGGAAAATTTGTATCCACGCCGATACTCAAACTTCTCCACCGCCTTCATCAGTCCAATATTACCCTCTTGAATCAAGTCGAGAAACGACAACCCGCGGTTGGTATATTTCTTGGCAATGCTGACAACTAATCGAAGATTGGCTTCAACAAGCGCGCGCTTCGATCGCGTGAAATCCGCCTCCCGTCTACGAATCAACTGCAACCGCTCCTTCAGCTTCTCGTACGATTCACCGCATTGCCGCTCAAGCTGTCGCGCCTCATGCTGCAAGACCGAAACCTCTTTTCGCAGACGCCGTTGACGCAATCGACTGATACGTCCGCGCAGGTATTCGAGCCGATCGCCAGACGTCTGCAATCCTTCCGCAATCTCTTCCACAACCCGAGCGCTCAGACTCAACTGTGTCAACAGAGGCAACAACTTGTTCGCTGACCGCAAAGTCCGAAGACGACGCATCACACGCTTCAAATAAGTTGTTGCATCCTCGCGCCGAGACCTCAGATCTTCCTTCACCACCTCTTCTAGACTAACCTCACCTTGCAGAATCTTGCCGCACCACTCAAGAAGGCGTCCCTTGGTGTACCATGAAGTCAAGACGACTTCACGAAAGCGTAACTCGGCAGTCTCGATTTCCTGAGCCAAGGCCAGCTCTTCTTCCCGAGTCAACAAAGCGATCTGACCCATCTGCCGCAAGTACATTTTGACCGGGTCTTCCATGTGTACCGGCACGACAACAGGCTCCGTTTCCTCGGCAACGACCTCCGCAACAACGACTTTCTCTTCTTCCGGTAACTTCTCGTTGTCCTCTGTCTCGTGAGCATCCACAATCTGAATCTTCTCGTTACCGAGAATAGTGAGAATGCGGTCGATCTCATCCGACGAAGTGACATTCTCCGGCAGAATGTCATTCAATTCATCGTATGTAATCCGCCCCTTCTCCCTGCCCAACGCAATGAGCTTCTGGAGATTCTTCAATTTTTCTGGATCCTTGACCTCACTTAGCATTGCTTTCATACGGCTCCTAACAACCGCAAGACTCTGTTATACTCTTCCATGACCTCACGTTGATCGACCGCCTGCTCTCCAGCGTCTTTTAACGCCGCTGCCAATTCGTTCAATCGCTGCTGCAACCGCTGCCGCCGAATATGTCGAAGACAATCCTCCAGGCAACGAGCGCGATCGACAATTTCCTCCTGCGATGCTGCAATGTCCTCCACCCACTGTGCACATTCGGACGATGGAGCACTACGCACTCGCAACGCTGACAAGGTCACCACGCTACCCTCAGCATCCATCGCCATCACCGACTCCAACAGCTGCCGTGTCGTTGGATGCTGTAAATCGCCCAGTAACAGTTGATCCCGAACCGTTGCAATAAGCGACGGCTCCTCCAACAATACCCGAATCAGCAACTGCTCAGCTTTGTGGGACGATGTCGTCCGCTGCTTCACCGATGATGAGCCCACAGTCACCGATGTTGCTGTGCCACTTGTCCGTGCAATAGGCACTTGGCGCCTCAACTCTGCCAGCAAATCCTCTTCGCGCGCAGCCAGCCGATCCGCCAGACGGCGCACGTACTCAGTCCGCTCCACCGGATGCGGCACTTTCGCAATGCTAGCAAGCATCTCACTAGCAATTCTGCCCTTCTGCGACGGCTCGCGCAAATCATATTGATTCAACAGCACGCGCAGTTTGTAATCCAGCAGATCGGGCGCCTCGCCAATCAACGACAGAAACGCCTCCTTCCCGCGCTCCAATACGAACTGATCCGGATCCATCCCAATCGGCAGACTAGCGACCATCACATGAAACCCCTCTTCGATGAGAAGGCTAAGTCCACGCAAAGTAGCCGCTTCACCCGCTTGGTCACCATCGTACACCATGATCACGCGTTTGGAATACCGTCGCAGCAAACGCGCTTGGTCTGAAGTCAATGCAGTACCCAAACTAGCAACAACCGTCTGAATCCCAGCTTGAAAGAGCGTGATTTGATCGAGATACCCCTCGACAATGACAACCCGATCATCAGCTCTAATCGCCTGGGCTGCCGCATGCAAACCAAATAACGACTTGCTCTTGTGATAAAGCAGCGTTTCCGGGCTATTGAGATATTTCGGTTCCGACCCGTCAATGCTTCGACCGCCAAATCCGATGATGCGACCACGAGCATCCCGAATGGGAAAGATCACCCGTTTTCGAAAGAGATCTCGCGGCTGACGCCCATCTCCAGACACCGACAGACCAGCTTGCGCCAGAAGAGGTGGTGCAAAACCCTGTCGCTGCGCATATGCCAACAACCCTTGCCACTCTTCAGTGGCAACGCCAACCTGAAAGGTTTTTAGCGTTGCTTCTTGGATATGGCGCTGAGCCACCATGTACTGACGCCCAACTCTACCGCGGTCTGACCAAAAATTCTCCTGGTAGTAGGAAGCCGCCAGTTCGTTTACCTTAAGTAGTTGAGCAGTAACGGATGGCGACTGATCTCCCGACAAACTGGTATCTGGCACCGTGATTCCAACACGAGAAGCTAGATGCCGAATCGCCTCCGGGAATTCCATGCGTTCATACCGCATGACGAAGCTGACAACATCACCACCGACACCACAGCCAAAACAATGAAAGCTCTGTCGCTCCGCACTGACAACGAACGACGGTGTCTTTTCATGATGAAACGGGCACAACGCCTTAAAGTGACGTCCTGCGCGTCTCAGGGGCACGTATCCCGAGATGACCTCGATGATATCGGTTCGCTCCTGAATCTCATTGATGACTGACTCAGAAATCATCGCGGAAGTACTCTTCTAAGGCTAATCAAGATACCTCTGACGGCTTGGCAGGTAGCGCACGCCATACCGCTTGATACAGCGATGGGACAACACTCCGAACCCCAGCTCCAACAAGGGACCGCTGTTCGATTGACGCGTGCAAATAGTCCCACGACGTTAACTCCAATCCTAGCAGCGTCAGACTGACGAGTATCATCCCACGAAGAATACCAAGCGCCATACCGCCAAATGCATTCAATTGCGACGCTACTTCCAACCGCGCAACAGAACCAACCGCTAGTTCAATCAGTTTCCATATAAACACAACAGCTACAATCAACACTGTCAACGATATCACTTCAGTAATCGTAGAAGGTAAAGCTAAACACGAGCGCAACCATAAGCTAAGCCGCTCATAGCTAGATATGCCGACAAACGCAGCGCTCAGAGCGGCTATGAAATCAAAAATCTCACCGCTCAACCCTCGCTTGAAACCCATGGCTGCTAATCTTGCTAGAATGACAAACACTAACACATCCACCCAGTTAAGGTGTTGTATCGGATTGATAGTATTCATCTTATATTAATTTAATTTTGAATGAGTATAGCATGACTCACACGTAGTGTCAAGAAACCAAACTAATATTGTAACTGTAAAATGTTTAAAGAGACAATTTCTTTGTTCAGCTATAGTATTTGGAGCATACTATTTATAATTTGCTAGACTGATATGACTAACACCAATCAGGATTGAAACATCCGACCAACTGTAAGGGAAACCTGCAAGCTTAATCAACTATTCATCGCATTGTCGCATAGTTAACCATCGCCAACAAAGCCACAGCAGCCGTCTCGCAGCGCAATACAGTTGAACCTATCGAAATTACCCGACACCCACTTTCCTGAGCGTCACACACCTCCTCATCAGTAAAATCTCCTTCAGGACCAACCAGCACTACTACAGATCTCACATTGCCTGTCTCTTCTAATACTTTCCACAAGGGTTGGGTATCAGGTCGAACAGCCGCAAGCAGTGACAGCGCGGCTACGCGGCACACCGGCAATACATCAGCCAGCGTCTTCACAGAATCAATCGCAGGTATTGTCCGCCGGCTCGACTGTTGCGCTGCCTCAATAGCGATACGCTGCCATCTCGCTTGACGTGCAGCCATACGCTCTGCTCGCCCCAACAATAATGGAACAGTACGAGCAGTCTGTATTGGAATAACGCGATCAACACCAAGTTCGGTAGCTTTTTCAATAATAGATTCAATCTTACTATGCCGTGGCATCGCCTGAACCAACGTGACGGATGCACGCCGACTATCGAGGGGCTGATCGATATGCTGTACCGACACCGTGATAACGTGCGATGTCATTTTGACGATCCGCCCAACATACTGACGACCACTACCGTCAAAAAGAGCTACCTCATCCATCGGCTGCAACCGTAGAACATGATGGATGTGATGTACAGATCCCCCAAGGATTTCAATACAATCTCCCGATACTGATTCAGGCGATACGTAGAACCGATGCATGGCAAGCAACCCCAGGCTATCCAGACGGCATACATCGAAGCGCTATTGACGAATGCAAGGTAACAGACTCCGTACCCTTCTGCGCGGTGATATCCACCTGCACTTCGTTGTTGCTTACCGTTGCGGCAAACGCCGTGATGTTAACACCGACCACATCCTGCGATGCCGGTGCTGGCAGAGCGCTCCCTGTATGAGCAAACTCTACCCGATTGGTCGCAGCATTTCTTCCATACCACACATAGGTATCGTCCGTAGTGTCATCCGCAGAATCCGTAAGAGGATTCCAGCTTGTGTCATAGTCCACCCTAGCTCGTACAACATAGTTCGATAGCGCAACACTCTGCACAAGATTCGCCGGCAATAGCCGAGCGGCCATGTGCTCTATCACCGCCTGCGCTTCGTTTTGCACCTCCGACCGGTTCCTGGTTAACCGAAGAATGCGTTCTCCAGCCAGCTCAGATGCCACAGCTGCCATAGCCAGCAACGTAACCAACAGCACAGCCAACAACAACTCCACCAATGTCACACCGCTATTCGATACCAGGCTCATTCCACGTCACCGTCACCGTCACTCGTTTCGCCTCAGCCGTTGCCGAATCACCATCCCAATCCAAATCCGTCACTAGATACTGCCTCACACCTGCCCACCGATCTCGAAGATCACCAGCGGGTAACAACAGCGCGTGGGTACCAGGAGACAGCGGATCGCCGGGATTAACGCTATCCCATGTCGCTGCCTTCACCTCATCATGGAGTTGCTCTAACGCCTGTCTGGCAAAATCGAGCGCCTCCGTGCGATGCATAGCCTCTCGCACAAACCGCTCACCGGCCGTACAAACGGCAAACGTTCCGGCCACTACCAATACCAGGATGAGCGTAGCAACCATCACCTCCAGCAACGTGAATCCATAATTGCCCGTGAAACATCTTTTGAACACAACCATATTCCCTAATTTACAATAAACCAATAGAACCGCACCGGATTGCTAGTATCGGCTGTATCTGAACGACGTACGCGAAAACGTGTTCCCGCATTGATACTCTCGACCTGCACCGATGTTGTATCGTTACCTTCTGGCCCTACTGTCAGGAAGATCAAAGAATTGGCCGTTACTCTATTCGTATCAACATCAACATTGGTTTGACCAGCATCAATCTGTCCCGCACCTGCCGCGTCATCCGTACCAGATACATCGATATCAAGCTTTCCAGTCGTTACAGCTTGATAATCCCCAACCGGTGATGGATAGTATGTTGTCAAAGTCACCTGTTCCGCCGCAAACGTGGTGGTCCACAAGAAAAAGCAGGCCACAAACCACGTTCCAACGTATATCGCACGACGCATATGACACCCTCCCGTTTCCCAAAGCGGTCTCAAGCCGCCGCGCGCCCCCGTCGCATCTACTTCACAAAAATACTGAGCGCCGACGGCTGTCTAAACCGACGGCGCTCACTCATAAATAACCCCCATCCGACAGTCATCGCCCTTGCACACCACGGTCTACAAATCCGTCTTCACAGGATCTCCGTCCTTGGTGATTTCCCATTTGCGCTCATAGTTTACCGGAGGACTCAAACGCGTCGCCCTCGCGCGGAAATCACTCACGCCGTTGACCAGCACTTCGTAATCCCAATTACGCTCAGGCGATTCAATGTTCAACCGCAACGAAGAGTTGAGAGCAGATACGACGCTTTCAGGTCCCGTGTAGTAAAAATTGTACTTGAGTCGATAGATTCGCTCGGCTGTTCGGATGAGCCGCAAGATCGTCTGCGCTTCTTTATCCTTCGACTCCTCCACCGCTTTCATAAAACTTGGAATCGCTAGCGAAGCCAGTACGGAAATGATGATGAGGGCAATCAACACCTCCACCACCGTCAAACCGCGATTGCGAAGCCTTCGCCAGCGATTCCATCGGATCATTGAAGAACACCACTCAGACACTTCTGAGTTCCGTGCCCTACCGCCCTAAGAACGCCACTCCACATTAGAGACCAGCATCGACAAAGGTAGCCGTCGCTTCTGTAAACGTCACAGTAATACCTGCCGTAGGAGTACCCGCCACACCTGTGCCAGTGATGGTCGTTAAGGATGCTCCTCCCCCCCCAACCACCACGGCATAGTTAAACCGAGAATTAGCGACTATGCCTGCAGTCTGGCTGGGATTCTCAACATCCAAATTGCCGATAGTCGCGGTATACGCCCCCCATTCCTGAAAGTAGCGTAGCTCGGCGCCACGAATCATACCGATGGCATTGCGGGCCTCAACCGTGCGGCTTCTCCTCACGGATTTCGAGAACTGCGGAATAGCCACTGAAGCCAAGATCCCCAAGATGATCACCACGATCATCAATTCCAACAACGTGAAACCTCTGGACCGCTCACGATTTCTTATCGACGTACGCATGATAGCACCCCTCTCTTGTTGTCCTACAACCTAACACTATATGAACGCGGCCTTCCATGGCCGTTCACAGATAAGTCCAAACTCCTTCCCCTGTCCCACGCGAGCCACAAGCTCGCCGAACACAACATATACACCTAGATCACCCCCACACTCTCTGCAATCAAACAAACCTCGCCAATCGTACTAACCTGGTCTTAAAGGATGAGTACCACTCCACGCTCCCACCGATGAATCCCATACAACACTTCCGACAATTCCTTTTCCATTAGCCCTCACTGCTGTAACCGAGAACGATGGATTCGCTCCTCGAGTCGTCATAATACTGTATTCCCACTGCCCATCAGAACTCCCGACCAACTCGTCATCCACCTCAGGCACCTCAACAGCCAATGCTGCAAAGCTCATTGTATAAGCACCATTCAACGAATAATACATAGCCTCAGCTTCCTTCACGGCACTGAACCGCTTCATCACTAGCGCAATCCGTCTTTGCTCCACTACACGATGAGCAAGCCGTGGAAAAGCAACTGTCACAAACACCGCTACTAAGACGCCCACAACGAGCATCCCTACTGCTGTGAACCCCTTGCGGCCACCGCTCAATGGACACTACTCCACACTACTCGTCCCACTAACCTTAGAACCAATACCTACTGGCGTTCGCAAAAGTAACAGGAGTGTTTCCACCATCGAGAATTGACTTCTTATTACTGTTGCGAGACTCAATAATTCTCACCCCTTTACCGCTTGCGAAAGATTGAAGATGGGTAAGAACATCGCCACGACAATCACACCAACCACACCTCCCATCACTACCAACACCACGGGCTCAAACAGCGAGGTCAACCGTGTCACATACGTGTCCAACCGCTGATCGTAGAAAACGCTGATGCGATGCAGCATCTTGGAAAGCTCACCCACCTCTTCGCCTACCATTACCATTTGTACAACCATTGGCGGAAACACACCGCTCTTTTCCATTGGTGTCGCCATCGACTCACCACGTCTCACGCTTTCTTTGACAATCTGCAACTGTTCCTCCAATACTCTGTTCCCAACGCAACGCTCCGTAATATCCAGCGCATTCAAGATCGGGACACCGCTTTCCAACAACGTGCCCAACCCCTGGGAAAATCGCTGAACAGCCGCCATCCGAAAAACAGGCCCAAAGAGCGGCAGACGAAGCTTCCACTTATCAAAGAACGTCCGACCCCACTCCGTTTTCCATATCCGGTGTGCAACATACCCCAGCAACACACATCCGCAAACACCGAGAAAAAACATCTTCCTGAGCACCGCGCTAACCGTAATAACTGCTTGAGTCAACCACGGCAGCTCAGCATCGAAACCCTCGAATATTCCTGCAAAAATCGGCACAATCCTTGTAACAAAAATAAGTATAGCTAACGTCGCAACAACAATCAAAACAGAGGGATAGATCAGCGCCGTAACTACCTTCCGCTGAAAATTCCCCGTTGCCTCTAGGTAATTAGCAACTTGATTCAAAGCCAAAGGCAAATGACCACTTGTCTCACCTGTCTCAACCAGATTAACCCAAAATGGTGAAAAGATGTGAGGATGTGTCGCCAACGCCGCCTTAAAGGTAGTCCCGGACTGAATATCCTTTTGTACCTGCTCTATAGTTAGCATCAACTTCTTGGATTCCACCTGCTTGCCAAGAATTTCGAGACTTTTGAGCAACGTTACACCAGACTCTAACAAAATGGCTAGCTGTCTGGCAAACATCAGTAAATCATCAAGCTTGACTCGATGATGCAGACGTCCTGATGATTTACTCGACGACTCGATCTGACGCTTCTCTGACAACGAGAGCACTAAATACCCTTGTCGCTGCAACGAACCAATCAGCTCATCAGGATTCAGCGCTTCCATTGAACCACGCTCAATCTTCCCATTGCGATCCTGAGCAGCGTAATCATACAACGGCATTGCGTTACTCCGATCCTGACATCGCCACGCCCAAGACTTCTTCCAAACTGGTAATCCCTTCCTGGACCTTCTTGACTCCCGAATCCAACAAACCAGGAAACCCGGCTTCACGAGCCGCTCGATTCATTTCTGTAGTGCTGGCGCCATCCACGATTAATCGCTGAATCCGTTCGATAACCGGCACAATCTCATAGATGCCGACGCGCCCCCGATAGCCAGTATTGTTGCACTCAGCACATCCCCTAGCACGATACAAAAGCTCGCTTCCCAGATGAACCTGCTCTATGATTTCCTTGGAGGGTTCGTATGCCTCCTTGCATTCTGGACACAACCGACGCACCAGCCGCTGCGCTGCCACCAATCGCAATGCCGACACCAGGAAGTATCTCTCAATGCCTAAATCGGCCAGACGACCAACAGCTCCCAACGCATCATTCGTGTGCAATGTGCTAAGCACTAGATGTCCTGTAAGTGCCGCACGAACGCAAACCTGCGCCGTCTCCAAATCACGCACCTCTCCCACCATGATAATATCCGGATCCTGGCGCAAGAACGCGCGCAAACCATTCGCAAACGTCAAGCCAATATTGGGACGCACCTGAATCTGGTTTATCCCATCGAGCCGGAACTCGACAGGATCCTCGATCGTCAAAATATTCTTATGCGGCGACCTGATGGTATTCAACCCCGCATACAAGGTGGTCGTCTTCCCGCTGCCCGTGGGCCCGGTCAGAAACACCAACCCATGCGGACTCCTGATTGCCTTGTCAAACAACTCCAGCTCTCGCGCTGAGAACCCGAGTTGCGCCAACTCCAGCGGCACACTGGTCTTATCTAAAATTCGTAACACCACTTTTTCGCCATAAATTGTGGGGACAGTCGATACACGCAGATCGATCACCTTGCCCTCTAGGCGAACGATGAACGCTCCATCCTGCGGCAATCGCCGCTCGGCAATGTCTAGATTGGCCAGAATCTTGATGCGAGAAGTGATCGCTGGTAACAGCTGTCTCGCCGGAGGAGGAATTTCGTATAACACACCGTCGGTTCGATAGCGGATGTTGATGCGATCCTTATACGGTTCAATATGAATATCGCTAGCCCGTTCTTGAATCGCCTGGCGGATGACCAAATCAACCAGCTTGACCACCGGCGCCTCCTCCGCCTTGGCGATCAATTCATCCAGACTCAAATCTTCTTCACCACCAACCAATGGCCGCTCGGCTATCGTTACGTCTTGCGCCGTATAACTATCGCTGATTGCTTCTTGCAACATATTGCGCTGACCGTAGAACTCATCAATCGCTCGGCGAAGGTCTGTCTTCGTTGCAATGATCGGATTAATCATACAGCCCGACATCCGCCGCACATTATCAGCCGTAATCAAATCCAAGGGATCGGCAAACGCCACCGTCAATGAATTAAAGTTTCTAGAAACAGGGAGCACGAGATGCTCGCGAGCGAATCCTTCAGGAATCAAACTGGTCAAGTCTTGATCGGAAGCCGGTTTCAATAATCCCTTGGCGTAGGAAGCATACGGAATGCCAAACTGTTTGCTCAGTGCCACAACCACATCCCGCTCATCGGCCAATCCGAGCTTAATCAACACTTCACCGATGGGTCCGCCATCATGCACCTGAGCCTGCAATGCTTTTGCTAGTTCTTCCTCCGTGATGACCCCATCTCGTACAAGAATCTCACCAAGTTTAAGTTTTGACTTCCTCATGGGAACACCGATCCTTTACCTTCATAATACTGTCGATTGTGGCGGGCTGCCTTGGCGCCTTCTGTAAGCGTTTGTAAACAAGCACGCAAGAAGACTGTCACACCAACGACAAGAGCGCACTATCGCATTGCCGCTCCTTGCTCAGGCAAGACCAACTGCTCGACCTCCCGCTCCATCGATGATAATGCTCGATCAATCTCTTCCGACTTCAAGATATCCCCATAGATATCTTGCTCACGCTCCACCATCGCGACGGCACGCGGCAATTGCTGCGGTAACAAGGCATTCTTCACGATATGCGGCGTGATAAAAACAACGAGCTCACGGTTGGAATCCGCCTGTCGGTTGTCACGAAACGCCGCACCGACAAGTGGTAGATCACCCAGCAGCGGCACCTTTCGCCTTGCCTTTGACTCGCTCTTCTCCATCAAGCCACCGATAACCACCGTATCTCCGTCTTCCACCCGCACCACCGTAGACGCACCACGCGTCTGTGGATCAACAAACCGACCAGGAAAGAATTCTGACGCGACAGGCCTCGTGACCGACGGCTCGATAAACATAGTGACAAAGCCGTCCTTGTTGACCTGCGGCGTTACAGTCAACGAAATACCCGTTTCGACACGCTCGGGTGTCTCGGTCAAAGTACCCGATAGCGTAGCGCTCGTGCTTGTCACACCGATTGCCGTATCCGCTACGATCTTGATCACAGCGCTTTCATTATCCAACGTCAGAATACGCGGACGCGCCAGCAGCTTGGTCTCACCGTCTTGCTCAAGTAACCGGAGCACCGCGGTAGGACTCGTCAACGATCCTGCCGCGGTGATCGAAGGCTCTTCACCAGTTCGACTAGCCAACCGTTTGAACGGTAAGAAGCTGGACCGTGTGGCGCCGGTAAACGTCATCAAATCACCCTCGGCGCCCCCCCATGCCACACCCAGACGATCCAGCGCGCTGCGTGACACTTCGAGAATCTCCGCCTCGATCATCACCTGCGGAGTCGGCGTGTCCAACTGACTAATCACTTTCTCGATCAATGGAAATCGGCTTGCAATATCGGTAATGATCAAGCTGTTCGTCCGCTCATCTACCACCAACGACCCATGCTCCGACAAAAGCGTCCGCACCACCTGATCAATCCCCATGGGGCTGGCACTTGAACTGGAAGCAGCGCTCGATGCAGCCGTTGCGGTTGACGCGCTGTTGGCTGTATCGCTCTGTGTACCAGTGGGCTCAGCCAAAGCGGATGACTGGCCCACCAGTGATGATGTCAGACGTCCTAACGAAGCAGTGGATTGACCCAACGCCGAAGTAGACACGCGCGCATAGCCCAACGCATAGATCTTCGTCTCCGTTTCGACCGCAAGGCGCACCGCTTCTTTGACGACGAAAATATTGCTACCATCCAGCTGCTCATAGACCAAATCGTTGGCGCGAATGATGCTACCCAGCGCATCCTGAACGGAAACCTGGTCAAGGTACAACGTAACGCTCCGTTCGCGCACACGCTCGCTGGCGATAAAATTCAGCCCAGATTGTTGAGAGAAAATCTTCAACACATCTTTCAAGTTCGCATCTTTGAAGTCCATCGAGATTCTCATGTCCGATGCCGGCTCAGTCAACGCGGAGGATTCGGGCGAATCGGACGATGACAAAGCGTTCTCCTCCTGCGAAAACGCCTCTCCATGCAGCACGGACGCGTACCAAACCGTACCCGCTAGCATTCCCAGAACCATCATCTGTCGATAAGCTCTTTGCTGCACTATCATGGCACCTCGATGACGAATTCTTGTTGATGATAGCGAACTCGAATCGCTTGTCGTTCGATAGCAACAATCTCCGCCTCATTGATGACATCCCCAAGCCCCACTAACTGCCCATCCACAATCGCGGATGGCTTTCTGACGTTCCATACCACGCCGGTTATAACAAGAGGAGGAGGAGCCACTGCCTCCCCCGATTGAATCTTGTCGATCTTTGCCGGTAATAACGCACGAAACGGGTTTCGGAAGTCGCGCCCGCGATACGCAAGACGCTGCGCATCAATATCTAGCTCCTCAGCCCGCCCGACGGTCATTTGACACCACGCAATCATTACTGTCGCCACCCCCAACCTTGCTACCATTCGCCGATCCATCAAGACTTCGGACTCGCCGTGCTGATCAACAACTGCGCGTCAATCACCGGATCTTCGACGATAGCGACTTGCTGATCTTTCATGTCAATCTGACATTGCTCAATCATCAGGAATTTCTGATACCCTTCCAGACCACTGACAAAATCTCCGAGCGCGTGATACCCACACCGCACACCCACCCTGACACCAAGCTTTGTGTAGATCCCTTTATCCTGTGGCGCCTGTGGCTCTACTGACCGCACCTGAATCCACTGTTCGTCGGCCAGTTGCGTCACCAGATCCACCAACCAAGAGGTATCTTCCGTTATCGGCATGCGATCCTCGTACTGCCGAATCGACTCCTGAAGGTGGCTGATACGAGCCAAGAGCTGGTTGACCTCCTGCTCCGATTGCATCTGCGTACGCAACTGCTGTGCCCGCTCCTCATGCCACGATCGCAACCACTGAGCGCCCAATCCAGTAATGACCGCAACGACAATCGTGACATACAAAGAGAGGTGCTTATCGTTCATCCCTCCCCTCCGGATAACCGCACCTCAAAATGAGTCACGTCACAATCGTTCACCGATTTGCGCTGCACCGTCACAAGATTTGCTTGGTTGAGTCCATTGAAAAATTGAACATGCCCTCGGAGATTTGAGATGAGTCGATTGATCGCACGGATTTCATCCTGACTATCTTGCAAGAACACCAACCCATTGAGCGTACATATTCTCGCAACACGTTGCACATCGCGACCGGATCGTTCATCGTACACCAACCCCGTCAACCAAACTCCCTCAGGCAGTACCTCTCCCAGATAACCAAGACGATGGGTCAGCGGCAAATACTGCCCAATCATCCGCTCAAAACTTTGGCTACGCTGCTCGAACTGGCCCGCCAGACTCGTTAAATCCGGTACCGTCATCGGCGTACCATGTGGCAACGGTACTGCCAAACGCTGAGCCGATACAGAGATGAGCTCCGCCTGCAGTTGACGTTGCTGATGTTGCAACCAAAAAACCCATACGATCAAAATCGCACACGCAACCACAGCCTCCCGAGTCAATGTATGACGAATCTTATCAGCTACAACCGGTTTGGATAACGCCTTTCGCTCAACCAGATCGATCCATGCTGTACCAGACATTGTGCCGCGCAACGCAAAGCCAGCTGCCAACACCAATGATCCAACCGAGCGTCCTTTGAGACCGAGGTCACGATCTAATTTCCAGAATCTGACTGGCAACCCCAGCTCCTTACCCAGCATCTCAATGCATCCCTCACACTCTTCCAAACCACACAACACTATGCGCCCAATCTGTTCGGCAGAGAAACGTTTCCGATAGTAATCCATGGTGAGCCGAATCTCGCTCAGCAACAAATCTCCCAGCGACTCACCCGCGCCGATACCAACACCTGACGCCGTCGCATCATGCGATGCGCCAGCAGCTACCTCGGCAACAGCAACCCCCAACCGCCCCAAAGCAACATCCCGAGTTAATTGCAACCCATAGCGGTGCATGACATTCACGCACGCCGACTCTGGCCCCACATAGACCACCACTGCCGCTTGATCTTTCGACGGCTTTTCCAGCAGACGGTATAACCGCCACAAACTGAACGGAATAGCTTCAACCGAAGCAACTTTCACATTAGCAGCCTGTAACATCCCCAGATAGCCGCCCAACGATTGTTGTTTCGCCACAACAAAAATCACTTTCATCGTGTTGGACTTCGGGGCGATTGGTTGTACATAATACGAAGATACGATGTCATCAAGGCGGAACGGAATGTATTTCTTACCCTCAAACCTGATAGCCGTGGCCCAGTCTTTCTTGGGCACCGCAGGCATCTCAAAATATCGCACCATGGCTTCATCAACCGGCAGCGCCGTCACCACAGCGCCTGGATGCACCCCGGACTGACGGAACAATTGCTGAATGGATTTGACCAACGTTTCACGATTAGTCTGGTCATCTCCTCCAGAAGCAGCCACTGGAATATAGCTTGCGCCGATCACCTTGAGAGAACCAAACTGCCTGGCAATCTGCACCAGTTCAATTCCGTGCTTATCGATATGAAGTCCTGTCCCAGTAATCATTACCGCTTCTTTTGTTAGCTATCTTCGAATAAATTCCTTACGATCTTCCAACGGTTTCCGTTTCTGCACCACGCGCTCACGAAGCCAGAGATCGACTGCATCTCGGTCAAATCGCCATACCCCACCCATCTTGATACCAGAAATCTTCCCTTGGTGTAACCAATTGTAAATTGTTTGTTTATTGAGCCTTAGGTAAGATGCTAACTCGATTATATCCATCAACCGCTTTTGGTGAGACGAAATCATGCATGAACCTCCGAACACTTTTGAAATACAAAATAATTATAACACTCAATAGTATAACTGTAAACAAAATTCCTTCATAGACTTACGTAATCTTACTTTATTTACAACGATCAGAATATATATATCTTTCAACATATGACTTACAACAATTCATTCAGTAAGCGGCCGAAGAAGTGATAAACCTAGAGGTTTTCAATCGTGGTGTAGGATACAGTCGAAGCAGCAGTTCGCTTGCCTGTCGTATCAGCAGAAGAGAGTGTAACAGTTGCTGTCATACTATCTTCAGTCACGCTAAGAGGGAACGGAGGAGAACCAGTATTGCCGTTGCGCGCTTCCCAGAAAGCCCGTTGCAGCCCAGCTTCTGCAAGATAATAAGCCTTGGCCCTAACAAGTAGCTCATTGGCAAGAATGTAATGGTTATTCACTAGGAGAAGGATCGCCAGAGAGATCGCCGTCAGCATCAAGAAGAGCACCAACGCCAACAGCAGCGCTGCTCCGTGAGGACGATCTACTAACCGCTGCATAACCCGCCTCCCAAAAAAACGCAGAGCCTGTAGCATTTTTAGAAGTCAGTATCCACAAAAAACATGATGAGGCAGCGCGACTTTCCCAACTTTAAGAATCCACAAAATACCCTATCTGACGTAGGTCAATAACTGGAAGGATCTAAACCAAAGTTACGCAGATGCTTGGTGCAATAACAAGGAAACACCATCCCCCACCCAAGTCATGGTGGAGCAGAGGGGAGTCGAACCCCTGGCCTCGTGAGTGCGATTCACGCGCTCTCCCAACTGAGCTACTGCCCCAAGCATCTTCATGCTAAAATTCCACAGCGCTAAAAACGAAACGATTATATCCAAAGCGGGCACAGATAGCTACCGGGAAACAGACGGAAGCGCTGCCCCGTCTCCCCTCCACACCGATTGCTCAATCTCTTGCCGAGCTTTTATAATTCGTTCTGATACAGCAGGATGTGTTTGAAAGATCGTCAGCACAGACATGGGTTCTGAATGCTCTAGCCGCTGTAACATCTCTAGAAAACTTACCATCCCCGATGACTGATATCCAGCTTTTTGCGCGTACCGCATGCCCAAACGATCTGCCTCTAGTTCATCCTCCCGGCTATATCCTTTGCTAATCAAATCAAACACCACAGCCACACCCCGTTGCAACTCAGCCGACTTTGCATCACGAAACACAAGACTGGACAATACTTGATACCCCAACACGCTCTGAATCTGTTTCACATGATGTCGTGCTGCTACATGCCCGATCTCATGCCCCAGCACATTAGCTAGCTCACCATCAGAGCGTACATGATCGAGCAACCCAACATACAAGTAGATAAAGCCACCGGGCAGAGCAAACGCGTTCACCTCGCTTCCTTCAACGAGATAAAACTGAAACCGAAGATCTTGACGATCCGACACAACAGCCAACTTCCGACCGATTTGCTCGATACGCTGAATCCGCTGCGGATCTTGACTGAGCGGCAGATATCGCTCCGCCTCAGCAGCTGCTTGCTGACCCAATCTTCGCTCAGCCGCTGTATCAATGAAAATAAATTCTTGCCGACCAGTTGCCGAATTGTAAATGGTCGCACAGCCGGACAGGCATGCGATCCAAGAAAAGAAAATGACCAAAGAGAAATACCGCCTACGCACGGAGGAACGCCTCGTGTATTCGTGGCGAATCAACGGAACAATGCTGTCAACCATTCCTTCGCATCATACCGATGTTATCGCAGAAGAGTGAGCACAGCTATCGCGGACCCACTTCAGATACTCAGCATCTCCTCCCACAATAGGCAGGGCGATGATCTCCGGAGAATCATAGGAATGCCACGCGCGAACCCGACTGACCAAGACTGGCAACCGAGTGGACACCGTCTTCACAATCAACAGCGCCTCCGATGCCCGATCAATCTTCCCCCGCCACCGAAACCACGACTCGACTGCCTGCGTGATATTTACACAAGCTGCCAGGCGATGCTCGACCAGCTGCCTAGCAATGCGCTGAGCTTCCTCCCGGGAACCAACCGTAATCAAAACGACGAGGCATGCCACATCCGGCATTGACACACCACCGGATCGCTGCGTGCGAAGTGTTGTCACTTTACGCCTCATCGCCGACACCGATCACGCTCTTTGCAACAGCATAACCGCCCCTGCTACCGGCGCAACGACACAGTATAGTCATTGGACACCTGCTGAACAAGGACATGTCCTTCCCGAGCCAGCCACCCGAGACTCATCAGCAACAAATCTCTTGGCTTGTCGATCTGTTTGGCCATTGCGGCAAACCGAGACTCTCCGTGCTGATCGAGATAGTGCCAAATATCTCCGGCGCCAATCCCTATCTCCGTAATCATGATTGTTCACCCCCTTCCGATAATCTCTGACCATCTTGAACACCATGCCGCTCGATCCAGCTTTGGCATCGAGGACAACGCACGAAACGATTCGACCACGCATCAACAAAGGAGTATGTACACACCGAACATTGTTGCATCCACGAACGATCGAACGATGTAGGCCACGCTCGCTGCCGAACGCTGCGCCATCCCCACTGGACCAAGATCCAGGCAACACCAATCATTATCCCGCATCCCACCACCACGTCAAACGCCAGCTCAATCATCAGCTACTGTGCTCCTGAATCACCTGGCCCATGCGAACGAAAACGAAGATGCACGATGCCGCTTTCCACAGCACGAGCATCGAGAGCAGGTATAAAAATCCAGCTCCGTAAATACCGGAGCAGCATCAGATCCATCGATGGATCACCTGAGGATACGACCGGCTCCACACGACTTACCTGCCCACTCGATGATACCCAGACACGAGCCGAGACCGCTGTCTCAACAGCAAGCGGCTGCATCCACACAGGCACCCGAGGAACCGGCGGCACATAGACTAACGGTCGAGCTTCCAGTCCACCCTCAATCCGCGGCGCATCAACCTGCAACGCCACCTGGCGCCGCCACGACAGCCACTCGCTATCTAGCATGGACGGCGGAGGATTGAACGGCCGAGCGCGCACGCGCGCCGGCTTCTGTACCGGCGATGGTGCCAAACGATAGTCCAGGAAACCGGGACGACCAGCCGTTACGGGGAAAAGCCGTTGCGGTGTACCATCTGCCAACCTTTCCTGATTCCCCGTTCGCTGGCGTACATCATCCACACTCAACACCGATCCCAAGAACGCCAATACCGTTCCGCTGCCGGAATGAAGCGGCCTTGCCCACCGCACCCCAATCATACCTACATATAATCCATGCAGAACGCACGATACCAGAATCGCTTCGCGAAACGACGGTGTCGCCATCAAAATCTATTGTCCCGCCTGATTCGTCGCGATGTTAATCTGCGCAATACCCGCTTCGCGACACAAATCCCACACCTCAACTACCCGCCCAAGTGATGCCCCGCGGTCAGCCTTGATCAGCACCGGTAGATTCTCTCTAATCACCCCGGCCAACTGATGACGCAACTCATCGAACGTGATCAAACGCTCATCAAGATAGACCAGATTCTCTGCCGTCACCAGCACAACCAGATTGCGTTCCTGCACCACTTCGCTAGTCACCGCCTTCGGCAGATTCACTTGGATACCAGGCTGCACGATGAAGGTTGATGTTAACAGAAAGAACATCAACAGCAGGAAGACAACATCGATCAAGGGCGCAATATCGAGCTGCGTCAAACCATGTTCCAGCTCCAGCCGATGACGCAACCTCATTCCCGCTCTCCCCCCTGTGGCCGACCAACCAACTCATGCAGCTCCCCACCCCGTGCGGTCAGCAGATTGACAATTTCCGTTCCTCCACGCTCCATCTCTCGGATCAGATCATTCACACGGCTTGCCAGATAGTTATATGCTACATAGGTTGGGATAGCGACAACCAGCCCGGCCACGGTCGTGATCAACGCCTCCCAGATACCACCCGCCAGATCGCTGGGACTCACCGCGCTGAATGCGGAGGACTTCTCCTGCACCGTCTGAAAACAACTCACCATACCGGTGACTGTTCCCAACAATCCCAGGAGCGGCGAGATGTGACCCAGTGTCCCCAGCATGCGCAGATGCTTTTCCAGCGCCGGCATCTGATGCGCCGCCGCATCCTCAATAGCCTCCTTGATCTCGGCGCGCGTTCGATCATGCTTAGCCAGCGCGGCCTTGACGATTGATGCCACGGGCCCGGGAGTCCGCTCGCAAAGATCCAGCGCATCCACAATCTTGTTACGCCGGATGGATGTTGTCACCTCGTCAAGAAACTGCCGCGTGTCAATCGTCACCCGCTGGAGAAACCACAACCGCTCCAGCACGATAGCCAGCGCCAAGATGGAACAGAGAGCAATCGGCACCATGACCGGACCGCCGCGCACCATCATGTCAAACATCAGCATCCTCCTTCCACCCACCACACCCATATCACCATCGCAGCTCTTCTATGAACCGCCAGCTGTTTGACTGTTGCCGACATAGCGATTGAGCCACTGCAATCGCTCTTGTGCGTACCGCGCTTCCTCGACCGGCTCCCGCGCCAAGCGCTCGTAGATTCCACGCGCCTGCTCCCACAGCTGCTTCGCCTCACAGATCTGGGCCGCTTTCAAACGCGCGCGACGCGACCAATACGCGTTCTCCGGATACAAATAGTCGACCTTCAAATACTCCTGCAGCGCCTGATCCAACGATCCCATCTCCTGATGACACTCCGCCAACACATACTGCAATTGCGCGCCGAATTCCGGCGTCGCCGCGCTCATGGCCTTCTCGAGATAGACTACCGCACCGACGTAATCCCCCTTGCGCCGCAATTGCTCCGTGATGCGCTGACATGCCAGCGCCTGGAACTGCGTCTGCGGATACCGGTCAATCACCCACTCCCACTGCTGCCTGGCATCCGCATCCCGTCCCTCAGCATCATACAGAGCGCCCATCGCTAAGACCACCTCCGGCACCAGCGCGCTGCCCGGATATTGCTCGATCAACGCGCCAAACTGCTCCACTGCCTCGGACACCCGCTCCTGCTCGACAAACGCCTGCCCGATCCAATAGATCGCATCATCCGCCAACTCGCTGCGCCCAAACTCTGCGACGATCCGCCGGAATTGCTGCCGCGCCACATCAAACTCCCGCTCCTGCATCGCCTGCTCACCCAGCCAGAAGATCACGTCCGGTACAAACTCCGAAGATGGATTCTGCTCTAGATACCGTTGAAATTGACGCTTCGCCTCCGGTATATCCCCTTGCTGCGCAACCGTCCATGCCAGCTGGTAGTGCGCTGATGGAGCAACTGCTTGGTCCGCATGTTCGCTCAGCACCTGCTGGTACACCGTCTTAGCGCGCGCATACTCACCGGCGTTGTAACAAGCATTGCCGATTTGAAACAGCGCTTGTGCCTTCAGCTCTGGATCCCCTTGCCGATCGGCAAGCAGTAATTCCCACTCCTCGATCGCACGTTGATAGTTATGCTGCCGAAAGAACGCCATACCCAACTGTAAGCGCGCCTGCCCACTCCACTTGCTGCCCGTAAAATGGCTAAGCAGGCTCTGGAAAGCCAGTCGAGCATCGTCCTCGCGTCCCAGTTGCACCAGACACAACCCCAGCTGATACTGGGCGATATCCGCAAAGTAACTATCCGGATGCTCTTTAAGCACCCGGTCGTAAGCCTCGATCGCATGCTGATAATCCCGCTCATCGTATGCCAGATCACCCAGACGACACAGTGAACTGACCACGAGTTGCTCATCGCTATTCCGCTCCACCACCTGCCCAAACGCCTCGCGCGCTTCATCGAACCGACCGTCCTGCACCAAGGCCCATCCCAGATTGTAGCCCAACTCATCCATCACATCCGACTGCTCTGATCCCAGCTGCGCCAACGCCGTCCGATACGTGGCTGCCGCACCGGCGTATCGCCCCACCCGAAACAACGCCTCCCCCCACCAGAGCCACGCATCATCGCACCAATCACTGGTCGGGTACGTATCGGTTAAGCGGGCAAACACATCGGCAGCCTCGGCAGATCGCTCCATCCGTGATAAACTCGCCCCCTCAACGAACATCACGCCATCCGATAACGGATCGTTGGCAAACCGCTGCCAGAATGCCTGGCACGCCGCCAGCGATTCCGCATACTGCTCCCGGTGAAACAGCGACCAGATGACGCCGTACTGAGCATACGGCGCCCATGCACTGGAAGGAGACATCGCCAACGCCTGACGATAATACTCCCCCGCCCGATCGTACGACTGCTGATAATACAACGACTCTCCGAGCAGATAGAGCGCCTCCGCGAACTGCGGACTGCCGGGATGCTGCTGGAGAAATGCGCTCAACTGCTCCGATGCCTCACTATACCGCTTCAGCCGATACAAACACTGCGCGATCTTGATCTTGGCATCCACCGCCATGGGCTGCTCGACGTACCGCTTCACAAACGATCGAAATCGCTGCAGCGCTTCTTCCACGCGCCCTTCCTCGTAGAACGACCAGGCGATGCTGTACTCAGCATACATGCGGTGATCATTGGGATCCGGCGCCGCTAACACCTCCTCATAATAACGCCGGGCAGCAGCCTGATCTCCACCCTTCAAATGCACCTCGCCGGCCCAGAAGAGCGCCGCCGCCCGTACCGCAGGCGGCGTCGATGCATTCATCCGCAACGACTCCAGCACACCCAGCGCCTTGTAGTAACGGCCAAGCGCATGGCACGACTGGCCGAGCAACAGCAACACCTCATGCCGATAGGCACTGCGCGGATACGCCCCGATGAAACGCTCGCTCTGCTCTACCACCACCTCGTGGAAATGATCCTCAAATGCGCGCTTGATCAGATAGAGATCCTCCTCCTCGCTCGCGGCCCACGCCACAGAGCTGAGACACGAGACACGAGACACGAGACACGGAGAGACCCACAAGAGAATAGACAACACACCGCACAACAGTGAGCGGCGACCATTGGATGAGAATCTCAACTCACGAGGCCACATGAGCAACCTCTCGATGCAACAGCGGTCTCAAAAAGCAACCGGTGTGTGATCGCTCCACTCGGCTGACTTCCTCAGGCGTGCCGACTGCCACCAACTCCCCACCGGCTTCACCGCCCTCCGGCCCCAGATCAATAATATAATCGGCAGTCTTGATGACATCGAGGTTGTGCTCAATGACCAGCACCGTGTTGCCGGCATCGACCAGCGCGTGCAGCACCTTGAGCAATTTGTCGATATCCGCAAAGTGCAAACCGCTCGTCGGCTCATCGAGAATATACAGCGTGCGTCCGGTCGCCCGACGCGACAACTCCGTCGACAGCTTCACCCGCTGCGCCTCACCTCCGGAGAGTGTCGTCGCCGGTTGCCCTAGCTCGATATATCCCAACCCTACGTCAATCAACGTCCTCAAGACCCGGGCAATCGACGGAATCGAGTCGAAGAGCACACACGATTCCTCCACCGTCATTGCGAGCACATCAGCGATCGACGCGCCCTTAAACTTCACCTCCAACGTCTGCTCGTTGAACCGACGTCCTTTGCACACCTCGCAATGTACGTAGACGTCCGGCAGAAAATGCATCTCGATCCGCTTGATCCCATCGCCCGAGCAAGCTTCACACCGCCCACCCTTGACGTTGAAACTGAAGCGCCCGGGTTTGTAACCGCGGACTTTGGCATCAGGCAACCGGCTAAAGAGCGTGCGGATATCCGTGAAGACATCGGTATAGGTTGCTGGATTGGAACGAGGCGTCCGCCCAATCGGCGACTGATCGACAACGATCACCTTGTCGAGATACTTCAAACCGACGATACCCCCGTGACGACCCGGCCTCTCCCGCGCACCATAGAAATGCTGGGACAGTGCCCGATACAACACATCGTCTACCAATGTGCTCTTCCCAGAACCCGAAACACCCGTCACACAGACGAACAACCCCAGCGGAATCTTGACATCGATCGACTTCAAGTTGTGCTCCGCCACACGCTTCACCACCAAGGCCTGACGCCCACCGGCAGACCGACGCTGCGCCGGCACCGGAATCATCAGCTCGCCGCGGAGGTATCCCCCCGTAAGTGACGCGCGGCTTTGCAGAATAGCATCTAGCGAACCTGCAGCCACCACCTCGCCACCATGTTTGCCGGCACCAGGCCCCAGATCGATCACATAGTCAGCTGCGCGAATCGTCGCCTCATCATGTTCCACCACAACCAGCGTATTGCCGACATCCCGCAACGTCTTGAGCGTATCAAGCAACCGCTGGTTATCCCGCTGATGCAATCCGATGCTCGGCTCATCGAGAATGTACAACACACCGACCAACCCGGCACCGATCTGCGTCGCCAGTCGAATGCGCTGCGCCTCGCCGCCCGAGAGCGTGCTGCTCATCCGATCGAGCGTCAGATACCCAAGGCCGACGTTACGCAGAAACTCAAGCCGACGGACGATCTCTTTGAGCACCTGCCGTGCCACCGATTGCTGCTGCTCCGTCAGCGATAACCCCACAAACCAAGTGACGGCACGATCTACCGTCATCGTGGTGACACCGATGATCGACTGATCGACCACTTTGACGGCGAGACTCTCGGGACGCAGACGAGACCCACGGCACTTGGAGCACGATTGAGCGCTGAGGTACTTGCCGATCTCTTCCTTGACGAACTCACTCTCAGTCTCCCGAAACCGCCGCTGCAGATTCGGAATCACCCCTTCGAACTCGTGGCCGTCCTCTCGCCCCTGACGACCATGCACAATCAACTCTTGGATTCGCTGATCGAGCGATTCGAACGGCACATCGAGACTAAACCCAACATCACGCGCCAGCTGCCGCAATAGCCATCGGTAATAGAGAATGATCCGCATGCCGCCGCGCCGCCACGGCTCGATGGCCCCTTCACGAATAGACCGGCTCTTGTCAGGCACCACTCGCTCTGGGTCGACCGTCATCTGAGTACCTAGCCCATGACATAGCTCACACGCACCGTACGGACTGTTGAACGAAAAGTTGCGCGGCTGCAACTCCTCCATGCTGATCCCACAACGCACGCAGGCGTACTGCTCACTGTAGAGCTGTTCTGTTGACGCTCCAGACTTGGCGCCGGCTGAGGCGCCGGCACTTCGCGAAGAAGCCGCATCCGCTACCACCAGCATCGTCCCCTTGCCGGTCTTCAACGCCGTCTCCACCGAGTCGGTCAACCGCTGCTTTATACCATCACCCAGCACCAGCCGGTCAACCACCACTTCGATGGAATGCTTCTTCTGCTTATCCAGCGCGATCGACTCGCCAAGATCATGCACTTGCCCATTTACCCTAACACGCACAAAACCCTCACGGCGCATGTCCAACAACAATTGCCGATACTCACCCTTGCGCCCCCGCACCAACGGCGCCAGAATCTGCACGCGGCTGCCCGAGGGCCCGGTCAGAATCTGCCGCACGATTTCCTCCGCGCTCTGCCGATGAATGGGACGTCCGCAGCGGTAGCAGTGTGGCGTTCCCACCCGCGCAAAGAGCAGCCGAAGGTAATCGTAAATCTCGGTCGTCGTCGCGATGGTGGAGCGTGGATTCGAACCGGCCGTGCGCTGCTCGATCGAGATAGCCGGTGACAACCCCTCGATCGATTCCACATCAGGCTTCTCCAACTGCTCCAAGAACTGACGGGCGTAGGCAGAAAGACTCTCTACGTAACGGCGCTGCCCCTCAGCGTACAACGTATCGAACGCGAGGGTCGATTTACCGGAACCGGAGAGACCGGTCACCACAACGAGGGCGTTCCGTGGAAAGCGGACGTCAATGTTCTTCAGATTGTGCTCGCGCGCACCGCGTACGACAATCCACTCTTGATCCATCACACACCGCCGGTTATATAACTATTGGAAAGCAACTCTTCGGATATCTGGCATCAACGATCCTGTCCTGCTGATAGCAAGCCCTCGAGTATGCGACGCCATTATACTGGAAATCTCAGAGCGTCACCATTGACCACGTACATCACCCTGCGATTTATTTCGCATGATGATACGCATTCTCGTCTACGCTCGACATCCATGGCATCACAATATGCTGGCCCAGTATCAACGAGGAGCTGACAACACCTAGACGCGCATGCAAAAACGAGACCCTTGTCCCAACACCATAGGACAAGGGTCTCACAAACTTGAACGACCGACGCGCTTACCGTTTGCTCCGCTTCTTCTTCTTCTGCCCACCGCGAACCATCTTGGCCCTGGAGATATCTCCCTGACGGTCCACAAAGTACAGGTAGCCAGCCACCTTCTTAATACCGACCTTCGCAACCTTCTCCGCCATGCGCTATCACCCCCCTCCGTCGCTCGTTCCAACATCCACCACGATGATCCCTTGTTCCCGCCCGTCTCCATGACGGGTCACTCAGAATACTCCCCGCGAAGTCTGCCGATGAGACACTCCCGACTCGCAGAGCTTGTTACGTGCCAATTCTCACATACCCGACGAGACTTTGCAAGCACGCCGTCGCTGATAATATAGCCAGACGGCTCGTCCTCGGATTTGCCTCGTCCGGAACATTCTCCGTCAACGTCCGGAACGTTCCCGCATCACCAACCACTTCAAGCTCATGCACGTTACGCTGCAAGCCAGGCTCCGCGACGATCCGCACGATAACCGGGCGTCGACCGGCCGCCAAAGCCAGCGTTGCACAGACATTGATATTGTGCGGAAATAACCGCACCGCATCGACCGGCGAGCCTTCGAAGATCACAGCGGGACGCTTGAGGCGCGACAATGCAATGCCACTTTGAAGCGCACCAGGCGAGCCAGCCAGCGATGCCGGCGGCTTTCGAGTCGTGAGTACGATACGGCGGATACGACCGATTGCCGCGGCCTTGACCCCATCCAACCCAACCAACGCTCCGCTCGGCAAATAGAGGCGGCACCGGTGACGAGCCAATGATGCCAGCACAGCGGGATGTCGCAGAACACCCCCGCTGCTCATCACCATCATATCCTTGCCGTGCGCGACCACCTGCTGTGCCAACGGCAGCACAGCAGCGGCTGATGCTGCTTCCACAATCAACTGGCTGCGGCGGACCAGCATCGCCAGAGGCAACACCGCTGGAGCCGGACGGAACTGTCGGGAAAGACGCATCGCACGAGGTAGGACAAGATCATGGAGGCCAACGAGGAGGGCGCAACCACGCAGGTCGCGAGCAATATACCGGGCAAGCTGTGAACCGATGGCGCCGCAACCAACGATGCCGATACGCAACGGTCGGTGCGCAAACTTGCTACGAACGTTCAATGGCTGTTCTCATGAACGTTTGGAAGCCGACGCTCGTGGGCGCGGCGATCTCCCGCCGCGCTGCATCACCGCCGACAAGCGGCATCGAGCATCGGAAGCGGTGGACTGCCGGTTCCGCCCATCCACAAACACAATCCTTGGCGAATGCTTGGCTGCCTCACGACTTTCCAAGAGCGCATACGAGATGATGATCACCGTATCGCCAACCTGAGCCCACCGCGCCGCCGCCCCATTCATGCAGATGGTACCGGAACCGCGCGGGCCGGACACCACGTACGTTTCCACACGCGTACCGTTGTGCAGGTTGACGATCTGAACGCGTTCCGACGGCAAGATATCGGCCGCCTTCAAGAGCGCCTCATCAATGGTAATGCTCCCCGTATAACGGAGATTGGCTTCCGTCACGGTCGCGCCATGAATCTTGGATTTGCACATCACCCGCAGCATCTCTTCTCCTCTCTAACGGTGACGATTATACTATCCGCACGATGACGTTATCAATCAAACGTATGGCACCCACCCAAGCTGCCACCGCAATGAACGCTCTTCCCGTCACGCGAGCCAATGGCGCCAGCGTCTCGACATCAACAACCTCCACGTAATCGACACGAATGGACGGCTCCCGCTCCAACCGCCGCCGGATTAAGCGGCGGAGGATTGCCGCTCGTTGCTCGCCGGACCGCACCGCGCCCTGCGCCATGCGGAGCGATTCGGCAATCGCCACGGCCTCACAACGTTGCTGCGGCGTCAACAATGCGTTGCGTGAGCTCATCGCGAGACCCTCTGCTTCCCGGATCGTCGGCAGCACACGCACCACCACCGGCCAGCTCAGATCCACCACCATCCGCCGCAACACCACCGCCTGCTGGGCATCTTTCTGACCAAGATACAGCCGATCCGGCTGTACGCAATGCAGCAACTTGGCCACCACCGTGGTCACGCCACGAAAGTGCCCCGGCCGACTCCGCCCACACAATCGCTCTGTCAATCGCTCAACGGTAACGTAGGTCACATGCCGATCAGGATAGAATGCTGCGGCATTGGGCACGAATAGCAACGACGCACCAGACGCCATGACCAGCCGACGGTCACGCGATAGATCCCTCGGATATGTCCGGTAATCACGCTGATCGTTGAACTGAATTGGGTTGATGAAGATACTCACGACAACCTGGTCGGTCTCCCGCCGCGCCGCGCGGATCAACGACGCGTGCCCATCGTGCAGAGCACCCATTGTCGGCACAAAGCCGATCGTCCGCCCCTTCAAACGCCAACTCCGACTCTCACGCTGCATCTCGGAAATCGAGCGGACGATCTGCATGTTAACCCGCGGTCATCTGGCGAACCGTGCGCGAGACTTCTTCCTCGATAGCCATCGCTGCATCCGACAAGCTACCGGCAACCATCACCTGCTGCCATCCATCAGTTCCCGCCGCCACCAGATCCGGCCTCAACTCCGCCAAAGGCTCGAGCACAAACGACCGCTCCCAGATGTGCGGATGCGGCACCACCAAACTATCCTCCGCGATCATTGATGAACCATAAAACAGAATATCCAGATCAACAGTCCGCGGTCCCCACCTGATATCCGATGGTGCGCGTCCCAGCGATCGCTCGATCGCTCCGAAGGAAGTTAGCAGTTGTGAGGATGACAATAACGTCTTCAACTCGGCAACGGCGTTTAAATAACGTCCTTGCGGCGGACCGCCGACCGGCTCGGTCTCTCGGATCGACGATAGGCGCAGCACCCGCGTGTCCGACAACCAGCGCAACATCTCCACAGCCGATGTGATCATCTGCCGGCGATCACCGAGATTGGATCCAAGACCCACATACACAGTCGTCATTGTGAAAACCACCGCGCCGGTGAAGCAATACGATGAGCAGGCATGCTGGACAACAACCGAATGCGCACGCTTAGGAAGGCACCGATGACCGACTGGCACGTGGACGTTTGGCCAACGCCTTGGCGATCCGATCCGCCGCCGCTTCGAGCCGTTCGGCCGACACCGTCAACGTCATCCGCACATACCCTTCGCCCGCCACGCCAAAGCCATTGCCCGGCGTTGCCACAATATCCGCCTCATCCAACAGCCACCGACAGCACGCCGCGGATGAAGCGAACCCTGACGGTAACGGCGACCAGATGTAGAAGGTAGCGCGAGGCCTCGGTACCTGCCATCCGGCAACAGCCAGCCGGTCGACAAAGCGATCGCGTCGCCCCACATAGAGTTGACGCATCCGCTCCAGATGTTCCGCTGGCAACGAGAGCGCCGCAATGCCAGCCCGCTGAACCGCCACGAAGATACCCGAGTCAACGTTCGACTTCACCTTGGCCAGCCCCGCCAGGATCTCAGCGTTGCCGCACGCCCAACCGATCCGCCACCCGGTCATGTTGAACGTCTTGGAGAGCGAATGAAACTCGATGGCCACATCTTTGGCACCAGGCACCTGGAGAATGCTCGGCGCACGGTACCCGTCATAGGTCATCTCCGAATACGCGGCATCCTGACAAAGCATCAGCCGGTGCGTGCGAGCAAACGCCACAGCCCGCTCGAAGAATGGCAGATCGGCCGTAGCTGCTGTCGGATTGTTCGGATAGTTCAGAAAGAGCAGTTTCGATCGCTTCAAGATCTCACCGGGAATTCCATGCAGATCCGGCAGAAACTGACGCGCCGCATCCAGCGGTATCGGCCACGGCTCGCCGCCAGCCAAGATCGTCGCATTCCGATATGGCGGATAGCACGGATCCGGCACCAAGCTGACGTCGCCGGGATTCAAAAAAGCAAACGGCAAATGCGCAATACCTTCTTTGGATCCGATCAACGGCAAGATCTCTTTCGCAGGATCGAGCCGCACGCCGAAGCGCCGCTCGAACCATGCCGCTATCGCCTCCCGCAATTGCGGCATCCCGGCATCTAGCGCGTAATGGTGCGTCGATGAATCTTGCGCCGCTTCGTACAGCGCTTCGATAATCGGCTGCGGGGTCGGCGTATCTGGATCACCCACCCCGAGATCGATAATGTCCCGCCCCGCATCCAACGCCTGCCGCTTCGCCCGATCAATCTCTACAAAGAGGTACGGCGGTAACTGCTGCAACCGCTTGGCAAACTCAAACGCCATCTTGCTCTCTCCCCATCGTCATATACGCGCTCGTGCAACGCATCAACGTGTCCCGCTCAACACATCCCGCATACTGTACCAGCCGGGCTTCCGTCCTGCCAGATACTTTGCGGCACGAATCGCTCCCAGCGCAAAGACATCGCGAGAATGCGCTCGATGAGTCATCTCAATCCGCTCAAACGGACCGGCAAAGAGCACCGTATGGTCCCCCACCACGTCGCCACCCCTGACCGCATGCACCGCAATCTCCCCTGACGGACGCTCACCGGTCAACCCATGCCGCCCATAAACACCCGTCTTGTCGAGCTGCTGTCCGCGTCCTTCCGCCACCATCTCAGCCAGACGCAATGCCGTGCCACTCGGCGCATCCTTCTTCAGCCGGTGATGGACCTCGATGATCTCCGCATCGAATGAAGCACCCAGCTGTCGCGCCGCCTCACGAACAAGCTCGGACAGAAGATTGACGCCGAGACTCATGTTCGGCGACAACAACACGGGAATGCACCGTGATATCTGCCGCAACGCCCTCACCTGAGCCGCCGACAAGCCGGTCGTACCGACGACGACCGCGGTCCGAGACGCCCGCGCCGCCCGCATATGCTCCATCGTCGCCTCCGGCTCGCTAAACTCGATCAGCACGCGAGCACCTCGGATCGCCGACGCCGCATCATCCGTGACGCGCACGCCCAACGCCGGATGCGCGAGCTCCCCGATCGCCAGCGTCCCGCGGCGCTCGAGCGCCCCGACCAACTCAACGGACGGATCCTGAGCCATCAGCGCGATGATGCGAGCCCCCATCCGTCCGCGAGACCCGCTGACCGTCACCTTGACCAACGGCTTAACGCGTGCCAACTGCCTGCCTCCCCGTTCGACCGCGCGCAGACGGTGCTGCGGACGCCCTGCCTGTCAACCCGAACGCCTGCAACGCTTGCTGCAGCTTCTCGCGATTAGCCAGCGCCATTTCGCACAACGGCAGCCGCAACTCCAGATCCAACATACCAAGCATCCCCATCGCCGTCTTCACCGGGATCGGATTCGTCTCGATAAAGAGCGCCTTCACCAGCGGCAGTAAACGCGCATGCAGCTCTTGCGCCTCAGCTACGCGCCCCTCGCTGAACGACCGAACGAGCTGACTCACCAGATCCGGCACGATATTGGCGATCACCGAAATAACGCCCTTACCGCCGATCGCCAAAACCGGCAGCGTCAACCCATCATCTCCAGACAACAAGGTGAGCCGCGGGCCGGCCAACGCCATGATCCGGCTCATCTGCTCTAGGTTACCGCTCGATTCCTTCACGCCGACGATCGTCGGCACGTCGCGCACCAGCCGACCGAACGTCTCCGGCTCGATGTTCACCGCTGTGCGGGACGCGATGTTGTACAACACCAACGGCAGATCGACGCTTTCCGCCACCGCGCGAAAATGCCGGTAGAGCCCCTCCTGCGTCGGCTTGTTATAGTAGGGTGAGATCAAGAGCGCCCCATCCGCTCCCGCCTGCTTCGCCCGTTTCGTCAGGCGAATCGCCTCGGCCGTATTGTTGGAGCCGGTGCCAGCCAGCACCCGAAGCCGACCTGCCGAGGCCTCGATCACCAGCTCGATCACCCGATCGTGCTCCTCATGCGTCAACGTCGCCGACTCACCGGTCGTCCCGCAAGGCACGATACCATCGGTGCCGTGCGTCGCATGAAACTCCACCAACTGCCGCAGTCGCTTTTCATCGATCTTGCCGCGATGGAACGGCGTCACGATCGCCACCCACGATCCTTCAAACATCGGTCAGCCTCCCCTCGTACACAACCCGAGCGGCCCCCTCCAACTCCACGTCCCGCGCCTCATCTCCCGCCAAGCGAAACCGCACGGTTAACCGCTCCCCGCTCTGAGTCATCACCGAGATCACATGTCGCTTCCCGCGTGCACCTCTGGCCACCTGCCAGACCGATGCAACGGCGGAGGCAATCGCCCCCGTCCCACACGCCAATGTTTCCTCTTCCACCCCACGCTCGTACGTTCGCTGCCGGATCGCCGACCGCCCCGCGCGCTGCACGAAATCGACGTTGGTGCCGGCCGGAGCGAACTGCCGATGCCATCGAATCGCGCGCCCCAAATCCTCCACCGGTTCCCGCTCAAGCTTCGTGGTGAAGATCACCGCGTGCGGCACACCGCTGTTCACCGGCACGATCTCCAAACGACGCCCGCCGATCGACAAGCGCACCAGCTCCCCTACCGTCACATGATAGTCGGCTCCACAGCACCCGGCATCCGCATCGCCCAGACGCACCGATACCGTCGATCCATCCACCGTTGTCGTCAGCTGCCCCGCTCGCGTGTCAATCGTCAGCGTCCCGCGGCGACGTCCGCTCCGCTGCACCCCCCAGAGCGCCGCGCAGCGTATGCCGTTTCCACACATCTCCGCCTCAGAGCCATCGGGATTGAAAATCCGCATGGTGAGATCAACACCCGACCGTTTGCCCATCACCAGCAAGCCATCGGACCCGATCCCGTAGCGACGGTCGCACATCCGACGCGCCAGACGCGACAACGCCGCCTGCGCCGATGGCACGGTCAACGCGTCGACCACGATAAAATCGTTGCCTGCCGCCACCATCTTGCTGAATGTGAACGCCCCATTCCGTCCGCTCATGACGCCAGCACCTCGGGCATCTGCTCGCCGCGCACCAAATCCTGATACCGCTCGCGCCGACGAATTACGTGGAATTGCTTGCCGATCACCAACACCTCAGCCGGACGCGGGCGCGAGTTATAGTTGCTCGACATGACGAACCCGTACGCCCCGGCACCGAACACCCCCAGCAACTCACCGGCACCGACCGTCGGCAGCGGTCGATCTTTCGCCAGAAAATCACCGCTCTCACATACCGGCCCGACCACATCCGTTAGCTGCTTGGTCGCCGACCGGCCGTTCGTCACCACCGGCGCGATCTCATGATAGGCATCGTAGAGGGACGGCCGGATTAGATCGTTCATCCCAGCGTCCACGATCAGAAACCGCTTGCGCGGCGTCTCTTTCAGAAACAACACACGAGTCACCAGCAGTCCGGCATTCCCGACGATAAACCGCCCTGGCTCCAACAAAAGATCTAACCCCAACGGCCTGATCACCGGCAGGATCGTCTGCGCAAATCGCTGAGCAGTTTGCGGCCGCTCGTTCCGGTAGACGATCCCCAACCCGCCGCCGAGATTCAGCCACCGCAACCGAATCCCTCGCCGCCGCAACCGCGTCACGATCCCAGCCGCCACGCGCACCGCCTGCACAAACGGCTTCGACTCGGTAATCTGTGAGCCGATATGAAGATGAATGCCGGAGAAGACCAGGTGCGGATAACGATCGCCGTCAAGGATCAGCCGCTCCACCGTTGCGGGATCGAGACCAAACTTCGAGGTCGGCACGCCAGTTGCAATGAAACGATGCGTGTGCGGATCAATACCGGGGTTCAGGCGCAGACAGATGCGCGCCGTTCGCCCAAGCCGCCGACAGACCGCCTCGATCGCCGCCAGCTCCGGCTCCGACTCCACGTTGAAACAGAGAATCCCAGCCCGCAACGCCTGCGCGATCTCTGCATTGGATTTCCCAACGCTGGCAAAGACGATCCGCTCCGGATCAGCGCCAACCGACAACGCTCGGTAGAGCTCGCCGCCCGAGACGACATCGAACCCGGAACCGGCCCGCTGTAGCAGACGGAGGATCGCCGCGCTGGAGTTGGCCTTCACCGAAAAACAAATGACCGGCTTCATCGTCCGAAACGCCCGCTGCAACTTCCAGAAATGGTCGAGGATCGTGTGGGCGCTGTAGATATAGACCGGCGTCCCCACCGCCTCGGCAATCCGCTGCACCGGTACGGACTCGCAGTACAGCTCTCCCTTTCGAAACACAAAGTCATGCATGGTTAAATCCGTGCCTCAGTGTTTGTGTACATACGTGCAAACCAACCCTCTGCCATCAGCTCAAATGGCCAGCGCCTTCTGCCAATATCGCAGCTGCCGCCCCACCTGTTCGGACGACGTGCCGCCAACCGACTGCTTGGCGTCCACCGATCGACGCGGATTCAACAGCTGTCGCACCACGCCATCAAGCTTCGGCGAGAATCGCAGCAGCTCCTCTTTAGTAAGCGCGCCGAGCGACCGGCGCTCCGTCGCACAGTAGCGTAATAGGTGCCCCACCGTGCGATGCGCCTGTGCCGCCGCCATCCCGCCCCGCACCAACGCTTCGGCCAAGTCAGTCGCGTAGAGCGCTTCGTCCCCCAACGCTGCAGTAATCCTCACTGCGTTCGGCCGCATCGTCGATACAAGCCGCACCATGACCTCCAGCGATGATGCCACCAGATCGGTCGCCCGGAAGAGCGGCGCCTTGTCCTGCTGCAGATCCCGATTATACGACAGCGGTAACCCCTTCAATACCACTAGGAGCGACACCAACGCACCGTACACCTCGCCAGCCGACCCCCGTACCAACTCCGCCACATCAGGATTGCGCTTCTGCGGCATGTAGCTGGAACCGGTACAGCACGACTCATCCAAAATCACCCAGCCAAACTCGCTGCTGGCATAGACGACCAGCTCCTCACCGAGACGCGACAAATGCATGGCGACCAACGACAACGACGCCAACAGCTCCACGGCGAAATCCCGATCACTCACCGCATCGAGACTGTTGGGCGCGATGCGCGAGAAGCCAAGTTGCCGGGCAACAAATACCCGGTCAATCGGCAGAGTCGTTCCAGCCAGCGCCGCCGAGCCAAGCGGCATCACATCGATCCGCCGCAGTAGCTGCCCCAGACGCTCAGCATCGCGCTCCAGCATCTCGCAATACGCCAACAGCAGGTGCGGCCACAGTATCACCTGCGCCCGTTGCAGATGCGTGTACCCCGGCAGCATCACTTCCCGATACCGATGACCGTTGACCACCAGCGCCTTCTGCAGCGCCCGCACGCGGCCAACCAATACCACCACAGCATCTTTCGCCCACAGCCGCAGATCGGTTACCACCTGATCATTCCGGCTGCGCGCCGTGTGCAACCGTTCCGCCACAGCACCAACCCGTTTTGCCAGCGCCTGCTGCACAAAGGTATGCACATCCTCGGCCGCTGGATCCACCGCCAACCGTCCCCGCTCCACATCCGCCCGCAACCGCTGCAACCCTCGCACGATCTTCGCCGCATCAGCCGCAAGAATGATCCGGCACTTGCCCAACATCTTCGCGTGAGCGATCGACCCTCTCAGATCATAGACGAGCAGCCGATGATCAACAGCTACGCTGGACGTGAACCGTTCCACCGCCGGATCCGTCGCCTTTGCGAACCGCCCGCCCCAGAGCTTCGTCTTAGCGCCAGACGAACCTATCGCTCCGGATTGTGCTTTTCTCCGTTGCCGTTGCATAGCATCTCCTATCACTCAACTGTACCACTCACGGAATCGTCGTTCGTCACCTGTAAAACACAACCGCTCAGAAGTGACTCGCGATCGCCATCAACGCTTCGCGCTCTTCACGCCACGCCCAACGTACGGCATACCCCAAATCGTGATAAACCCCTTCGCCAAGCTCTGGTCGTACCGATCGCCATGGCTGTACGTCGCCAGCTCATGCCGGTAGAGCGAGTGCGGTGACTTCCGCCCCACACACACCGCCTGCCCAGGACGAAGCTCCACACGCACCTCACCGGTCACCACCTGCTGCGTCTCTCGGATGAACGCGTCGAGTGCAGCCTTGAGCGGCGTAAACCAGAGCCCGTCGTATACGAGCCGCGCGTAGTCGTGCGCGAGCCCTTCCTTGTAATGCCACAGCGCCCGATCCAGCACCAAGCTTTCGAGATCACGATGCGCCGCATGCAGAATCACCGCCGCCGGCGCCTCGTATACCTCGCGCGACTTGATCCCAACAAGGCGATTCTCCACTAAGTCCGACCGCCCAATCCCCCATGAACCGCCCAAGCGACTCAGGCGCTCGATCAACGCCATCAACTCCTGTCGCTGCCCGTTAATTGCCACCGGCACACCCCGTGCAAACTGCACCCGAATCGTTTCCGATCCTTGACGCTTCGGCGCCCGCGTCATCAGAAACGCCGACTCCATCGGAGCCGACCACGGATCCTCCAGATCGCCGCCCTCGATGCTGACGCCCCAGAGATTGCGATCGATGCTGTAGAGCTTTCCGGCCGACGTCTCCAGCGGCAGGCGTTGACGCCGCGCATACGCCAACTCATCCTCGCGCGATTTAAACTCCCACTCCCGTACCGGCGCCACAATCTCCAGCGATGAATCCAGCGCCCGCACGCCCACCTCGAACCGCACCTGATCGTTCCCCTTGCCGGTACAGCCGTGCGCCACCGCCGTCGCCTTCACCTGATGCGCCGCTTCGACGAGCGCCCTGGCGATGAGCGGCCGCGAAAGTGCCGTCGCCAGATAATACCGCCCCTCGTAGACCGCATGCGCCTGCAGCGCCGGCAGGATAAATTCCTGCACGAAGATCTTGCGAAGATCCTTGACGATAATCCGACTGGCTCCAATCCGTCGGGCGCGCGCTGCGGCCGACTTGGCATCCGCCCCCTGACCAACATCCACCAGGAGCGCCGCCACATCCCATCCACGATCCGCCAGCCATCGGATCGCCACCGAGGTATCCAGCCCGCCGGAGTACGCCAACACGACCGTTCGCTTCTTCACTCCGCCTCCCATCACTCTGCTGCTTCGCCCGACGCCACCAAAGGGGTCAGGCACCTACGGCGCCAGACCCCACTACGATTGCGAAACAGTTTTCCTCGTGCTTGCTCACAATCTCCCGCTCAAGCTCTCAACCCGCGACTCGCACTCTTTCTTAGTCTTTACGATTTGCGACCGCTCTTCATCAACGTAACCAGCACCGCCGCCGCCATATGCAGCCGATTCTCCGCCTGCTCGAAGACCACCGACTGCCGCCCTTCCATGACCTCATCGGTAATCTCCTCACCGCGATGCGCCGGTAAACAATGCATCACAATACACCGCGGCTTCGCCAGCGCCAGCAGCTTCGCATTAATCTGGAACGGGCGAAAGATGCGCCGACGCCTGACCGCTTCACGCTCCTGCCCCATACTCGTCCAAACATCGGTGTACAACACATCGCTGCCGATCGCCGCATCTTCCGGCCGATGCGTTACGACGACCTTGGCTCCGAATCGCGCTGCCGTACGGCGCGCCTCTGCCACCACACCTGCGTCCGGCTCGTAACCGCGAGGCACCGCCGCCACAACGCTCACCCCACATCGACTACAGCCATGCAGCAACGAGTGGAGCACGTTATTGCCGTCGCCAACGTATCCGAGCCGGACGCCCTGCAACCGACCGAACTGCTCCCGAATCGTCAGCAGGTCGCTCAATGCCTGACACGGATGCGCCGCATCGCTCAACCCATTGATCACCGGCACCGTTGCGTGTTGCGCCAGCTCTTCCACAGCGCTATGCGCAAATGTCCTCGCCACGATCCCGTCAACATAGCGCGATAGCACGCGCGCGATATCCCTGGCTGGCTCCCGTGTCCCCAGCCCGATCTCATCCGGACCGAGATAGATGCAGGAGCCGCCGAGCCGATCCATCGCCGCCTCAAACGAGACACGCGTCCGCATCGACGGTTTCTGAAAGACGAGTGCCAGCGTCTTACCAGCCAGCTCCCGCCCGCGCCCGCGACGCCGCTTCAGCCGTGCCCCCAGATCGAGCAACCGCCGAATCTCCGCCGCCGAACAATCGACTAACGAGACGAGATGCTCCATGACGCCAAAACCTCATCGAGAATCGTCACTGCCCGATCAATCTCCCGCTCGGTGACAATGAGTGCCGGCAGCATCCGCAGCACCGTTTCTTGCGTGCAGTTGATCAACAGCCCGCGACGACGACACGCCTTGACGATCTCAGCTCCGCCGGTCGACAGCTCCATCCCCACCATCAACCCACGCCCCCGCACCTCACGAATCAATGCAGGATATCGCGCCGCCAACCGCTCCAAGCGCTGCTGCAGGTACCGCCCCATGCGCGCCGCCCGATTCACCAGATGCTCCCGCTGGATCACGTCCAGCACCGCCAGCGCCGACGCGCATACCACCGCTCCGCCCCCAAATGTCGAGGCGTGCGTGCCGGGCTGCAGCACATCGGCAAACCGCTCACCGGCCACCAGCGCTCCGATCGACAGACCATTGCCGAGACTCTTGGCGAGCGTCATTACATCCGGCACCACACCGCTCTGCTGAAACGCAAAGAGGGTGCCGGTCCGCCCCATCCCAGTCTGCACCTCATCAAAGATGAGCACCAGATTCCGCGCATTGCAGATCGTTCGCAACCCTTTGAGAAATTCCGGCGTCGCCACATGCACCCCACCTTCGCCTTGAATCGGTTCGACCAATATGGCGACAGTCCGCTCGGAGAGCACGCTGCGCACAGCGTCAAGGTTGTTGAACGGCACATGACGGAATCCCGGCACCAGCGGCTGGAATCCCTGGTGATACTTCGGCTGACCCGTCGCCGCTACGGCTCCCATCGTACGCCCGTGGAACGAATGTGTCATCGCGATGATCTCATGGCGCTGCGGATGTCCGAAACGTCGCGCCAGCTTGATCGCCGCCTCCACAACCTCAGCGCCGGAGTTTGCGAAGAAGACCTTGCCCGGAAAGGAGCGCTTGATCAGTTGCTCGGCAAGGAGCGCCTGCTGCTCATGATAGTAGTTGTTGGCCACATGGACGAGACGACGCGCCTGTCGGTTGAGCGCTGCAGTCACTGCCGGATGGCAATGCCCCAGCCCACCGACGCCCCATCCTGGAAAGAAATCAAGATACCGCCGCCCCTCCGGATCCCACACATAGGAACCGCGCCCGCGCGCGATGACCAGCTCATCGCGTCGGTAGGTCGGAATGACGTACCGCTGATATCGTCGCACCACTGCTGCGGACGCGCCGGTTCCCACCAACGACGCCCGCCTTACCGGCGGCCTGCGCGTGGCAACAGTTGTCATGCGTGACTCGTCTTGCCAGCGCCGGAGCCCGAGCGCTTGGCCGATGTCCCGCGTCCAGTAGATGCCGAGGCTCCGCGGTGTCCCTTCGGCGACTCAGCTGTCCGATGTGACGCCTCGCCTCGCACGATCTCCGTGCCGATCCCGCTCACCGTGAAAATCTCCAGTAGCAAGCCGTGCGGCAACTTGGCATCGAGGATATGCGCCTTGCGCACGCCGACGTTGAGCGCATCGATCGCCGCTCTGACTTTTGGGATCATCCCTTCTTGAATCACCTTGCGCCGCAGCAGATCTTCCACCTCCGGCTCGGTGAGCGTGGAGATCAGCGAGTTGGCATCTGCCGGATCGCGCAGGATACCCTGCACATTGGTCAGCAGCACAAACTTCTCCGCCCGCAGCGCTCCGGCCAAGGCGCACGCTGACTGATCGGCGTTGACATTGTAGATCTGCCCAGCCCCATCGACACCGAGTGGGCTAACGACCGGGATGGTCTGTCGCTCGAACAACCGCCGCAGCACCGCATCGTGAATTGATACGATCTCTCCAACGAAACCGAGATCCTGCGACCCGGCAAATTTCCTGACGGTGATCAACCCTTCCTGCTTACCGCTGACGCCCTCAGCCTGCGCTCCCACCTGGCGCAGCTCCCGCACCAGCTGCTGATTGAGATCCGCCATCGCTTCATCGACCATCCGCACCGTTTCGGCATCGGTCACGCGGATGCCGTTGACAAACTCGACTTTTTTGCCGGCTCCGCGCATCCGCTTCGAGATCTCTGGGCCGCCGCCATGAACCAGCACCGGCCGCATGCCGACGTAGCTCATGAACGTCAGATCTTCCAACACCCCGAGCCGGATCTGTTCGTTGTCCAATGCGCTGCCGCCATACTTCACCACGACCACTTTCCCGTGGAACGCCTTGATGTATGGCAACGCCTCGATCAACACATCCGCTTTTCGTATGACGTCTTTCATGTCGAATACTTCGCGTTAATGCGAATATACCCCTCGGTCAAATCGCACGTCCACATCACCGTCTCACACCGACCGGCACGCAGCTGAATCCTGAACCGCACCACCGTCTCCTGCAACAACCGACGGCCGATCGACCGATCCGTAGGCAACACCATGCCGCGGCGGAATACCGCCAGACCATCGCCTCCGCGACGCCCCGACTCGCACCGTATGACCAACCGCTCCGGATCCACCGGCACATCGCTGGAGCCGACCGCCGCCGCCAAACGCCCCCAGTTCGGATCACCGCCGGTGACCATTGTCTTGACGAGCGGCGAGTTCGCCACACGCCGCGCGACACGATCCGCTTCTTGCGGCGTGCGCGCCCCTTCGACCGCCACTTCGATCAGCCGCGTCGCTCCTTCGCCATCACGCGCAATCATCTGCGCCAGCTGCCGACAGACCGTCTCCAGCGCCTGGGCAAAGCGCTCAAATACCGAACCGGATGCGCCGACCTTCGCGCCACCCGCCAGACCGTTGGCCATCAAGATCACAGCATCATTCGTGCTGGTGTCGCCATCCACTGTGATGCGATTAAACGTTCGGTCGACCGCCAGACGCAACGCACGCTGCGCCGCCTGCCGCGTCAACGGCGCATCAGTCGTGATAAACGCCAGCATCGTCGCCATATGCGGCTGCACCATGCCGGAGCCTTTGGCGACTGCGCCGATCCGGATTACCCGGCGGCCCAGCCGCACCACGGCCGAAGCCTCCTTCGATACCGTATCGGTCGTCATGATGGCGTGCGCCACGTCAGCGCCACCACCACGATGCAGACTGCCAACGAGCAACGGCAACGACCGGAGGATGCGCGGCATTGGTAGCCGTCGCCCGATGACGCCGGTTGACGCCACCAATACCTGACGCTCCGGCACGCGCAACAGCTTGGCCACCTCGCGCGCAGTTTCCCGCGCGTCGCGCAATCCCCCCGCACCGGTGCAACAGTTGGCGTTGCCGCTGTTGGCAATAATCGCCCGCGCCTCGCCGCCGCGCAACTGCTCACGCATCAACACCACCGGCGCCGCCACGATCCGATTCGTCGTCAAGACGCCGACTGCCACCGCTGGCACCGTCGAATAGATCAGCCCGATGTCTTTCCGGCCAAACCGCTTCACCCCAGCATCAACACCGGCAGCCAGAAATCCTTCTGGAAGCGTAACGCCTGATCGCCTGCCCGCCACCGCTATGCCAGCCCCGCCGTCTCACCAAAACCAAACATGAGATTCATGTTGTGAATCGCCTGCGTCGCAGCCCCTTTTGCCAGATTGTCGATCGCAGACACAACGATCGCCATCGGCGGTTGCCTGCGTACAGCGACTCCGATATCACAGTAGTTCGTTCCCAGACTCTCCTGGGTCTGCGGCATCTTGCCGACCGGCTTCACACGCACAAACGGCTCTGCCGCGTACTGGCGACGGTACATCTGCACCAACGCCTCCGCCTCTATTGGCTTGCGTAACCGGACGTACATCGTGCTCAACAATCCCCGATTCATCGGAATCAGGTGCGGCACGAAGACCAACGGGCCAAGCCCCTCCTTGGCGGCGATCACCGACAACTCCTGTTCGATCTCCGGAGTATGTTGATGCGCTTCCACCTTGTATGGCCGCAAGTTCTCGTTGATCTCAGCAAAGAGATATTCGACCGCCACCTTGCGCCCCGCTCCGGTCACACCCGATTTCGCATCCACCACGATCGGCTCCCCGGACGCCACCAAGTGCTCCTTCAGTAATGGGACAAGCCCCAGCAGCACACTCGTTGGATAGCAACCGGGATTCGCCACCAGCGCCGCCTGACGAATCCGCTCCCGATACTGCTCCGGCAAACCGTACACCGCTTCCTTGAGACGACTGGGGTCAAGATGCAGCGTACCGTACCACCGCTGAAAAAGCGCCGCATCTTTCAGCCGATAGTCGGCGCTCAGGTCGATCACCCGCGTCCCGGCAGCCAACAACCGCGGCACCAGCGACATTGACACCGTATGCGGCAACGCCAGAAAGACGACATCGCAGCGCTTCGCCAGACTATCCGGATCCGGCGCCTCGCAGATAAGATCGCAGCGACCAGCCAACGTGGGCGCCAGCTCCGCGATCGGCACCCCGGACCGCTCGCCGCCACTCGATGCTACCGCCACCACTTTGACAAACGGATGCCCCAACAACCACCGCAGCAGCTCCGTACCGGTCATACCGGTTGCCCCAGCTACCCCCACTCGAATGGGAATCTTATGGGGACGGAAGGATCGCGTCGTTCGTCGTTCGTCGCTCGTCGTTCGTCGCTGCCCGCCCGCCGCTCGTTGCCGAATGACTTTTGCCCGCTTCTTCTGACTCATCGCCCACCGCCTGAGAATTCGCCGCTCGTCGATCGTTAGTCGTTGCTCGCAAACCGCTTGATCATTTGATGACTTTCGCTTCTACGAACGACGAATCACCGATGACGATCCACGGGTTTTAACGCTTCGTCCACTGGAAGCGACGACGCGCTCCGCGCTGTCCGTACTTCTTCCGCTCGCGCGCGCGCGAATCTCGCGTCAGATACCCGGCCTTGCGCATCGTCGGTTTGTTGGTGATGTCATGCAGCACCAACGCCCGCGCGATGCCCAACCGGACCGCGCCGGCCTGACCGGCAATCCCTCCGCCACTCACGGTGACATTCACATCAAACCGACCGATGACATTCGCCGCCCGCAACGGCTGCTCGATGATCATCCGCAATGTCTCGCGCGGGAAGAAGTTCTCGAACGACCGTCGGTTCACGGTAATCACACCGGTGCCCGGCACCAGCCGTACCCGAGCCACCGACTCCTTCCGACGCCCCGTTGCCGCCCACCGCTCGGCCACCTTGGACGCCCCCTGCACCTGCACTGTCTCTTCAGCCACCATGCCTCACCTATCCTCTCCCCATTCGATCCGGTAACGGCTCCAGTTTCTGACTCGCCTGCCGATGCGTCGGTCCGGCGTACACTCTCAGCTTCTTCAACGTATCGCGACCAAGCGGCCCCTTCGGCAACATCCCGGCGATCGCATGACGCACCGCCTCCGTGGGACGACGCTCCAACAACGCCCGCAGTGTCGTCAGCTTACGCCCGCTCGGATACCCTGAGTACCGCTGATAGGTTTTCGCCCGCAGCTTGTTACCGGTCACTGAGATCTTCGCCGCGTTGATCACCACCACATGGTCTCCGGTGTCCATATACGTCGTAAAGATCGGCCGATGCTTCCCGCGCAACACATGCGCCACCCGCACCGCCAACCGACCCAACACCTGCCCCTCGGCATCCACCAGAAACCACCGACGGGTCACATCCTTTGGCCTTGCCACATAGGTCTTCATGCCCGACTCCCTTTCCTCACACCATCGTCTACGAAGATGCCCGAACGATAGATGACATCCACCAAACACAGCCCCGCGGCCGGAGCGGTCGGCCCCGCCAACCGCCGATCCCGGGACGCCACAATCCGTCGCACCCGATCAAGATCGAAATGACCGCGTCCCACCTCGATCAAGGTACCGACGATGTTCCTCACCATGTTATACAAAAATCCGTCAGCGACAATCTCGATCGTGCATCGATCGCCCTGACGGCGAATCGTCAACTCGCGCACCTGACGCACGCTGCGCACCGCGCGGCGTGCCGACCCCTCGAAGCCGCGGAAATCATGGCGCCCCACCAACAGCTTCGCGACAGCGCGCATCCGCGATGTATTCAACGGATGTGATACCCAGGCCGACGTGCTCGCCTGCAAGGGCGAGCGTACAGCCCGATTGACAATCGTGTACCGGTACCGCTTCCACACGACATCGCGCAACGCATGGAAGTCCGGTGATACCTCCCGCGCGTCGCGCATGACGATATCACGCGGCAAACGACTATTGAGCGCGCACACCAACTGCTGTGGCGTCAGGCGCGTCGCCACACGCACATGCGCGACCTGTCCTTCGGCATGCACACCGGCGTCCGTCCGCCCGCTAGCCGTCACCTGCGGTGCACCGCCCACCACCGATGCCAACGCCGCCTCGATTGCCGCCTGAATCGTTGGCAATCGCTGTCCATCCTGCCGCTGCCATCCGGCGTACCGAGCACCATCGTACTCGATGCGCAACGCGAATGTCCGCTCGCCAGTGCTAGCGGCAGAAGAGACGCTCCGCGATCTGGACGGCGTTGAGCGCCGCGCCCTTGCGGAGATTGTCACTGACCACCCACAAGTTCAACCCGTGCGCCACTGATGGATCGCGCCGGATACGCCCAACATAGACCGGATCGTTGCCCGCCGCATCGACCGGCACCGGATAACGCCGCCGCTCATCGTCCACGACCAATACGCCCTCGGCGCGACCAAGCAGCTGCCGCGCCCGCTCCGGCGACAGTTCCCGCTCGAACGCCAAATTCACCGCTTCGGAGTGCGCGATAAAGACCGGCACCCGCACGCAGGTGGCGCTCATCGGTAGCGATGGCTCACCGAAAATCTTCCGCGTCTCGTTAACCATTTTCTGTTCCTCCTTGGTGGAACCGTCCGGCAGAAACATATCCACCTGCGGAATCACATTGAACCCGATCTGATCCGGCAGCACACGCGCAATCGCGGCGCGCGATGACCGCTTCCCCGCACCATTGCTACCCGCCACGCGAAATCCATTGCGACGTCGCTCAAATCGCTGCCATGCCTTGAGCATTGCCCCCGTCTCGGCCCAGAGCTGATACATCGCCTTGGTACCGGCGCCCGAAGCCGACTGGTATGTCGCCACTACGATCCGCGTGATCCGCGCCGCATCGTGCAACGGCTTGAGCGCCACCACCATCTGGATCGTCGAGCAGTTCGGATTGGCGATGATGTTCCGATGACCACGCAGCGCCTCGGCATTCACCTCCGGCACGACGAGCGGCACCTGCGGATCCATGCGAAACGCGCTCGAGTTGTCAATGACGATGGTGCCTCCGGCGGCCGCGATCGGCGCAAACTGGCGGCTGCGATCAGCTCCGGCACTAAAGAGCGCCAGATCGACCCCGTGGAACGATTCCTCCGTCAGCCGCCGCACCACCACCGATGAGCCGACGAACCGGACGCGCTTGCCGACCGACCGCTCCGATGCCAATGCCACCAGCTGCTTGACCGGAAACCGGCGCTGCTCGAGCACCCGAATCATCTCAGTGCCGACCGCGCCCGTCGCTCCTACTACCGCCACCACCAATCGTTTCTTCATGACACTACACGCTCCGCCACTATCTGACGTTGCATCCCTTCGACAACCAAATCACCCACCTGCGTTGTCGTATATCCCATCTTCCCAGCCGCCAGACTCTTCAGCTTGCCGCTGGTCACCGACATCACTGATTGCTCCACCCGTTGTGCCACCTTCGATTGCCCAATGTGCTCCAGCAACATTCCCATCGCGCAAATCGCCGCCAACGGATTGATCACATTCTGCCCGGTGTACTTCGGCGCCGATCCCCCGATCGGCTCAAACATCGACACGCCCTCTGGATTCAAATTACCGCCCGCCGCAATCCCCATACCGCCCTGAATCATCGCCCCCAAATCGGTGATGATGTCGCCGAACATATTCGGCGTGACGATCACATCGAACCACTCCGGATTCTTGATCATCCACATGCACGTCGCATCGACGTGCGCGTAATCCCGCTGCACATCCGGATATTCCGCGCCGACCTCGTCGAACACGCGCTGCCAGAGGTCATGCGCGTACGTCAGCACGTTCGTCTTACCGCAAAATGTCAGCTTCTTCTCTTGCGCCCGACGGCGCGTCAGCTCGAACGCATACCGCACACACCGCTCAACCCCCTTGCGCGTATTGACCGACGTTTGCAACGCCACTTCATCCGGCGTTCCCTTCTTCAGAAATCCCCCGACGCTGGCATACAGATCTTCCGTGTTTTCGCGCACGACGACAAAATCGATCTCCTCCGGCCCCTTGTCCTTGAGTGGCGTCCAGACGCCCGGGTATAGCTTCACCGGACGGAGATTGATGTACTGATCGAGCTCAAACCGGAGCTTCAGCAAGATCCCGCGCTCCAGAATCCCCGGCTTCACCGATGGATGACCGATCGCCCCAAGGTAAATCACATCGGCCTGTGCCAGCTCCTGGACGGCGCCATCCGGCAACGTCTCGCCAGTCTTCAAGTAGCGCTCCCCGCCGAAATCATAGTGGTGCAACGTATACCGGAAGGAGCCGATGCGGCTGGCTGCTTCCAACACCTTCAGCCCTTCGCGCACCACCTCCGGGCCGGTGCCATCGCCCGGCATCACCGCAATCTGATACGTCTTCGCTGCTATCGAAGAAATGCTAGTCGTCACGTCCATTCACCCCGGAGCCGATGCCCGCTGGATGACCGGCTCGCCCCTTAAGAATACCTTGCTGACGCGCATACGCAAAGAGATCGCCAGCCCGTAAGATCGACGCCACTTCACCCAATGACTTCAACCGATACGTCTTGCCGCTGGAGGCCACCGTGAGTTGCGCCGATGGCAGGTCGATACTCACCCGTTCACCAGTTTGCACGACGTCACACAAACGCGTTTCCGACTCCAGTGGCACCAGATATCCGCCGTTGACCGAGTTTCGATAGAAGATTCTCGCGTAGAACTCGGCGATCACCGCGGCAACCCCCGACTCAGCCAGCGCCAGCGGCGCATGCTCCCGCGATGAACCGCAACCGAAGTTCCGTCCGGCGATGATGACGGTGTAGCGCGACCGCTCCTCGCCTGGCTGCACAAACGGTGTTTTACCGCGCGGCAGACCGGCCGAGGCCTCCGGTAACCCGATCAACGCGTACCGACCAAACTGTTTCCGTTCATCCGGCAGCGCCGGGTTCAAGCTCAGATACTGCGCCGGAATGATCTGGTCCGTATCGATATTGTCACCAAGAACGTACGCTACCCCCTCGATGCGATCAGCCAACTTCATGATAGAAACTCCCGCGGATCGGTGATCGCTCCGCGAATCGCCGATGCCGCCACCGTCATTGGCGACGCCAAGAACACCTGCGCCTGCTTCGACCCCATCCGCCCAGGAAAATTCCGATTCGTCGAGGAGATACACACTTCGCTACCATTCAACCGCCCCAGTGTATCGAGAGGACCCCCCAGACACGCCCCGCACGATGCCGGACCGATCACCGCACCAGACGCAGCGAAGATCGCCTCCAATGTCTGACCATCCACCGTCAATGTCTTCATCTGTCGGGCAATCTCCGTGGTCGCCGGCACCACAAACGTACTCACTTTGACCGAGTGTCCCTTCAAAATCTTCGCCGCCGCGAGAAAATCGGTGATTTTGCCGCCTGTACACGAGCCGAGATACGCCCGATCCAACCGCGTCCCCGCCACCTCCCGCACCGTTGCGCGGTTGTCCGGCGAGTGCGGCTTTGCTACCGTTGGCTCCAACCGATCGCATCGATACCGCTTTTCCACCAAGAACGACGCATCCGCATCGTTGGTCACCACGGTGAACGGTTTCTTCGTTCGCTGACGAACATAATCGGTCGTCACAGTATCCGGCGCAATGACACCATTCTTGCCACCAGCCTCGATCACCATGTTGCAGAGCGTCATCCGCTCCTCCATGTTGAGACTGTACACTCCTTCACCGGCAAACTCCATCGCCCGATACGTGGCCCCTTCCACACCGATATCGCCGATAATCTGCAGGATCAGATCCTTCGCCATCAGATGAGGTGGCAGCTTTCCTTCAAAGACAAATCGCATCGTTGGCGGCACCTTCACCCAGAGCTTCCCTGTTCCAAGTACGAACGCTGCATCGGTATTTCCAATCCCCGTGGCAAATTCACCGAATGCCCCGGCCGTGCACGTATGCGAGTCGGTGCCAAACAACACCTCGCCGGGCCTCGTGTGCCCTTCTTCCGGCAACGCGATATGGCACACCCCCTTGTACCGATCGGTGCCGACGTCGTAGTAATGCCGAATCTGCTGCTCCGCAACGAACTGACGGAGAATGTCCACGTTCCGATGCGCCTTCTCATCTGCGGTGAAGATATAGTGATCGGGAATGATGACGACTCCATCGGCATTCCAGACCTTGGCTTGCCGTCCGAACTGCTCATGGAAAATACCGATCGTCCCAGGACCGCACACGTCGTGCGTCATCAACACATCGACGTTGACCCAGACGGTATCGCCGGACTTGACCGAAGTCTTGCCCGCCGCCCTCGCCAGAATTTTCTCTGTGATCGTCATGCCCATGGCCATACAACCTCTACTAACCTATAACCAACGCCCCGCCACAGCCGCGCTATGACCGGCTACCGACCACGCCTTCCACAGGACTCGATGCTGTGGCGTACGGCTTCCGCGGAATCCGCCCCGCCTCAAACGCCAATCGCCCCGCTTCCACCGCCAGACACATCGCTCGCGCCATCTTCACCGGATCCTGCGCCCCGGCAATCCCAGTGTTCATCAAAATGCCATCGACACCTAGCTCCATCGCGACCGCCGCGTCCGACGCCGTACCGACACCGGCATCGACAATGACCGGCACCTTCACCGCATCAAGAATCATCCGGATCGTCAATGGATTCAAGATTCCTTGCCCGGAGCCGATCGGCGAAGCCAGCGGCATCACACATGCCGCCCCCGCATCCTCCAACTTCCGCGCCATCACCAGATCATCGTTGGTATACGGCATCACCACAAACCCTTCCCGCACGAGCACCCGCGTTGCCTCAAGCAGCGCTTCGGTGTCCGGCATAAGCGTCCGCTCATCGCCGATCACCTCCAGTTTCACCAGCTCCGAGAGACCCGCTTCGCGCCCGAGACGCGCCGCCCGCACCGCTTCATCAGCCGTGTAGCACCCGGCCGTATTCGGCAGAATCGTGAAACGCTGCGGATCGATGTAATCCAGCAACGACTCGCGACTCCGGTCCGTCACGTTGACCCGACGCACTGCCACCGTCACGACATCCGCGCCGGATGCATCGAGCGCCTGACGCATCACCTCAAACGTCGGATACTTCCCCGTGCCGACGATCAGCCGCGAGCGAAACGCGCGTCCGGCAATCGCCAGCTGCCCCGACGCACGAGTCCCCACGACCGTCACCTGACTCTCCATCACGACCGAGCCCCGACCAACGATGCCTCCTGACCAATCACTGTTCCCTTCGGCACCACCACCATCCCGGAATCCGTCACCATGAACCGCCGGCGATCCAGCTCTGCATCGTAGCCGATCTCCGTACCTGGTGGAATCATCACATCCTTATCGACAATCGCCCGCCGAACCTTTGCATGCCGCCCGACGTTCACGCCTTCCATCAAGATCGTATCCTGCACGAGACTGTAGCTGTTCACCCGGACATGAGGCGACAACACCGACCGCTCGACGCGCCCCCCACTGATGATACAGCCGGGACTGATTAACGAGTCAATTGCCTGACCGATGCGGCTGCCATCCTCGCCACCGGCGAACACCGTCTTGGCCGGCGGTGCCAGCTCCACATATGTCCGAATCGGCCACTCCTGGTCATAGAGATTGCACTCCGGATCCACCCGTACCAAATCCATGTTCGCTTCGTAGTAGGCGTCGAGCGTTCCGATATCGCGCCAGTATTTGGCTGCCTTGCGATTCTCGTCTTTGAAGTTATAGGCCGCCACCCGACGGCGCCCGATGGCTGCCGGAATCACATCCCGTCCGAAATCGTGGCTCGAACCCTGCCGCTGCGCATCGACGATCAGCTCTTCCTCCAATACCGACCGGTCAAAGAGATAGATGCCCATCGACGCATAGACCAGATCGCCACGACCCGGCACCGTCTTCGGCTGCGCCGGCTTCTCCTCGAAACCGATCACACCCGATCGCTCGTCCACCTGCAGAATGCCGAACTGCCGCGACACAGATGCCAGCATCTCCACAACACTAATCGTGATCTCCGCCTGATGCTGCACGTGAAAATCGAGCATCTCTCGATAGTTCATCTTGTACACATGATCGCCGGCGAGAATCAGCACGTGGGATGGCCGTTCCTGCTCGATCGTGTAGATATTCTGATAGATGCTGTCGGCAGTTCCCATGTACCAATGGTCATCCACCCGCTGCTGCGCCGGGATCGTATCGATGAACTCGCCCAACTGACTGTCAAAGATGTTCCACCCCAACCGCAGATGCCTGGCGAGTGAGTGAAACTTGTACTGCGTCAACACATGAATCCGCCGAAGCCCGGAGTTCACGCAGTTGGAGAGCGTGAAATCGATAATACGATAGATTCCGCCGAACGGCACCGCCGGTTTGGCTCGATCCTTGGTCATCGGCCACAACCGCTCTCCCTTGCCGCCTGCCATCACAAACGTGAGCACCGACTGGCTTAACAGCGGAACCATTGGTCACCTTTAGAGATAGGGCGTTAGTATAACGAGCTCACGCCACCGCTGCAACGCTGAAAAACAAAGAGGCAGGGCGGCTGTGCGTTCTCCGTGCCCTGCCTGCCGTGCATGCCAAACGGAAATGCGTGCGTACAGGCTTACGTCTTCAGCGCCACACTCCTGTGCGCGAGACTGCCGCAACCACTCTCAAAATTCATCCGCGAACGAATCGTACTCCCCGGACTCCAACAAGAGCTCCGGATGCTCCTCAAGAGACGTCTTGTCCCAATACGCCTTACCGCCAAACGTCACATAGGAGAGGCCCGTCAACTGCTCACCACCCAACCCAAAGTCATCCACCCACACCTCAAGCCGCTGCCAACTCCCCGCCTCCGGCAACACATCCATGTACCAACTCAACTCTTCGTCGCCGACCTCAAACACTTCTTCGTCACCCTCCCAATACACAGCGGTCTGTGACCCATCGGCCAGCTTCAGCTTGAGCATCAACCCTTTGGGCGATTGCTGAGGATCAAGATACACATACTGCACGATAACGGAACCTTCCGGCAACGTCTGGGCGTTCGTGGTAAACCCATGCTCAGCCAACGCAGCAGCTGACGGTTCTGTATGCGACTGCGCTCCAACGTATGCTGTTGGCGTTGGCACCCATTCCCACGTACCGGTCTGTTGCGCTCCAGTAGGCACTGCCTCATCAACCCAGACGGTTTCTTTGGGCTGAGGCGCTGGCGCTAATGGTGCCGAAGCAGGTGTTGCGACGACTGCCGATGGCTGCGCCGCAGAATCTGTATTGGTCGCACCGATTTCCTCAGCCGCAGCAGCTGCAGATGTCCCACAGATCATCGCCAACACAAACATCCACACCCATCCGCTACGCAACGCGTTCACACCGTTCATTCGGGATTCCTCCTATTTTGACTAATATGGGAAGGCACTATAGCAAGGATCATCCGCCAAGTCAAAACCTCTCTTGCGCAGAGACTTCCGACGATTCTGACTTCGAAACATATCACCACGGCTCTACCAAATGGCACGCCACGCGGTTTCCCTCGGCTACCAACTTCAACACCGGCTCCTGCTGCGAACAGATCGCCTCGGCATACGGACAGCGCGTGCGGAATCGGCAGCCCGACGGCACATGAAACGCCGATGGGACTTCGCCAATTGCCCGTTGCCACGGCCCCTTGGTCGCTGACGGCAGCGCTGCGAGCAACGCCTGTGTATAGGGATGTTTGGGGACGCTAAACAGCGTGGCCGCGGAGGCGACTTCCACGATACGCCCCAGATACATGACGAGTACACGATCCGCCAGCCACCGGGCTGCCCGCAAATCATGCGTGATAAACAGGAACGAAAGCCCAGCGCGCCGATTCAGATCGCTGAGTAAATTCAACACCTGCGACTGAATCGACACGTCGAGCGCAGAGAGCGGCTCATCGCAAATCAGGAGTTCCGGCTCTAACGCCAACGCTCTGGCGATCGTTGCCCGCTGACGCTGTCCCCCGCTGCATTGATGGGGAAGACGCGTGAGGATCGCCTCATCCAAAGCAACCTGCCGCAGCAACGCCACCACACGGCGATGGCGTTCGGCCGCACTGCCAACGCGCTGCACCACGAGCGGCTCAGCAATGCTGTCGCCGAGCTGTCGCCGCGGATCCAGCGCCTGATCGGCATGTTGAAAGATCAACTGCACGCGGCGGCGCCATGATCGGAGCCGCGGCAGATCCTGTAACGCGACCGTTTCACCATCGGCTCGCACCACCCCGCCCGTAGGCCGCTCCAATCCCACCAACAGCCGACCGATCGTTGACTTGCCACATCCAGACTCTCCTACCAACGCGACCACTTCACCCGGTGCAATCTCGAACGATACATCGTCCACCGCCTGGATCACTCCCAACGCTTCCGATGACCACGTGCGCCGCATGGTGAATGTTTTCGTCAGATGTTCGACCGTCAGCCGCATCGCCTAGCACCCTGGATCGTCGTTCGTCGTTCGTGAAGCGCAAACCTCAAATCTCTAAAGCAAGAAGAACCGCGCGCTTCACCCAACAACTCGGCAACCCACCACTCACACACCACGACCCCCTTGCACCTTCCAGCATCGCGCCCAATGCCCTGCTTGAAGATCGTGCGCCGATTGCTCTTGCCCGGCACACACCGGTTCTGCCACAGGACAACGAGGATGAAACGGGCAGCCGCTCGGCAACGCAGAAAGCGTTGGCGGCTCACCCACAATCACCGGCAATGCACCCCTCGACCGATCACCCGCGATCAAGCTCCTCATCAAACCTTGCGTGTACGGGTGCGCCGGCGCAGCGCGCATCTGTTGCGTCGCTCCCCACTCCACGATCCGACCGGCGTACATGACACCGACCCGATCCGTCATCTGAAACAACAACTCCAGATCATGCGACACACACAACAGTGACAACTCATACGCACTACGCAACTCCCGCAACAGCTCGACAATCTGAGACTGCACGGTGACATCGAGCGCGCTTGTCGGCTCATCAGCGATCAGCAATCTCGGCCGACCAGCTAATGCCATCGCGATCATCGCCCGCTGTAGGAGGCCCCCGGAGAGCTGGTGCGGATACTGTCGATAACGCAACTCGGCATCCGCTATACCGACACGCTCCAGCAACTCCAACGCCTCACGCCGAGCGCCATCGGCATCCGCGCGCCGATGCTGCGTAAGCACCTCGGCAATTTGGCTGCCGATCGTCAGCACCGGATTGAGCGAAGACGCCGGCTCCTGAAAGATATAAGCAATCCCGCTCCCGCGCACCGACTGCCACTCCGCAGCCGCGGCGCCCATGAGCTCCCGCCCCGCAAAACGGATCGACCCATCCACGTAGCGCGCCGGTGGCTCAGCCAGCAAGTGACCGATCGCCAACGCCAACGTCGTCTTGCCACAACCCGACTCCCCAGCGATCCCCACCCACTCGCCGGTACGTACCTCGAGGTCAACATCGTTGACAGCCCTGACCTCGCCACCGATGCTATCATACGACACCCGCAGCCCCCGGATCGCCAGCAACGGCTCATTCATTCCGCCACCGATAACACGCCAGAACACAAGACGCAAGATTCAAGACACAAGTGACATCAAACAATGCGATTTTCCCTCTTGGCACTTGCAGCTTGCGTCTTGCATCCGCTTTTGCTCCCATCACCGGCCAGCCCATCGTTCCCGCAACCCTTCACCGATGCAATAATACCCCAGTACCGTGACCAATACCGCAAGGCCAGGACATACCGTTAACCACCACGCGACACCGAGTGCTTCTTTGCCTTCAGCCAGAATATTGCCCCAACTCGGCGTTGGCGGCTGCACCCCAATCCCAAGAAAGCTGAGACTCGACTCCACCAGAATCGCCCCGGCCACCCCGAGCGTTGCGCTCACCAACACCGGCGGCATCGCGTTGGGAATCAGATGCCTCACGATGATCCAGCTGTCGGATGCGCCGATCGCCCGCGCCGCCAGCACGAACTCTCGCCGCTTCAGACTCAGTACCTCGGCACGCACCAACCGCGCCACACCCATCCACCCGGTGAGACCGATCACCACCATGATGTTGACGATATTCGGCTCCAGCACCGCGATCACGGCCAGCACAAGAAACAACGTCGGGAAACAGAGCATCAAATCCACCAACCGCATCAGCCACGCATCGACCTGCCCGCCGTAGAAACCGGCTACGGCCCCGATCGCCAAGCCGATCACCGTTGCAATCCCGACCGCGATGATCCCGATCAGTAACGAGATGCGGGCACCAAAGACCATCCGGCTGAACAGGTCGCGACCAAGCTGATCGGTGCCGAGCCAATGCGATACTGAGGGTGGATCCAGCGCCCGATCAAGCCGGATCGCGCTCGGATCGTATGTCGCCAGCCACGGCGCAGCCAACGCCACAAGCGCCAGCGCACCAACGATCACGGCACCGATGATCACGAGTCGCGTTCCTGTCAATGCCGGTTTTTGACTAGATACTCGCGAAGTCATACCATTTTCTCGATGCTACGCCGATAAAGATTAGACATCGGCTCCCCTCCCATCCGCACCGCTTCATCCCAGTCATGCCGATGGGGTCAGACCTCCTGCCACAGCCAAGCTTCCCGGCGTGAGGTCAGACCCCATTGCGGTAACGATCCGGTCTTGTTCCTATCTTTCATTCAGCAATCCGCATTCCGACATCCGCATTGCCTTGTCAACAACCGACTCACTCATACCGAATCCTCGGATCGACCACGGCGTACACCACGTCCGCCAGCAGATTCCCCAGCAATGTCAGCACCGCGCCGATCAGCAGCACACCCATGATGACCGGATAATCGCGCGCCATCACCGCATCGAAATAGAGCCGGCCCATCCCGGGGATCGCATAGATCGCCTCCACAATCACACTGCCGCTGATCAACCCAGGCACCGATAAGCCAAGGATGGTGACGACCGGTAACAGCGCGTTGCGCAACGCATGATGGTACACGACGCGCGACGCCGGCAACCCCTTGGCCACCGCCGTCCGCACGTACGGTTGCCGCAACGCCTCCGCCATGCTGCCGCGCATGAAGCGGGAAAAACCGGCCACACCGCCGAACGCCGAGACGAAAACCGGCAGCACGAGATGTGCGGCGCCATCCAGCCACCGTTCCCACCATCGCATCGCCTCGTAATCGAGTGATTGCAATCCCGAGATTGGCAGCCACCCCAGCCGCACGCCGAACCACGACATGAGCATCAGCGCCAGCCAGAATGACGGCATGGCAAAGCCGATAAACGCCACGAACGTCGCGCATTGATCGGCTGGCGAACCAGGACGCACCGCGCCGGTCACGCCGATCGGTATCGCCACAGCCAGAATCAACGCCATCGCCAATAGCTCGATGGTCAACGTGACTGGAATCCGCTCAAGAATCTTCGATGCCACGGGACGATCATCGGCAAACGAACGCCCCAGATCGCCACGGACCAGCTGCATCAACCATCGCCCATACTGCACGTGCAGCGGCTGATCCAGTCCGTAGAGAGCGCTCAGACGAGCTCTCGCCTGAGCGGAGACTTTCGGATTGAGGTCGGTTTGAAGATCGGTCGGGCCACCGGGTGCGAGATGAATCACCACGAAACAGACGATGGTGATCCCTACCAGTAGCGGAAGCATGCCCAGCAGACGTCGAAGTAGATAACTTGCCATGAGATACGCGCTGTGGTAGTGATTGTAGCATAACTTGTCCGGAGACCGAGAGCTCAGCTTCAAACAACAAACTGCAGCACCACGTTGAAAATCTTGCGAGAAACAAGAGAGAGCGAGCAACCAGCATGCAGCGAACGACAACGCGGACCGTGATCCCCGAATCTCACGCTTCAAGCTTCAGATCTTGGATATCAGATATCAGGCACTGGGTTATCCTTGCAGCGTACAGCTTGCAGCTTGCATCCGCCCTCTGCTTCACGACCGGCTGCGCGACGCTGCCTATTGCCTACGCGCCACCGCCCTCAGATACCGCCACGCCTCCGCCCCGCTTCCGAATGCCGGGCAATGACTTTCCCGCTGTGATCCATGTGCACACCCGACATTCCGATGGCACCGCCCGAATCCCGGAGCTCGTACAGATCGCGCAGCGCCAGGGCGCCCGCGTGCTCTACATCACCGACCACAACACGATGGACGGCCAGGCCGACAACAAACAAGAGCTGCACGGTGACACGCTGGTGCTCGTAGGTACGGAACTCTCCACGCGCTCCGGTCATCTCCTCGCGCTCGGCGTCTCAAAAACGATCAATCCGAAACAACCGACGGCCACCGTATTGACCGACGTTGAACGCCAAGGCGGGCTGTCCTTCCCGTCGCACCCACATTGGACGAAGCAACCGTGGAACGACTGGTCACTAGAACCGATCCACGGCATTGAGCTCTACAATCTAGCCGCCGACGCCTACGAAGAGTCACGGCTGAAATTGCTCCTCACAGCCGGACCGCTCCCGGCAACACTCTTTTTCCCCCTGATCCTCGATCGACCAAACCAAACGCTGGCCCAGTGGGACACGATGACGCAACAACGACGCATGGTCGGCATCGCCGGCAACGATGCGCACGGCTTGCGTTGGACGCCGCTCATTCGATTCGCCCCCTACGACCTCTCGTTCGCCTGCGTGCGCACACATCTGATCGCGCCGGAGCTCTCGGCGCCCGCTGTCCACACCGCGCTTGCTGCCGGCCACGCCTTCATCGGATTCGACATCCTCGGAGACACCAGCGGTTTTACGTTCCTCCTGCTGGATGGCGACCGCGTCGCAGGGTTCATGGGCGATGAGGCACCGATGCGCGACCACCTCTCCCTGTTTATCTGGACGCCTCGTCGCTGCAAGATACATCTGTTGCGCAACGGGCAACACCTCACCACTGCCGAACATCACGAGCTCCAAATCCCGATCACAGAATCCGGTGTATATCGCGTTGAAGCATTCCTGGATGGAGAACCCTGGATCATCTCCAATCCAATCTATGTGAGAGAACAACCGTGACGAACATCACACAAACATTCGAAACCGTACCCTTGCGCCCCAATACCCCTACGCCTGGGTGCGGCGACAACCGTGACAGAGCGACTTCTGACATTCCACCTTGGACCTTTGACCAAAGCACTGACTACGCAACGGTTGAGCATCGAAGGATAGACACTAAACATCGTCGTTCCCAGCAGCTCGCGGCTCCTCGTGCGCAACCTGTGTCTTGGATTTCAGATCTTGTGTTTCCAGTCTCTGGTCTTCAATCTTGGATCTTCCTTGCGTCTTGCGGCTTGTGGCTTGCGTCAACCCTTGTGATCGCCGCTGGCTGTGCGCACATGCCGATGCGCGGACACTCGCGACTACCTCTCCCGATCCCGCCACCCTTGATCGAACGCTATCACCTCCCAGGCGCGACGATTCGAGAGGAGCAGACCGAGATACACGAGCTACAGGACTACCACCTCCGACGCCTCTCACTCCATCTTGATCATGCAGACAGCAAGCCGCTCGATCAGATAGCGCCCAACCAACCGATTGACATAGAACTCTACGAGGTGCGACGAACTGGACGCCGCCCCGCAATCCTCGTCTCGCCGATCCTTGGCGGATCCTATCCGATCGAACGATCGTTCTGCCGCTTCTTCGCCCGCCAAGGATTTCATGCCGTGCTGGTGCATCGCGAGAAGATCGACTTCGGCTCGGATCGCGGGGCGGCCTACGTGGAAGAGATGCTGGCGCGCGCGGTCATCACCAACCGCGTGGTCATTCAATGGATGACAACGCAGCCAGCGATCGATCCGGAACGACTCGGGCTCTTCGGCATCAGTCTCGGCGGCATGGTCGGCATCATGACCGCCGCGGTCGAGCCGTCGCTCAGCGCATCTGTCATCGCGCTCGCCGGCGGTAGCATTGCCGATATCTTCTGGACGACGAGCGATCCCACGCTGACGATTCCACGCAACCGCTACCTCGAGCGCACCGCCTCCACGACCGAGCAACTGCACGCCTCGTTGCTGGACACGGTGAACACCGACCCGCTACGCCTGGCTGCCTACGTCGATCCGACCAACATCTTGTTCATCACCGCCCGATTCGACCGCACGATCCGGCCGCGTTACAGCCTGCAGCTATGGCGCGCGTTGGGACAACCGGAGTTGATCGCTCTCCCCTCCGGCCATTACAGCTCGATCGTCTGGCTCCCGTACATTCGTCGCGCGACGATCCGCTTCTTCCGACGACGGCTCGGCTGGCCATCGGAATAGCTCGCGTAGATCATAGCGATGGTACATCCGGTCAGCCGCTCGTGCCGTCCCGCGCGCCGTCGCCACCCACAGCTCTGGATCAGCGTAGATGACGCTCTGAATGCTGCTGCGCTGCGCTGCGGCTCTGGCAATCTCGATCGCCGTCGGCACGTCGATCGCGCCATGATGCTGACGGATGAGTTCCGCCTGCACCTTGTAGCGTTTCTCGTATGCGCCCGACCCGTCCGGTGGCTCTAACCCCGGCTGCCGCGGCCGCCCGCGCGACGCCCACTGCCGATCGCGCACCATCGGATCTAGCGCCGTATCGGCGCGGACGACGGCATCCTCCAGCGGGATGGCATACGACACGACCGACGCCCGCTCCTCCTCATCGTTGAAGGTCACGCAATGCTCGTGCGTCGTCTCCAATACCACGGCCCGTCGCTCGCTGCTCGACCCGAAGACATAGTTGAAGCCCCGCGTCCGCGGCCCGAGCTCCATGATCCGCACCGCCTCTTCCAGCGTGCCACTTTCCTCCAGCACGCGACGCAGCAGCATCGGCATCGGTGTCCCGCGGAAACTCTGGTCGGCCGATAGCGCCCCGATCTGCCCGATACTCACACCGCGCTCATTGATCCCGGAAAGCGTGCCGATGAAACCCGTGAACCCCACGCTCACGAAGGCATGTCGTCCTTCCGGACGATGCACGAAGAGTCGGATATATCGTTGCGCCCCCGCCCGGATGTTCCACTCGAGATTCCGGCCGTGGATCAAGCGTCCGTCCGGCGTCGCGCGACCGAAGACCGCAAAGCTTGAGCACGTCGCGGAGATCTCGATCAGCGCATGCAGCCGCTCCAACTGTCTGAGCGGCACGCCGGAGCCATCGGCCACCCCCCGTATCTCGTCGAGATATCGCGACGGCACATGCGGCCGCATCATCAGCCACAACGTGTCGAGCACGCAATGCATTACCCACCGCCTGCCGATCGGCAGCGGCACCTTCGCTTGAAAGTATCCCATCAGCTCCGTCACGCACGCCGAGATCGCACCCGCCTCCATCTCGCCATGGCGCCGCCCCATGGCATACGGCGCTCCCTCCAGCACCACCACCGTCAGCGGCGGATCAACCTCTGGCGTCAACGCCTCCCACAAACCAGCCGCCGCCTGGCGCATCTGTTCGGCCAACCATGGCCCGTACGATGACATTCGTGCCTCATACGCATCCAACCGATATTGCCGCTCGGAGACGACATAGCCGACATAACCGTTGACCAGCGAGATCGGCCACGTAACCCCCTCGCCATCCAAAGCCGCCGTCTCCAACGACTGCCCCACCTCCGCGGTCGGCTCACCGGGCACTCCGACCAACGTCCAGTCACCAACCCGCGCCACACTCACAGAGGTCTTGCGCCGCACCAGCCCATGCCCCAACGGCCCCAGCCATCGAAGCCCTGTCATCCGCAGACGCGGCGATGGCAGATCGAGTCGCACTTGCGCCGCGCGGACATCGGCTGTCGCCACCGGCTCCGACCACGCCACGCACCCCACCGCCTCGAACAACCGCTCGGCGTACCACGCCACCCGTTCAAACGGCTCCTCAACACCCGGTGCCCGCACCGGCCTCTGATCCCCCACGGCACCAATAAACACCGGCGCCACCGCACCGGGATGCGCCGTCTCCACGCGTTGCGCCAGCGCCCCGGGCCAATCGCCGGACAGCAGCTGATTGCCCGACCCCAATAGCGTCGCATGCGCAGACCATCTGACACACAACGCGATCAACGCGCCATCGGCAACGCGACTCACCTTCACCGCCCGCAGGCGCGTATCCACCAAGCCATCCGCCTCCATGCGATTTGCCGCTAGACCCGATAGCTCCGTCTCGCCAAACGCCAACTCCGCTGGCGCCATGCCGCCGACCGCTTCCACTACGGCTTCAGCAATCCGCTCCGTTACCCGCTCGAATAGCTGCCGGTCGAGATGCCCCGAAGCCACTCGCTCCAACCATCGGTGACCGATACCGCCAACGCCGGAATGCGTGTGCGTTGCGCAGAGCAGCATATCTTCGCGGCCGAGCTGCGGCAGCTGCCGAGTAACCTTGCGCCATACAGCCTCGAACAAATCATCCGTGACTGCCACTAAATCCACGCTGACGATCACCACGGTGTCACTCCCATCGCTCAGCGCACATGCCCTAGCGTACAGCGGATCATGCACGCCCAGAGAACGGTGGCCGCGACGTGCGCCATAGCCGGCCAGCGGTACGCCGGATGGCACATCAAGCAATACCCGAGCAGCCCCCGCCAGTAACGGTGATGGTGTGCCAACGCCCGCTCTCTCGGCTGTCACCTCGCGCACCTGCCAACGCACCCGCGCCAACTCTGTCTCCAAGCGTCCGCCGCCAATGATCGCACAGCCAGCGAGCAGCAGAACCAGCGAGAGGCAACAGATAACAAGAAACCAATGGCCGCGCTTCCTCGCGATCTCTCTCGTGAAACTAAGCACCGAATCCCCCGACCGTTCTTGTCGCTTTACCCCAACACACCAAGGGGGTCAGGCACCTTCGGCACCAGACCCCCTCGAAGCAACGAGAACGGTTTGATCTCTTACTCTGCATTCTGTATTCCACATTCCGCATTTCCACTATCGCCCCACTCCTGACGCAAGCGTCCAGCCAACTGCAGCGCCTCATCCTCCGTGTGCACTTGGCTCTCCACCTGTGCCTCAGCGATCTCCCGCAGCAACCGCCCAATCAACGGCCCCGGCCCGATACCAAGATGCGCCATGAGCCGTCGCCCATCTACCAGTCGAGGCGGCCCCACCGCCTCCGCCATCTTGTCAAAGTAACGACCCAGCAGCTCCGCGATCATCGCCGTGTCACCCGGTAACGTCTGCGGATCAGCGTCCAGCCCCATCGTCGCCCGGCGATCAGCGAGCCACACGAGCAACGTTGCCAGCCCCTCAGCACCGGCATCACGGAAGAATCGAAAGATCGCGCGAGGTGTCGGCTGCAGCTCCGCCGTCCCGCCCGCGCCCGCTACCACGCTGTTCCGCCGGAGCCGCGCCAACTGCCCCGGACGCAGATGTTGGCGGACCATCATCACCAACGCCGCTTGCTCCCGCCTGGCAAACCGCAGGCGTTCAGCCACACGCTCCGCCATCTGCGCGCCAACGATCTCGTGGCCGATAAACCACACTCGCCCCGTCTCATCCACAGAACGACTGGACGGCTTGCCGATATCGTGCAGCAACACCGACCACTTCATCACCGAGACGCGCGGATGCCGCTCAGACAACGGCTCCTGCAGATACGACAATAACCCCTCACGATGACGGTCGCCGAACACCACCGCATCGTTGAGCAATAACTCCAGCTGCCGCAGCGCTTCGATCTGATGTGGCAGCACGGCAAGATGATGGTAGCCGCCCTGATCCACACCGCGACCGGCCGTCAGCTCCGGCAACACCACATCGAGCACTCCCCACGCCTCCATCTTCGCCACCCATGGCGCGGCATTCGCCTGAGCCATGAGCATCCAGCACGATTCCATCACCCGCTCCATCGCCACATGACGCAACAACGGTGCCGATGCCCGGATCGCCGCCATCACATCATCATCTAACGCGAAACCATACCGGGCAGCTAGCGCAATCCCCCGCACGATCCGCACCGCATCATCCTGCAACGCCGTCGAGCTGCAGAGACGCAACCGCCGCTGCCGCACATCCTCTCCGCCGCCCAGCGGATCGATCAGATCACGCTCGCTCCAACGCTCCGCCGTCGTATGAGCAATCGGCAGCGCCAACGCATTGACCGTGAAATCGCGCCCGCGCAGGTCGTCCTCGATCGTCGCCCCGCGAAAATCGGTGACATCCACCTCCGTACCATCATCCAGCACGATCCGCGCTGAGCCGAACGACTCATGCAGCAACACAAACGCGCCTCCGAGCTTGCGCGCCCATCGCTGAGCGGCGTCAATCGCTCCGCGCTCGATGGCCAGATCGATGTTGAGCCGATCGACACGATGCTCGACACCAGCCAATCTGTCACGACGCAGCATCTCGTCACGCAAGCAGCCTCCCACCAGATAGACGGACCGCCCCTCGCCCTGCGCCAACCTCGCCAGTTTATGCCATACCGATTCAGTCACCATCTCGCCTCTCAATCAATCGCATCCTCACGAACGCTCGATGACCCCAGCACCAAGCAGACGAAGCGATACGCTGTAGGATCATGACAGGATATTTCGAACGATGGCTGCGCCTGACTCATCGACCAACAATAGATGGCGTGCGATACACTACGGCGCCTGCACCAGTTGGCGCGGCAGCCCGATGTCAGCAACGACGATCTTGCCTGATATTGCTGGTCCTTCTCCAAGCGTCATCCCACGCTTGAGAAACCCGAACGTCACGGTCTGGACCGCCTTGATGCATCGCCCCAGCACCTGACCGGTCGCGGCGTCCAAGCCGGAGGGAATATCAACTGCCAACACCGGCTTCCCGGTCGCATTGATCAAATCAATCACCCGATCCATCGGTGGTCGCACCAAACCCGTCAGACCGATCCCCAACAACGCATCGATGATGATCTCCGCGTCAGCCAGCTGCTTCGGCGCCGCCTGTAGCTCTGCCTCACCGGCAATCGAGATCACCGGTATGCCCAGACGCCGGACGATTTCGAGGTGCGTCGCTGACTCCCCCTTCATCCCATCGGCCGCCCCCACCAGATACACCATCACCGACGCGCCGCGGTTCACCAGATGCCGGGCCGCTACACAGCCATCACCACCGTTGTGGCCGTGCCCGACAAAAACCGCCACACGCTTCGAGCGACGCCCCGTCAGCATGCTCCACGCCGCCTTGGCCACCGCCGCACCGGCATGTTCCATCAAGACCAGCCGCGGGATACCGAATCGCTCAATCGCCGCCCGGTCGATATCCCTCATTTCACCCGCCGTCACCACCCGCTGCTGTTTCAACGTCATCTCCTCCTCAGCACGACCGACTGCGACATTCGACCTATAACTAACAGTACGACCGATCGTCTCTAGCTTCTCATGTTTAAAAGGTCGGTGGTCAAATGTCGAAAGTCAACGGTCACATCAAACCAACCATCTTCACCTTCGGACGCGACGGTAATCCCACACGCACACGCTCGCCAAGAGTGCTAACAACACCCACGCCACCCCCAACGGCACCACCGCCGGCACCGGTTGCACACGAGCCGTCACGCCCGGCTGCCGATAGAACGCTGCCAGATCCGTCTCCTCCGCCAGCTCCAGCGAATACCGCTCGAGCACACGCCGGTGAGTTGCCACCATATCCGGATCGGGATCTTTGATCCACACAAACACGCTGGAAGACGCCATCAACTCCCCGACCTGCGGCCGAGAGCTACCATAGAAGAGCGAGCCGACCGATACGGCGCGATCAGCCATCGATCCTAAGAGCGTAGCAATGAACCGGTAGTTGCACCAGATGATCTCGTCAGAAGCTGTCAGCCGTCTCACACGATCGATAGCATCTTCCATCCACCCCTCGTACAACCCCGCATCATTCCCCTTGGGCTCCTGTTGCATCCACGTCAGCAACCGCCACGGCGTCGACTCACACCACGCCATAGCGATCGGCCGCTGCACGGCGCCCACGCTTGGCGAACACGCCCACGCCGCGACCGCTACCGCCAATGCCAGCGCCTTCGCCCTGACCGGTATCGGACGCGTCGCCAGACGCTCATATACCCATGACAATCCATATCCTGCCAGCAGCACGACCGGCAACAACCCCTCGCCATTGAAGAATCGATAGCGAAACACCGGTAGCATCGGCAGACACCCGATCACCATCGCCAGGAGAACGCGCACATCTCGCCCCCGACGCCACCCCACCCACCCGCCGATCGCCGCCAACAGATACAGCACCGGGTAGATCTCGACAAACCGGTTCTCCTGAATGGAGATCGCGGTAAACGCCCCAAGATGTCGAGAGAGATACACGAGCCACGGCGTTGCCAGCACCATCCCCAATGCCAAAGCCTTGGCCACCGCTGCACGACGCTCCGGCCACAGCACGATCGCCACCAGCAACGACAGGAACGCCACCCACGGCATGCCCGGATGGGTATACCAGATCGCACCGAACAGACAACCGGCTGCAACATAACGACCCCGCTCGATCGCCCCGTACAGCAACAGGAGAAACAGCAGCGATGCCGCGGCAGCCGGCGCCGTTGCACATTGCAGAAAGAGGGTGTACGGGATCAACGCCGCCACGACCATCCACCATGACGTCCGCGGTCCATACCACCGGCAGGAGAGCCATCGCAACACCACCAGCAGCATTGGGAACATGAGCGCCGTCGGCCAACGCATGACAGCCAACGGCGACACCCCGCAACGCACGGCACATCCCAGCAGCAACGGAATGACGGGAGGATACAGATGAGGATAACCTGCCAGCGCGCCGTCCCAGAAGTTATGGAGGACGACTCCGCCAGCTCGCAGGAATCCGCGCGCCGCATGCAGATGATAGTAGTAATCGAGGAACAGCGGGAAGCGATGCCAGTGAGCCATCCACACACCGGTCGCGGCGATGATCAGCAGCCATGACCACAACACCCATGATGGCTCCGGCGAATGCCGATCAGCCGGCGTAGATCCGGTAATCAATGTCTGGAAAGAGGTTGTCCCTGGTTTCCACCTGGGCAAGCCATCCGGCATCAACGCTGCTCGACCGCAGGTCCTGGTACAACCGGTTGAAACGACCGATGTGGTCATGCGTACGACGGCTGGCATACTCCACCATCGTGCCCGTTTTCATGATAAACGCCCAGTCGCTCGACTGCGCCAACAGCAGCTCCCGCGCCATCTGATTGAGCGCCCGTTGCTGCACTCCCTGAGCGGACGGATGAGCGTTGGCCACCTCCACCATCCGCTCCGCCGCCTTGTGCAGATGCCGGTAGATCCAGTCATTGGAACCCTCCAACCAGACCTCGGCGTATCCCTTCCATCCCCAGCTCGACATCGATGGCGTCAGCACCTGGTTGCGCGGATAACGCTCCAGATATCCGCTTGGCGTGATCAGCTGCACTGTCTGCTGGTCGCAGGCGATCTTGCGAATCACCATCTCCAACCAATACGGCCCTTCAAACCACCAGTGCCCGAAGAGCTCCGCATCATATGGCGACAGCACGATCGGCTGGCGACCCAACATCTGATGCAAATGCTCCGCCTGCCGCTCCCGATTGAACATGAAGTTGCCGGCATGCTCCTCCGCCGTGCGCTGCGCCCACTGCGGCACATACGGCTCCTTGTGATCGCCACGCCCGGTGATGCGGTAGTACTTGATGCCAGTGCTGATGCGGCTGCCGTCCCCATTCAGATACGGCCGGATGTAGTCATAATCGAGGTCATAGCCGATGTCGCGGTAGAAATCGCGGTAGTTGGCGTGTCCGGGATAACCCTCCTGCGCGCTCCAGACACTCTTGGAGGATTCCATGTCGCGCCCAAACGCCGCCACCCCGGATCGCGTGTAGTACGCGCTGTACACACCGAACCGTGGCCGCGGCGAACCAAAGAGAATGCCGTGCGTATCAACGATGAAATAGCGGATACCGGCTTCCTTCAAGATCTCTTCGTCACCGGGATTATAGCCGCACTCCGGCAACCAGATGCCGGCTGGCCGACGACCGAACGTCTTCTCGTGGAGCGCCACCGCCACACGGATCTGCGCCCGAACGGCCTGCCGATTGACCATCAGCGGGAGAAAGCCATGCGTCGCACCGCACGTCAACAGCTCCAACGCGCCAGCTTCCGCCACGCGCCGGAACGCTTCTGTCAGACGGCGATGATACCGGTCGGCGAAGACCGACCGCGCAGTGACAAAGCGGTGGTGGTACATCAACGCCAACTGATGAAATGACTCCTGCCACCGCGTCCGGTGAATTTCCTTGTCAGCCAGCTCGATGAGCTGGTCTAGATGCCGAAGGTACCGCTCCTGCAGCAGCGGATCTTCGAGCATCGAAATGAGCGTCGGCGTCACCGTCATGCTGATTTTGAACGGCACCCGATCCTGCAGCAGGCGGTCGAATGCCTCGATCAGCGGAATGTATGTCTCGGTGATCGCCTCGTACAACCACCGCTCTTCAAGAAACTCATCGAACTCCGGATGGCGGACAAACGGTAGGTGAGCATGCAGAACAAACGCCAGATATCCCTGTTCCATAGCTCCAGGCAATGAAGGCAACCTAATCTGTTAGGTTCAATGTCACAACTACCGCCGTGGTGTCTCGACGGACAACGCAACCTGCTCAGGTGAGTGAAACTGATGCGACCGCTCGGTCGCACGCGTCACAATCGGCGAGATCGTTCGCGTCTCCTCACGATCCACCGACGTCGCGGAAACTGGAATCGCCTGGCGCCCATCCGGCAGCGCGAACCGGAGGCTGAATGTACCATCCGGACGCAGTTCGATCGGTTTGCCCTGCACCGTCACATGCGCATCGGGCTCCGTCGCTCCATAAACGATCAACTCCGCCTCCACCCACATCCAGAACTGACGGTCCTTACCGCGCATGCCCTGGCTGGAAATGCTCGAGACCGATCCGGACGACACCTCTTCCAGCCATCGCTTCTCGAACAGCTCTTTCATTTCCATGGATGACTTGCCGACGCCGAACCCACCCGCCAACCCGAAGAGCTTCCAGAAATCCTCGTCCGGACACATCCATTCCTCATCAATCTGATCAGACGGCCCGACGCGCGGCGTTCGCACCTGATTGGAACGCGCCAGCGTGTAGAAACGTCCGGAGCGACTCTTGATACCGATGTCGACGATGTAGCTCCGATCCGGCTGCTCGACATGAATGTACCAATTTTCCGCCATGCCGGTTAACTCAATATCAAAGAACCGATGCGCATTGGTACCATTGAATTCGACATCGGTCACATCATACACGCGCAGACACGATCCCATCGACTCCTCGCCCTGCCGCTTGATCGTGTCGCGCAACGCCTGCTCACGACCCGGATCGACCTCCCAATACGCGTACAGCCACCATGGATCGCGCACCATCACAGTGATGCGGTGATCACCGTACCGCTGTGGCAGATCGTACCATGGCTCCGGAGCAACTGAGGGGCTGGAGGCCCTAGCCGGTTGAGATACGCTCGATGACTCACGCCGCTGCCCAAGGTAGAACTTGCTCTCCGCCGCCCGCTGTATCCCCGCGGCAACCGATGGAGCCATCGCCTCCTCACGATGCACAAACGCTGGCTCAGACGTAGCCGCCAGCCGTCGCGCAGGTCTCGATTGCTCGGCTTGAGGATTCTCGCTGCGTCGGGTTACCGTGCGCTTCGCCCGTTTCGACGGCTTTGACGACACCGCCGTCCGCTTGGCGATCGGACGCATTGCCGATAGGATGGCCGCCACTAACTTCGCCTTGGTCATCGCCGACCGCCCAGCAATCTTGGCTCGTTGAGCCAACTGTAGCAACTCAGCTCTGGTTTTTCGTAATAGGCTGTCTCGTGTCATCGGCCGGCCCTCCTCAAACTCAACCAACTGCGTGCGAATGCCGCAAAACCGTCTCGACCCCTGACCATCGGCTTTTGATCGAAACTACAGGACTTGGACAACCCAAGTCACCAATCGAAAACCGAAGCACTCTTCCCAGGCGCACACTCACCTATCTATACGGTACCGGCAGCCACCCCGTCACGGCGCCGAATGCGCAACTGCCCACATGCCGCATCCACCTGCCCGCCGCGCGACCACCGCACCGTCGCCACTACCCCCCGCGCAACCAACCGACGCTGAAACGCCTCCACTCGCTCGCGCGACGGCGTTCGGAACGCCAAGCCGTCCACGGGGTTGTACGGAATCAAGTTTACTTTAGCACCGAGCTGCTTCGCATGCAACGCCAAACGTTCTGCGTCTGATGACCGATCGTTCTTTCCCTCCAACAAGATGTACTCAAACGTCAGATCATGCCGGCTGGAACGCCGGTAACGCTGACAACTCTCCAGCAGGCGTTGCAACGGATACGCCCGATTCACCGGCATGAGCGCACCGCGGACACGATCGGTAGCGCCATGCAGCGAGATCGAGAGATGCACCCGCACACCATCCTCCGCCAACCGATCAATCTTGGTCGCCACACCGCAGGTGGAGACCGTCAACCGCCGCGAACTCATACCCACCGCTGACGGCGATGTCAGCACCCCAATCGCCTGCCGGAGCGCTTCATAGTTGTCCAACGGCTCCCCGATCCCCATGAAGACGATATGCGTGAGCCAACTACCCCCACTCTCAGCGATAGCCAGACGATTCAACCAGAGGACCTGCTGAATGATCTCACCGGCCGATAGGTTCCGCACAAAACCGGCAATGCCGCTGGCGCAAAACGTGCAGGCAAACTTGCATCCGACCTGAGTGGAAATACACCCTGTCAGCCGCGTCGGCGTTGGAATCAACACGGACTCGACTGTCTCCCCGTCCGACAAACGAATGACGCACTTCGTGGCCCCGTCGTCCTCCGCCCGATGCCGCTCCGCCAACTCTGTATCACCACAGTTAAACCGCTCGTCCAACTGCTGCCTCAATGACTCGGATAGATCGGTCATCGCCTGAAAGCTACGGGCGTCACGACGATACAACCACTGGAAGACCTGTTTTGACCGGTAGGATGGCTCGCCGAGCAACCGTAGCTGCTCCTGCAACGCCTCAAGACTCTGGTCGTAGATCGAGGGTTTCATATCCGTACACCGTGCCTATGCGCCCAAGCGCTTGAGTGTCTCTACGTCAATTGGAAAGAAGCGACATATAGCCACCATCTGCTAACCAACAGACAAAGACTCAAAGTCGAGAAGCCAGAATCGCCTGCCTCGGTCAGCGGGGCGACGGTCTGGGAAACGGTGCGGGGCTCATAGCGCGCGCCAGCCCATTGAGATGCGAGGTATCGTTGACGCACATGACATACTGTCGCTGCCCTTCTGCCTCAATCAGCGTCACCCCTGTGTTATCCAACCGCAACTGGATCAATAGGCGGTCGAAATCCGCCTGCCATATTTCCGATAGGATCGCCGTAATCACACCACCGTGCGTTACCAGACACAGTTGTTTCGCCCCGTCAGCATCGACGATCAATCGCCGCAATGCACGCGCCACCCGCCGACGGAACGCCGCGATCGTCTCCGCGCCAGGCACGCGGGTGGCAGACGGTGCCGCCAGCCAGCGTTGATACCGACCGTTGTACCGGCGATCCACCATCTGCGGCGTCAGCCCTTCCCACTCTCCCAACGCGATCTCAGCCAGCTCCGGCGCGATCTCAATCGGACGCCCCATGGACCGCCCCACTGCTTCCGCCGTCTGCCGCGCACGACGCAGCGGACTCGCCACCAGACGATCCACCGACAGCTGACGTAACCGGCGCGCCACCGCCGCAGACTGCTGCAACCCCCTGGTGCTCAACGGCGGATTCGACCGCCCCTGAATCCGCTGCTGCTCATTCCACGTCGATTCTCCATGTCGCACCAGATAGATACGCATCGTAGACGCTACATCTGATAGGCTGCGATCGTCACGACAATCCCCCGACGCACCATCATGACGCCGATGGCCGCCAGCAAAAGACTGAAGATCTTCGATGCCGCTTCAGCCCCAGCTCGTCCCGTCAACCGCACAAGTCGCTCCGCCCCATGAAACAGCAAACCGGCGATCACCACATTGATCACAATCGATACCACCGTTGGCCAGAGCCCGAACGAGTCAGCGCTGATCAACACCGTCGTCAACACACCGGGACCGACGATCAACGGCGTAGCCAATGGCACCACACCGATCGACTTCGGCATCGTGACCGATCCGCCGCCACGTAACAGCTCTTCGATCGCCAGAATGAAGAGAATGCTGCCGCCTGCGATCAGGAAATCGGCAACCGTGATGCCCAGCAATCGAAAGAGCCACTTGCCGATCCAGAGGAATCCCAGCGCGATGCCGATCGCCGTCCACACTGACTGCCGGATGACACGGCTCCGCTCCCCGGCAGACATCCCCTGCATCAACGATAGCAGCACCGGCGCCGTGCCGAGCGCATCGACAGCGACAAACACCGGGATAAACGCGAGAAGATAGTTTTTCATGTCGGACAAAGCTCTAACAAGCTAATGTGGACTGGCGAATGCGGAATTGATCTTCCTTTCCACAATCCACATCCCGAATTCCGCATTTGGAATCATTCCTCGAGGCTGGTACCGATCTGTTCGAAGACCTGCTCCTCGACAAAGATCGATGACCCAGCCCGCAACGCCAGTGCGATGCTATCGCTGGGCCGCGCATCCACTTCGACCAACTTGCCCTGCCCATTCTTCAACACCAACTTGGCGTAGAAGACATTTCTCTCCAGCTTCTCAATGATGATCCGCTCCAACTCCGCCCCCAATGCCTGAATCACACCCTGCAGCAGATCGTGCGTCAATGGCCGCGGCGGCTGGAAGTTGGAAACCCTCATCTTGATGGCCGTCGCCTCCATGATGCCGATGACGATCGGCAAAAAGCGCTGTCCACCACGCTCCTTGAGCACGATGACCTGCTCGCCGCGCTTCTCGTCGATCCGGATCTTGTTCAGCTCCATCTCCACCATCGACATCGCTTCTCCCCACCACCGTCCGCCTGACCGCTACGACGCCGCGCTAACGGTAGACGCTTCTTTCTGAAACGGCAGATCCTTTTTCGAACGTAAGATCGCCATACCCATAAGCACCGTCCCACCCACGACCACGGCCCACGTCAACGCCGTCGGACGCTCAAACTGGACCACCCATGGCACCACCAGGAGCGCCACCATATTCATCACCTTGATCAACGGATTCAGCGCAGGCCCCGCCGTATCCTTGAGCGGATCACCGACAGTATCCCCAGTCACCGATGCCTTATGCGCCTCGGATCCCTTGCCGCCGTAGAGCCCGTCTTCGATCGCCTTCTTGGCATTATCCCACGCGCCACCGGCGTTCGACATGAAGACTGCCAGCAGCTGACCCGAGAGAATCATACCGGCCAGGAATCCACCCAGTGCCTCCTTGTGCAGCGCAAACCCGATGACCACCGGCATCAGAATCGCCAACAACCCCGGCCCCACCAGCTCCCGCTGCGCGGCAGCGGTGCAGATCGACACTACGCGAGCGTAGTCCGGCGTCTTCTTTCCCTCCCAGATCGCCTTGTCCTGAAACTGCAAGCGTACCTCTCGCACGATCAATGAGGCCGCACGCCCCACCGCCATGATCGTCAACGAGCTAAAGAGGAACGGCACCGCACCCCCGATGAGAAGGCCGACGAAGACATTTGGATCAGCGATCGACAAGCTCGCCGCAATCTGCTCGTACGTCTTCCCGACCAGACGACTGATGTCCGTGATGTACGCATTAAACAGCGACACCGCAGCCACCACGGCCGAGCCGATCGCAATCCCCTTGGTGATCGCCTTGGTCGTATTCCCCACCGCATCGAGATCGGCCAGCGTTTGACGCGACGCCTTGTCGAGGTGCGCCATCTCACCGATTCCGTTGGCGTTATCCGCCACCGGCCCGAAGACATCCATCGAGATGTTATTCCCAGTCAATGTCAGCATCCCAATGCCGCACATTGCCACACCGTAGGCGATGAACGTGGGGTTCGTCCCCCAGTAGATGAGGGACGATGCGAAGATCGCCGATGCGATGATCAGGATGGCCCAGACCGAACTCTCCAACCCGACAGCCAAACCGGTGATGATCGTCGTCGCATGTCCGGTGGGACAGGCATGCACGATCGACTGCACCGGCGGACGGTCCGGCTGCGTGAAATACTCCGTCAACCGATTGATGGTGATGGCCAGCAAGATCCCGACCAACGTCGTCCACACCGGCCGCATGTCCAGCCCCGGCACGCCGAGGCTGATCCACGTCGGCAGCATCACGGTCTCCGGAAACCTGAGATACGCAAAACCGAGCGCCGTAAACCCGATGACCGAGGTGATCGCCGAGAGCGCGAACCCCACGTTGATGGCGCGCATCGCATCACGCACCTGATCGCTGGTGCGCACCGCATAGGTCCCGATGATCGAGCTCAACACACCGATCGCCCTGACGAGCAACGGGAAGATCACGCCCTTGTGCCCGAACGATGCCCACCCCAGAATCATCGCCGAGACGATCGTCACCTCGTACGACTCAAAGATATCGGCCGCCATCCCGGCACAATCGCCAACGTTATCCCCGACGTTATCGGCGATCGTCGCCGCGTTGCGCGGATCATCCTCGGGAATGCCCTTCTCGATCTTCCCCACGAGATCGGCGCCAACGTCAGCCGCCTTGGTGAAAATACCGCCGCCCACCCGCATGAAAAGCGCCAGTAGCGTGCCGCCAAATCCAAAACCCAGCAGCACTTCGTACGCCCGCTCGCCATACACCATGAAGATCAGCGTACCCCCGAAGAGTCCCAATCCGTCGGTCAACATGCCGGTAATCGTTCCCGTCCGGTAAGCGATCTGAAGCGCCTCGCCAAAACTGCGGCGAGCGGCCGACGCCACACGGACGTTGCCGCGCACCGCCAAACTCATCCCGACAAATCCAACGGTTGCTGAAAAGATCGAGCCCATCAGGAATGCCGCCGCCCGCCCGATCGCAATATGCTGTTCGCCGGCGGTGAAGTAAAGTACCGCCGTCAACAACAGGATAAAAAACGCGATCGTTTTGAACTGCTGGTACAGGTAGGCATTGGCCCCCGACCGGATCGCCCCAGCGATCCGCTGCATCTCCTCAGTCCCCTCATCGGCCGACAAGACCTGGCGCACAAGAAAACCGGCGTACAGCAAGCCGACGATCGCCGTTCCCAACACACTCCAGAGCGCCACGCGCTCCCACAACGAATACACTTCAGACTGCATGAAGGCAAAGAATTCAAACGGCAAAGGTTTGTCTCCTTTCTGAGCCGACCGACACGAGCCGGAGCGGCGTCCGAATTAACCCCTCAATCCGCTTCAAATATCGTTGCGCGTTCATCGGCAGATCCTCGAACCGCTGCGCGCCGCTGGTATCCGCCAACCAGCCGGGATGCGATTCATACACCGGCTCGCAACGCCAAAGCTTTTCAATCCTCGCTGGGAACGACTGCACGGTCTCCCCGCCGATCCGGTACGCCGTGCAGATCTTGATCTCCGGCTGATCATCCAAGACATCCAGCTTGGTGATGACGATCTCGTCCAACCCATTGACCAATGCCGCATGACGTGCCACCACGGCGTCAAACCAACCGCAGCGCCGCGGGCGCCCCGTCGTCGCGCCGAACTCACGTCCGCGCGCACGCACCGCCTCCATCAGCGCCGGAGGAAACTCCGTTGGGAATGGCCCCTCGCCCACCCGCGTGGTGTACGCTTTCGCGACGCCGAGGACGCGGTTGATACGCGAAGGTCCAACGCCGCTGCCGGTACACACGCCGCCCGCTGTCGCGTTGGACGACGTCACGTACGGATATGTACCATAGTCGATATCCAGCAGCGTTCCTTGCGCCCCCTCGAAGAGTATCCGCTTGCTGGCTTCCAGCGCCTCATTTAGCACGACGATGGTATCCGCCGCATATGGCGCCAGCCGCTGGCCATACTCGCAGTATTGCCGATACACCTCATCGAACGATAGCGCCAGCTTGCGGTAAGCTCCGGTCAGGATCGCGTTCTTCTCCTCGAGGTTGTACCGCAGCTTCTCCTTGAGCACATCCGGGTCGATCAGATCCGCCAGCCGGATACCGCACCGACCGACTTTGTCCACATAGCATGGACCGATCCCGCGCCCCGTGGTGCCTAGGCGGCGCGACCCCTGCGCCTCCTCGTGCGCCCGATCCAGCGCCTTGTGATAGGGAAAGATGATATGCGCCAGTTCGCTGATCAGCAAGTTACGATCGATCGCGACGCCGCGCTGCTGGAACATGGCGATCTCATCCAGTAACGCCTGAGGATCCACCACCACACCGTTGCCGATCACCGCAATCTTCCCCGGATACAGAATGCCAGAGGGAATCAGGTGAAAGATAAACTCATCCTGCCCGACAACAACCGTGTGACCGGCGTTGTTACCACCCTGAAATCGAACAATGTAGTCGGAGTCTTCGGCGAGAAGATCGATGATCTTCCCTTTACCCTCATCACCCCATTGTGCCCCTACGACCACCACACTTGGCATCTATGACTCCGCGGTCAACGCTAAACTATTGCGCTTCCGATGCTCCATGAGCAGACGGCGCCGGAGGTGGAACGAACGGAACCGAAGGCGACTCGGGAAGCGGCGGAATCAATGGAAGGCTCAACATCCCCCGCAACTCCTCTTCCGTCAACCCCATCTCCACAACGCTAGCTGCCTCATGACCCTCCATCGCCGTTGCCGTCGTTCCTTCCAATGGCTGCTCGATATCAACAACGACCTCGGAGGCCGCCGTCAACACCCAGTGAGATCGCGGCTGATCCGTCACGATTACCACGAGATCCACCGCATGCAACCCCTCCGGTATCGATGCGACCGGGGCTGTCGGGTCACGATACAGCCGAACGCCTTTCACCCACTCATCGTTGATCGATATCTCCTCCACCAACGATGTCAACAACAGTCCCTGCGACTGCAGCAACACTTGCGCCGATCCGGCAAACGCATGTTCCTCCATCTCTGGTATCTCACCATCGACCTGCAGATGTAGCCGTACACCCTTCTCCGTCCGTTCCGCCGTGATCGCCGTCAGCACCGGAGGCGTCTGTTCCTCAGCGTACACCGGTGAGGCGGACGCAAGACTCAAGACGCAAGCTACAAGCCTACATATCGGAAAAAACCAGTGTCGGTTCTCGCCCTTCCTTGTGTCTTGCGTCTTGTATCTTGTATCTTGCTCCCAACATCTCATGGTTGCATCACAGTTTGATCACCCGCACGCCGAGCACGTGCTTCGCCTTGCGGATCTGCTTCTGAATCTCCGGCGAGATCGCCTGATCGACATTGAGCAGCATAATCGCCCGTTTGCCGGGTGCCTCCCGACCAAACGTCATGCCGGCGATGTTGATCTTGTGATCGCCAAGAATCATCCCGATTTCCCCGATCATGCCCGGGCGATCGACATTGGATGTCAGAATCATGTAACCACTCGGGATCGCATCGACGGCAAACTCGTTAATGCGCACGATCCGCGGCTCACCGCGCGCGAAGAGCCCTCCGACGATCTGGCTCGTCTGCTGTTCAGACTCAACCTCCAACTTGATCGCATTGGTAAAATGCTCGATATCCTCCACCTTCGACTCAACGACCCGAATCCCGCGCTCCTTGGCGATCACCGACGCGTTGACATAGTTGACCGTCTCCCCCAGCGTCGGCGTCAGCAACCCCTTGATCAATGCAATCGTGATCGGCGACGTCTGATACGACGCCACCTCACCAGCGTACGTGATCCGCACCTGCTGAATCGGCCCATCTGACAACTGCCCCTGGAAGCTGCCGATCTTCTCGGCCAACCGCAAGTACGGTTCGATCCGCTTGTACACCTCAGGATCCAAACATGGGAAATTCACGGCGTTGCGTACGCCGCGCCCCAACAGCGCGTCTCGCACCTGCAGCGCGATATCGACCGACACGTTGACCTGCGCCTCCTCGGTCGAGGCTCCGAGGTGCGGCGTCGCAATCACGTTGTCATACTTCAACAGCGGGCAATCCTTCGGCGGCTCCTCTTCGAATACATCGAGCGCCACCCCGCCGACGATTCCCTGCTCAATCCCCTGCGCCACGGCCGCCTCATCGAGAATCCCACCGCGCGCGCAGTTGATCAGTCGAACGCCCTTCTTCAACATCTTGATCTCCCGCTCCCCGATCATGTGGCGGGTTTCATCAGTCAACGGCGTGTGAAACGTGATGTAATCAGCCGTCTTGAGCAGCTCATCGAGCGTCACCAACCGTACCTCGAGCGACCGCGCCCGATCTTCGGTCAGATGCGGATCAAACGCAATCGCCTTCATGCCGAACGGCTGCGCCCGCCGCACCACCTCGGTGCCGATCCGTCCCAGCCCCACGACGCCCAGCACCTTGCCGAACAGCTCCACACCGGTAAACTTAGAACGCTTCCACTCCCCCTGCTTCACCGATGCATTCGCCTGTGCAATGTTCCGCGCCAGCGCCAGCATCAAACTCATCGCATGCTCGGCCGTCGAGATAATGTTGCCAGCCGGCGAGTTCATCACGATGACGCCGCGCTGCGTCGCCGCATCGATATCGACATTGTCCAGCCCGATCCCGGCCCGCCCGATCACCCGCAGCTGATTCGCCCGTTGAATCAGATCCTTCGTCACCTTGGTGCCGCTACGGACGATCCACGCCTCGCACGCGACGACGGCTGACTTGAGCTGCTCCGGCGTCAATCCGGCTTTGACCTCCACCTTTAACTGCTTTTCCTTGCGCAGAATTGCCAGACCCTCCTCCGCCAAGGGGTCGGTAATCAAAATAGTCGTCGTCATGGCCGACCAAACACCTCCTCCGCGGCGCGAACACCGGCGCCCAGCGTCACCGGATGCCCCAACGCCTGCAGCCCCAGTTCCATTGACGAGAGTGCCACCAGCATGTCGGCCTCCGTCATATACCCCAAGTGCGCCACCCGCACAATCTTTCCCCTCAACTCCGCCTGCCCCTCAGCCAACCACACCCCGAACCGATCCCGCAGCCACCGCACCAATCGCTCACCATCCACGCCTGCCGGCATCACGATCGCCGTCAACGCGTTCGACGGTTGCGCAGCAAACAACTGCAGCCCCATCCCCAGAGCGCCGGCCCGCACCCCCTCGGCCAACCGCCGATGCCGAGCCAGCACCGCCAGCAACCCCTCCCGCTCGATCCACCGCAGCGCCTTGCACAAGCCGCGGACCAGCGAGATCGCCGGAGTAAACGGCGTGTCACTCGTCTGCATCGCCTTGCGATACGCCAGAAGGTTAAAGTAGTACGCGACTGGCTTGTGCGCTTCGACCAATCGCCACGCCTTATCGCTCAACGTGATAAACGCCAAACCCGGCGGCAGCATCAATCCCTTCTGCGACCCGGCAACAACAACATCAACCCCCCAGGCGTCAGTCTGCAGCTCATCCGCGCCGAGTCCGCTGATCGCATCCACCACCAACACCGCCGAAGTCTTGGCCACCACCGCGGCCATGGCCCGCACGTCACTGATGACCCCGGTCGATGTCTCACAGAGCGTGGCGAAAACGACCCGAACATCGGGATGCTTGGCCAGCGCCTGCTGCACCGCTGATGGATCGACGGCGCGACCCCACGGCACATCGATCGGCACCACCCGTACCCCATACGTCTCGCACAACTCCCCCCATCGCTCGCCGAACTTCCCGCCACGCACAACGATCGCCTGCTGCCCAGCTACCAGCAGATTCGCCACCGCCGCTTCCATGGCTCCGGTGCCGCTGGAGGTCAACGTCAACACCTCCCGCTGCGTCTGAAACACCAGCTGCAGCAGGCGCGTTGCTTCCTGAAAGTAGGCCTGATACTCCTTCGTCCGATGATGAATCATCGGCTCCGCCATCTCGAGCAACACATCCGGCGGAACCGGTGTCGGTCCCGGTGTCAGTAGGTAGGTCTTCTTCATTGATCCCTGTGAGCAAACGGTAAGCAACCACCGCTCCCTTCATCACCCAGTTACTTTTTCTTCTTGGCGGAGGCAACCACCTCATCCACCAACCGATATTCTTTCGCCTCATCCGCCGACATAAAGTAGTCCCGATCAGTGTCTTTTTCGATCTTCTCGAGCGGCTGTTCGCAGTGCATCGCCAGTATGCCATTGAGCCGATCCTTGAGGCGCAGAATCTCCTGCGCCTGAATGGTAATGTCGGAGGCCGTTCCCTGCACGCCGCCCCACGGCTGATGGATCATGATCCGAGCGTGCGGCAACGCGAACCGCTTGCCTTTCGCGCCACCAGCCAGCAGCACCGCCCCCATGCTCGCCGCCTGCCCCACGCAGTAGGTGCAGACATCCGGCTTTACAAACTGCATCGTGTCATAGATCGCCAGACCGCTCGTCACCGATCCGCCGGGCGAGTTGACATAGAGGTTGATATCCTTGTCCGGATCCTCCATCTGCAGGAACAGGAGCTGCGCGATCACCAGGCTCGACACCATGTCGTCGATCGGCGTTCCGATAAAGATGATCCGATCCTTCAGCAACCGGGAATAGATATCATACGCCCGCTCGCCGCGCGACGACTGCTCCACAACGATCGGCACGAGCATCTGATTCTGCACAGTCATGACTCCTCCTCTAAGTACCTCGCAGGACGCGGTCACCGCGCCGCGTCACCCGTTTGACCAACAGCAGAGGCCGCGACAACCGCAGCCCCTGCCGCATCCGATGCCGCAGCATCAGGACGTTGCTCCACGTCCTCGATCTGCGCCTCTCGCAACACCAAATCCAGCACTTTCCGCTCCAACATTTGCCACCGCAGCCGACTCATCAATCCCTGTTGTTCCAGCCACCGCTCTACTTCATCGGCGCTCCGCTTCGTCTGCCCGGCGATCTCGACCAGCTTCGCCTGCCACTCCTCTTCGCTCAACGTTAGCTGCTCCTGACGAGCCACCGCCTCGATGATGAAGAGCAGTCGCACACGATCTGCCGCCGGTTCCTGCAACCGCTGGCGCAACACCGGCTCCTGCTCCTTGAGCTGTGCCTCAGATGCCCCCTGTTCTCGCGCCCGCGCGAGCGTATCCGCGACCATCGCATCAAGCTCCGACTCCACCAACGATGGCGGCACCTCGACATGCATCGTCTTGATCAACGCCAGCAGCGCGTCATGTCGCACCGCCTCGCTCGATTCACTCACCCACCGCGCGGCCAACTCCTCCCGGATCGCCCCCTTCAACTCCTCGAGCGTCTGCCACCGGCCCATCGCCTTGGCTAGCTCATCGTCGATCGCCGGCAACCGCTTCGACTTAATCTCGTGCACCTTGACGCGCAACAACGCCGATTGACCAGCCCACTTCGCCTGACGGTAGTTGGCTGGCAGCGTCACCGGATGCTCAACGGTCTGACCCGCCTGCGCACCGATCAACTGTTTGATCACACCGGACCACAACGCCTCGCTCTCGGACGGCACCGACTCGGACGCACGCAGCCATTGTTTCTGCGCTTGCTCTACCGTGGCATTCCCGACTGTGCAGATGATGTCACAAAAGAGATAATCGCCGTCTACTGCCGCCCGCCCATCCACCGGCACCAACTCCGCCTGCTGCTCCTGCAACGCCCGCAGCGCCCTCTCCAAATCCCCATCCGTCACCGTTCGCGTCGGACGCTTCAGCTTCAGCCCGCGGTATCCCTTGGCCTTGAGCTCCGGCTTGACCTCCACCTCCACCGCTAACGCCATCGGCTTGCCCGGTTCGTACCGCACATCCGTCACGCGCGGCCGCGCCACCGGCTCCAGCTGATGCTGTGCCAACGCCGCCTCCACCGCGTCCGGCACCACCGCATGCACCAGCTCCTCTTCCGCCTGACGCTGATACCGCTCCTTCACCAGCTCCAACGGCGCCTTGCCGACCCGGAAACCGGGAATCTGTGCCTGACGACCGATCTGCCGAAACACTTCCTCGCGCCGATCAACCAGCACCGCCACCGGCACCTCGATCTGCAGCGTCCGTCGACACGCATCCACCGTCTTGACCGTCGCCTTCACCGACATCACTCGGTCGCTCCTCGCCGCTTGCGCGGCGCTGGCGGCTCACGGCGATGTGGATGCTCCGCCACCCGCTCCTTGTGCCGCCTTAGCAACCCCTGCACCTTCCCCAGCGCCAAATCAAACGCCTCTTGTCCCTGCAAAGCCTGCGCCTTTCCCACCGCCCGGAAATGCTTGGTATGCACCGTGATCTCAGCCACCACCTGGTACCGCTCCGGCCAAAGAATCAGGTGCGCCTCATCCAGCTTGCTGGAGAACTTGGTTAGTTGCTGCAGCTTCTTCGTGGCATATGCCCGCAGCGTTTGCGACGCCTCATAATGACGGCCCGTGATTGAAATATGCATGACTCTCCCTCAGAATACGTGACCGATGACATGAATCTGTGACGAGTGACAGGTGGCGCGGGACAAACAATTCACACATCGCTCACCTGTTAAACCCTTGTCACACGTCACTTGTCCCCTGTCACCACTCTTTGTCACATCCGGAACGACTCGCCTAGATACAACTCCCGCGCCTTTGGATCGCTGATCAACTGCTCCGCCGTCCCAGCGATCAAGATACGCCCCTCGGCCATGATGTACGCTCGATCGGTAATCTGGAGCGTCTCTCGTACATTATGATCCGTCAGCAGAATCCCCAATCCGCGCGCTCGAAGATCCTGAATGATCTGCTGCGCCTCGGCCACCGCCAGCGGATCGATCCCGCTGAACGGCTCATCGAGCAAAATAAACTGTGGGTTGGTCACCAGTGCCCTGGTAATCTCCAGGCGACGCCGCTCACCGCCGGACAACGCGTACGCGTGATTCTTCGCCAGATGGGCAATCCCCAGCTCGTTGAGCAACTCGCCCAACCGTCGCCGGCGCTCCTGTCGAGACAACGGTAACGTCTCCAGTACCGCCAGAATGTTTTGCTCTACCGTCATCTTGCGGAAGATCGATGGCTCTTGCGACAGATAACCGATCCCCTGGCGGGCACGACGGTACATCGGCAGACGCGCGATCGATTGCCCTTCAAACTGAATATCTCCATCGTCCGGGCGGACCAACCCGACGATCATGTAAAAGGTCGTCGTCTTCCCGGCACCGTTCGGCCCAAGCAGCCCGACAATCTCCCCACGCTGCACATTCAGGTCGACGCCATCCACCACCCGGCGTCCACCATATGCCTTGACCAACTCCGATGCCTGCAGCAGATGTCCGTTCGCCATCACCATAACCAACCCCCGTGCCACGTGAAGCGTATTTCGTGAAGCGTAAGCGATAAACTACCGCACAGCCATTAATCATCGCAACAAATTCCACAAACTCCACCACTCAATTGACGCGCTTCACGAATGATGAGCAACGCTTCACGCACCAGCCCGAGCCGACTACTAAAACCCGATATCGTCTTTGGAGAAAATCTCCAGCCGTGGTGCCCCACTCAGCACCACCTTATTCTGATCGGCGTAGTACTCCGCTTGCTCACTGTACGTCCGATTCTCCCCCCGCACGATCACCACATGCCCCGTTGCCAGCACTTTCTTGATCGCGCTGCTCTTCGGCTCAAACCAAACATCCATCCGATCGGCAAAGATCTGCCCCCGCTCATCCGTCACGATCACATGCTCGTTGAAGACCGCGATATTATTGGCGTAGTCAACGTCCAATGGCCCCGAGCATGTGATGAGCGTCGACGGCTTGATGCGCATCGTCACGTCTTCCTGCACCGCCACGCGCTTGAGCTCCGGCTCCGCTATCGCCGCCGTCCCTGCAATCTCCAGATTCTCCCGCTCCACCAGCACCGGCGCATCGGTCGTCACCTGCTGCGACTGCGCGTGCCAATTGAGCCGATCCGTCGTCAAGCGCGCTCCGTCCGTCGTCGTCGCCACCACATGATGCTCCAACGTCATGTCGTTGTTCGACTTGTCGAGCGTTCCCTCGTCGCCGGTCAACGTGACGTTCACTTCCTTACCGTACGCTACCGCCACCACACGCGAAAGCTTCACCATCTCGCCCATAATCTCTGCCGCCTGTCCCTGAAGATCCCATTTCTTGCTGCCGTCCGGATTGTAGCCCGATAGCGAAAACGCCACGATTTGCTGCGCTTCGCCTCCGGGCGTAGCCCCTGGCACTGAGCCAACAGCTGCTTCCTCCACACTCCAGCCAAGTCCCTGCCACACGAGCAGCGACATCGCGATCAGCACGGTACGAGCCACACGATGCATGGTCAATGACATGATACGCGCTTCCCCTTGTGCGACAATCTGTTGAGTCATCAGACATTCGGTCATTCTGACGACCGGCGTAGCAGACACCGCTGAACTTACAACTGATGCACCCACTTCCGTTCCGATCCACAGCCCGACTGAAACACGGGAGAAACACAGCTCATTCTGGTAGACAGCTGGCGAGCGGAAGAGCACGGCTGACAAACCGAAGTGCCATGTTATCAAACCCTTCCACCACAGTCAAGGCGCGTTTCCCAACGATATCGTTGGATCCCGAAGCCAGCGGAACGTTCAGGAATGCGGCAACACCAGCACCTGTAACGCATGATGCCATCAGCTGCTTAGACGCCCCACAGCAGCTGCCAATCATGCAGCACCCGCACTAAACCCTTGGGGCCACCGCCGATCTGCACCACTCCGGCCGGCACCTCGAACCCATCATGGCGAGGACCCACACTGATCACGCGCACCGGTACCCCACCCAAGCCAACTTCGGCTGCCTGCGCGATCGGATCATCATTGAACGACAGTTCAATCGCTACCCCATCCCAACGCACAACTTTCCGCCCAACGGAATCAACGATAGCAGCCGCCTTCACACTCCCCGACCACCCCACCGATGGCAAGCGGCGCCTTAGATAATCCTCCAGTCCGAACGCCTTGGTGCGGCGCACCGCATTGATGTCACCCGTTGCCGTCAGGAAGACATGCGCCTCCACCCTGGCGCTCGCCAGCTCCCGGATCAACCGTAACGCAATCGCCTCCGCCTGCGTCGCATCACATGGTTTGACCGACAGCCACGCCTCAGTCAAATCCCGCTCCCTAGACACCAGGGCAAATAGTTCCCCCATCCGCTGGCGCACCTGTCGCAACCGCTGCTGGTCGGACGACTCGAAGAGTCGCGTGACCGCCGCATCCTCCACCACTGCATCTTGCACCGCATCATACACGTAGCATCGTGCGCCGGTTTCCGTGTAGGCCGTCGCGACAGCACGCATCTCCGGCGTCATGCGGTGCACGAGCGTGCGGTAGAACCGCTCCTCAATATTCGCCAGATCCTGCCCCGTCAGCGGCACAAGATGCACGCCGGAAGCCGAGAGTTCCAGCAGCGCCTCCAACACTTCCGACGCCACAGGCTCGGACGATCCTTCGGTCAACACCCCATCCACATCCAGAAACACCACCTGAACATCCCGCATGATGACACCTTGATCTGATTACCAGCGCCTCAACCCAATCAATGATCGGACCAGAACACCTACCAAACCGACAACGCCTGAGAGGGCTACGAACAGCAAGAGGGAGGAATCACTAACAACCGACAGATAGATCACCTAGCAGAATCAAACTGCGTCTGACACGCTCCAAACGACACTATCGGTGGTACAGCGCAGTCACCAACTCCCACCGCCCCTGCACCCGCAGGAGTCGATCCACCACTTCACGCACCGCCCCACGACCACCCTCACGCTGCGTGATCCAATGCGCCACCTGCTTGATCTCCTCGATGGCGTATGGCACCGCCACGGCCAGCCCGACACGCCGCATGACCGGGAGATCGACGATGTCATCACCGATGAAGCATACCGCGTCATCCGCAAGGCCGTAGATCCGCTTGACCTCTTCATACACTTTCAACTTGTCATGGGCATTCTGATAGAGTCGAGCCACCCACACCTCTTTGGCGCGCCGCTTCACCAACCGCGACTTCTTCGCCGTGATGATCACACACGGTATCCCGGCCTTATGCAGCAGATAGAGCCCCATGCCATCCTGCACATCAAAGAACTTCAGCTCATCGCCATAGTTGTCGTAGACGATCCGCCCATCGGTGAGCACGCCATCGACATCGAGAATCAACAGTTTGATTCCGGCCAGCCGCTCTTCGAGCGTCACGACGACTCCTTCGGCGGCACCGTCAACCCAGCGCGCAATACATCCTGCACATCCAGCAGCCCCACAGAGCGACCGCGCGCATCAACAACCGGCAGTTCATCAATCTTCCGTTCCTGGAGAATCCGCATCGCCTCCACCGCCAACCGATCCGACACGATGGTGGTGGGGCGCGCCGTCATCACATCACCGACCGGCCGCTCCAGCAACTTCGCATCATCCTTCAGGTGCCGCCGCAGATCGCCGTCGGTGAAAATCCCGAGCACCCGACCCCGCCCGTCCACCACCGTTGCCGATCCGGCACGCGCCTGAGTAATCGCCATCAACGCGTCACGCACCAGCGCGGAGGGACGCACCGACGCGTACGCCTTCCCCTTTCGCATCAGATCGCCAACCGTCAAGAGCAACTGCTTGCCGAGATGCCCTCCGGGATGGAAGAGGGCAAAGTCACGCTCCTGAAACCCACGCAGCTCGGAGAGCGTCAGCGCCAGCGCATCGCCCACCGCCAGCATCGCCGTGGTGCTCGCCGACGGCGCCAACCCAAGCGGGCACGCCTCCTCCTCGATCGACGCCTCCAGCGCCACATCACTCGACCGCGCCAGCGCCGAACTCAGGCGACCAGTCAAGCTGATGAGCCGCGCGCCGATCCGCCGCACCAGCGGCACCAATCGCACAATCTCCTCCGTCTCCCCGCTGTTGGACAGCGCGATCACCACATCGTCTTTGGTCACGCGCCCCATGTCACCATGCAACGCCTCGGCCGGATGCAACCAGAGACTCGGCGTGCCGGTCGACGACAGTGTAGCGGAAATCTTCTGCGCGATGATACCGGCTTTGCCCATGCCGGTCACCACGATGCGCCCGCGACACCCCAGCAACAGCTTCACCGCCTGTACGAACCGATGGTCGACGCGACGGATCAACCGGCGCACAGCATCGGCTTCGATCGCCAAAATCTGCCGCGCTCTGCGCACAATATGACTGTCTGTCCGTCGAACGCCGGATGTCGGACGTCGCTTCATGACCGTCCGCGCCTCGGCCGATCCGTCTGCCGCACCGCCGCCTGAATCGCCGTCACCTGCCGCAGCAACGTCTCCAGCTGACGGAGCGGCAACATGTTCGGCCCGTCGCACGGCGCATGATCCGGATCCTCGTGCACCTCGAGGAATAGACCATCGCATCCCATCGCCACCCCGGCCCGCGCCAAACCGATCACAAACTGCCGCTGCCCTCCCGACCGATCGCCCAATCCACCCGGCAGCTGCACGCTGTGCGTCGCATCGTAGATCACCGGATAGCCGAGCTCGCGCAGAACCGGCAAGGCGCGCAGATCGCTCACGAGGTTGTTGTAGCCGAAGCTCGCCCCGCGCTCCGTCAGCAAGATCCGGCGATTGCCGGCCGCCACCACTTTCTCCACGACGTTGCGCATATCCCATGGCGCCAGAAACTGTCCCTTCTTGACGTTCACCACACGCCCCGTCTTCGCCACCGCCATCACAAAATCGGTCTGACGACAGAGAAACGCTGGCACTTGCATCACATCGAGCACCTCGGCCGCCGGCGCAATCTCCTCGGGACAATGCACATCGCTCAACACCGGCACACCGACTTCCCGATGCACTTTGGCCAAGATCGGCAGCCCCTTCCGCCACCCCGGCCCACGAAACGACCGGTGCGACGAGCGATTCGCTTTGTCATAGCTGCATTTGAAGATGAACGGGACGCCGACCCGATCGGCAATCGCCCGCATCCGCTCCGCATGCCGCAGACAATGCCGCTCCGACTCGATAACATCCGGTCCGGCGATCAGCACCAGCGCACCGCGCGGCGCGCCCACCGTTACACCACCCACACGCACCATGTTCAACCCACTACCTCCATAATGATAGTCCCCCTCAATCTTAGTCATTGATGATGCTGGGAATCGATGCCGATGCTACGAAACGCTGGCGGAAAGCACCGGCTCATCGTCCGCCGCAGGCAGCGCTTCCGCCACTGCCTCTGCCGCGCCCGGCGAAACACTCAACGAACGACCGCCGTGCCGGAGCGCCGCGCGAACAAACTCCCGAAATAGCGGGTGACAAATGTCCGGCTTTGACCGGAACTCGGGATGGAACTGCGTCGCCACAAACCACGGATGACCGGCCAGCTCGATCATTTCTACCAACCCACCCTTCGGGTAGATCCCGGACACCACCATCCCGCGCTGCACCAACAACCGCTTGTATTCGTTATTGAACTCATACCGATGGCGGTGCCGCTCCCAAATCTTCTGTTTCCGGTATGCCTGATACGCCAACGTCCCGCGGCGCACATGGCACGGCATAAGCCCCAGCCGCATCGTCCCACCCATCTGCGCCAGCTGCTTCTGCTCTTCGAGCAACGCGATCACCGGATGCGACGATGTCCGGTCAAACTCCGTGGAGTTGGCTTGTTTCATATGACAGACATGGCGGGCAAACTCGATGACAGCGCACTGCATGCCGAGACAAATCCCGAGAAACGGAATCTGCCGCTCCCTCGCGTACTGAATCGCCGCGACCTTCCCTTCGATTCCTCGCGAGCCAAAGCCACCGGGTACCAAGATCCCGGAGACCTTCTGCAACACCCGCTCCGCACTCCGCCCCTCGATCGTCTCCGCCTCCACCCGCTTGATCTGCACGCGGCAATCGTTGGCGATCCCCCCGTGACGCAACGCCTCATAGATTGATTTGTACGCGTCGATCAACTCCGAATACTTTCCTACGACGGCGATCGACACTTCTCGTGACGGATGCAACGCCCGCTGCACTACCGTCGTCTCCCACTCGCGCAACGCATCGCGGCGCGCCTTCAGCCCCAGCAGACGAACGATCAGCCGGTCGAGCCCTTCCTCACGCAACATGAGCGGTACCTCGTAGATGTCCCGCACATCCTTCGCCTGAATCACCGTACCAGCATCCATGTTGCAGAAGAGCGCGATCTTGTCACGGATCTTTCTGGCCAGCGGCCGCTCCGTCCGGCAAAGCAGGATGTCCGGCTGAATGCCGATCTCCCGCAGCTTCCCAACGCTGTGCTGCGTCGGCTTCGTCTTCAGCTCCCCCGCGGCCCGGATGAACGGCACCAGCGTCAAGTGAATGTTGAGCGCATTGCCGCGCCCCACCTCCAACCGCAGCTGCCGGATCGCCTCCAGAAACGGCAGACTCTCGATGTCCCCGACGGTCCCACCGATCTCCACGAGCACGACATCATACCGACGCTGCCTGGCGCACCGACGAATCCCCTCCTTGATCTCATCGGTGATGTGCGGAATCACCTGCACCGTCGCCCCGAGATAATCGCCGCGCCGCTCCTTGGTAATGACCGCGTTGTAGATCTTGCCGGTCGTCATGTTGTTGTCGCGCGTCATCCGGACGCTGGTGAATCGCTCGTAATGCCCCAGGTCGAGATCGGTCTCGGCCCCGTCATCGGTGACATAGACCTCGCCATGTTGATACGGGTTCATCGTGCCGGGATCGACGTTAATATACGGATCACACTTCAGGAGTGTCACGCGCAATCCCTTCGCCTCAAGCAATCGCCCGATCGACGCCGAGGCAATGCCCTTGCCCAAGCTCGACACCACCCCGCCGGTGATAAAGATATACTTTGGCATACCCTGCATCCTGCGCCTAGAGGCGCGCTGACGGCGTCAACAACTGTTTGACGCGCTCCAAATCCGCCGGCGTATCGACGCTGACGGTCGAGAACATTGTCTCCAACACTTTAATCCGGCACCCATGCTCCAACGCCCGCAATTGCTCCAACCGCTCGGCACCTTCCAACTCCGACCCCGGCAGATGTGTGTACGTGAAGAGAAAATCCTTGGTGTAAGCATAGAGGCCGATATGCTTGTAGAAGACAGGGGGAACGTTACTCCCGGTCATCGCGAACGGAATCGGGGAACGGGAGAAGTAGAGCGCGAATCCGCGACGATCGGTCACCACCTTCACGACATTCGGGCTGCGTAACTCCGCCTCATCCTCGATCCGCCGCTTCAGCGTCGCCATCTCAATCGATGGATCATCCTGCATACACCGTACCAGGTCGTCGATCATCGATGGATGCAGCAGCGGCTCATCCGCCTGAATGTTGACGATCACGCGCACATCGAGCGGATTGACGACCTCCGTCAAACGGTCGGTGCCGGTCGCATGCCCTTTCGATGTCATCACCACTCGACCGCCAAACTCCCGCACCACCCGTGCCACCCGCTCATCATCGGCCGCCACGATCAGCGCATCGAGACACATCGCCTCCTGCGCTCGCTCGTACACATGCTGAATCATCGGCTTGCCATGCAGATCGGCGAGCACTTTCCCCTCAAGCCGGATGGACGCATACCGGGCCGGGATCACCCCCACCGCATTGATCTTGTCTGTCATCGCTCCCGGCTCCTTACTGACGCAGACGACGCAACATCTCCTCCGGCGTCGCCGTCGCCACCCCCACCTTGCCCACCACCACCCCAGCCGCACAATTCGCCAGCCGCGCCGCGGCGACCGGATTCGCGCCGACCGCCAGCGCCATCGTGAATGTCGAGATCACCGTATCACCGGCACCCGACACATCGAACACTTCCTGCGCCATCGTCGGGATGTTCGTCTGACGGCCATCGCGCTCGAAGAGCGACATCCCTTCCTCGCCGCGCGTCACCAACACCATCTCGCACGCCAGCCGATCGAGCAGCGTCTGACCGACCCGCCGCAGCTCCGCCTCGTTGCACGCTGGCAGCCCCGATGCCGTCTGCGCCTCGCGCAGGTTCGGCGTGATCGCCGTCACACCGCGGTAATACATGATGTGATCCTCTTTCGGATCGACGGTCACCAAACACTTTCGGCGCTTGGTCAACATCAACAACTCTTGAATCAACGTTGGACCAATGACGCCCTTGCCATAATCCTCGATGATCACCGCGTCCGCCCGCCGCACCGCCCGGGCCACAGCCTCGAGCAACCGATCCAACACCCCGCGCTCGATCGGACTGGTCCGCTCCCGATCGATCCGCACCACCTGCTGATGATGCGCTACGACGCGTGTCTTGAGCGTCGTCGGACGCCCGGCATCCACCACAACTGCGGCCGTATCGATGCCACGGTTCCGCAGCTCCTCCAACAGCATCCGCCCACGTCCGTCGGATCCGATGACGCCAGCCACCATCACCCGCCCGCCCATCGCCCGCAGATTATTCGCCACGTTGGACGCGCCACCGGGCATGAACGACTCGGACGTCACCCAGACGACCGGCACCGGCGCCTCCGGGGAAATCCGATCGACCGTGCCCCAGACGAACTCGTCGAGCATCAAATCGCCCACCACGAGGATGCGCGTCTTGGGAAATTTCGCTAGGATCGCTCTGGAGGCCGCCACGCCGATACCCGCCGGAGCCACCGGCTGCAAGCGACGCAACGGACGGCGCTCCATCATCGCTTGACCGTACCCAGCAGCCGCTGCAACTCCTCTGGATCCGTCGTCCGGCCGAGCGCCTCCTCATACGTGATCAGACGCTTCGAGTAGAGTTCAAAGAGCGACTGGTTCATCGTCCGCATGCCGTCCCGCTGGCTCGTCTGGATCGTCGAATAGATCTGATGCACCTTCGACTCCCGAATCATTGCCCGCACCGCGTGCGTCGCGAGCAGAATCTCCAACCCGATCACCCGACCGTTCCCATCGACGCGTGGAATCAGCTGCTGCGAGACGACCGCCACCAGCACGAACGACAACTGTGTGCGCACCTGCGCCTGCTTGTTCGACGTGAAAACATCGATGATCCGGTTGATCGACTGAACGGCATCGGAGGTGTGGAGCGTCGCAAACACCAGATGCCCCGTCTCCGCGATGTTCAACGCCGCCTCGATCGTCTCAGCATCCCGCATCTCACCGATCATGATGACGTTCGGATCCTGTCGCAGGACATGCCTGAGCGCCGCGGAAAATGTGTGCGTGTCACTCTCCAGCTCGCGCTGATCCACAATCGCCTGCTTGTTCTGATGGATGTACTCGATCGGATCCTCGATCGTCACGACATGACAGTTTCGATGCGTGTTGACCTCATCGATCATCGACGCCAACGTGGTGGATTTACCACTCCCGGTCGCGCCGGTCACCAGAATCAACCCCTTCGGCTTGCGGCAAAAATCCTCGAAGTTCTTCACCGGCAGCCCGCATTCCTCAAACGTCATGATGCGAAAGGGCAGCGCACGGATCGCCGCCCCGACACATCCGCGCTGCTGGAAGACATTGACCCGGAACCGGCTGACTTGCTCGATCCCAAACGAAAAATCGAGCTCCTTCTCAGCTTCAAAGCGCTGGGTCTGCTGCGGCGTCAGAAGAGAGTAGACCAGCTGCCGAGCCTGGTCTGGCGATAGCGGATTGATGCCTTCGACGGGTACCAGCTTTTCATGAATCCGATAGTGCGGCGCCGCCCCCGCCGTCAGATGAAGATCGGAGGCCCTCCGTTGCACCATAGTCCGCAGCAGCGGATCAAGGACTGTAGGCATCAGTTGGTGTTACGGGGACGCAGTATAGCTGTGCCCCATACCGCTGTCAACGCGCGGAACTCCGTCGTTCGTCGATCGTGATTCGTCATGCGTTAAAGATAATTCTGTCGATACAAGACCAAACGATTCGCTATACATACTCCGACACGCTACAATCTTGTTCTGCGCCTTGCTCTTCTCGAACGACGAGCGACGAACGACGCGGCAGTGAACCCCGCACAGTTAGAACACGCTTCTTCGAACGCGGACATCGAGCACCAATCCGATGCCGATCATCGCCGTCACTAGATTCGACCCACCGTAGCTGACGAACGGTAGCGGCAGTCCGACAACCGGAACCAACCCCATCGTCATCGCCACATTGATCACCGCTTGCAGCCCCAACCAGACCGCCACCCCGACTGAGAGAAACTGTCCCGCCGGATCACCCGTCTGCCGCAACGTCTGCAAGATGCGAAACACCACCACGAGAAAGAGCCCGATGACCACCACGCTCCCAAGGAATCCCCACTCCTCACCGATTACCGAAAAGATGAAGTCGGTATGTCGCTCCGGTAGAAAGTTGAGCTGATTCTGCGTGCCGGCCTGCCATCCTTTGCCGAAGAAACCGCCGGACCCCACGGCGATCCTCGACTGAATCACCGTATAGCCGGCACCGAGCGGGTCGCG
>Ga0247727_10000298_pt1 | contig 119267 bp, 87 predicted proteins | sample WisWelCaveWW1625_FD_202498 | JGI IMG/M metagenome (GOLD analysis project Ga0247727, IMG submission 202498) | Biofilm microbial communities from Wishing Well Cave, Virginia, United States - WW16-25 | ecosystem: Environmental > Aquatic > Deep subsurface > Groundwater > Cave microbial mat...
GGAAGCCGCTTACCACAAAGCGGATAAGGCCATCGAGAACATCGTTGACCTGCTCGCCGCAGCCTGATGTTACGCTGTAGAATGTTGAAGTATTCCTGTCTACGATCTTCGATCTAAGAATCTAACTCAGGACACCAGGGTTCCTGGTACAAGCGGGCGTGGACGCGGGCGAACAAGTCGGGCGCTCGGTTTCCGGTTTGGCAGGCACTGCGCCAGCGACGTATAGTTGAGCGTGCGGTTCTCGTGGCTTGCGGGTGATCCGGGGGAGGCGCGCACGCTCGGGCAACTGGTGCGGGAGGAATTCAAGTGAAAGAAGCAGCGTTTCGGGAACTCGTCGCGAGTGTGCGGCAGGCAGGCCGCATTCGGCAGGGCCGGATGAAGGCGGCGCGAACGAGGGTGTTCCGACCCACGGAGGTCAAAGTGGTACGAGGAAAACTCGGCGCCTCGCAAAGCGAATTCGCCCTGATGATCGGTGTCAGTGTGGGCACGTTGCGCAACTGGGAGCAAGGGCGTCGCACGCCCGAGGGTCCGGCCTTGGCGCTTTTGCGGGTTGCCGCGAAGGATCCGGAGGCGGTAGCCGCTGCCCTCCATGGCAAGCGCCCTTCCCTTTGAGCACGGCATCTGGTATGCTTTTTTCAATTTTCAACCGGGAGGTTCGTCATGACGAATCCAGGCAGTTTCCGCCGCGCGGCGTTCATCGCTTCGATCTTCACCGTCGTTTTGTTGTCCCAGTCGTTCACGGCTGCCGTTCGCGGCGTAGTCACCGACGCCAGCGGGGCGGTGATCCCTGGCGCCAAGGTGATCGTCACCGAAGCCGATCGCAACGTGCAGCATCCCACTACCGCGGACGCGGCGGGGCGCTATGTGATCACGGCTCTGCCGCCGGGAAACTACACGCTGATGGTGGAGGCCACGGGCTTCAAGAAGCACTCGCGAAGCGTTTTCCCTCTGGCGGTTCAGCAACAGGCGACCATCGATGTGGCGCTCGAAGTGGGTGCGATCACCTCGACGGTCGAGGTGGACGCCACCGCCCCCCTCCTCAACAGCACCATCTCGAACCTCGGCCAGGTGATCGAGAACCGGTATATGATCTCCCTCCCCAATATCGGCCGCAACCCGCTCAACTTGATCTATCTGACCCCGGGCGTGGTTGGCTCGGCCGGCCGCCGCGGCGACACCAATACGAACTTCGTCGCCAACGGCGCGCGCAACTCCACCTCCGACGTGCTGGTGGACGGCGTCACCGTGACCACGGTCGAGCAGAACTCCGGCATCACCGACCTGAAATACACTCCGTCCGTGGACGCCGTACAGGAATTCAAGATGCAGACCAACTTCTTCTCCGCCGAGTACGGCCAGACCGGCGGCGCGGTGGTGAACATGGTCACCAAGTCCGGCTCCAACGAGTTCCACGGGACGGGTTTCTATTTCTTCCGCCACTCCGACCTCAACGCCAACAGTTGGACGGCCAACCGCGCCGGCAGCCCCAGGTCCTTCTATCGCCGCGACCAGTTGGGCGGCGTCATCGGCGGCCCCATCCGGAAGAACAAGACGTTTTTCTTCGCCGATTACGAGAACACCAGCGCCAAGAGCCCGCTGAGTGGTCTGGCAACGTTCCCCACGCTGGACCAGCGCAACGGAGACTTTTCCAAAACCTTTCAGTCCAACCGGCAGCTCATTACTATCCACGACCCCTTCGATACATTCACCAACTCCGGCGGCGCCATTGAGCGCCGTCCGTTCCCCGGCAACATGATACCCAGGTCGAGGTTCGACGCGATCTCCGTCAAGGCCATGGCCTTCTTCCCCGAGCCGAACCAGGTCACCAATGCGATCACCAATACCAACAACTGGTTCAAGGAGGGTGTGAACCTCAGTCCCGGTTACAAGATGGACCTTAAGGGCGACCACAACTTCAGTGAAAAGTCGCGGCTCACCGGCCGCTACAGCTTGAGCGCCGGCGACGGCACGCCGCCGAACCTGTTCGGCGATGGCAACCCCGCCTTCACGTTCAACAACGGGCCCAGCAGCACCCGCACCAAATCGGCCGTGGCGGACTTTACCCGAACCGAGAATGCCACTACCGTCTGGACCGTCCGCTACGGTCTGGTCTACTCCGACTACCACCGCAACGCCATGGTGCCGTTCGACCTGACCGCTCTCGGGCTGCCGCAGTACATGAAGAGCAACGCCACCTACCCCGTCTTCCCGACCTTCGCCCCCGACGGCTACACCGACATCGGCACCGAAGGCTACCTCATCATGGATCGACAGGAGGGGTTCACCAGATTTCCGGATCCTTCACCAAGATCCGGGGCGGCCACTCCATCAAGGCCGGCGGCGAGTTTCGCCAGTACTTCCTCGATTATCTCCAGCCCGGGTATCCTTCGGGCCAGTTCAGTTTCTCGGCGCAAACCACACGCAGGCTGCTCAACGTCGGCGACAACTTCCAGGGCAACGGCTTCGCCACCATGCTTCTCGGCTGGGGCGGCGGCGGCCAGTTCCATATCGACCCCAAGGCCTTCACGCGCTCCCGCTATATGGGTTACTTCTTCCAGGACGACTGGAAGCTCACCAGCAAGCTCACCCTGAACCTGGGGCTGCGCTACGAGTTTGACATCCCTCGTTGGGAGACCTTGAATCGCATGAGTTACTGGGACCTCGATGCGGCGGCCCCCATTCAGGTTCCCGGTTACGACCTCAAAGGCGTCTTCAAGTTTGTCAATGATCAGCGCCGCTCTCCCTTCGACGGCGACTACGACAATTTCAGCCCGCGGCTTGGCTTCGCGTACGCACTCAACAACAAGACCACGATTCGCGGCGGCTGGGCCCTGCTCTACCAGCTTTCCCGCTCCACTGTGTTCGGCCACACGGGCGCGGGCTTTAACGTGAACGCACAGCCGGTCTTCACGCTCGATTCCGGCGCGACCCTGTATGCCCGGCTGGATAACCCGTATCGTGACGGCATGCTCCTGCCGCCGGGCAGCGCCAACGGCGACCGCACCTACCTCGGCCTGGGCGCGGGCACGATCCTTCCGACCAACAACCGCAACCCCGAATATTACTCGTGGAATTTTTCGGTTCAGCGCGAGATGCCCTGGCAGTCGGTCCTTGAGGTAAATTACACCGGGAGTCGTGGAGCGCACCTGTTCGTGCCTTACACCAGCCTGACTCCGCTCGACCCGCAGTACTGGAGTCTGGGCCGCAACGCGCTTCAGGCGCAGGTTCCGAATCCGTTCTTTGGGAAAATTACGGACCCGCTGGCTGTCAACATGAACCGGCCTACCATCCAGCGCTACCGTCTCTTCCGTCCCATGACCCAATTCGACGGCGCTTCCATGGGCACGTCGGAACCACCGGCCGGCGATTCCTTCTACCACGCCCTCCAGGTGAAGTGGGAGAAGCGCTTCACCCATGGTTTGACGTTCCTGGGCCACTACACGTGGTCGAAGCTGATCGACGACTCGTCGGTTTCTTCCGGCAACCTCACCTGGCTCGGCGGAACCACCAGCTTGCAGAACCCGCTCAACCGTCACCTGGAGAAATCGATCTCGGCCCACGACATCGCCCACCGCGTGGTGCTCACCGGCGCGTATGGCTTGCCGTTCGGAAGAAACCGCGCGATCGGGGGCGGCTCGGGTCGTGTCCTGGACGCCTTCATCGGCGGCTGGGAGGTCAGCGGCTTTCTGACCCTTCAGGGAGGCAACCCGCTCCAGCTCGCTCTCAACGGCGGCAATATCTGGAACGGCTCCCAACGCCCGAACCTGATCGGCGACCCCTCCACCAAGGGCACGGTGGCTTCGCGGCTCGACGGCTATTTCAACATCGCAGCCTTCTCGCGTCCGGACATCGACACGTTCGGAACCGCCGCGCGCTACCTCGACTACCGCGGACCCGGCATCATGACCCTGGACGCCGCGCTTCTGAAGAGCTGGGGCACGCGCGAAGGCCAGCGTTTCGAATTTCGCCTCGAGGCCACCAACGCCACCAACACGCCGATCTTCGGCGACCCGGCCTCCACCTTCGGAGCCAGCAACTTCGGGGTGATCTCGGGAACCAAGATCGGCTCGCGCAACGTTCAGCTCGGCTTCAAGTACTACTTCTGAGGTGAAACCGCTCCCTCTGGTCGCGGCTCGGTAACTGAGGAGCGGCGGCGCTCGCTCCTCAGCCCACCAATACCAGCCCGTAGCGGCGCTGCCAGTGGCGGCGCACGTAGTCGAGCGCGCTGCGCAGCTCGGCTTCCGACGGCGGGTTGCCCAGGAACCCGAGGGCTTCCGCGCGGGCCAGCTCGAGCAGCTCCCGGTCGCGAATGATGTTGGCGATGTGCATGGCCGGCAGCCCGGACTGGCGGGTGCCGAAGAACTCACCCGGGCCGCGGAGCTTCAGGTCCATCTCGGCGATCTGGAAGCCGTCCTGCGATTCCACCAGCGTGCGGATGCGCTCGCGCGCGGTCTCGGTGAGACGGCTGGTCACCAGGATGCAGTAGCTTTGCTGGGCCCCGCGGCCGACGCGCCCGCGGAGCTGGTGAAGCTGCGCCAGCCCGAACCGCTCGGCCTGCTCGATCACCATCACGGTGGCGTTGGGCACATCCACGCCGACTTCGATCACCGTGGTGGAGACAAGGATCTTGATGGCGCCGCGATGGAAGTCCGCCATCACCCGTTCCTTCTCGGCCGCCGCCAGTCGGCCGTGCAGCAGGCCCACGGGAACGCCGGGAAAAACCGTCTCGGAAAGCTGGCGGTGCATCTTGCGCGCCGCCTTCACCGCCTGCGCCTCGGATTCCTCGATCACCGGGTAGACGACGTAAGCCTGGCGGCCCGCATCGATTTCCCGCTTCAGGAAACTGTAGACCTGCTCGATGCGGTCCTCACCGGCGTGTTGCGTGACGATGGGCTTGCGGCCCGGCGGCAGCTCGTCCAGCCGGCTTGTGTCCAGGTCGCCGTAGAGGGTGAGGGCGAGCGTGCGCGGGATCGGCGTCGCGGTCATGACCAGCACGTCGGGCGAGACTCCCTTCTCCTGGAGGCGCAGGCGCTGCATGACGCCGAAACGGTGCTGCTCATCGACGATCGCCAGACCCAGGCGCTGAAACTCCACGTCGCCTTCGAGCACCGCGTGCGTGCCGATGACGACCTTCGCGTGGCCCCCGGCGATCAGTTTCTTGAGCTGCATTTTCTCGCGGGGCGTCGAGGAGCCCGTCAGCAGGACCACCACGTAGTCAAGGCTGCGGAACAGGTTCTTGAAGTAGAAATAATGCTGCGCCGCCAGGATCTCGGTGGGCGCCAGCACCGCCACCTGGTAGCCGTTCTCTAGCGCGATCACGGCGGCCTCGGCCGCCACCAGCGTCTTGCCGCTGCCGACGTCGCCCTCCAGCAGCCGGTTCATCGGCGCCGGGGCGGCCATGTCGCGGGCGATCTCGCCGAGCACGCGCTTCTGCGCCGCCGTCGGTTTGAACGGCAGCATGGCCTTGATCTTCTCGCGGATGCCGTCCTCCAGGCGGAAGGCGATGCCCGGCCGGGATCGAAGATGGTCGCGGCGGAGCGCCAGGCCGCACTGTAGCCAGAAAAATTCCTCGAAGATCAGCCGGAACTGCGCCGGCGAGCGGAACGCGTTCAGCAGCCGCAGGTCCTCCTCCGGCGGGGGGAAGTGGAGGGCGCGCAGGGCCGGCCAGCGCTCCACCAGCTTGAGGCGGCTGCGCACGGTCGCCGGCAACGGATCCCCCAGTGGCGCCAGGCCTTCCAGCACGCGGTGGGCGAGCGCGCGCATCTGCCGCGGCGTCACCATGCCCGCGGCTTCGTAAACCGGCACCACCCGGCCCGTGTGCAGCACGGTCTCCTCGGGGTCGTCTTCCTGCGCCAGGATCTCGTACTCGGGGTGGAGCATGACGAGCTGTCCGGAATAGCTGTCCAGCTCGACCTTGCCGTAGAGGGCGATTCGCAGGCCCGGCTGGATGAGGGAGGTCAGAAAGTCACTGTGGAACCATTTGCCCGTCAGCCGGTGGCCGCTGAGGTCCTGGAAGGTCGCTTCGAACAGCCCGAGGTTGCGCCGCGCCAGCCGCGCCAGTCGAGCCGTGCGCACCTCGGCGACCACGGTCGCCATCTCGCCAGGCGCCAGCCGCGCGATCGGCTTCAGGTTGCTGCGGTCTTCGTAGCGGAACGGGGGATAGAGCAGCAGGTCCTCGACGCTGCGAAGACCTTTGGCCTCCAGGGCCTCGGCGCGCGTCGGCCCGACGCCCTTGACGTACATCAACGAGGTGGTGAGCTCCACCAGACCCCTAGTGTAACAATGGGTTAACAATGGGTTTAACAATGGGTTTAACAATGCGGCTTGCGATGCGACGTTCCCTCTCCGTTCTCGGCGTTCTCGCCGCTGCCATGCTCTGGTTCTCGACCACGCGCGGAGCGCAGGAGCCGCTGCTCGCCGAGCGTGTGCGCCGGCTGCGCGACCAGGTACGCCGCGTTCCCACTACCGAAGCCAACTACGCCGCCCGCATCGATACGCTGCTCGAATGGGGAGACGACCAGGCGGCGCGCGGGGTGCTACTGGTTCCGCAGGACGTGCTCTCGGCCTTCTACCGGCTGCCCGCGCCGACCCCAGCGGCGGTGACGGTGCTCGATCGGTGGGTGCGCGTGCTTTCGTTTCTCGAAGACCATCCCGGAAAGACCGGCACGCTCGCGCGCGTCGACCGCGGCGAGCTGGTCGCCGGACGCCACGCGACGGCTGTGTTCGCTTACACGGTCGGCGAGGCGGAGATCCCCGCCGTCGGCGTGCTGCGCATCGGCCAGAGCTTCATCGCCAACCGGCCGCGACTGCAAGGCGTCGACGCAACGCTGGACTCCTACGTGTCGTTCCAGGTCGAAAGCACTTCGGCGGCTACCGAGCGGTTCGTCACCCAGACGCAGGGCGTCTACGGCAGCATCTTCGGCCCGATCCCGGCGCCGGGGCTGCGGGTGACTTCCGGCGCGCTGAGGCGGGGCGACCGCGTCCTGATTACGGTTGGCGATACCACCGGCGGCTCGCGCGGCTGGCGGCCGATTCCGCGCGACGCCGACGACTACCGCTTCCTGGTGCACGTCGACTACGACGGCACCGGCGCCTGGGTGCCGGCGGCGATGGCCTCGGTTCGCATCCTCGGCGACGAGGCGGCGCTGATCAACGCCGTGGCGCCCTCGGTGGTGGCGGTGGGCGAGCCCTTCGCCGTGCGGCTGCGCGTCGAGGATCAATACTGGAACCCGGCGCGCTTCGGCGGCGGCGCCTTCCGCGTCAGCCTGAACGGCAAGCCGATGGGCGAGATCCGCGTTCCCCCCGGCCAATACCTGGGGCGCCTGGACGGCATGCGCATCGATGCCGAGGGCGGCTACCGGATGGAGGTGGCGAGCGTCGACGGCCGCTTCGCGTGCCGCACCAACCCGATCCTGGTGGAGCGCAGTCCCGCGCAGCGCATCTGGTGGGGCGAGCTGCACGGCCACTCCGGCTGGGAGGAGGGCACCGGCTCGGTGCCGCGCTACTACGAATACGCGCGCGATGTGGCGTTCCTCGACTTCGGCTCCCTCACCGGCCACGACCTGTTCCTCTCGCGTCCCGGCTGGGAGGAGATCCGCCGGGAGACGGGAAAGGCCAACCGACCCGGCTCGTTTGTCGCTTACATGGGCTACGAGTGGACGCAGACCTACGACAAGGGCGGCCATCACAACGTGTTTTTCAAGACCGACAAGGGCCGCTACGTGAGTTACCGCGCCGCGCCGCGACCCAACCTGCTCTACGAGAAGCTGCGCGCCATCGATCAGCTCGCGAACGTGCTCATCATCCCGCACGCGCACGAGGCGGGCGACTGGAACTTCAACGACCCCGAGCTGGAGCGGCTGGTGGAGATCTACTCGATGCACGGCAGTTTCGAGTACTTCGGCCGGCGCTACCTCGGGCGGCGGCACCGTGTCGGGCTGGTGGCCGCCAGCGACGACCATACCGGGCATCCCGGCTATTCGCCCGCCAGCACCGCCACGCGCAACGGCCTGGCGGCGGTCTACGCCGCGCGCCTGGACCGCGACGGCATCTGGAGCGCGATGAAGGCGCGAGCCACTTACGCCACCAGCAACGCCACGCGGCCTGTGGTGCGCGTCGCGATCGCCGGGGGCGAGGTCGGCGGCGCCGTCGCGACGGGCTCCACGCCGTCCATTCGCGTGCGCGCGCTCGGCACCGCGCCCATCGACCACATCGACGTCATCCACAACGGCGAGATCGCCTATCGCAAGGACTTTCTCGCGCCCGCCGCCGGCGATCCCGCCGCCGTCCAGATCATGCTGCATACCAGTACCGAGACGGCCGGCGACCAGGTGCGCCCGCCGCGCTCGGGCACCAGTTGGGGCGGATGGATCGACGTCGCCGGCGCGCGCATCCAGTCGATCGAGCCGCTGGGGCTCGACCACGTGACCGACGAGTTTCACCAGGTGGACGAGCGCCGCCTGTGGTTCACATGCAAGACGCGCGGCGATTTCGACGGCGTGCTGCTGCGGCTCGCCGGCGTCGAGACCGGCGCGCGCGTCACTATTCGCGTCTCGACCCTCGATGTGGATGCCGTCGGTACCGGCGGCCAGCGCGGCCTGGCACGGCCTCCGGGTCCGCCGAGCCGGATCGCGGCCCACCAGGTCTCCTTCGCCGTCGCGGACCTGGCTGCGAAGAAAGGCCGGTTCGAGATCACTCCGGAAGCGATCGTGTTCGCGCAGCGCGTCCGCGCCGACCCGCCCTGGGACGTCGCGTTCGCCTATCGTCCGGCGAAGCCGCTCGTCCAGGACGATTATCTCTACGTGCGCGTGGTGCAGATGGACGGCGAGACGGCCTGGGTCAGCCCGGTGTTTGTGGGAACGCGTTAACGAAAAATGGCTGGAGTTTGCACATTTTGGCAGCCTCCGAGCCAACGATGTGGCGCAGACACTCGTGTCTGCCGCGTCGAGACTCGTCTCGACGCCAGCGAATTTCCAGCGGCTTAACGCACGGACCCATGTATCTGCACCAGGAACCTGTTGCCCCGCATCGTGCTTCGATCCCAGCAGCGTTCACGCGCTTCTGTTACCGTGAGTGCCGCCGGCACGGCTGCTGCAGTCGCTGAAAGGCTCAACCGCACGGAGGCGAACCGGGTTCTGGGCCGGACAGGGGAGACATTCTACATCGAAAACAGCCAGCGGACCGCAGGCGCCGAGACGAGTCTCGGCGCGGCAGGCTGAGAGCCTGCGCCACGTCGGTCGCCCCGATCCATTGACAGGCCTACTGGCCTGTCCCGAGCGCAAGAACCGCCTTCCCCAACACCTGCCGCCGGTCGAGCGCGCGCAGCGCCGCCGGCAGCTCCGCCGGCTCGTATCGCTTCCACACCACGGGCCGGATCTGCCACTCGGCGTGCATTCCGGCGAGCGCGGCGTGCGTCTCAGCGAGGCAGGCGGGGTTCTGCCGGACATGCTGACCCCAGAAGACACCGACAAGCGACATCTGCTTCAACAAGGCGCGGTTGGCCGGCAGACTGGGAATGCGGCCGGACGCGAAGCCCACCACCAGCAGGCGCCCGCCGGGAGCGATGCAGCGCGTCGAGAGGTCGAAGACGTCGCCGCCGACCGGATCGTAGATCACGTCGGCGCCGCGGCCCGCGGTGATCTCTTTCACACGATCCACCCAGGCGGGGGCGCCGTAGTCGAGCGCGTGGTCGGCGCCCTGTTCGAGCGAGAAGGCGAGTTTCGCCGGGCTCCCGGCGGTGGCGATGACGTGCGCGCCGAGGGCCTTGCCGATCTGGATGGCCGCCATGCCTGTGCCGCTCGCGCCGGCATGCACCAGCAGCCACTCGCCGGGGCGCAGCTTGCCGCGCGTCGTCAGCGCGAAAAAGGAAGTGTGGTAGACGAGCAGGCACGCGGCCTCGTCGAAACCGAGACCCTCAGGGATGGGGAAGGCGCGCGAGGCGGAGGCGAGCGCGAACCCGGCGAACGCGCCCAGCTCCGGCAGCGCGGTTACGCGCATACCCGGCGCAAGGTCCGTCACCGCTTCACCTACGGCGTCGACCACTCCGGCAAGCTCCGCGCCCGGCGTGAACGGGAACGCCGGCTTGAACTGGTACTGCCCGCGCACTTGCAGCAGGTCGAAGAAATTCAAACCGGCGGCGTGGGTGCGGATCCGCACCTCGTCGGGCCCGGGCTCGGGCGGCGGGACCTCGGCCAGCACCATTTCTTCCGGCTCGCCGAACCGGTGTACCTGCCATGCCTTCATGCGCTGCCCCGGCACCCAGCATACTTTAGGGCAACCGCTCCTTGCAGTCGCGGCTCGGAACCCGATTCTGGGCCATACTGTTGCTATGAACTTCGACTATTCCACGAAAACCCAGGAGCTGCGCCGGCGGCTCGCGGCCTTCTTCGACGAGCACATCTACCCCAACGAAGCGCGTCACGAGCAGGAGGTCAATTCCGGCGAGCGCTGGAAGCCGGTGCCGGTGATCGAGGAGCTGAAGCCCAAGGCGCGCGCGGCCGGCCTGTGGAACCTGTTTCTGCCGGAAAGCGAATACGGCGCCGGGCTGAACAACCTCGAGTACGCGCCGCTGTGTGAGATCATGGGCCGGGCGCCGTGGTCGGCCGAGGTGTTCAACTGCTCGGCGCCGGACACCGGCAACATGGAGGTGATCGAGCGCTACGGTACCGAGGAACAGAAGCAGCGCTGGCTGAAGCCGCTGCTGGCGGGCGAAATCCGATCCTGCTTCGCGATGACCGAACCGGACGTGGCCTCCTCGGACGCCACCAACATCCGCTCCTCCATCGTCCGCGACGGCGATCACTACGTGATCAACGGCCGCAAATGGTGGACTTCGGGCGCCGGCGATCCGCGGTGCAAGATCGCCATCTTCATGGGCAAGACCGACCCGTCCGCGCCCGCGCACAAGCAGCAGTCGATGATCCTGGTGCCGATGGACACGCCGGGCGTGAGTATCCTGCGCATGCTGACCGTGTACGGCTACGACCACGCGCCCCACGGCCACGCCGAGACGCTGTTCGAGAACGCGCGCGTACCGGTTTCCAACATGCTGCTCGGCGAGGGCCGCGGTTTCGAGATCGCCCAGGGACGCCTCGGGCCGGGCCGCATTCACCACTGCATGCGGCTGATCGGCCAGGCCGAGCGCGCGCTAGAGGCGATGTGCCGGCGGGTGAAGTCGCGCGTGGCCTTCGGCAGGCCGCTGGCGGAGATGGGCACTATCCGCGCCGACATCGCCGCTTCCCGCCTCGAGATCGAGCAGGCGCGGCTGCTGGTGCTCAACGCCGCCTACAAGATGGATACGGTGGGCAACAAGGCGGCGCGCGCCGAGATCGCCATGATCAAGGTGGTGGCGCCTAACATGGCGCTGCGCGTCATCGACCGCGCCGTGCAGGCCCACGGCGGAGCCGGCGTCTGCGGCGATTTTCCCCTCGCCGCCGCCTGGGCCAGCAACCGCACCCTGCGCCTGGCCGACGGGCCGGACGAGGTGCACCTGGAAGCCATAGCGAAACTGGAGTTGAAGAAAGAGCAATCCCATGCCAAAACCGCCTCATGACCACGACGTCTCCCGGCGTCGCTTTCTCGGCACCGCCGGCGCGTCCGGTGTTCTCGCGCCCGCCGGGCTCGCGCCGGCGATGGGCGCGCAGCCGCAGCCTGCCTCCGCGTTCCGCCCCACGGGGAAGCCGCGGCAGCTCTCCCCCAACCTCTACCTGATCGAGGACACCTGCAACGTCTACCTGGTGAAGGACGGCTCGCGCGGCCTGCTGATCGACTTCGGCTCCGGGCGCATGCTCGAGCTGGCCGCCGGCCTCGGCGTGACGCGCCTGGACTGGGTCCTCCACACGCACCACCATCGCGACCAGGCCCAGGGCGACCTGCGCGCGGCGGCGCAGAAGATCCCCATTGCCGTGCCCGCGCACGAGCGCTACCTGTTCGAGGACGCGGAAAACTTCTGGCGCAATCGCCGCGTCTACCACCTCTACAACATGCGGAACGACTTCTACACGCTGACGCGCGATGTGCCCGTGGCCCGCTCGCTGCACGACTACGAGACCTTCCGCTGGGGCCCCTACGAATTTTTCGTTCTTCCCACACCCGGCCACACCCTCGGCTCGATCACGCTGGTGGCCGCGATCGACGGCAAGCGCGTCGCCTTCACCGGCGACCTGATCCACTCGCCCGGCAAGGTGCAGACGCTCTACGATCTCCAGGTCACCTACGGCGGCCAGCAGGGCGTGGATCTCTCCGTCTTCTCGCTGGCTCGGCTGGCCGAGCGCAAGCCCGAGCTCGTGTGCCCCTCGCACGGCGAGCCGTTCGCAGACCCGCTCGCCGGCATCGAACAGCTCCGCGCGAAGCTCGCCGCCTGGTACAAGTTCTGGTTCGCCGGCGATCTCACCGCCGACAACCAGCCGATCGCCATCAGCCCCCACCTGGTCTCGCACTCGCAGACCAATTCCGCCTTCCACGCCATCTTGAGCGACAGCGGCAAGGCCATGTTCATCGACTACGGCTCCGCCAGCGGCGTCTTCTTCTCGAGCTTCCTCACAGCCACCGACACCTTCGACCGCATCCGTTTCGTCGAGCACAGCCTGGACGTGCTGCGCGCCCGCCACGGGATGAAATCGGTGGACGTGGCCATGCCCAGCCACATGCACGACGACCACATGAACGGCTTCCCGCACCTGGCCCGTGTCCACGGGACGAAGATCTGGTGCCTGGACAACATGGTGGACATTTTCCAGAACCCGCGCGGGCGCAACGTCGGCTGCACGCTCGGCGAGCCGCTCAAAGTGGACCGCGCCTTCCGCCACCAGGAGAACTTCCGGTGGGAGGAGTTCGAGTTCACCGTCGTCCACTCGCCCGGCCACACCAATTTCCAGATGGCGATGTTCGTGACCATCGACAAAAACCGCGTGGCGTTCACCGGCGACGCCATCTTCGGCAACCCCGGCAACCCGGACGGGAGCATCCGCCACAACCTCATCTACCGCAACGACGTGCTGAGCGGCGATCACCTGAAATCGCTGCGCGGGATTCTCGACTTCGAGCCGAACCTGATCGCGCCGGGCCACGGCCGGCCCTATCCGGTCACGCGCCCGGACCTGCTGCGGCTGGAGGCGCGCCTGAACAAGCAGGAGGAGCACTTCCGCGACCTGGTGGCCGACGAAGACACCGACTTCGGCATCGACCCGATGTGGGTGCACATCTACCCCTACCAGATGCTGGCCACTCCGGGGGAGTCGACGCGCGCCGAGGTGCGGGTGCGCAATCACCGCCGGCGGCCCATCCCGCTCGAAGTGTCGCTGGTGGTGCCGGAAGGCTGGAGCGTCGAGCCGCGTGTCGCGCGCCTGGAGGCGCCGGCCAAGGGGCAAGCGAAGGGCGAGTTCCGCGTGCGCGTGCCGGCAGGCATCCGCGGGCGTCAACGGGTTGCCATCGCCGCCGACGTGGTCGCCGGCGGCAAGTACCTCGGCCAGATCACCGAGGCCGTGGTCGACGTGCGCTCCCCGGCGTAGTTACTGGAGTTTAAGCCAACGATGTGGCGCAGACACTCGTGTCTGCCGCGTCGAGACTCGTCTCGACGCCATTGAATTTCCAGCGGCTCAACGCTCTCTATGTACGTGCCCAATTCCCGCCGCCGGCGGAAAGCCATTGTCCGGATGGATCGCTACTTCGACACTGCCCGGCACGGACCCATGCATCTGCACCAGGAACTGGGTCGGAGAGGAGTGGAGGCTGGAGCGAATTGCCGTCTACATCGAAACAGCCAGCGGACCGCAGGCGCCGAGACGAGTCTCGGCGCGGCAGGCTGAGAGCCTGCGCCACGTCGGTCGCCATTCTCGCGATTGAGCTTGCCGAGCTCGATAAGCGCTGCTTGTCGGCGCGGTCCATGCACTCATCGTTGCGCAACAGGCTCCGCCTCGCACACGCGGAAGGCTGGGTTGGGATTGTGATACAATTCCCGCCAGGTTGGCGATGGCAAACTCCGGCCCACCCCCGGAATGGGACCTCAATTCCTGGAAAGAGATCGCCGGCTTTCTGAAAGTCACCGAACGAACCGCCCAGCGTTGGGAGGAAACTCGCGGGCTACCCGTTCGGCGTTCTTCAGGGCCCAGAGGCCGTGTCGCGGCTCGCTCGACCGATCTGGCGAGTTGGCGCCAGGCGCAGTTGCAACAGCCGCCCTGGTGGCGGACCCATCGGAAGGTGTTGATCGCCTGTGCAGGCGTGTGCGCCCTGATGGCGTTGAGTCTCCTGGTCGGCTGGAGACTCGCCGTCGGCGGCCGTCCCGAACTCTGGCGACAGGCTTTCGAGCCGCTGATCGCCCCCGCGCCCACACCTCGCGGGGCCCACTTTGCGGTCACCGTCGGCGGCATGATCTACGCCGGTCAGGGCGGCAGCAATCACCCGCAAAGCAGAGGGAACGGCTACTTTGACCGCTACGACCCGACGACCAATGCATGGACCCGCCTGAGCATGCCTACCGACGCCTATGGCAGGGCCGGCGTCGTTGTGGACGACAGGATTTATGCATTCGGAGGTGTTGAGCACGCCGCCCCGTTGCGGCGCGTTGACGTCTACCATCCGGAGCGCGATCGCTGGTCTCCGCGCGCGCCAATGCCCACTCCCCGTTCGAATGCCGCCGCCGCGGTTGCTAACGACATCATATGCGTCATGGGTGGGAGCCCCGTGTTCGGCGACAATCCCGGGACGACCGCCAACGAAGCCTACGATCCGGTGCAGGACGCCTGGAGAGGCCGGACGCCCATGCCCCGCCCTCGATACTGGCATTCGGTGGCCGCCACTCACGGCAGGATCTACGTCTTTGGGGGCCGCCCGGGACCCGACCTGGACCTCATCGACGTTTACGATCCGGAAACAGACGCCTGGACTACGTTGCCTGACCGGATGCCTCGACCGCGCTCCCACGCCGGGACTGCTGTGTTGAACGGCAAAGTCCTCCTGATCGGCGGCATAGACAGCCGGGGTCGCATCTTGGCCTCCGTCGACGAGTACGATCCCGCCACGGGCCGGTGGAGGGAAGTGGCGCCCATGCCAACCCCGCGGATGGAATTGGCCGCCACTGAAGTGAACGGTGTTGTCTATGCGATCGCCGGCACAAACCAGAGAGGGTATGTCTCGGTTGTCGAGGCCTTCGATCCAACCGGCGCCCCGCTTGCCTCCACTCGTGGCCTGCGCGGGCCCTGGTCCAAGACCGTGCCGCCGACCGTGCTGATCGCGGCGAAGGGCCGGCGGCTCCTTCCCCTGGCCGGCGCGACTCCCAGGCCCCGACCCTGATTCCCACATAACGACATCACGCGACGTCGAGTTTTGTCGCTTGCCGGCTTTTGTTTTCGGCTTTACGCTGGCCACCATGAGGAACCATCTGACTTTCGCTCTAACCGTCTGCCTGACGGCCTGCTCGGCCTGGGCCGGCGACATCATCGTCTTCAGCTCGAATCGGGCCGTTTATCCGAGCACTTCCAAGTTTCACATCTGGAGGATAAACCCGGACGGCACCGGCCTGATGCAGGTGACAACCGGCGATGTCTACGATCAGTTGCCCGTGCTTTCTCCGGACGCCACCAAGCTGGCCTTTCAACGCCTCTACTCGATCGGCCCCGATTGTGCCCGAGTGTGGGTGAAGGACATGATCACAGCCGTAGAAACGCCGGTCTCGCTGGGAGTGAACGCCGGCGCCGCGGCCTGGTCGCCGGACGGCATGAAGCTTGTCTACAACGAAAACCCAAAGACGAATTGTGGCGGGGACGGCTCGCCCTCGGCCCTGTGGACTGTCGACTACCCCTCCGGCACTCCCGCCCTGCTGCCCTCAACCGTCGCCGGGGAGCGCCACAAAGCCACCTGGGCCGCGGACAACACCAATATCGCCTACGAACTCATTAGCGGGGGTGTGTCCATCTACAAGCACACATTCTTGACCGGTGTCGATACCGACCTGATTCCGGGCGTCGCCTTCGAAGTTTACCCGAACTATTCCCCCGATGGAACCAGGATCGTGTTTGCCAGTGGGACCGACATTCATGTCGCGCCGCTCAGCAGCCCTTTGAGCCAGACCATCTTCCCAGGCAGATTCCCGGCCTGGTCGCCCGACAGCACACAACTGATTTTCAATGCCGCCGGTGCTTACGACATCTGGATATCCGACGCCGACGGTACTGACCCCATCGAGTTGACCTCCGGACCGTACCTTGACATCGAGCCGTGGTGGGGAAAGACCGATTCGACGCCCCCGGTCATCAGCGGCCTCCCCGGCGCCGGCTGCACGCTCTGGCCGCCCAACCACCAGCTCGTCCAGATAGCCGTGGTGTCGGCTTCGGACAACGGCGGTTCCGGGATCGCCGCCTTCAACGTGACCGCCACCAGCAATGAGCCTGAAAACGGCCTCGGTGATGGCGACACGGCGCCCGATACGGTCGTTACAGGGAGCGGGCTAGGGCCGCGGACGGTCCAGGCGCGCGCCGAGCGATCGGGCAACGGCACTGGACGGATCTACACGATCAACGCCACGGCCACGGATGCGTCCGGCAATACGGCCACCACAACAGCCACGTGCACGGTGCCTCTCAGCCAGGGCACGTAGAGGCCGATCAAGCGCCCGAAAGGCCGGCGGCCTGGACACGAGGGCCTGGCTCATTCACCGCGCCCGACTTAGTTCACCGTTTCAGAATTACGATGACGTATGTTCCCAGACGTGGCGCAGACACTCGTGTCTGCCGCGCCGAGACTCATCTCGGCGCACGGGCCGCCCGACCAGGCGTCGGCAGGAGTGCCGACGCGGCAGGCTGAGAGCCTGCGCCACGCCACGCTGCTCGCCAATACGTCACCGTATTTGCGAAATGCACCACAGCTCAGCCCGGCGTGGGATCATCCCAGGGCTCTCCAATCGGGTCGGCGATGGCGTCCAGCTCCAGTTCCAGGCGGGAGGACTCGGCATCGGCATTCGCCAGGAGGCAGGAGCGAATCAGGTCCTGTTCTTCGTCGACCTTCATGAAGTTATCGGCGGCATCCTTATCTCGCCCAATTCCGCGCGACGATGAAGCCGATCGCCGGATCGGGGCCGCGGCCCGCTGGGGTGGCGGCACCGCCCATGGGTACCAATTGCGGATAGAGGATTCGTTGGCCGTCGGCGGATATGGCATAGGTCTGGTAGTCCCCGCCGGTGTGCGGAAGGTTCAAAGCCATCATTCGGACGATCTCGTTCGGGGTGGCATGCTCCAGGGTGGAGCCTTTGGGGGTCAAGGCGGCTGCCAGCAGCGGGCCAACAAAAGCAACACTCACGGCGGGAGCATCCGGGGCACTCGCTATGGCGTGGTAGAGCAGCTCCTTGCCATCCCGCCTCCAACGGGGCCAGTCGCCGCCGCGATTCGAGATCTGCCAGCGGCCGCTGCCGGACGGGAACTGCTGGATATAGACCTCGTTCCGTCCCGTCAAATTCGATGTATATGCGATCCATTTCCCGTCGGAAGAGATCTGCCCGTGCGTCTCGATCGCGGGCGTGGCGATCAGCGGAGCCGGCTTCTTGTCGCCGTCGAGCGGCAGCAACCAAAGATCGCCTCCCGTCTTGGGGTCCTGGACCCAAAACACGATCCGCTTTCCGTCCGGCGACCACGACATGGGGGCTTTGAGGGGCTCCGATTCAAAGAGCAGCTCCTCCACCACCGATCCGGTCGATAGGGTCTGGTACAGCCCCCATTTGCCGTTTTTCAGCGCGCTGTAGACGATTCGATTCCCATCCGGCGACCAGACCGGCATCGAGTTATGACGCGACGCGTCAAAGGTGAGGCGCGTCAGGGAGCCTTGCGGCTCGATCACCCAGATGTCTCCGCCGCCCGCTTCATGACGATGGACCGCGACGCGCTTTCCATCCGGAGAAAGCTCGATTCCGCGATAGGGTCCCGGCGGTCCCACGGTGTCGCTCGTCCTCCCGCCGCGGTCGGTCCAGGCGTATTGCCAGTCGTTCGTATCCGACGCGGATCCACCACCCCCGCCCGCGTCGCCTTGGTAGTAAGCCAGCACGCCGTTGGCGGACACCGCGTAACGGCCGCGGCCATTCACCGAGCCGACCTCATCCGCCACGCGGACCGGTTCTCCGGTCAATGCCAGCGTCTTCGAGTCAAACCGCCGCGCGTAGACCGCGTTGGTGCGGTGAAAAACCAGGTAACCTGGCGCGGCATAGCCGGCATTGGATTCCGCGGCCATCACGCGGGTCTTCTCTTTGGACCCCAGCGTTCCCACAAAAACCGCGCGGCGCGTGGCCTGCTGGGTCCATACCGTGTACAAGAAGCGGCGGCCATCGGGCAGGAAACGCGGCCAGAAATGTCCGGTCTCGTCCGGTCCCAGGCTGGTAATAGCTTCCGGCTTACCGCCTTGGGCCGAAACACGGAACAACCCCCGCGAGGAACCGAGCACGATGGTTCCTTCCGCGTTCCAAGCGCCCCCTTGGAAATCCGCGGCTTCGCAGATGTCTTGCGGAGGTCCCCCCGTTGCTTCAATCTTCTTCAGTTTTCCGCCGGCGATGAATCCGATCGAGCGGCCGTCCGCCGACCAGAATGGCTGCGCGGCGCCATCGGTTCCCGCCAGTGGCTGGGGGGTCACCGAACCGAGGGGGCGTACGAACAGCGACATGACGGCGGTGGCGCTAGGCCCGGACGCAAAGACGAGCGCCCGGCCGTCCGGCGCGACATCGAAATTCCCGCCCGCGTAATTGTGGGCGGTTTGGCTTAATACCAGAGCAGGCGCGGCCGTCAGGCTGATGGGGACACGAAAGCGTAGCTCCTGGGGTACGGGCGCCCCGCGAAAATACAGAAACGCCGGAGCCGCAAGGGCCGCCACCAGCAGCCCTGCCAACACCGGCAACGCCCGGAAAAGGCGTCCCGCTTTCCCCCGGGCCGCGGCCGCCGGCGCCGGCAAGCTGGTGTCCGCGCCCGCTTCGGCAATCCATTCGAGCTCAGCCAGCAGGTCCCGCGCCGTTTGCCAGCGCTCCGCCGGATCCTTGGCCAGGCAGGTTTTCACCACGTGCTCCAGCGCGGGCGGGGTCTCCGGCTGCACGCTCGAAAGCGGCTCGGGCTCCGCGGTCGCAATCGCCGACATCAGCAGAACCCGGCTCTTGCCTTCAAACGCCTTTTTGCCGGCAACCATCTCGTAAAGCACGGCGCCGAACGCAAAGATGTCCGTTCGCACGTCCGCCTCCACTCCTTCCAACTGTTCGGGCGCCATGTACTGCAATGTCCCCAGGATGCTTCCCATCGTGGTGAGGTCGGTACGGGTGGGCGCCTGTGACGCCGTCGAGGACGCCGCCGGCGCTATCCATTTTGCCAATCCGAAGTCGAGCAGCTTCGGTCCGCTCTCGGTCAGGATGACGTTGGAAGGCTTCAGATCGCGATGCACCACGCCGCGCCGGTGCGCCTTGTCCAGGGCATCCGCGATTGCGATGGCCGCTGTCAGCGCCTCGTCCCACGCCATCGCGCCGCGCCCAACGCGCGCCGCCAGCGTGTCGCCTTCCAGATACTCCATGACCAGGAAGTGGTGGTTGTCCTGCGTCCCGATGTCGTGGAGCACGCAGATGTTGGGATGGTTCAGCGACGCGATGATCTGCGCTTCGCGCTCGAACCGCTGCCGCATTTCCGTGTTCGCGGCCCACTGCGGCGGAAGCACCTTGATGGCAACCGTCCGCTCCAGCCGCGTGTCGACGGCCTTGTACACTTCCCCCATGCCGCCCGCGCCGATCGGCTCTTGGATTGCGTAGGGTCCCAGCCGCGTGCCTGAGGCCAGCGTTGTCATTTGTCCCCCTTGCCGGCTCCAGCCGTCCAGTGTTGAACCACGGTGAGGCCATTGGATATGTCGTTCAGGATTCCCCCGCGGCGCCTGAAAGCGTCAAACCCCCCGGCCTGGCCTGACGCGAACAATTGGGCAAAAGGAACCGAAGATCCGGAGGCGGCGAGGGCGCGTCCCGCAAGGCCTCTGAGAAGAAGGCGCTGGCCATCAGGAGTTACAGCCAACATGTGGCGGCTGGGATCCCTCGCCTCTGAACGGCCAGTGCCGCCCAGGAATAGAATACGTGGGACCCCAGACTCGAGTTTCCCCCCGGTCTTGATGTCCAACGCCATGACCCTGCCGTCCAGCGCCCGGTAGTAGAGCTCCTTCCCATCCCGCTTCCAGCGCGGCTGCCCGCCGCCATCGGTGGAAACTTGCAGTTTCTGGTCTCCCGCCGGAAACGACATCACGTAAACCTGAAAAGTACCCGACTCATCCGAAGTATAGGCCAGCCACTTTCCGTCGTAGGAGAACTGTGGCTCGTTTTTCCGGAAATTCCCCTGGACTACTGGAAAGGGCTTTTTATCCCCGGCTAAAGGAAGCACGTAGATATCGGGAACGCTGTTCTGGCCGGATAAGTAGGCGATGAAACGCCCGTCCTTGGACCAGTCTTCCACCATTTCATCGATCGAGGAATCCAGCAGCGGCGTCTCCGCGCCGGCCCCATTGGCGTTCTTCACATAGATGTCCGCGTTGCCCTTCCGGAAGGACGTGAAAGCAACCCGGGTTCCGTCCGGAGACCAGACCGGGTTGATGTCGTCGGCCGGATCCAGTGTCAGGCGGGTGGAAACGCCGGCGCGCTGCCAGTCGATCACCCAGATATCGGCGCCGGCTGCTCCCGGCTCCTGCCGCGTGAGGGCGATCAGTTTTCCGTCGGGAGAAACGTCCATGTCGCCGTAGGGCCCCTGCTCTCCTGCCTCCGCCAACTCTTTCCCGGTCCTGTCAAACCAGGCGAAACGCGCGTTGGGCGCGATTGCCGCTCTGCCGGCGGGAGCGCCGGCGCCCTGATAGTAGATCAGCACGCCGTTTTGAGAGACATCGAAACTGCCCCGCCCGTTGGCGGGGTTCGAGAGGACCTCGTCGGCCACGTGAACCGGCTCTCCGCCCAAGGTCCTTTTGTTCGCATCGAACGGCTGCGCGAACAAGGACGCTTCGCGGTGGAAAAGCACGTAGCCCGGCGCGTAGACGACGTTGGATGCGGCGGTCATGAGCTGGGTCTTATCCTTCGAGTCGAGCGTCCCGATGAACACCGCTCGAGCCGAAGCCTCCGCCGACCATGCCAGGTACAGGAAGTGCCGCCCATCGGGCAGAAACCCCGGCCAGAAGTGTCCGCTTTCCTTCCCTGTTAGTGTGGTGATCGCAGCCGGCTTGCCGCCCTCGGCCGAGACGCGCTGAAGTCCTTTTGCGGATCCGAACAGGATGGTCCCCTCGGCATTCCAGGCGCCGCCGGAGAATCCCGCGGCCTCGGCAATGTCCTGCGGAGCGCCGCCCGCCACGCTCACCTTTTTCAATCTGCCCTTGGCGGAGAAGGCGATGAAGCGGCTATCGGGCGACCAGAATGGCTGCGCGGCGTCCTCGGTTCCCAAGAGCTTGTTGAATGCCAGCCCCCCGACGCGCCGGACATACAGCGACGAGGCTTCCTGCGACGACTCCGTCCGCGCCACGAGCGCAATCGTCTGTCCATCCGGCGAGAGGGCGAAACCCGCGGGATTGATGCCGATGACCGGTACGCGGAACTGGAACCGCTCGGGTTCCCCGGGACCGCGAAAATACAGCCCCGCCGGAACAGCCAGGGCGGCGATCGCGAGCGCCGCGGCGGCAAGCAGGACGCGCGTCAACCGGCTCCACTTTCCCAGCCCGGCGGCGGCCCATCCCCCGGCAGGCGCGCCGCCTTCGGTGATCCATCGGAGCTGGACCATCAGATCGTGCCAGGTCTGCCAGCGGTTGTCGGGCTCTTTTTCGAGACACCGCTCCACCACGTGCGCGAGCCCTCGGGGCGCCCTCGGTTGCAAGCTCCTCAACGGTTCGGGGTCCACCGTCGTGATCGCGGCGATCAATACTGCCCGGCTCCTTCCTTCGAATGCCTTCTTGCCGGTGACCATTTCATACAGGATGGCTCCGAAGGCGAAGATGTCGGCGCGCGCGTCGGCCGGCTTTCCTTCGAACTGTTCCGGAGCGGTGTAGGCGATGCCGAGCTCGCCGCCGGGCTTCGGAGCGCCGGCGCCCCCTGTGGCAGCCGCCGTCTTGGGAACGAACTCCGCGGCGCGGGATGGCTGCAATTCGGCCAGCCCGAAATCGAGCAGCTTCGCGCCGGTCTTGGTAAGCATCACGTTGGACGGCTTGAGGTTCCGATGCACCACGCCCGCGCGGTGCGCCTTGTCGAGCGCGTCCCCGATCGCGACGCCAACCTTCATCGCCTCGTGGAGATCCAGCGCCCCGCGCTGGAGGCGCGCCGCCAACGTGTCCCCTTCGACATACTCGGTCACCAGGAAGTCCACGCCGTCCTGCTGTCCGATCTCGTACAACAGGCCGATGTGCGGATGACTTAACGCCGCGACGGCCTGCGCCTGAAGATCGTAGCGTTCCTTGATCTCCGGGAATGCGACGCCGCCGGTCCACTCCGGCGGGAACACCCGGATCGCCACCGTGCGGCTCTCTTCCGCGTGGGTTGCTTTATAGACCTCGCTCCCGTTAGCCGCGCCGAGCGGCGAAACGATTTCATAGGGACCCAGTTTTGTGCCTGCAGTAAAGGACATAGTTCCCCCCAGGATCGCTGCCGTCTATCTTAACCGATTTGTTGCTCAGCGGATCGTGCCGGACAGGCCGGGAGGCCTGTCCCACCGGACTTGACAGCGGGGCGCCGCTTAGGTAGACTTAACAACGGACACTAAACCGTAGTTAATATGTCTCCTTTGCATTCCCTTTGCTTGTTGACGATTCTGGCGGCCGCAACGACCGCCCAAACGACTCAATCTCCGGAGTCCAGGCGCATCGAAGATCTCGAGAAGCGCATCCTCCAGCTCGAGCAGCGGATTCGCGAGTTGGAAGTCAAGCAGGCGCCCGCTCCGACAAAGCCTCCGGAAGCCGCCCCAGCCGCCGCCGTCCCACCGCCCCCGGCCGAGCTGCCTTCCACCGAGACACGGCTGCCGGTGTCCGGCTACATGGACTTCCACTTCAACAAGGAGCGCGGCTTGCCCGGACAACTCGACTTCCACCGCTTCGTGCTGCTGTTCGGGCACAGCTTCAGCGACCGGATCAAGTTCTGGTCCGAGCTGGAGCTGGAGCACGCCTTTGTGGAAGGGGGCGAAGAACGCGGCGAATTGGAGCTCGAGCAGGCGTACCTGGACTTCCTGGTGAAACCTTACCTCAACTTCCGCGGAGGGATGATCCTGGCGCCGGTGGGGCTGATCAACGAGCGGCACGAGCCGCCGGCGTTTCACGGGGTGGAGCGGCCGTTCGTGGACACGGTGATTCTGCCGTCGACGTGGTTCGATACCGGCGCCGGCATCTTCGGCGACCTGGGCAAGGGCTTCCGGTACAAGCTCTACCTGATGTCGCCGCTCGACGCCACCTTGTTCAGCGCCGAGGAAGGCCTTCGCGACGGCCGCCAGAAGGGCTCGCGCGCGGTGATGCAGAATCCGGCGCTGACCGGGCGGCTGGAGTATCACGGGCTGCCGCGGTTATCGCTCGGCGCCAGTTTCTGGCGCGGGCGGACGGGGTTCAACCTGGTCACGGTGAATCCGCGGGTGGGCGTGGTGGAGTTCGACGGCCGCTACAGCGTGTGGCGGCTCGACTTCCGCGGCCAGATCGCGCGCGTGACGCTGACGCGGGCCGGAGAGCTGAACCTGGCGCTGCAACGCTCGACCGGGGTCAGTCCGAACATCGCCCGCTCGATGCGCGGCTTCTACTGGGAGACGGCGGCGCGCGTGCTGCCGCGACGCTTCCCGCACGAGATGGCGGTATTCTCGCGCTACGAGAACTTCGACACCCAGCATCGCATGCCCACCGGCTACCAGCCGTTGAAGCAGTTCGACCGCTCGGCCTGGGTGACCGGTCTCACCTACTGGCCGGAGCCGGACGTGGCGCTGAAGTTCGACTACACCATCGTGCGCAGCCGGAGCACGATCTTCGATTCGATCCGCTCGATTAATCTCGGCATCGGGTGGTGGTTCTGATGCGGCCGCGTTCGTGGTTATTCCTCCTGGCCGGGCTGGCGCTGCTGCCGGCGGTCGCCGGCGAGGCCCGCGTGGTGCGCATTTTCGCCGAGCGGTTCGTCTTTGTGCCGTCGGTGATCAAAGTCCGCGCCGGCGAGACGGTGGAAATGCGCATCCGCAGCGACGACACCAATCACGGCTTCCGCATCGCGCGGGCGAACATCAATATCGTGATCCCCAAGCGCGGCCGGGGCGAGGCGAAGGTGCTGTTCCGCGCCGAGGCGCCGGGGGAGTACCCGTTTGAATGCTCGAAGGCGTGCGGGGCCGGGCACACGATGATGCGTGGGATGATTGTCGTGGAGCGAAGACGATGACAAAAGCGATTGTTGTTGCCGGCGTCGGACTGCTGACCGGACTCGCACTGCTCCACAGCCAGGGCGCGCGCGAGCCGCTGCCGGGCGATCCGCTGCCCGCCATCACGGCGGCCGAGTTCGAGCGCTTCCGAGTGGGTCTGGAGGATTTCACCGAGGTCGAGACGCCCGAGGACGGGCTGGGCCCGGCCTTCAACGGCGCCAGTTGCGCCGTCTGCCACAGCATTCCCGCCATCGGCGGGAGCGCAACCATCACCGAGACCCGCGCCGGTTTCCGCGACGAGCACGGCAATTTCGAGGAGCTCGAAGGTGGCACGCTGTTCCACCTGTTTTCGATCCCCGACCATCGCTGCCAGGTGCGAATTCCGGCCGAGGCGAACGTGATCGCGCGGCGCATCTCGATCCCCGTGTTCGGCATCGGCCTGGTGGAGGCCATCCCCGACCAGACGCTGATCGCGCTGGAGGACCCCGAGGACCGCAACGCCGACGGCATCCGCGGCCGCGCCGCGCGCATCGAAGACATCGCCACGCGCCGGATGCGCATCGGGCGCTTCGGCTGGAAGTCGCAGCAAGCGACGCTGCTCGCCTTTTCCGCCGACGCCTACCGCAACGAGATGGGCATCACCAACGACCTGTTCCCTGAGGAGATGGCTCTGGGCGTCGACCCGGCGCGCATGAAGTTCTGCGATCCCACGCCCGACCCGGAGGACATCCCCGACCCCCGCACCCGGCTGCGCGGCATTGACAACTTCGAGAGCTTCCTCAAGTTCCTTGCGCCGGTGGGGCGCGGCCCCGTCGACGACGAAGCGCGCCAGGGCGAGGTGTTGTTCGCGCGCATCGGCTGCGCGGGGTGCCACGTTCCGGTACTGATGACCGGGCCCAGCGCCAACCCGCTCTTCGACCGCAAGCCGGTGGCGCTCTACTCGGACCTGCTGCTGCACGACATCGGCACTGGCGACGGCATCGCGCAGGCCGACGCGCGGCCCGCCGAGATCCGCACACCGGCGCTGTGGGGCCTGCGATTCCGCCGGCCGCTGCTGCACGACGGCTCCGCGGCCACGGCGGAGGAAGCCGTCCGCCGGCACGACGGGGAGGCTGCACGCGTGAGGGAGAACTATCTCCACCTCGGCGCTGCCGAGCGTGCAGCGCTGCGGAAGTTTCTCGCGTCGTTGTAGGTGGGATAGGCCTCCTGGCCTGTCCAGGTGCTCTTAACGGATAATTGCACCTGATAAGATAAGACCCGGTGCGAATCGCAATCCTCCTGTGCGCGTGCGCCGCCACCCTGTGCGGACAGCCGGCGGCCACGCTCGAGCAGCGCACCCGGCGCTACCTCGCCGACCTGGTCCGTCTGGACACCACCAACCCGCCGGGCAACGAGACTCGCGCCGCCGAATACATCCGCGGCGTGCTCGCCGCCGAAGGGATCGCGGCGGAGCTGCTGGGCGACGAGGCGGGAAGGCTGAACGTGGTGGCGCGGCTGAAGGGCTCCGGCGCCGCGCGGCCGCTGCTCATGATGGCCCACACCGACGTGGTTCCGGCGGACCGCTCGCAGTGGAGCGTGGATCCGTTCGCCGGCGAGGTGCGGGAAGGGCGTCTGTACGGGCGCGGTGCGCAGGACGACAAGTGCCTGCTGGCGGCGGAAATGGCGGTCCTGGTAGAGCTGAAGCGCCGCGGCGTGCGCCTGCGCCGCGACCTGATCCTGCTGGCGGAAGCCGACGAGGAGGCCGGCTCGACCGGCATCCAGTGGTTAATCCGCAACGCCTGGGAGAAGATCGACGCCGAGTTCGCCATCAACGAAGGCGGCCATGCCATGGACACTCCCGCCGGGGTGCGCGTGTTCCAGATCCAGACGTCGGAGAAAGTCCCCACGCGCGTCCTGCTGCGCGCGCGCGGCACCGCCGGCCACGGATCGCTGCCGCGACCGGACAACCCCGTGGTGCGCCTGGCGCGGGCGATCACGCGGCTGGCGGAGGCCGACCAGCCGGTGCGGCTGAACACCACCACCCGCCGCTACTTGCACGACATCGCACGGCTGCCGGATTACGAGTGGCTCCAGGCGCAGCTCACGCGGCTGGAAAACGGCTCTTCGTCCAACGCCGCCGCCGCGCAGATCCGCTCGCGCGATGCCGAGCTGGACGCCATGCTGCGAACCACGGTCTCGCCGACCATGCTCGAGGCGGGTGTGAAGATCAACGTGATTCCCAACGTCGCCCAAGCGCAGGTGGACGTGCGGCGGCTCCCCAACGAGACGCGCGAGGAGGTGCTGGCGCGCTTCCGCCAGATCGTCAACGACAGCGCCGTCGAGGTTTCGCCCGCCGGCGGTCAGGAGATGCCGCCCACCGAGCCCAGCTCGATGACCACGGAACTGTACAAGGCGATGGAGCAGATCTTCACACGCAGCCACCGCCGCTCGCTGGTGGTTCCCTACATGGTCCGCGGGGCCACCGACGGCGCCTTTCTCCGCCAGAAAGGAATGGCGGTCTACGGCGTTCCGGTCTTCCTGCGCGACGACAAGGAGAGCCGCGCCCACGGCAACGACGAGCGCATCGCGCTCGACACGCTGGACGCCGGCGCGCGGCTGCTGTGGGAGATCGTGCTAGCCACCGCAGCCGAGCACAAGACCGGGGCCCAGTAGTTCCTCCAGCAGCGGCGACTCCGGGTAGGGATGCCCCTTGTATCGGCGGAAGCCCTCGCCGAACTCGACCCCCGCGAGCGCCCCGCTGCGGCGCGCCCAGCGTTCCATGGTGTCCAGATAGTTGTCCATGCCGTGGTGCTGCAACAGCCACAGCCGCTGGCTGGCATGGGCGGCGAGCATCTCGCGCTTGCGCCCGAGCACGGCGCCGATATCGACGACGAAGTCCGGAACCACGGCGTTTCCTTCGCGGTCGGTCCCGCCGGCGGGGTCCATGAAGTAAAGATGGGGAATGGCGTCCAGCGGCGGCGCATCGCTCCAGGCCGCGGTCGCGTAGTTGGGCGCGGGGGCGGCGAAGCAGGCGTCGCGCACCAGGGCGCTGGTGGCCTCGTGGTCGCACAGGTAATCCGCCGGCGCCGAGGTCAGCACCAGCTCCGGGCGCGTTTGCCGCAGGATGGCCGTCACGCGCCGGCGCGAGGCGTCGTCGGGGATGATGGAGAGGTCGCGGAACTCGGCGCAAAGATAGGATGCTCCGATGAGAGCGGCGGCAGCGCGCGCCTCCCCGCGGCGGATGGCGGCGATCTCCTCGGCGGGGCGCTCGTGGGAGCCGCAGTCGCCGGGCGTCATGGTGACGATGGTGATGGCGTGGCCGCGGTCGGCCAGCAGCGCCAGCGTGCCGCCGGCGAAGATTTCCGCGTCGTCCGGGTGCGCGTGGATGGAGAGGATGCGTTTCGACATGACGACTCCGCTTCGGCCGGCGCCGGGCGGCGAGACCCTCCCGCCGGCGTCACGGTAAGATGGTCCTTCAATGAAACTCCAGAGTCACATCATCACACAGGGGCCGACGCGCGCGGGAGCCCGCGCCATGCTCAAGGCCATCGGCTTCACCGACGAGGATCTGAGGAAACCCAACATCGGCATCGCCAACACCTGGATCGAGACCATGCCGTGCAATTACAACCTGCGCGAGCTGGCGGTGAAGGTCAAGGAGGGCGTGCGCGCCGCCGGCGGCACGCCGATGGAGTTCAACACCATCGCCATCAGCGACGGAGTCACCATGGGCACCGAGGGCATGAAGGCTTCGCTGGTGAGTCGCGACCTGATCGCCGACTCCATCGAGCTGGTCGCCCGCGGCCACATGTTCGACGGCATCGTCGCCATGGTGGCCTGCGACAAGACCATTCCGGCGGCCGCCATGGCGCTGTTGCGGCTGGATGTCCCGGGCGTGATTTTTTACGGCGGCTCGATCCTGCCGGGGCGTTTCCAGGGCCGCGACGTGACCGTGCAGGACGTCTATGAAGCGGTCGGCGCGCACGCCGCCGGCCGCATGTCGGACGAGGACCTGCTGGCCATCGAGAACGCAGCCTGCCCGGGCGCGGGCGCGTGCGGCGGACAGTTCACCGCCAACACGATGGCCACGGTGATGGAGATCATCGGGCTGGCGCCGTTCGGCACCGCCTCCGTGCCCCAGACGGACAAGCGCAAGGAGGAGGTGGCCAGGCGTTGCGGCCGGATCGTGATGGACGCGGTGCGTCAGGACCGCAGGCCGCGGGCGATCTGCACGCGCCAGGCGTTTGAAAACGCCATCGCCTCGGTGGCGGCCTCGGGCGGGTCGACCAACGCGGTGCTCCACCTTCTGGCAATGGCGCGCGAAGCCGGCGTGGCGCTCGCGATCGACGACTTTCAGGCGATCAGTAATCGCACGCCGCTGCTGGCCGATCTGCGACCCGCGGGTCGCTTCACCGCCGTCGACGTCGACAAGGCCGGCGGCATTCCGGTGATCGCCCGCCGACTGCTCGACGGCGGCTATGCACACGGGTCGACGCTCACCGTCACCGGCCGCACCTTCGCCGAGGAAGCGGCCGAGGCACACGAGACCGCCGGCCAGGAAGTGATCCGGCCGTTAGCCAACCCGCTGAAGTCGAGCGGCGGGCTGGTGATCCTGCGCGGCAACCTGGCGCCGGAAGGCGCGGTGATCAAGGTCACCGGTGTGGACCGCAAAGAGCATCGCGGCCCCGCCCGCGTCTTCGACAGCGAAGAGGCGGCCATGAGCGCCGTCACCGGCGGCAGCATCCGCGCCGGCGACGTGCTGGTGATCCGCTACGAGGGACCCAAGGGCGGGCCCGGAATGCGGGAGATGCTCGGGGTCACGGGAGCCATCGTCGGGGCGGGCCTGGGAGACAGCGTCGCGCTGATCACCGACGGCCGCTTCAGCGGCGCCACGCGCGGCTTCATGGTCGGCCACGTGGCTCCGGAAGCTGCCGTGGGCGGGCTGATCGCCGTGGTCGAGGAGGGGGATCCGGTAGGGATCGATATCGAGCGGCGCTCGATCCGCCTGGAGGTGGCCGACGAGGTGCTCCAGCGCCGTCGCGCGGCCTGGTCGGCACCGGCGCCGCGCTACGCCACCGGGGTGTTCTCCAAGTACATCCGCCTGGTGTCTTCGGCGGCCGAAGGAGCGGTGACGTCGGGGGGGTAGTTACTGAATCCACAAGCAGCGATGGCGGACACTACCTACCTCCCAGGTCTATCAATCCGAGACTCGGATGCTCCGCGGCATTCCTCCATCGTCCGCGTCACCCACTGGATCAATACGCTTAGCTTCTTCGGCCTGTTGGTTAGTGGAATCGCGATCCTCATTTCTCACCCACGCCTCTATTGGGGCGAAACGGGCAGCGTGGGAACCCCCTCGCTCATTGACTTGCCGATCCCGTTTGTACTCAAGAATCAAAATGGCTGGGGCCGGTATCTCCACTTTCTCTCCGCTTGGGTCGCGGTGCTCAACGGGCTGCTCTACGTGTCCTCCGGCGTTCTCACAAAGCACTTCCGCAAGGACTTGCTCCCAGCCAAGGCGGAGCTCGCGTGGGTGTCTTTCTCGAGGGCCGTCGTAAGCGAATTGCGCTTGAGACGCCGCAGCAAAGATGAATCCTTGACCTACAACGTCGTTCAAAGGCTCGCCTATCCGATGGTCGTTTTCGTTCTCTTCCCGCTGGTGATCTGGACGGGCCTCGCCATGTCTCCCGCCATCACGTCGGTTTTCCCAGCGCTCGTGAATCTGCTGGGCGGACAGCAATCCGCACGCACGATCCACTTCTTTGTCGCGAGCGCTCTGGTCCTCTTTCTTCTGATCCACGTCGCGATGGTCTACCTCGCTGGTTTCACGAACCACGTGCGGGCCATGATTACGGGCCACAGTGCCGCCAGAAAGGGAAATGCATGAACAAATTCTCGCGTCGCAGGCTTCTCGCCACCGGCTTGGGGACCGCCGCGGGAGCGTCGGGCCTGGCGGTCGCTCTCCACCTCGCGGACCAGTATGGTCTCATCCCGCCCGATCATGGCGGCATCTACGGCGTGGGCGAAACCCTGACCTATGCCTCCCAGCGGTTGTTGATGTCGCAAGGTTCGGCGGCTCGCGAGTTCGACCGCAGCCAAATCTCAAAAGTGTTCCAGGTAAATGGCGAGCCTCCCAAGGGCGAGACGTTTCAGCGCCTTCGGGCGGGGAATTTCGCGGAATGGCGTCTGACGGTCGACGGTTTGGTGGCTCGCCCGGCTTCCTTCTCGCTCGCCGAACTGAAAGGTTATCCTTCCAGCACCCAGATCACTCACCTCGCGTGCGAAGAAGGTTGGTCCTTCATCGCCGAATGGACCGGTGTTCCTCTTTCCCATGTCTTGAACCTGGCCGGAGTCCTGAAACATGCAAAGTACGTGGTGTATTTTTCGCTGGATCCGGGCTGGTGGGACAGCATAGATATGCCCGAAGCATGGCATCCACAAACTTTGCTCACCTATGGAATGAACGGCCAGGACCTCTCCGTGCCCCACGGTGCTCCGGTTCGGTTGCGCGTCCCCCGCCAGCTCGGCTACAAGAACGTGAAATACCTCTCCCGCATCACGGTAACCGACAATCTGAAGAAATTCGGCAGCGGCCTGGGCTCTGCGGCTCCGGAGTTTGGCTATTCGTGGTACGCGGGCATATGAGTGGGTCTTAGACGCTTACGACGTGCGAATCCAGCATCCGCTGGAGATCGGACTTGCCGAGCGCGCCGACGCGCTGATCCACTACGCGGCCGCCCTTGAACAGCAGCAGTGTGGGAATGCCGCGTACCTGATAGCGCATGGCGGTGGCGCCCTGCTCATCCACGTTGAGCTTGCCGACCTTCACTTTCCCCAAGTATTCGCCCGCGATCGCCTCCACCGTCGGCGCAATCATGCGGCAGGGGCCGCACCACTCCGCCCAGAAGTCAACCAATACAGGTACTTCCGAGTTGAGTACTTCCTTGTCGAAGGAATCGTCGGTGAACGTGTGAATGTTTTCTGACGCCATAAGGTCTCTACCTATAATGATGTCGCAAGCGGAGGGAAGGATTCAACTGCAATCAATCTTCCGTACAGCGCCGAGTACTCCGCTGCCGAGGCCTTCCAGGAGAAATCCTGGCCCATGCCGCGGATCATGCGGGCCCGCCAGGCGTCCGCGTCCCGGTATTCGGCCAGGGCGGCGCGCAGACAGTCGAGCAGCGCCTGCGGTGAGATCTCAAGGAACTTGAAACCCGTCGTTTCGTCGATACTTTGCTCCAACCCGCCGGTAGCCCGTACCAGGGGAACCGTGCCGTAGCGCAGGCTGTAGAGCTGGTTCAGCCCGGCCGGCTCGTAGCGGCTGGGCATGAGGAACAGGTCGGCGCCGGCTTCCACCATGTGGGCCAGGCGCTCGTTTTGCTCGAAGCGGGCGGCGAAGCGATCCGGCCGCGCGGCCACCAGTGCGCGAAACATTTCTTCATACCGCGCTTCGCCGGTCCCCAGCACCACGAGGGAGAAATCTTCGCCCGCCAGTTCCGCAGCGATGGGTTCGAGCAGGTCAAAGCCCTTCTGGTAGGCGAGCCGGGAAACAATGCCGGCGAGCGGCCTTCCGGACTGGTTGGCGGGCAATCCGAATTCCCGAAGCAGGGCCTCCTTACAGGCTCGTTTGCCGCTCAGGTCCCCCGCCGAGTAATTGGCCGCCAGGAACCGGTCGGTGGCAGGGTTCCATTCCTCGTAGTCGGCGCCATTGAGGATGCCGGTGAGAGCCTGGCTGCGTGCGCGCAATACGCCGTCCAGTTCCCAGCCGTAATCGGGAGTCTGGATTTCGCGCGCGTAGACCCGGCTGACGGTGCTGATCGCATCGGCGTAGAGGATGCCGCCCTTCATCAGGTTTACGCCGCCATGGAACTCGAGCGCTTCCGCGCGGAACAGGCTCCAGGGCAGGCCGGCCCTCGCGATCACGTGGGCGTCGAAGCGGCCCTGGTAGCCCAGGTTGTGAATGGTGAACAGCGACCGGACGCCGGCGAAAGTAGGATCGCCGGACAGCGTGTGGCGGAGGTATACCGGGACCAGCGCCGCCTGCCAGTCGTGACAGTGCACCACCTGAGGTCGATAAAGGCGACGCGCTACCGCCAGGGCGGCCTGGCACAAGACGGCGAAGCGGATCGGATCGTCGGGAAAACCATACAGGGCGCCGCGGTCGTACAGGTAGGGGCAATCCACCAGGTAGTAGGTAACGCCCCGGTGCTCGGCCAAGTGGAAATCCACGCTGAAATATCGCGAGCCGAGCCAAATCCCGTGGTTCTCCAGCACCCGATGCAGCCCGGCGCCCGGCGCGCGTCCGTATCGCGGCAGCACCACCGCCACTTCGTCGCCGCACCTGCGGAGAGCGACCGGGAGCGATCCGATCATGTCCCCCAGGCCTCCGGTTTTGGCGAATGGCACTGCCTCGCTGGCGACCATCAGGATACGCGCCATGTTTGGTTTCTACTGACAACGGGGGGCGACCCGGAATGGGTCCGTTGGAGCGGGACGTCAGGAGCAGGCGCCCAGGATCGCTTGTCGTGCGGTGTCTTCGTCGCTCGCCATCACGACCTGCTTGAGCAGGTCCTCCAGCCGGCCCGCGTCGGCCAACTTCTCCATCTCAACCAGCGAAACCAGAGCGGGAAAGCGAAGGGCCAGAATGAGGCTCAGAGTCTTCCGGGCTTCCTCAACCCGCCCCTTCTCAATACCCTTCTCAATACCCTTCTCAATACCCTTCTCAATACCCTTCTCGAAGCCCTCATCCAGGATCATCTGGAACGAGGCCGACTCGCGGATCCAATCATCGCTCAGCATGTCGCGAACCCTCTCCAGCCATCTCACCGACTCCGGACTACCCTTAGTGTAGCGCAGACCCGCCAGCAGGTACGCCTGCGCCGCGAGCACACGGTCTCCGGTCTCCTGGATCCGGCCGAGCGCGCCGGCGATTTCCGCCTCCGAGGCCCGCATCAGGCTGACCCACGGCAGCAGCCGCAGGTCGCCCGATTCCAGCGCCACCCGCGCCTCGAGCTTCCAGAGCTTGACCACGCGGTAGCCCAAGGTGATCTCCAGCTCGCCCACGCGCACGGTGTGCCGCTGCGGCACCTCCGCCGGCGCGTTTCGTTCCACCAGCAGCACCAGCGTGGTCTGGACCGGCGAGCGATACCTCAACGTAAGGGCCGTACCGTACCACACAAGTCGTTCCGGCAAGTCCGGCTTGTAGTGCGTCTGGGCCTCGAAGTGAGCCAACCACTGCCGGCCCTGGGCCTGAACCTGGTAGACGTGGTCCACCTGGAGGGTTGGCAGGCCCACCTCGCGCGGCAGCGCGCTCACCTTGGCCGGCACTTCCAGGGGCAACCCGCCGAACAGGAACAGAAGTCCCCTCGGGTCCTCGTCGGCGAGGGCCTTGAAGAGACTGTCGTAGGCTTTGGGCACCTGCGCGGGAGAGCTATTTACGGACCGCCGATGGATCCGGCGACGTGGCCGGCGCCGCCGTTGCGGCCTGCTTGCGCGGTTTCACCCGCACCAGGACCGGCTCGAGCGAGGCATACAGGTTCTGCTGCCCCGAGCGCGTCTCGATGGTCCCGGCGAGATAGATCCGCTGCTCGACCGGCTCGGCGTTCGGCAAGGCCAACAGCGTGAAGCTGCGCGTGTCTTCGTCCTCGTTGAACAGCACCCCGTTCAGGCCGGAATCGGCGACGCGCACCCGCGGCGGCAGATCGCGCACCTGTACCGGCACGCGGCCGGCGAAGCCGTTCTGGCGACGGATGCGCACCGTGACCTCGGCCGTCGAGCCCGGTTCCATCTCGACAACCTTGGTCGCGGCGGTCATGAGGACGTCCGGCTGGGGCGTCAGCGCGATGCGCTTGAGCTTATCCTCGGGCGAGGCGCGCCGTGTCACCCAGCGGCCCCCAATGAGGGCGCGCCCGATCACTTCGAGCGGCGCCGCCTGCTCGAGCCTGATGTCGGCGTCCGCGCTCAGCAACAGAGTCGCGCTGTCCTGGCCGGCCCCGATCACGTTGCTGGTGGCGCGCAATCCGGCGGGCAGCCCGACGAGCGAAATCTCGATGGGGTCCTCGAAGCTCTCCGTACGAGAGACGATCACCGTCAGTGGAATCACGCCGCCCCGGGGAACGTTCGGGTTGCGCGGCGCGACCGCGAGACGGAAGTCGGGCCGCGGCTCGCGAATCGTCAGCCGGTAACCGTAATCGGCGCCGCCCAGTCCGTGCACGTCGCGGATCCGCGCCAGGTATTCGCCGTCGGCCGGCGCGGTGAACTCCAGCCAGGAGTCCTTGCCGTAGCCTGGGCCGCCGTCGTCGTTTCGGTAATAGAACCGAACCAGCGGCAGGCCGTTGGGCGTGAACTGCGAGCCGGGTGGATGGATCTGCACCTTGTAGACGGGCCGGTCGACTCCGTGCGCCTCCGCCGAGGTGCCGAAGAATCCGCGGCGCTGGCCGCCGAAGCCTTCCACCACCATGTCCTCATCGGGACCGTCGGGCACTTCCTCCACCCGCGCGATCTCGCTGCCGATCATGACCCAGTCTCCGACGCTCAGCATGTTCCACGTCTGGATTCGGAAGCCGCGGCCCACCGAGTCGTGGTCGCGCAGCACGGTATAGGTATCCCAGACCGCGCGCACCGTGGCCCGCTCGATCGGGTTGCCCTTCAGGTCGACCACCTCGACCAACGAATCCAGTTCGGAGCCCAGCCGCCGCGCGTTGGTTTCCAGGACGAGCTTCTGGCCCTTACGCGCGCGGATCCGGAAGTAGTTTTCCACGGGCACGCCGTTGCGTGGCTCGCCGATGCGGCCGTTCATGGTGACCGGCACGGTGACCGGCTGGGCCGTCGCCGGCCCCAGGTTCACGCCGGAGGATTCCACTTCCGGCTCCTCGCCGAGGGCGAGCCGCACCTGGTTGAACGCAGCCCCGGAGGGCGCCTTCGGCCGAAAGATCACCGCGCGCTCGTCTTCAGGCGACGGTTCGCCCTTCACGCGCACTTCGCCGGGGCCGAGGTTGTAACCGGACAGAACGATCCCGCGCTCCTTGCCTTTTTCCAGGCCGAGCGGCCAGGCAGCGGTCGCCAACGGGAGCTTCCCCACCTTGATGCGATAGGTATTGCCGCCGCGGCCGCTCGATTCGTAGTCGGCGATTCTGATGTAATAGGTCCCGGCTTTCTCGAACCGGTGCGCGAACCGCGTGGTCTCGCGGCCTCCGTCGTAGCCGGACTCGCGCAGTACGGTCTGGTCCTCGGCGAGCAGCCGCACCACCGGTTGCAGGGTCGAGCCGATCTGCGCCGCGCCGTTGTCGAACACCAGCTCTTCGCCCGCCTTCACCTGGATCTTGTAGTGATCCACGTCGCCGGGCCGCGAGATGGCGCCCGCCAGGATGGTGGGCAGGTAGGTCTCGAAGGCATTCTCCGCCGTATCGTTGGGCTCGCGGTCCGGGCTCTCGCCGTAGTAGGGCTCCACCAGGAACGAGCCTTCGGGACTGGTTCCGAGCGGCGTCAGCAGACGGAACCGCACCGGTCCTACATTGGCATCCGGGCTCACCTCGACTTCGACGGTGACCTGGTTGCGCGGCGGCAGCGGCCCGCGATCGATCGTTTCCGGCGTGCCGTTGGAGCCCAGGCGGATGTCGGGAAGATCGGGCAGCTCTTTGACGCGCACGATGCGGCCCGTCAACCCGGGCTCGCTGAAATAGATCGACGACGCCCTGGCCAGGTTCAGGCCCTCGACGGTCATCTCGACGGTGGTGCCCCGCGCAATGCCCACCGGCGTGACCACGTTGAGCGTCGGCGGCGTCATCCGGGGGCCGGTCGGATGCGGCGCGGTCTGCGCCATCGCGGCGGCTCCCATCATGGCCAGCAATACGATTCTCTGCATCGGGCTACCTCTTGGTTTGCGCAAGCTGCGGCTTGTCCCACTCCGCGCTTCCATACAGGCTCAACGAGCCGTCATAGCGTCCCACGGCCAGCGTCCTGCCGTCCGGGGAAAACTCCGCCCCATACGCCCAGTCCGGTTGGCCGGCCAGGGCCTTCACTTCCGACAGGTCTTCGGCCCGCAGAAACTTCAACGTCCGGTCGGCCGAGGAGGAAACGATCGTCTTCGAGTCCGGCGACCATGCCAGCTTCAGGATTGCGTCTTCGTGCGCCATCAGCGAATGGATCAGCGAGCCGGCCGTCTCGCCCAGCTCCCAAATGCGAATCGTCTTGTCGAAGCCGCCGGCGACCACCCGTTTTCCCGCCGGATCCAGCGCCAGGCTTTGGATGCCGTCCACCGCGTCGCTCAGCGTGTACAGGCGCGCTCCAGTGGCCGGATCCCAGATCTTCACCGTGCGGTCCGCCCCGCCCGAAACCAGCCGTTTGCCGTCGGGCGTGAAAGCCAGCGCGTAGACGGCGTCGATGTGATCCTTCAGCGTCCGCACCTCATTGCCCGTGGCCGCGTCCCAGAGCTTGATCAGCTTGTCATAGCTCGCCGTGGCGACCAGCGCGCCATCGGGAGAGAACGCCACGGCGTAGATGCAATCGTCGTGGCCGGCAAAGGTAGCGACGACCGTTCTCTTCTCGACGTCCCACAGCTTCACCTCGCCCTTGCGGGCGGCGATGCCGCCGGCCGCCGCCAGCCGCTTGCCGTCGCGGGAAAACGCCACCGCGCGCACCACGCCGGCGTGTCCGGCGAGCGTCTCCAGCGGCTTCCCCTGCGCGCTCACCAGCCGAACGTCTTTGTGCCCTCCGGCGGCCAGCATTTGCCCGCCCGGATGGTAGGCCAATGAAAAGATCTGCGGCTTCACCGCCACCTTGGGCTTGATCTCCGGCGCCCGGCTTGCGGACGTCGCCTTGCGGATCGCCGCCGCTTCCTCGGCGGTCGGCGGTTTCGCCCCGGCGTCGATCCACCGCTGGAACAGCTCGATCTCACCCGCACTGAGGCTCGCGCCGAGCGGCATCATCGGAGCGAGCTTGCCGGCGAGCATCAGGTACAGGCGGCTCTCCTGGCTGCGGCCGGGCGCCACTACGCTGCCGTGCGTGCCGCCGGCCATCATCGCATCCCAGGAGTCCAGGTCGAGGCTGCCCATCTTGACGCCGGCGGCGTGGCAGCCGCTGCACCGGGTCATCAGAATCGGCGCCAGGTCGCGCGCGTACGACACTTCCTCGGCGCCGGCCGTCCCGGCCGCCAGCAGCAGAATCGCACCCAGGCCGCGGGTCATTGGTTAAGTCCGCGGGTCATTGGTTGAACAGAAACTCTTTGCTCGTGAGCATGGCCCAGACCATGTCTTCCAGCGCCTGGCGTCGCGCCTCGCGGGCGGCCTCCGCCGTCGGCTTCCCCTGGCGGCTCGCGGCCAGCGCGGTGGTCATCTCCCGCTTCTCCTGCTCGCTCGGGTAGCTGCCATAAGCGGAGAGGTACAAGTGATCGAGCAAACGCGCGTCGGAGAGACCGAGCTTCAACAGCAGCGCAACGTAGCCGTCGGCCGCGCTCAGCTTGCGGTTCAGCGTGTCGCCGTTGATGACGTGCAGCGCCTGCGTGATGCTCGGATCCGCCGACCGCTCGGCCGCGTCGCAGATGATGCGCTCCGGCCGGCCGAAGACGCTGAGGAACCGCGAGGCGACGCGCACGTCGGGCAACTGCATGGCGCGCGTGCCGGCCGGATAGCCGGCGAAGGCCGTCGGAACGCCGGTGACCTGGGACATCGCGTCCAGGATCACCTCGCCGGGCAGGCGTTTCACGACGTACCTGGAGTAGTAGATTGTATCGGCGCCGTTGGTGGGGTTGGCCTCCGAAGAGAGCTGGTAGACGCCGCTGTTCATGATGGTGCGGATGAGACGGCGGACGTCGAAGCCGTGGTCGACGAAATCCCGGGTGAGCGCGGCGAACAACTCCTCGTTGGAGGCCGGGTTGGTGGCGCGCACGTCGTCGATGGGATCCACCAGGCCGCGTCCCATGAAGTTGCCCCACACGCGGTTCACGATCGAGCGCGCGAAGTAGCTGTTCTCCGGGCTGGTCAGCCAGCGGGCGAAATGCAGGCGGCGGTCGTCGGCGGAGGCGACCGACATCGGGGCGCCGTCGAGCGGCGTGGGATCGAGCGGCCGCAGCAGGCGCGGGTGGTTGATGTCGCCGGCCGCTTTCGCGTACACGGTGAACTCGCCGGCCTGGTCGCCGTTCTTCAGCCCCACCCGCGAGAACAGGTTGGCCATCTGGTAGTACTGCCGCTGGGTCCATTTCTCCAGCGGGTGGTTGTGGCAGCGCGCGCAGGTCAGCCGCTGGCCGAGAAAGGCCTGGGTGACGTTTTCGGTGAGGCCGATGGTGTCCTTGTGGAGGACGAAATAGTTGAGGGCGCCGTTGGCGCGCGTGCTGCCGGAGGAGGTGAAGATCTCCCGCGCGAACCGGTCCCAGGGCTTGTTCTGCTTAACGCCGTCGCGGATCCAGTTGTAGAAGGCCCACATCGCGTTGGTGCGCAGCTTGCGTGAGCTGACCAGCAGCAGGTCGCTCCACTTGTACGCCCAGTAATCGAAGGATTCGTCCCGCTCCAGCAGACGGTCGATCAGCTTGGCGCGCTTGTCCGGGGCGGAGTCGTTGAGAAACTCTTCCACTTCTTCGGCCGTGGGCAGGATTCCGGCGGCGTCCAGGTAGGCGCGGCGGATGAACGCCGCCTCGGAGGCCGGCGCCGACGGGGCCAGGTTCAGGCTCTTCCACTTCGCCAGCGCCAGCTCGTCGATGAAGTTGCGGGCCTGGAAGCGGCCATAGGCCTCCGCGCCGGGCCGCTGGTCGAACGGCACCGTCATGCGCGCGTACAGGACGCGGCTCGAGTACCACAGCGTGATGGCCGCCTCGCCGCGGCCGGTCATCTTCACCCGACCGGAGTCGTCCACCAGCGCCACGCCTTCGTTGTTGGAGTTGAACTTCACCCAGCGCGTCACGTCGTCGACGCGCCCGTCGCGGTGGCGCGCCCGCACCACCAGTTGCTGCTCGGCTCCAGGCTTCAGGATCGCCCCCCGCGGGTATACTTCCAGCTCCGCCACCTCGGTGTCGTTCGCCGACGGCGGAGGCGTGCCCGCTGCGATCCACTCGGCGATCACGCGGTATTCGAGCGAATCCGCGCTGAAGCGCTTCCCGCCTCCGTGCGGCATCGCGAAGGTCGGCTTTTGCAGAATCAGGCTGGAAGCCGGCTCGGCGAGCGAGATCCGCCGGCCCACCGACTGCCGCGTGAGCGTGTAGTAGTCCACCTCCGGGTCGTAGCCGCGCAGCGTGAGCTTGAAGCCGTTCTTGCCCGCCAGCGCGCCGTGGCAGGCGCCCTGGTTGCATCCCATCTTGGTCATCACCGGGATGACGTGGTTGCGAAAACTCCACTGGAACCCCGCACGGGCGCCACGCACGCGCACCCTCACCGAGGCCGTCAGACCGCGAACCTTCCCCGTAACCATGGCCTCTCCGTCCGAAAGCGGGCGCACGATGCCGGCGGCGTCCACGGCGGCCACCGCGGGGTTGGACGAGCTCCAGCCCGCCTGACGAGTCCAGTCCTCCTGCCAGCCGTCGAACACGGCCTGTACCAACAACTGCTGCCGCGCCTCGGGCCCCGCCAACTCGATGGTCTCCGGTAGCAGCGCCAGCTTCTGCGCGCAGGCAACAGCGGCGAACAGGAGCAATGCGATGGAAAGTTTTTTCATTGTCGCCGGCACCACCGGAATGCCTAGGAAAACAGCTCGCGAATCGGCTCGACCCCGCGGTCGACCAACGGGATCGGCCGTCCCTGCGGGCCGGGCAGCTCGATCTCCAGGTCGATGCCGAGCCCGTGGTAGATGGTGGCCGCCACCATCGCCGGCGTCACCGGCCGGTCTTTGGGATAGGCGCCGATTTCGTCCGATGCGCCCACCACGCGGCCGCCCTTCATGGGGCCGCCACCCATAAGGATGGTCCAGCACTGCGGCCAATGGTCGCGCCCGCCGGCGGGATTGATCTTCGGCGTGCGCCCGAATTCTCCGAGCGCCACCACCATGGTCTCGGTCAGCAGACCGCGTTGCGCCAGGTCCTCCAGCAGCGACGAGTAGCCGTGGTCGAACATCGGCCCCACCAGGTCGCGGTAGCAACTGATCGGGCTGAACGGCTTGGACCCGTGGATGTCCCAGGTGATTTCGTCGAAGACCGTCTCGAACATGTTGATGGTGACAAACCGCACGCCCGCTTCGACCAGCCGCCGCGCCAGCAGGCAGCTCTGGCCGAACCGGTTCAGGCCGTATTTTTCCCGCACCTGCTCCGGCTCGCGGTGCAGCTCGAACGCCTCGCGCGCCTTCTGCGAGGACATCAGCGTGTAGGCCTGCTGGAAGGTCGCATCCAGCAGCCGCGCGTCCGGCGAAGTCTCGAACCGGCTCACCGAGCGATCCACCAGCTCGCGCCAGTTCCTGCGCCGGTCCACACGCAGCGCGCTCAGATACTCCGGCGGCAGCATGTCCGGGACCCTGAAATTGGGATCCGAAGGATCCGAGTTGAGCACGAACGGGTCGTTGGTCTTGCCGAGGTAGCCGGCGTTCTGCCCGTGCGGCATGTTGCCGCCGGTGTTGCCGATGGGCCGCGGCAGCAGTACGTGCGGCGGCACGTCGCCCTTGGGGCCTTTCAGTTTGCCGAGCACGCAGCCGACGTGAGGATGCTCGAAGCCGCCCTGGAACAACCGGCCCGTCTGCATCATCTGGTGGCCGGTGTCGTGGACGGCGGCGGCGGTGTGGTAGACGCTGCGCACCAGCGAGTACTTGTCCGCGTTGCGCGCCATGCGCGGGAAATTCTCGCTGATCTCGATCCCCGCAACGTTGGTCTTGATCGGCTTATACGGCCCGCGGATCTCCACCGGCGCGTTGGGTTTCATGTCCCAGGTGTCTAACTGCGAGGGCCCGCCGATGAGCATCAGCATGATGCAGTTGACGTCCTTCCGGGTCTTGTCCACGGCGCCCGCGGCTTTCAGGCCGAACCAATTGGACAGTCCCATGCCCAGCAAGGGGAGGCTTCCGGCATGGAGGAAGTCGCGGCGGCGCAAGCCGTCGCAGAACTCTACGGCGCGGTCGGCATCGAGACGGAACATAGATGCACCCCTCCTGTTGTGTTCCGCTCACAAGTCTACACCAGCGGGATAGGCACGGCAAGGGCGGCCAAGCCGTCGGCCGATCCCGCGATTTTGCATGATAGACTGAACCGCTGAGAGAGGGCCGCCACACATGGGAACCACGCCACAAACACAACCAACCTTATCGTCGGTGGAGGCTTTGAGCCGCCTGCTGGATATCGGCAACGGCTATGTCGCCGCGCAGGCCATGTTCGCCGGATTGCACCTGGGGGTTTTCGAGCATCTGGCCGGCGGCCCGCTGACCGCCGAAGAGCTGAGCAGCCGCGCCGGCATCCATCCGCTCGGAGGCCGCCGCCTCCTGGGGGCGCTGTGTTACCTCGGCTTGGTGGAGCGTGCCGACGGGCGATTCGTCAACACCGAGTTGGGCGCTCACTGCACATCGAAGGCTCCGCTCAACTTTTCGGCCTTGACCGGCGCGGAAATCCCCTTCTACCACATGTGCGAGTTCCTGACGGACGCGGTGCGCGAACTCGCCCCGCGCTGGATGCAGGCGATGGGCGCCCCTTCCAACGCGATCTTCGAGGCGATGTACGCCGATCCCGTCCAGCTTCGAAGGTTCGCCGCCTTGATGTACCTTTTGAGCGTGCCCCAAGGTCAACTGGTGGCCGAGCGCTACGATTTCTCCCGCCACCGGTGCATCATGGACGTGGCCGGCGGGCCGGGCGGAATCGCTATCCAGGTGGGACTGCGCCACTCCCACTTGACCGGCATCATCGCGGACATGGCGCCGGTTTGCGCCGTGGCAGAGGAGCACATCCAGGCCAATGGCCTCAGCGGCCGCTTTCGCGCCATCCCGTTCGACCTGTTCCAGGCTCCCTACCCGGACGGCGCCGACGTAATCACGCTGGGCTACATCCTGCACGACTGGAGCGACGCGAACTGCCGCAAAATCCTGCGGAACTGTTTCGAAGCGCTGCCGTCGGGCGGCATCCTGCTGGTGTGCGAGAAGGTCCTGAACGAGGACCACTCCGGCACCCGCCAGGCGCTGATGTTGGACCTGATGATGCTGGTAGTGTGCGAGCCCGGAGCGCGCGAGCGCAACCTGGCCGAGTATCGCGCGCTGCTGGAGGAGGCCGGCTTCCGCGACGTGGAGCTGGTGCGTTTGGACGCCCCGCGCGACTTGGTCGTTGCACGGAAGCCGTAAGTTCCTCCGCCGCCTCAAGGTAACCGCCGCGCAGCGGGACAGCTCCATCTCCGCCATGCTCACGCAGGCGTTGCGGGAGTTGGCCGAGGAAGAGGAAGGCTACTCCCAGGCGCACCGCGGCATGCTGGAGGACCTGCGGAAGGGCTACCACCTCGGCGCCCTGGGGAAGATCGGCTTTCGCCGCGAGTCCGTGCATGAACGGTAGGGAGTTCGTCGACACCAACATTCTGATTTACGGGTTCGACCGCACCGCCGGCCGCAAGCGGGACGTGGCCACGGGTCTCCTGGAGCGTCTATGGACCCAGCGCAACGGATGCGTCAGCCTCCAGATTTTGCAGGAATTCTATGTCACCGCGACCGGCAAGCTCGGAATGCCCGCCCGCGAAGCTGCCCACCAAGTGGAACAGCTTGGGAAATGGACGGTTCACCGCGTAAGCCTCGACGACGTCCTTTCCGCCATCGAACTTCATCGCCGGAGGCAGCTGGCGTTCTGGGGCGCGCTGGTCATCCGCAGCGCCATGCAGCTAGGGTGCTCGACCCTGTGGAGCGAGGATTTCTCCGATGGGCAGAAATGGGGATCCGTCATCATCCGGAATCCGTTTTCCGGCTCATGAGGGCGGACTTCGGGTCGAGCGGAGTGATACCATAGGCCCTCATGGGGTCGACCACGCGCGCACGCCTTATCCTTCTTCTCCTCCTTCTCCTCGCCGGGGTCACTGCGCTCAGCGGACAGATCCGGGCGCGTAACGTCATTCTCTTCCTCGGCGACGGCACCGGTCCATCGACGATCAATGCCGCCTCGATCCACGGCTACGGCGAGCCGCGCTCGCTCTACATCCAGCAGATGCCCTACATCGGGCTGTCGGAGACCTCCTCGTCCTCCTCCTGGGTCTGCGACTCGGCCTCCGGCATGACCGCCATCGTCACCGGCCAGAAGACGCACAACGGCGTCATCTCGCAATCGTCGGCGGCGCAGCGCGGCGTCAAGGACGGCGAGCCGCTCAAGACCATCCTCGAGTACGCCGAAGAGCACGGTCTTTCCACCGGGCTGGTGTCCAATTCGAGCATGGCCGACGCCACGCCGGCCGCCTGCTACGCCCACGTCAACGATCGCGGCAAGCACGGCGAGATCTTCGCGCAGATCCTCAAGCCGCGCTTCGGAAACGGCGTCGATGTGGTCATCGGCCCCGGCCGCCAGAGTATTCTGAAGCAGACCGCCGATCTTGGCGTCGACCTCGCCGCCGGGCTGGCCAAGGCGGGCTACCAGTTCTTCGACAACATGCAGGAACTGGACAAGCTGGCGCCGGCTTCGCGTCGCGTAGTGGCGCTGTTCGATTCCGACAATTTCGACCTGGCCGCCGCCGTCGACCACGCCCTGCGCCTGCTCTCCGGCAACCCGCGGGGGTTTTTCCTGATGGTCGAGTCCAACAACCATTTCAAGGACGCCCGCCGGACGCTCGACCGCACGGTCGCCTTCGACCGTATCATCCGCGGCACCGCCGGAAAGCACCGCAAGGATTCGCTGATCCTGTTCACCGCCGATCATTCCTACGACCTGCGGGTGCCCAAGGGCCGCCGCGGCGAGGACATCCTGGCTTCGGTCAAAATCGACGGCAGTCACAGCGCCGAGGAAGTGCTGGTCGCCGCCGAAGGGCCCGGAGCCTCGCGCGTGCGTGGGATTTTCTCCAACACGCGCATCTTTCACATCATGATGGCCGCCTGGGGCTGGAAGTGAGCCGGCCCGCCGGCTTTTGCCGGGTTGAACCGGAGTGTGACTCCGCTCGCGAGCTCCACGGGGCCCCGGCGCCCGGATTCGCCCGCTGGTATTCTTAGGCGGATCGTTATGTCGCGGCCTGAACAGGAACGGCCGCCCTCGGCCGGCGAGCCGGAAACCGTCACGGCAACGGCGCCCGGAACAACATTTGCCGCGGGGTATGTTCTCGCCGGGCGTTTCCAGATCGTCCGCTTCCTCGGCCGAGGAGGCATGGGCGAGGTCTACGAAGCCGAAGATCGGGAATTGCGCGAACACGTCGCGCTGAAAACCATCCTCCCCGAGATCGCCTCCGATGAGCGCGCCATCGCCCGCTTCAAGCGCGAGATTCAACTGGCGCGCAAGGTCACCCACCCCAACGTCTGCCGCATCTTCGATCTGTTTCACCACCAGGAGGGCCCCCGGGGCGAGCTGACGTTCCTGAGCATGGAGCTGCTGGCGGGAGAAACCCTGGCCCACCGCCTGCGCCGCGTCGGACGCATGACGCCGGCCGAGGCCCTGCCCATCATCACGCAAATGACGGCTGCCCTCGATGCCGCCCACCAGGCGCAGATCATCCATCGCGATTTCAAGAGCGCCAACGTCATGTTGGTTCCCGGCGCGCGGGAAGCCGGGCCGGCGCGCGCCGTGGTCACCGATTTCGGTCTCGCGCGCAGCAGCGCCGTCGAGGATTCGTCGGCCTCGGCGCTTTCCGGCGCCGGCATGCTGGGAACGCCCGCCTACATGTCGCCCGAGCAGGTGAAAGGGGAGAAAGTTACCGCCGCCGCTGACCTGTATGCGCTGGGCGTTGTGATGTACGAGATGATCACCGGCCAGCGGCCTTTCGTGGGCGACACGCCGCTCTCGACCGCCATCCGGCGCTTGCAAGAGTCTCCCCCATCGCCCCGCGCACAGGTTCCCGACCTGGACCGCAGATGGGAAGCGGCGATTCTGCGATGCCTGGAGCGCGAGCCGGGCGCCCGGTTTGCCGCCGCGGGCGATGTGGCGAAAGCGCTCCGCGAGGAAATGGCGCCTGCCGGTCCTTGGACACGGCGGGCGACGGCCTGGGCGGCTCTGGCGCTGCTGATGGTCCTGAGCGCGTTCGTGTTTTTTCAGGTTCGCGATTCGTGGAAACTTCGCGAAACCTCAGCCCCTTCGGCGGCGAAACTCGTCCAGTCCCGCCGCTCGGTCGCCGTGCTCGGCTTCAAGAACCTCTCCGGGCGCGCCGAGTCCGGCTGGCTCTCCACCGCGCTATCGGAAATGCTCACCACCGAGCTCGCCGCCGGGGAACGGCTTCGCACCGTCCCGGGCGAGAACGTGGCCCGCATGAAGATGGATCTCTCCCTGGCGGAGGCGGAAAGTTTCGCCCGCGACACGCTGGGGCGCATTCGCTCCCACCTCGGGGCCGATTTCGTCGTTCTGGGCGCCTATCTTCCTTTGGGAGATAAGGCGGGCGGGCAAATCCGGCTCGACCTGCGGCTTCAGGACACGGTCGCGGGCGAGACCATCGCCTCGATGATCGAAACCGGCGCCGAGCCGCAACTGTTCGAGCTGGTGGCCCGCACCGGCGAGCGTCTGCGCGAAAAACTCGGCGCCGGGGGCCTTTCCCCGGCGCAGCAAGGAGCGGTCCAGGCCTCGCTGCCATCGAACCCGGAAGCTGCCCGGCTGTACTCGGAAGGTCTGGCGAAACTACGCACGTTCGAGGCGTTGGCGGCTCGCGAGCCTTTGGAGAAGGCCGTGACGCTCGAGCCCGGGCATGCCCAGACCCACTCCGCGCTGGCTGCGGCCTGGTCGTCGCTGGGCTACGACGCCAACGCCCGCGCGGAAGCAAAGAGAGCTTTCGAGCTTTCCGAAAAACTCTCGCGCGAGGACCGCCTCTCGATTGAAGGCCGCTACCGCGAGACCACGCGGGAATGGAGCCCGGCCATCGAGATCTACCGCACGCTGTGGGGCTTTTTCCCCGACAACCTGGACTACGGCCTGCGCCTGGCCGCGGCCCAAACCACGGCCGGCAAAGGCAAAGACTCCCTCGCCACTTTGGAATCGCTGCGCGCTCTGCCCTCTCCGGCCGGGGCCGACCCGCGCATCGATTTGGCCGAGGCCGCCGCTGCCCGTTCCCTGGCCGACTACAAGCGGGCCATGGCGGCCGCCGTCCGGGGCGCGGAAAAAGGCGCCGGGAAAGGCGCCCGCCTGGTTGTGGCGCGTGGGCGATTCGATGAAGGCTCCGCCTTGCACAACCTCGGCGAACTCGACAGAGCAAAGGCGTTGCTGGAAGAGGCCCATCGGCTGTTCACCGAGGCGGGCGATCGCGTCAACGCCGCCCGCTCCCTGAATAACGCCTCGCTCGTGGTGGCCGACCGGGGTGACCTGGATGGCGCCCGCAAAATGCTCGAACAGGTTCTGGCGGCCTACCGCGCCATCGGCAACCAAAGCGGTGTGGCTCTCGCCAGCAGCAACCTCGGCAACGTTCAATACTTCCGGGGCGATCTCGGGCGCGCCCGGCAAATGTGGGAGCGGAGCCTGGCCGTCTACCGGGAAATCGACGAGAAAGACGGCATGGCCCGAATGTTCAACAACATCGCCAGCGCCCTGGCCATGCAGGGAAACCTTGCGGGCGCCCGCAAGTCGTTCCAGCAGGCATACGAAACCTATCGGGAAATCGGCAACCGGGACCTCATGACCACCGCGCTGCTCAACATCGCCAAACTCTTGTTTGACGACGGCGATCTTTCCGGCGCGAAGAAGAGCTTCCAGGAGACCCTGGCCCGCTGGCGCGAAATCGGAAATAAGGACCAGTCCTCCGGTGCCCTTCACAGCCTGGGGCAGATCTTCGAGGCGGAAGGGGACCTGGCGGCGGCGCGCAAGCATTTCGAGGAGGCGCTTGCGCTGCGCGTCCAAATCGGGAAAAAAGTGCAAGCCTCCGAGACGCGCCTGGCGCTGGCGGGCCTGGCGGCCGAGCAGGCGCGCCACGAGCAGGCCCAGGCCCAGGCTCGCGAGGCGGCCGAAGAATTCCGCAAGCAGAAAATGCCCGACGATGAGGCCTCCGCCCACAACATCGACGCCCAATCGCTGCTCGACCAGGGGAAACGGTCCGAGGCACAGCAGGCCCTCGAGCGGAGCCAATCGTTGCTGCGAAAGAGCGAGAACCGCCGCGTGAAGCTTTCCGTGGCTATTACCGCCGCCCGGCTCGGCGCGGGCTCGGGAAAATCCGCCGACGCCCTCAAGATCCTCCACGGCGTCCTCGTAGAAGCCACCACGCACGGCTTGATTACCCACCAACTCGACGCGCGCCTCGCCTTGGGGGAAATCGAAGTGAAATCGACCGCCCCCGCCGCCGGCCGCGCCCGCCTGGAGGCCCTCGAAAAAGACGCCGCGGCCAAAGGCTTCGGCCGGATCGCAAGAAAGGCCGCCGAAGCGAGGAGGTAAATCACAGCTCCCGGCCGATCCCCTGCTCCACGGCCCGCTGGTAGACCAATGCCGCCGCGGCGACGTCCTCCACTCCCAGGCCGTTGGACTTGAAGATGGTCACCTGGGCGGCATCCGCGCGGCCCACCCGGCCGGCCGTGACGTCGCTCAGCTCGACAATCCGCCGGTCGCTCCACTCCTCGGGCGCGAGCGCCAGCAGCAGGTCGCCCGATTCGATCTTCGCCTGCTCGATCGAGTCGACCGCGATGAGGCCGGCCGCACGGACCAGATCCGCGGGCAATTCGCGTCGCTGCGCCTGGTTGGAGCCGATGGCGTTGACATGCGTCCCCGGCGCGATCCAGCCGGCCTCGAGCACAGGTTCGCGCGCGTTGGTGGCGGTCACGACGATTTCGGCTCCCGCTACAGCTTCCTCGGCGGATCCGGCGGCCGTCACCGTGACGCCGAGAGTCTGCGAGCATTCGTCGGCAAACGCAACGCAGCGCTCCCGCTTGCGGCTCCACACCGTGACGCGCTCGATGCGGCGCACCGCGGCGATCGCCTCCAATTGGCTGCGCGCCTGAAAGCCGCTGCCGATCAGCCCGACGCGGCCGGCCGAGGGCAGGGCCAGCAGGTCCGAGGCCAGGCCGCTGGCGGCGCCGGTCCGGATCTGCCCCAGCCAGTTGGCCTCCAGCAGCGCGAGCGGCCGCGCCGTGGCTGCTTCGCAGAGAAGGAAGTAAAAATGGGCCCCGTGCTGTGCGTGCGTCGAATACACCTTGGTCCCGAACCAGGAGCCCCAGGCGCCGGCCATCGAGTGCAACACGGCGCCGGTCGGAAGTGCCAGCCGGCGTCGAGGCTGGTTTTGGGCCTTGCCGTCGGCGAGCGCGAGGAAGACCTCGCGCATCCGTCGAACGGCCTCACTCATGGGAAGCAGCTCGCGGACCGTCTGTTCATCCAGGTAGAGCATGGGGCGCTTCCACATCATACGGCCTGCCGCGTGGGGCGGGATACAATGGCGGGGTGATACTCCGTTCCTTCCTTCTGACCATGGCCCTCGCCGGCCTGACACGCGCAGCCGAGCCGCAGAAAGCATTCCCGTTCGCCTACGATCTGCATGACTTCCCCAACGGCCTGCGGCTGATCACGGTTCCCACCGATTTTCCCAACGTGGTGGCGCTGTACATCGTCGTCCAGGCGGGCTCGCGCAACGAGGTCGAGGCGGGCAAGAGCGGCTTCGCACACCTGTTCGAGCACATGATGTTCCGCGGCACCAAGGCCTATCCCCCGGCCCGCTGGGAGGCGGTCATGAAGGAGGCCGGGGCGGCCACCAACGCCTACACCTCCGACGATCACACCGCCTATCACGCCACGTTTTCCAAGGAAGACCTCCCGCTCATCCTCGAGATGGAGGCGGACCGTCTTCAGAACCTCGAATACGCGCCCGACGCACTGAAGACCGAATCGCTCGCCGTTCTCGGCGAGTACAACAAGAGCAGCGCCGACCCGGAGCTGAAGATCCACGAAACGCTGCGCGAGACCGCCTTTGAGCGCCACACCTACCGGCACACCACGCTCGGCTACCTGGCCGACATCGAGAACATGCCGAACCAGTACGCCTACAGCCGCCAGTTCTTCGATCGCTACTACCGGCCGGAGTACACCACCATCCTGGTGGTCGGCGACGTGGTTGCCGCCGATGTGCTCCGGCAGGTCGGCAAGCACTGGAGCGGCTGGAAGCGGGGCAGCTTCCGGCCCGAGATTCCCGCCGAGCCGGCGCCCACGGGCGCGCGCCGCCGCCAACTCGAATGGCCCTCGCCGACGCTGCCCTGGGTCTGGGTGGCGCACCGCACGCCTGCCTATACCGACACCGCGCGCGACTCGGCCGCGCTGGACATCCTCAGCTTTCTCGGCTTCTCGGAAAGCTCACCGCTGTACAAGAAGCTGGTCCTCGAAGACCAGACCGTGGACCTGCTGGCGGTCGACGCGCCCGACCACGTCGACCCATACCTGTTCACAGTGACAGCGCGGGTAAAGGAGCCCAAGGACATGGCGGCGGTGGAGGAGCAGATCCTCTCCACGCTGAAAGGCTTCCACGACACGCCGGTCGCCGCCGACAGGCTGGAGGCGGTCAAGCGCCATCTCCGCTACAGTTTCGCGCTGGGTCTGGACAACAGCGAGGCGATCGCCGAGGCGCTGGCACGCTACGTGGCGCTGCGGCGCACGCCGGAGACCATCAACCGCATCTACGAGCTCTACTCGCAGGTGACCGCCGAGGACGTCCGCGACGTAGCGCGACGCTTCCTGGTGGAAACAGGGCGCACCATCGTCACCCTGACCGCCGGAGGCGCCCGATGAGAGCAGCCGCGGCCCTCCTGTGGCTGGCGCTCGCCGCACAGGCGCCGGCGCAAACGCGCGTGGTGGCGCTTCCCGGAAAGTCTCCGCTGGTCAACTTCCGGATCGTGTTCCTTACCGGGGCGGCCGCCGATCCGGCCGACAAGCCGGGCCTGGCCTCGCTCACCGCGGCGATGCTCGCCCAGGGCGGCACGCGCAAGCTGACCTACCCGCAGATCGTCGACGCGCTGTTCCCGCTGGCCGCCTCGGTCGCGCACCAGGTGGACAAAGAGATGACCACGTTCTCCGCCGTCACCCACGCCGACAACCTGGAGGCGTTCTACGGACTGCTGCGCCCGATGCTGCTCGAGCCCGGCTGGCGCCCCGACGATCTCCAGCGGCTCCGCGACGACCACGTCAACTTCCTCCGCGTCACCCTGCGCGGCAACAACGACGAGGAGCTCGGCAAGGAGGTCCTCTACAACCAGATCTACCGCGGGCATCCCTATGGCCGGCACAACGCCGGCGCCGTCGCCGGCTTGCGGAAGATCACCGTCGACGACCTCCAGCGGTTCTACCGCGCGCACTACACGCGCCGCAACCTGATCCTCGGCCTGGCCGGCGGCTACCCGGCGCAATTCCTCGAGCGCGTGAAGAAGGACTTCGAGACGCTTCCGGCCTCCGGAGCCGCCCCCGCACCCCTGCCCCAGCCCGCCGCCATCGCCGGTACGCGCGTCACGATGATCGAAAAGGATACGCGCTCGGTGGCCATCTCGCTTGGCTTTCCGATCCGGGTCCGCCGCGGTCATCCCGATTTTCTGCCGCTCCTGGTGGCACAGAGCTGGCTGGGACAACACCGCTCGAGCGGCGGGCGTCTCTACCAGAGCATCCGGGAGGACCGCGGCCTTAACTACGGCGACTACGCCTACATCGAATACTTCCCCGGCGGCATGTTCCAGTTCGAGCCGGATCCCAACCTCGCCCGTCACCAGCAGATTTTCCAGCTCTGGCTACGGCCGCTCGAGCCGCCCACGGCCCATTTCACCCTGCGGCTGGCGCTGTACGAGGTCGACAAGCTGCTGCGCGAGGGAATTCCGGCGGAAGAGTTCGAGCGCACGCGCGCGTTTCTTTCCAGGTCCGTCAACCTGCTCACCAAGACCAAGATCGCCGAGCTGGGCTACGCCATCGACAGTCTCTATTACGGCATCCCCGGCTATACGAGCTACGTCAAAAGCGGGCTGGCGAAGCTCACCCGTGAGGACGTCCAACGCGCGGTCCGCCGGCACTGGCGCACCGAGAACCTGGAGATCGTCATCATCGCCCGCGGCGCCGAGGACCTGAAGAAGCGGTTGCTCGCCGGGGAGGCGTCGCCGATGAGATACAACGCGCCCAAGCCCGACGAGATACTCCGCGAGGACAAGATCGTCGAAAGCCGGAAGATCCCGCTCGCGCCGGACGCCGTGCGGATCGTGCCCGTGGAGCGCATCTTCGAGTAAGTCGCAGCACGATTTGATACAGAAGTAACACACCTGCGACAGTGACAGTTGTAACGTTTCCCATCTTCCGTAGCGTGCACCCCTCTGCGACATAAGTAACTATGGGATTCGGGTTGATTCCTGTAACGCATCACGCACAACCTGTTGATAACCGGAGCAGCCCGCCGCTCCGCGCCTTTGGTCTCACGCGTGCACAACGGGGCTCGAAGGAGCCCCTATGCCCAAATTCCTGTTCACCATCCTGGCCGTGCTGTCCTGTCTGACCGCGCTCTCGACGGGAGCGCCGGCGCAGGCGACCGACGGCAACATCGTCGGAACCATCTATGATTCGAGCCGCGCTTCGATTCCCGATGTGGAGATGGAGCTGGAGAACACGGCTACAGGCGTCAAATCCCGCACCCGTGCCGACGCCGCGGGCCAGTATCGTTTCCTGAACGTGCTGGTGGGCGCCTACACGCTGACCGCCACCTCACAGGGATTCACGCAAGGCCGGCTGGCCAACCTCGAGGTGATGCTGAACCGGACGACCACGGCGAACCTGACGCTGGCGGTGGGCGCCGTGGCCACGGCGGTGGAAGTGGTGGAAGCGGTGGCGAACATCGACACCACCACGGCGCAGATCACCAATGTGTACCAGTCGCGCCAGGCGATCGAGTTGCCGCTGGCCTCGGCCGGGCTTGGCCCGCTGAACCTCTCGCTGCTCAGCGCCGGCGTGGCCTCCAGCGGCGGTCTCGGCCTGGGCGAAGGGCCCTCGGTCGGCGGGCAGCGCCCGCGCAACAACAGCTTCAACATCGAAGGCGTGGACAACAACCGCAAGGACGTCACCGGCAGCAACGTGCGCGTTCCCAACGAGGCCACCGCCGAAGTGACGATCCTGCAAAACCAGTTCTCGGCCGAGTTCGGCCACGCCGGCGGCGGGCAGTTCAACACCATCATCCGCGGGGGCACCAACGCGATCCACGGCGCGGTTTACAACTATTTCGCCAACCGCAACCTGAACGCGGTCGACGAGGCCAACGCGCGCCAGGGCGTGCTCTCCAACCCGCGCTACGATCAGAACCGGCTCGGCGCCAGCATCGGCGGGCCCATCCGCAAAAACAAGCTGTTCTACTTCGGCAACTTCGAGTACAACCCGCTCGGGCTGGCCAGCACACCGGCGTCGGCGACTCTCACCCCCACCGAGGAGGGTTACCGGCTGCTCGGGGGCATCCAGGGGATCTCGCGCACGAACCTGGACGTGCTGCGGCAGTACGCCAACCCTGCTCCGCGCGCCACCGGGACAACGTCGGTGCGCGGCGTGCGCATCCCGGTCGGGGAGCTGCCGATCAACATTCCCTCTTACACCAACACTTACAACACAGTGGTGAGCATCGACTATCACCTCTCCGACCGCGACCAGATCCGCGGCCGCTACCTGGAGAACCGCGCCTCGGGCATCGATTTCGTCTATGCACCCAACCTGCCGGCTTTCACGCAGATCCGCACCACCCACTCCCATGCGCTGAACCTTTCCGAGTTCCACACGTTCTCCGCGAGCCTCACCAACGAGCTGCGCCTGGGCTACAACCGCTACAAGGACAACATTCCGGCGGGCAATTTCCAGTTTCCCGGCCTGGACGTGTTTCCTAATATCCAGATTGAGCAGGACCTGAACCTGCAACTGGGACCGTTCGTCAACGCGCCGCAGTCCAGCGTGATCAACACCTACCAGATCATCGACAACGTCAACTGGACCCGCGGGCGCCACAGTTGGAAGTTCGGGGCCGAAGGGCGCAAGTACATCGCGCCGACCAACTTCATCCAGCGCGAGCGCGGCGACTACAACTACAGCAACCTGGAGCGCTACGTGCTCGACCTGACGCCGGACGTGCTCGCCGAGCGCAACCTGGGCGGGGTCCCGTACTCGGGTAATCAGATCAATTTCTACTGGTTCGCCAACGACACCATCCGCCTGCGGCCGAACCTGACGCTGAACCTCGGGATCCGCCACGAGTACAAGGGCATTCCGGAAGGCGACAAGCTGTGGCGGCTGAACGCCGGATCGAGCCGCCCGGGGGTGATCGAGTTTCGCGAGCCGCGCCCGGACAAGAAGATGCTCGCGCCGCGCGTGGGGCTGGCCTGGTCGCCCGGCACCAGCGGGTTGACTTCCGTGCGGGCCGGCTTCGGCATCGCCTACGACAACTACTTCGACAATTTCGGCACCAATAACAAGCCGCCGCAACTGGAGAGCAACGTCCATGACGACGTGACGCGCAACGATCCCGGCTACCTGGCGCGCGGCGGCATCCGTCCGGATCGCCGTCCGGCGGCGTTGACGCCGGCCGAGGCGCTGGCGTCCACGGCGGGCTACGTTCCCGACCAGCGGCTGCCGTACTCCATCCAGTGGAACCTCAGCCTGCAACGCGTGTTCCGCAAGGACAACACCGTCGAGCTGCGATACCTCGGCACGCGCGGCGTGCGGCTGTTCACCCAGCACCGGTTGAACATCCAGGCGCCGGTGACCGCCGAGCGCGGCCTGCCCACGTTTCTCGAACGGCCATCCCCGGCCGACCTCGACCGGCTGACGCTGACGCTGCCGGCGCTCCAGGCGCAGCCGTTCTACGTGCCGCGGTTCGCCGCCGTCGGCTTCAATCGGCAGCCGATCATCGTGTTCGACTCGCGCGGAAACTCGATCTACCACGGCCTGGCTGTGGAGGCCACGCGGCGCTTCTCCAACAATCTGTTCTTCAAGACGGCCTACACGTGGAGCAAGACGATTGACGACAGCACCGCCGACCTGTTCTCGACTCTGCTCTCGCCGCGGCGGCCCCAGGACTTCCAGGACATGCGCTCCGAGCGCGCCCGCTCGTTCCTGGACCGCGCGCACCGGCTGTCGATAGCCTGGATCTACGAAACGCCGTGGTTCCGCAAGGACTCCAACTGGTTCAAACGGAACCTGCTCAATCTGACCGTGGCCGGCACCTACATCGCCGAGTCGCCGCAGTACGCCAGCGTTCAGAGCGCGCTGGATTCCAACCTGAACCGCGACACGGCCGGCGACCGCTCCATCGTCAACCCGGCGGGCACCGACCGCGTGGGGAGCGACGTGACAGCGCTGCGGAATTCGGCCGGCCAGATCGTCGGTTACCTGGCCAACGATCGCAACGCGCGCTACATCCGCGCCGGGTTGGGCGCCTTCCCCAACGGTGGCCGCAACACGCTGCCCATGCGCGGCATCAACAACTGGGACCTGACGATTAAGAAGCAGTTCTCGATCACCGAGAGCAAGGCCTTCGAGTTCCGCGCGCAGTTCTACAACACCTTCAACCATCCGCAGTACACGCCCGGGTCGCTGAGCACGGTGGCGGCCGTCTCCAGCCGCGGCACGCGCAACCACTTGATTCCGGGCAACGCGCTGTTTAACGACCCGACGCGGGTGTACTCGTCCAGCCCGCGCTTCGTTCAACTGGCGGGTCGGTTTACTTTCTAACGTAGAGGCGCAAGGCGGGCGACACAACGAAAACGACAGGCCAGGAGGCCTGTCCCTGGAGTTTGTACATTTTGGCAGCCTCCGAGCCAGCAATGTGGCGCAGACACTCGTGTCTGCCGCGTCGAGACTCGTCTCGATGCCAAGGTGGCTGTTGTCACCTGGCATCTTGCATGGCCTTCTGTTACCGAGAGTGCCGCCGGTACGGCTGCTGCAGTCGCTGAAAGGCTCAACCGCACGGGAGGCGAACCGGGTTCTGGGCAGAACAGGGGAGACATTCTGGCAGGCGGATTCTTACGATCGCTGAGTCCGAGAGGGGCGGAAGCTGGAGCGAATTGCCGCCTACACCGAAAACAGCCAGCGGACCGCAGGCGCCGAGACGAGTCTCGGCGCGGCAGGCTGAGAGCCTGCGCCACTTGGGCCGCCCCGATCCATTTGCAATATGTAGAAACTCCAGCGACAGGCCAGGAGGCCTGTCCCACGAGGAGACCTCCCCCCCTCCCTCGGATTCTTCCGACCCATATTCGTTAATCCTGCCCTCCCCCCTCGCCGATAAGCCACTCAGGAGGAACCCCAAGGCGGACAAACATATATGAAAGTAGAACAAAACAACACAGGGGTAGTGGCTGGCGGTTTGGAGCGTCCCGGACTGGATCGAAACCAGCCGGTCGGAGGAGACCGACGCGCCGCTCGAGAACAGCAGCGCAGCTCCGGAGACTCCGGTGACCGCGTCCAGCTTTCTGAATTCAGTCGCCGGCTGAAAGAGCTGGCTGCCGAGTCGCCCGAGCGCGCCGCGAGGCTCGAGCGACTGCGCAATGAGGTCCGCGCCAACCGCTACAACGCCGACGCCCGCCAAACCAGCCGGCGTCTTCTTCAGGACGGGCTCGGGCAGGCCGGTCTGACTCGCTCCCTGAAGCCGCGATGAGCCCCGGCGTCGCCAGCGAGGTGGATCGGGACCACCTCAGCGCGGAGCTCGACAGCGTGCGCCGGCTGCTGCTCGAGCCGAGCGCGGCGAATCTCGCCTGTTGCGAGGCGCCGCTCGAAACCCTTTGCACGCACATGCGCGGCCTGTACGACCAGGTTCGCGCGGCAGGCCCGCCGGAGGCTGAAGAGAGGCTCCGGCTGCGAGGCCTGCTGCAATCCATCCGCACCCGGATGGCGGTCAACGAGCGTCTGCTGCACAACGCCGCCGGCATTCGGTTGGGCTGGGCAAGGATCCTGCTCGCCGCCGCCGACTCTTACACCGCACGCGGCGAAGCGACTCCGCTGCCCGCCAGGCCGGCGTTCTCGCTCGATGGTTGAGGAAGCTCCGGGAGCCGATCATGGGAAACCTGCTCAGTTCGCTGCTGACGGTGGCCGACTCGATGGAAGTCTTCCAGCGCGCGCTGAGCGTCTCGCAAAACAACGTCACCAACGCCAGCACGCCCGGCTTCGTGCGCCAGCGACTCAGCCTGGAGCCCAAGCCGTTCAACCTGGACCTCCGCCTCCCCGGCGGCGTGGCGGCCGGCTCGCTGATCAGCTCACGCGAAGAATACCTGGAAGAGGGCGTGCGCTTGCAGACCCAGCGGCTCGGCCGCAACTCGCAGCAGGTCGCCGACCTGGCGCAGGTCGAGCCCGTTTTTGACATCACGCAGAATGCGGGAATAGCCGGGGCCATGGACCGGCTCTTTCAGAGCTTCTCCCAATTGAGCGTGACTCCCAACGACACGCCGACACGCCAGACGGTGATCAACCGCGCTGTCGAAGTGGCCAACGCATTCAACTACACCTCGGCCGCGCTCTCCCGGGTTTCCGGCAACGGCGACCGCGAGCTTCGCAACACGGTGGACGCCATCAACCGGGTGGCCACACGCCTGCGCGACTTCAACACCGAGATCCGCCGCGACTACCGCAACGCCTCCAACCCCGGCCTGGACGCCCAGATTCACAGCACCCTCGAAGAGCTCTCCGAGCTGGTCGATTTCACGGTTCTCCGCCAGAAGGACGGCACGATGTCGCTCTACGTGGGCGGGCAGACGCCGCTGTTGGTGGGCGACAGGCTGTTCCCCCTCCAGGCGAACCTCTCCGGCTCGAGCGCCCAGATCCTCAGCTCGGGGGGCGTCGACATCACCTCGCACATCCAGCAGGGAAGCCTGCGGGCGCTGCTCGATCTCCGTAACACCGTGGTTCCCACCCTGCTCGGCGATCTGAACCTGCTCGCCCAGACCCTGGCCGATCGCATCAACACCACGCTCGCCGGCGGCCTGGACGCCTCCGGGCAGCCCCCGGCGGTGAATCTGTTCGCCTACAACACCGCCGCCGACGCCGCCCGCACGCTCCGCGTCACGGCCATTACCGAGAACCAGATCGCCGCCGCGCTGCCTGCGGGTCCCGGCGGCAACGGCAACGCGCTCGCCCTGGCCGCGCTGGCCACCACGCCCCAGGTGGCGGGCAACTTCACCTTCACCGAGTACTATGGACGGATCGCCGGCAGCGCCGGCCGGCAGCTCGCCAACGCCCGCGACGAGCAGCGCACCCAGGAGCTGCTGCTGTCGCAGGCCAAGAGCCTGCGCGGGGAGATTTCCTCGGTCTCGCTCGACGAGGAGGCCGCCATGGTCATCCAGTTCCAGCGGGCCTACGAGGCCTCGGCGCGCCTGGTGAGCGTCCTCAACGACATGACCGACGAGGTGCTCGACTTTCTGAGGTGATCCCATGATTCGCAGCCTGGACCCGCAAACCGAAAAGTTCCTCACCGACCTGGGGCACATCACGCGCCGTTTCGAGCGCGCCCAGCGCGAGATCACCTCCGGCCGCCGCATCAACAACGCGTCCGACGACCCCGACCATATCGCCAATCTCCTCCAGCTTCGTTCCGAGCTCGGGCAGACCGAACAGATCCGTTTCAACCTGGGGCGCGGCAAAAACGAGGTCGACACCGCCGAACAGTCCCTTCAGCACGCCGTCCGGCTGATGGAGCGCGTCTCGGTGCTCGGTACCCAGGGCGCCACCGGCTTCATCGGCATCGACCAGCGCCGCACCATCGCCGACGAGATCAACCTCCTGCTCCAGGAGCTGGTGAGCGTCTCGCGCACTACCGCCGAGGGGCGCTACATCTTCAGCGGCGACTCCGATTCGACCGCCCCCTACACCTTTAACCCCGCCAATCCCGATCCGGTCGGCGCCTACCAGGGCACCGCCTCCACGCGCCAGATGCTGCACCCGAGCGGCACCCTGTTCTCCATCGCCCGCACCGCGCAGCAGATCTTTGACGATCCCAACCCGGACAAGAACGTCTTCGACGCCGTCAACGGCCTGCGCACTGCGCTCCAGAACAACGACCTGAACGCCGCCATCGCCGCCCTCACCAAGGTGCGCACCGCCGAGGTCCATCTCAACAACCAGCTCGCCTTCTATGGCTCGGTGCAGAACCAGGTGGCCGAGGCGCTGGATTTCACCTTCAAACAGGAGCTGCGCCTGCGCAACCAGATGAGCGAGCTCCAGGATGCCGACATGACCACCGCCATCCTGGACCTCAACGAGTCCCGCTACCAGCAGGAAGTGGCCCTCAGCACGAAGGCCAAGCTCTATCGCCGAAGCCTGTTTGACTACCTGGGCTAGACAGGCCGGGAGGCCTGTCCCACATGCCGAACAGGACAGGCCGGGAGGCCGGCCGGGAGGCCTGTCCCACAAATTTACTTGACCCGGCGCGCCGGCGAGAGCTCCTCATTGCGGGAGCAGGACTGGTTGAACGTATGCTGGCGCGGTGCGGCCGGCGGCGAAGTCTACGACGAGTGCTGGACCGCGGCCGCCGGCGGCTCGCGGATGGGTGTGTTCCGTATTACGCGCGGCGGCAAGACCACGCTGCGTATGGCGATGCTGATGGAGGAATCGCCCGCCGGTCCCCGGCTGCACATCCAGTATCTGAACCAGGCGCTCGCCGATCCGCCCGGACGCTACTTTTCGGCGACGCTGGCGAGCCGGGCGCCGCGCGACGTTGTCTTCGAGAATCCCGAACTCCCGTTCCCGCGCCGGCTGCTCTATCGCGTCGATGACGGTTCCCTGCTGATCCGCCTGGAAGGAGAGGTCGACGGGAAAGGGATGCGTACCGATTACGTCTTGCAGCGGGCGCCCGTCGTTAACGGGAACGCCGGCTGGCCGGGCGGCTGCTGGCGGGGCTCCGGACCCTCCCGCGAGTTCGAGGAGTGCTGGACAGCGGCCGAGGGCGGCTCCCGGATCGGCGTCTTCCGCATGGCACGGGACGGCAAAACGACTCTGCGCGAAGCGATCCTGCTGGAGGACCTCCCTGCGGGCCAGGTGATGACGGTCCAGCACTACCAGGCCGGCTTCACGCGGCCTCACGGCAAGGCGACCGGGTTTCCGCTCGCGCGCTCCGCCGCTTCCGAATGGGTCTTTGAGAACCGCGCGCACGATTTTCCCCAGCGCATCGTCTATCGGCTCGGCTCCGACGGCGAGCTGCTCGCGCGTATCGAGGGCGAGCGCGGCGGCAAGCCGGCGGCGGTCGATTTTCCCATGAAGCCGGCGCGCCCATGAGCCTTGTTTCATTTCGGTCGGCCATCCCGATTCCGGCGCCATATCGCGGTCTGATAGTGCTTCTCGGAACGTTTGCCCCTTCCCTGGTAGCTGTCTCATTCACGGCCCGCGCCTTTTCAGGCGGGAGAGGAGATCGGCTGGCGCGGGTATGCCCTTCCACGCCTGGCGGCGCGCTTCGGGCTGGCAGGTGCGAGCCTCTTGCTCGGGCTGGTCTGGGCCTTCTGGCACCTGCCTCAGTTTTTCATTCGCGAAGCGGATAGGTACGGGCAGTCGTTATTTGTGTACGTGTTGCAGGTGGTCGCGCTCTCGGTTACGATTGAGTGGCTCTGGGCGCGTACGGGCGGAACTGTGGCGTGGCGACGAGGCCATTAGCGAGCACTGAGTGCGTCGGTAGTTCATGTAGCTTCGCCGTGCAGCCGTAGAAATCGCAAGCATGTTCATTCTCTATGTCCTGTTCCCTCTAGCGGCGCTGTTCGGCTGGCAAGCCGTGATGCGGCGGATCACCGCGCAGCGGATGAAGAAGAACTTTTCCTATGCCAGCGCGCTCTCGCTAACGCTCGCCTACTGGACATGGGAGGCGCAGGCCCATGGGAATATCCGCGTCGACCTGATCCTTCTTTATCCCCTGATGTTCGGATCCTACATTATGTTTTTCTGGCACATGCTCAGGTGGAGGTCTCTGCTCCCCGCGCTGGCCCTGATGGCGCTGAACTTCGGCTTTTTCGCCATGTCCTATTCCTGGTTCGACAAATATCCGGGCTGAAGCTTTGACTTCGCTCACCCGGCCTGGCCCCTTTTGATCACTACATTTGGCCCCACCACCTGGGTACCGAAAGTTTACCCCATCCGACCGGGGAACGGTTTTTGCCGCCCCGGCGGGAGTGGAGCCTGGCGACGCCCGCAGGGCGGCGCCGTTTAGGCGGAACGGACGCCGGGTGGCGAAAACCCTCGACCGGGATCTCGGGGCTGTGGCTGGCGATGGCGATCGACACGACGGGAGGGAAGCGGTCGACGTTTGAGCTGGATGCGGGGCGGGCGGCGCTGGCGCGCGCGCACTTCCAGAAAGCGGGGGAATTCCTTGGTGACCGTTGTCGAGGGGGATGCGCACCGGAACATTGGGAGGGTTCAGGGTCCAGTGGATCTGGTTTTTAGTTCGTGTGCAGGCCAGCGTTTCGAGCGCGGAGTTCGGACGCGGCGGCGGTTCGCCTGCATCCGTTCGGAGCGGCCGTCGGCGGCCCGGTCGTGCTGCCGCGCTACAACCACGACCGCGACCGGACGTTCTTCTTCTTCAGCTACGAAGGCGAGCGGCGCATCGAGTTTCGCGGCGAGTTCTTCAACCTCCTCAACACGCCGCAGTTCAACAATCCCAACGCGGCCATCGGCGCACAACAGGCCGGCATCATCAGCGCCGCCGGATCCAAGGCGACCTTCCTGCGCACCTCGCGCCAGATCCAGATGGCTCTGAAGGCGCTATTCTGATCGCCGCATGACCGTTTGCTTGGACGGTAGTTCGAGCGCCGTCAGCAGGGCGCTGTTCAGCTCGACTATTTGTACTGCGTGCAGGCGGCCGACGTAGTTGGTCAAGGCGGCCTTGGGAAGGCTCACCAGCTCATCACAGTGGATACTCGAATCCTGCTTCAAGCCCTCCTCCACTCCAACCCGGATCTGCGTGCTGAGGCCGTCGTGCCGCGAATACACGGGCGCGCAGATTACCGTAGAGAACCTGGAATCAATCGCGACTTGCCGGCTGACAATCACAAACACGCGCTGCCGCTTAGGGTCCTGCGCGCCAGGCTTTCTGACCAGATAAAGCTCGCCGCGTCTCACGGAAGCCCCTGGTACTCCAACACATCCTGTGCCTCTCGATTCAGCCGGTCGGCGTGGCGGTTGATGATCTGCACGTCCGCGGCGTCGCGCCTGGCCTTGTCCAGCCGCGCCAGGTATGCCCGGGTGGCCCGCTCGATGAAGGCGGATCGATTGGGGTCCTCGCGGTCGATGCTCTTCAGAAGCTCCCTCGGGAGCGTGACGGAGGTCTTGACTCGCACCAGACAATTATACCCCAGATTATACCTACCTGGGTAAGGCTTGAGGGCCGTGAGTGGCCTGATCGACCTTCTTGCCGGCCTCGTTCAACCACGCGTCGACTTGCCGGCGGTCGCAACCTAAGATGGTGTGCGAACGCATGATCGGCCAGACCCTCGGCCACTACCTCATCGCATCCAAGCTCGGCGAGGGCGGCATGGGTGTGGTCTACCGGGCGCGCGACCTCACCCTGAATCGTCCCGTGGCGATCAAGTTCCTGTCTTCGGCGGTTGCCGATGAACAGCGGCGGCGGCGTTTCCAGCAGGAAGCGCAGACCGCGTCGTCGCTGAATCACCCGCACATCCTGACGGTTTTCGAGATCGGAACGATCGACGGCCGGCAATACGCGGACGGGTTGGCTTGTGCGCACGAGGCGGGGATTATCCATCGCGATATCACGCCCGAAAACATCCTGGTATCGAAGCAGGGTTACGCCAAGCTGGTGGACTTCGGCTTAGCCAAGGTGCTGGAGGCTGCGGGCGGCCCGGAGGAACGGACGGTTACCGCCGCGACGCGAGCCGGGACGATCCTGGGCACGGTGCCCTACATGTCACCGAGCAGGCGGTCGGGAAGACGGTGGACGCCCGCAGCGACATTTTCTCGTTCGGGATCGTGCTCTACGAACTCTCGGCGGGACGGCGACCGTTTCAGGGCGGCTCGAACGTCGACCTGCTGCACGCCATTGTCCACAGCGAGCCGCCGCCACTGGCCGAGCCCCGGCTGGCCTCCCTTGTCGAAAAGGCGCTCGAGAAGGACCCGGCGGACCGCTTTCAGTCGATCCGCGAGATGGTCGTCGATCTGAAACGCATCCAGCGGATGAAGGGCGAGCCGCGCGTTAACGGTCGCGGCTCAGTTTCGGCATTCGTTGAACGCACGGCAGCTACTGAGCGGCGCGCAAGCGGTGGCTCCCGCTCACCAGTCCACCCGTATCCCCATGCGAAACGCCCGCGGCCCGTCCGGATCCAGGTTCGCCACCCCGCCGACTCCCGAGATCACGCCGACCTGCGCGGCCGAGGAGATATTCGTCCCCGGGTTGGCCCAGTTCGGGTGGTTGAAGAAGTTGGTCGAGGTCATCTCCCAGCGCAGACGCAACCGTTCGCCGATATCGAAACTCTTCCCCATCCCGAAGTTGAAGATGTTCGAGCCGGGCCCGAGAATCACGCCTTTCGCCGAAGTGCCGTAGGCGCCCGGCGCGGGCGCGCTGAAGGCGCCTGCGTCGAACCAGCGGTTGACGGTCCGCTGTTCGGTCGGCAGGTTGGCGTTGCGCAGGTGGTTCGCGCGGATGGTGACCTGCGCCGGCGTGCGGCTGGAAGTGAAGGCCGTGCCGACCGGATCCGGCAGCGTCCAGGTGGGGGTGAGGAACTGCCCGGAGTACAGCGAGTAGATGGCGTTGATCTCCCATCCGCCGGCGATGGCGTGCGCCAGCCGGCCCGGGCTGCCAAGGAAGCGCTTGCCGCGTCCGAAGGGCAGCTCGTACGCCAGGTTTCCCGTCAGCCGGTGCGTGGGAATGTCCAGCCACACGCCGCGCTCGCGCAGGCGGTCGTAGGCGTTCTCCGGGGACTCGCCTCGCTCCAGGTCGCCGATGTCGCGCGCCCAGACCCAGGAGAGCTGGTAGCCCAGCCCGCGCGCCCAACGCCGCTCCGTCTCCACGGTGAGGGAATGGTACTGGTGGCCGGCGCCGTTGCTGAGATACGTGATGGCCGGGTAGCGCGGAAACAGCCGCGGCTTATCGACGTAGGGCCGGTTGTCGGGGAGCGGCTGGTTGATGTTGTAGCCCCACTCGCCCTGGCGCGTGTTGGTGCCGATATAGGAAATCCGGAAGCCGGTGTTCCAGCGCTGGTGCTCGATGGTGAGGTTGTACTGCATGGAGTAGGGATCGCGCAGGTCGGTGCGGATTGCCGACGGCAGGCCGACCGAGGTCGGGCCGGCCACGCTCCCCGGAAACACGCGCGGGAACAGCAGCGTCGGCACCGGCGTGGGATTTGTGAAGCTGGGCTCGTTGATCACGAACGGAGCGCCGCCGGCGCCCACGGCGCGCGGGATCACGTCGTAAAAGATCCCGTACCCCGCACGGAACACCGTGTTGTTGCTCCAGGGGCGGAAGGCCAAGCCGATGCGCGGCGCGATATTGTTGCGGTCCGTCTTCAGCAGCGTCTGCGACGGCAGCCCCGCCGCGCGCGCCTCGATCACCTCGACGTAGCCTCGCGGCAGCAGCGGGCTGACCTTGTCCAGCGCGCCGTCGGGCACCACGATTTTCCCGCTGCCGATGTCGAAGATCGCCTGCCGGCCGGTGGCCTCGGTCCACGCAGGGTGGATCTCGTAGCGCGCGCCGAGGCTCAGCGTCAGCCGTGGGGTGAGCTTGAAGTCGTCGGTGAGGAAAAAGTCCCACGACCAGCGCAGGCGGTCGATGAAGATCGGCGGCGCGGCGCGCGAGGCCGTCGTCGGGATGCCGAGGAGGAAATCGGCGTAGGGATGCCCGGTGAAGCGGTTGGAGAACTGCACGTTGCCGAACAGAGCGCTGGAGGCCTGCATGTCCTCGAATTTCACCCGGTTCAGCAGCAGGCCTGCCTTCAGGCTGTGCCGGCCGCGGAACCAGCTCACCTGCTCCTGGAACTGCTGGGCGAAGTTCTTGAAGCCGGGATGGCGCCATTGGGTCTGCGTGATCCCGGTCAGGCCGATGCCGGAGAAGCCGACGTTGAGCACGCCGTTGATGTCCGGCAGGCCGTCCACCAGTCCCTGAATGCCCAGGTCGCGCGTCACTTCCTTGCCGAGCAGCGGCCCGTTGCGCGGATTGTCGTTGTAGGCCAGCCCCCAGCGGAATTCGTTGATCAGCGTCGGCCGGATAGTTTGGGTGTAGGAGGCGTGGAAGGCGCGTGTGTCGCGCGTCTGCCAGCGAGTGCCGATGGTGGGCAGGTTGCCCTCGTAGGCGCGGCTGTGCGAGCGGTTCCAGGTCCAGCGGCCGAACACGAACGCCTTTTCGGTGAAGCGGTGGTCCCCACGGACGGTGTAGTAGGTATTGGGATCGAACGACCGGAGCTTCTGCTCGCGGTAGTTCTGGCTGCTCAGCGCCGTGGGGTCGCCGAAGTTCGGCAGCGGGTAGAACCGCTCCTGGATGCGCTGCGAGACCGGGCTGATGCGCGATGCCGGGATGCGGTTGCCGGCGAACGGGGCGCGGCCGGCGAACGGGTCGACCACCGTCGTAGCCGGCGCGAGCCTCGAGAAGTCGCCGCTGCGCCACGGTGTGGGCGCCACGGTGGGGTTCAGCAACTGGAGCGCGGAGCTGCCGCGCGAGGTCTCGAACGAGCCGAAGAAGAAGCTGCGGTTTGCGCCGTGATAGAGTCCCGGCAGCATGAGCGGTCCGCCGCCGGCCGCGCCGGGCTCGTGGCGAACCCCGGTGCCGCGCTGGAGGGCGAACGGATTGCGCGCGCGAAACCACGGCGTCGAGTAGTAATCGAAGGCGGTGCCGTGGAACTCGTTGCTGCCCGACTTGGAGACGATGGTCACCTGGCCGATGGCGCCGTACTCGGCCGTGTTGTTGGCCATGTCCACCCGCACCTCTTCAAAGCTCTCGATGTTGCTCACCAGCGGGCTGATCTGCGTGCCGTCGAACTGGTTGCTGATGGTGATGCCGTCGATGGAGGCGTCCGACTGGTTGGCACGGCTGCCGGCGAAACGCCGCGTGGAGGAGCCGGCGCCGGCCTGTACCACGCCGGGAGAGAGCCCGACGAAATCCCACAGCGAGCGGGTGTTCATCGGCAGGGTCTGAAGGCCGCGGGAGTTTTTCGAGTCGCTGACGCGCGGGGTCTCCGTCTCGATCAGCGTGGCGCCGGCCGTCACCTCGACACGGGTCTCCACCGCGCCGATCTCCAGCCGCGCGTCGATGCGCCGCACCTCGAGCGTCGCCAGCCGGATCTCCCGCGCCTGGAACTCCTTGAATCCGGCGGCGCGCACGCGAAGCAGGTACTCGCCCTCGCGCAACTGCGCCAGCGTGTAGACGCCGGCCTCGTTGGAGGTGGCCGTGTAGCGGTAGTTGCTCGCCAGGTGCGTGGCCTCGGCCATCGCCCCCGCGACCACCGCGCCGCCCGGGTCGACCACTTTCCCTGTGATGGTGGCGAAGGTTGTTTGTCCGTACATCGCGGTGGTGGCTGCGCACACCGCAGCCAATCGCAACATGCTGTTCGGAAAACGCATCGTGCACCTCACTTCAAATCACGCTACCAGGTCACCCGCCCGGTGACTTGCAGAACCCGCGGCCCGACGTCGGAAAACTGGTTGGTGATGATCCCTTCCGAGTTCGGCGCGGCCGTTCCGGGCATGTTGAACACGTTGAAGAAATCGATATTCAAGCGCAGGAAAATTCCTTCCTTGAGCTGAATCGATTTGAACGCCGAAGCGTTCATGGACCACCTCGATGGCCCCATCAGATACTGATTCTGGAGCGGGTGCAGGTTCGTGCTGTAGTCCACGCGCTGGAGCGTGCCGTTCTTCAGGGGTATCCAGACGTTGTTCGTATCCCAGAACGACGAGACGTTGGTGTTGGCGGGCGCGTTAGACGGAAGCGCGGTCTGGCCCCACGGGATGAGGGGTATCTGGAAGGGCTTGTAATTGGCCGGGACTCCCATGACCCCGTTCGGTCGGCCGTTGGCGGCGGTGCTGTTGATCCGGTTCGCCGGTATGTAACCGTTCCAGTACAGGTAGCCGGCGTTGCACACGCCGCTGCGGCAGTCCTCGATCGGGTACTTCTTGCCGTAAACTTCCGCGTTCCCGATCGGCCCCCACATGTTGGTCGGCAACTGGAAGTAACGGCTCGTGCGGCTGCCATTGCCGGCGATCTGCCAGCCGCCGATCAAGTGATTGACAATGCCGCTCGAATTGCGCCCGAGCGCCTTGCCGCGGCCCACCGGCAGGTCCACGATCCAGTTCCAGTTGACCCGGTGCTTGGGAATGTCGGTGTCGCGCCGGTAGTACAGCAGCCGGTTGCGCGCCTTTTCATCTTCCGGCACCGTACCCGGCAGATAGACGTTGGTCGCCATCAGAACGTCGTCGCTCCAGCCGTTGCCCGCCACCCGCAGCGCATTGCTCATCACGTAAAAGACCTGGAACGCGTAACCCCGCGAGTAGCGATGCTGCACTTCGGCGACGAAACTGCTGTTGTTGGACCAGCCGCCCTTGCGAAACTCCCGGATGGTGCTGAAGACCTGCTTGTCGAAAGGCCTTCGCGCCACGTTGGCGAACTCGCCGGTGGGAAACGGCTCGCCGGTAGTGGTGTACCAGATATAAGCGTTGGCGGCGTCGTTGTACGAGTACCACTGGTTGATCCTGATCGCGTTGGTGCCCACGTAGCTCAGCTTCAAGCTGGTGTTGTCGAGGATTTCCCGCTCCAGAGTCAGGTTCCACTCATGAGCGCGAGCGGTGGGCTGGCGCGGATTCATGTAGTAGACGGTCCCCGTGCCCCGGGTGATGCCTGTCACGGTATTGAGATCCAGCACATCCTTGCTGTTCAGCCCGGCAATGACTCTCGGCACCGAGCGCAGCAGGTAGTTGGGCAGGCCGTCGGGGCTTTGCGTCGCGCTGTTGGGGTTGTTCTCGAAGGTGGCGGTGGTCGGGACAATCGCCCGAAGGTCTCCGGTGGCGGCGCGGATCTGTTCGGGGAAGGCAAACAGCGAGTAGCCGCCTCGAACGACCGTGGGACGCGACAACGATCCCAGCCGCAGTGCAAAGCCGAGGCGAGGTCCGAAGTCCATCCGGTTCGGATAAATCAGATTGTCCGGGATTCCCGCCTGAGTCGGAGTCTCGTATTTGACACCGAGATTGGCGTACGCTCGGGCGATGGTGGGGTGAACATGGCGCAGCTTCGCCATGTCTTCGATGGAGCGGGCCATCACAATGGCTCTCGACTGGGGGTTAAAACCGACCAGGCTGTTATCCGCTTCCGTGCCCGGCAGCGTGTACTCGTAGCGCAAGCCGAGGTTCAAAGTCAGCCGCTGGTTCACCCTGAAGTTGTCCTGGATGTAGGCGGACCGCTCGCCGCCGCGCATGCGGAAGTAGGAGCGGAAAAACCGCGCCACATGCCGCGAATGCCCGAGGAACAGGTTGGCGGCGTTATGACCCGAGAACGGCACCGCGCCATACGCGGAACCGGACGTCGGATCGTAGAGGCCGGTGGCGAGCGTCGAGAAGTTGACCTGGCCGTACGTCACCTGCTGGTCCGGCAAAACATCCACCCTCTCGTAACGGAACCTCCCGCCGAACTGGAGCTCGTGCCGTCCATGAACCTTGGTGAAGTTCTGGTCGACGGTGAAGATCCAACTGAAATCGATGTTCAGATTGACGTTCGAGTCGAAGTCCAGCCCGAAACCGGTGTCTTGAATGCGGGGAAAGCCGAGGCCCCCGAACGGATTCGGAAGCCCAAGCTGCGATGCGATGTTTTCCGGGGCGATGGGCAGACGCCCCCGATAGTCCCGCGCAACGCTTCCGATGGTCTCGCCGAAAAAGGTGGGCGAGAAGGTGTGCGTCCAGCTCACCACGCCGTTGTCGTTGACCTGGTCATCCAGCGCCCCGTTGCCCTTGCCGTCCAACGTGGTCGGAGAAGACGCCAGTGCGCCCGACCCGAGCGAGCTGGTGAATCGCTGGAACGCCGGGCTGTGCGTGTACCGGAAGAAGAGCTGATCGTTGTCGGAGACCCGCTGGTCGACGCGCGTCGTCATGGTGGTCTGATTGGTGTTGTTGAAACCCAGGCCGAACCAGTTGGGGGCCACCAGCGGATTCACGTTGGAAAGCGTAGGCTGCGGCGTCACGCTGTAGAGGTACGTGGCCAACGGGCTGCGGCGGGTCACCGGAATCTGGTTGTTGATGAACGGAACGCGGCTCCAGTTGGCGCCCGTGCTCTGCGGATCGTACAGCGTGAAGGGGCGACCCTGCCCGTCGATGAGCCCGCTGAAATCACCCGCCTGCATCGCCGGAGTCGGCATGGTGACCGACCGGGTGCTGGCCTGCCGGAGCTTGTAGCCCTCAAAGGCGAAGAAGAAGAAGGTCCGGTTCCTGCCGCTGTAGATTTTCGGAAGCCAGACAGGACCTCCCACCGATCCGCCGTACTCGTTGCGCACCAGGTGCGGAGGCTTCAGGAAGAAGTCCTGGCGCGCGCGGGCGACTCCGAAGCCGCTGTTGCGGAACGTTTCAAACAGCGAGCCGTGAATGTCATTGGTTCCGGCCTTGGTGGTGAGGATGACCGTCCCCGGCCGGTTCATCTTGGCCGAGGAATTGCTCGTCTCGGCGCGGAACTCCTCGATGGTGTCCAGGCTGGGCGGGCGCGCCGGGATGGTTTGCCACTGCCGGTTCTCGAGCACGGCGCCGTCTTGTAAAAGCTCGAAGCCGTGGCGGATTCCAAACACGCGCAGCCCGCCACCGGATTCGAGTCCGGGCGTGGTCATGAAGATCAGGTTCTGGATGAAGCGCCCGTTGACAGGCAACTGTTCGATGCGCGCGCGCTCCACCACGTTGGCCAACGTGGGGCTGGTGGTGGTCACCAGCGCGGTGACGTCCCCCGCCACCGTCACCGCGGTCGCCGTGGCGCCCACCTTCAGCGTCGGGTTCACCTCGGCCGCCTGGCCCACTTGAAGCGTCAGATCACCCTTCCAGGTCTCCATGCCCGTCGATTCCACCGAGATCTGGTAGGCTCCGGTTTGCACAGCCGGGAAAAGATAGAACCCGACTTCTGTGGTCGAGGTCGTGTACTGGCGGGAGGTCTGCGTGTGCGTGATTCCCACCTTGGCGCCGGGCAGCACCGCGCCGGTCGCGTCCCTGACTGTTCCCTGAATGCTGCCGGTGCCGGTCTGCGTCCAACCAAGAGCAGCCAACAAGAAAGCTAGGCTTCCGCCTCGAAGTAGACGTCCCATTTCAGCCTCCTGAATCTATACCTTGGTAATTGCCCCGAACGGTGACTACCTCTGGTGTACCATAATCACACCATGGCGGCATCCGTAGCGCAAGCCGGTCCCGGTCAACAATTCGCCCGGGACGTCTTCGACGGCCTGAACAGACCCGGGCAGAAAGAACTGCCCTCGCAGTATCTTTATGACGACCTGGGCAGCGCGTTGTTTGACGCCATCACCTGCCTCCCCGAATACGGGCTGACCCGGGCCGACCGGCGGCTGCTCGAGGCGAACTCGGCGAAACTGGCGCGCCGGCTCGACGGGGAGATCGTCGTCGCCGAGCTGGGCAGCGGCAGCGGCGGGAAAACGCGCTGCGTGCTGGAGGCTTTCGCCGATCGCCGGCCGCTCGAGTACATCCCGATCGATCTCTCCTGCGCGGCGCTGGCGCGCTGCGGTCGCGAGCTGGCGGAACTGGCCGCGATCCGCCCGATCGAGTCTTCCTATCTCGATGGCCTGGAGGAGGCCGCGCGCAACCGCAACGGGCGGCGGCTGCTGGTTCTGTTCCTGGGCAGCAACATCGGTAATTTTTCACCGGATGAGGCCGGCCGCTTCCTGCTCGAGCTGCGCGGGCTGCTCGATCCCGGCGACGCCCTGGTTCTTGGCGCCGACCTGGTGAAACCCCAGTCGCGGCTGCTGGCCGCCTACGACGACCCGGCCGGGGTGACGGCGGCGTTCAACCGCAACCTCCTCGCCCGGATCAACCGCGAGCTGGGCGGCGATTTCGATCTGCGCCGCTTCGCCCATGAGGCGCGTTGGGATCCGCGGCGTCGCCGGGTCGAGATGCATCTGCGCTCCCTCGGCCCGCAGACGGTGCGTGTGGAGGCGGCTGGGCTCACCGCTTCGCTCGCCGACGGCGAGACCATCTGGACCGAATCCTCATACAAGTTCCTGCCCGAAGAGCTGGAGGCGATGGCTCCACGGGCCGGCTTTCACGGCGCGGCCCAGTGGATCGACCGCGAGTGGGGTTTCGCGGAGAACCTGTGGCTCGCGACGGAACGGGCATGAGCGCCCAGGTCGCCTTCCGCGGAGTCTCGTACACGATCGGCGGAAAGAAAATCCTCCACGACCTGGACTTCACGGTCGAGCCCGGCGAGACGCTGGTGCTGCTCGGGCGCAGCGGTTCGGGCAAGACCACGGCGCTGAAGATGATCAACGGGCTGCTGTGGCCCACCACCGGGGAGGTGCTGGTCGAGGGCCGTGCGACACCCGCCTGGGACCCCATCCGGCTGCGCCGCCGCATCGGCTACGTCATCCAGGACGTCGGCTTGTTCCCGCATTTCACGGTGGCCGAGAACGTGGGGCTGGTACCGAAGCTCGAAGGTTGGGATCGGGAGCGCGTCGCGGGGCGGGTCGCGGAGCTGCTGGAACGAGTCGGGCTGCCGCCGGCGGAGTTCGCCGCGCGCTATCCGCGCCAGCTCTCCGGGGGCCAGCGCCAACGGGTGGGCGTGGCGCGCGCGCTGGCGGCCGATCCGCCGCTGCTGCTGTTCGATGAGCCCTTCGGCGCGCTGGACCCGGTGACGCGCCGCGACGCGCAGGACCAGTTCCTGCGGCTGCGCCGCAGCCTGGCTAAGACGGCGGTGTTTGTCACCCACGACGTCCGCGAGGCGCTGCGTCTGGGGACGCGCATCGGCTTGCTGCACCAGGGTCGCCTGGAGGCGCTGGCCGCCCCGGCGGATTTTCTGTGCGCGACAACCGACGAGGCGCGGGCGTTCCTGGCGTGCCTGGAGGAGGATGGCGAACCATGATTTCCGCAAACCTGGCGGAGGACATTCTGCGACACGCCTGGGAGCACCTGCTGCTGGTGTTGATCTCGCTGGCGGTCGCCGCCGCGATCGCCGTGCCGGTGGGGATTCTCATGACGCGGCGGGCGAGGCTGCGCCGGTGGGGAATGGCCTTTGCGAGCGTGGCGCAGACCGTGCCCAGCCTGGCGCTGTTCGGCTTCCTCATTCCGATCCCGGTGGTTGGCGGCATCGGCGAGCGGACGGCGATCGTGGCGCTGGTGCTCTACGCGCTGCTGCCGATCCTGCGCAACACGTTGGTGGGCATCCTGGGCGTGGACGCGGCCGTGCGCGAGTCGGCCGTCGCCATGGGAATGACCGGCTCCGAGCTTTTGTGGAAAGTCGAGCTGCCGCTGTCGCTGCGCACCATCCTCGCCGGCGTCCGCACGGCGACGGTGACCACCATCGGCACGGCGACGATCGCCTCGGCCATCGGCGGGGGCGGCCTGGGGGTGCTGATTTTCCGCGGCATCTCGATGTTCGACTCGGGCCAGATCCTCGCCGGAGCCGTGCCCGCCGCCCTGCTCGCGCTCATGGCCGACGCCGCGCTGGGGCGCGTGGAGCGACGCTTTGTCGCCGCGTGACTACTCGCGTGCAGCCAGTCTCAGCCCGGGCACTCGGGTGAAGTGACGGTGGTTGCGGGTCAGCAGCTCGCCGCCATGCGCCAGAAGGATGCCGGCGATGAGGCTGTCACCCATTCCGATGGGCGCCCCGGCTCGTTGCAAGGCCCGCCGCACTTCCGCCGCGCGGTCCGCCGCGGCCAGGTCGAACACGAGCGCCGGCAAGGCCGCGAGTAACTCGTGCACCAGGCGGCGCTCCCGCTCCCCGGTGACCCCGGAGAGAAGCTCAAAGCGGTTGATCACCGTGGTGACCATGCTCCGCCGCTCGATTCCCCGTGCAATCTGCCCTGCCGCCGGCTCGATTCCGTGGAGGTAATCGATGAGGACGTCGGTGTCCGCCACCGTCATCGCCACGACCTTCGCAGCGCCTCCGCGTGGCGACGCAGCCGGTCCGCTTCCCGTGCGCCCAGCTTTCCGCGCACCCGGAGCGCGCGCCGGCCCAGCATCTCCCGCTCGGAGTCGTCGTTCAGATGCGCCTCGATCGCGTCGGCGATGATGGAAGAGAATCCTTTTTCGCCGCGCCGAGCCGCCATTTCGAGGAGTTTGGCCCGATGCTCGGGCTTCATTTCAATAGTGGTCCGCATCCCCTCCATAGTACATGCGGGTGCATGCGGGTGCGAGGCCGACGCAGAGCGAAACGAACGGCTCACTTGCCCACGTAGTTCAGCTCGCCCGCTTCGATCGACACCGGCAGGTGATTCTGGCGCGGCGGCAGAGGGCAGGTGGTGTAGGGAGAAAAGGCGCAGGGCGGGTTATAGGCCTTGTTAAAGTCGAGCGTGACGCGGCCGTCGCGCGGCAGGTCGGCGTAGAGGAACCGGCCGGCGGGATAGGTGCGGCGTCCGCTGGTACGGTCGCGAAAGATGAAAAACAACTGCTTGCCGGAGAGGACCGGTTGGAGGTGATATTCGCGGCCACGGATGCGAAAAGCGAGGTAGCCGGGGCTGGCCATCGGGTCGGCGTAGCCGAGAATGGTGGTGATGGAAAGAGTCCGCGGCTTCTCGTAGGCGTGGAACTCGCCCGAGACGAGGTAGTCCTCGCGGATGGGGTACCAGCGCAGCGCGGTGAACTTGCGCCGCACCTCGCTCTCCGGGTCGCGCAGGCGGATCGCGTAGCGGCCGCCGCGATGCAGCAGGTGGAGCTTGAGGACGCCGACGGCGAGAAACCCGTCCGGCCCGGTGGATTCCCCGACCAGCTCGCGCGTTTGCTGCCCCACACGCGCCGTAACGCGGCCGCCGTGGAGCTCGATCACGCCCACCTGCGGGGGCGTCGAGGGCGGCAGCAGGATCTCGCTCGCCGCATCCGAGCCCATGCGGTTGACGCCCTCCTTCAGCCAGAACAGGCCGGCCAGGGCAAGGTAGCCGTCCTCGGCTTTGAGCGTGGCCTCACGGTCGCGGCGAAACCGTTGGATTTCGGCGAGATAGCCGGGCTCGGCGGCTGCCACGATACCGGACCATGCCATGACAAACAACGCGAGGCGGAGGGGCATGGATACGGTGATTATCCCACATACGAACGCGGGATATCGACCAAAATGGAGCTGGCAAGAGTTGCCGAAACAACGACCTCCCGCAAGAACGGCAACACAGCGAAGCCGGCTGTATCGGAGCTGGGCCGGAAGCTCCGCCGGATCAGCGAAAAGATCGTGGCGTCGGGCGAGAAGTTGCTCACCCGACGTGAACTCGAACGAGAACTAGCGCAGCGCCGTGGCGGGGTTCGCTAACCCTGGATGGTGCGGACATTCCTCGATAGCGGCGTGCTGCTCGCCGCTGCGAGATCGCTCGGTCGTGATCGAGAACGGGCACTGCAAATCCTTGAAGATCCGGACCGCAGCTTCCTGCGAGGGCCCGGAAAGCCGATCTACCGCACGTCTCTGATCAGGATCGTCCACCTCTTTGACTGATTTCCGCGTCTCGTTATACGATCAGCGTATGAGACTGCCGCTGTTGCTTCTGGCCGTCGGCCTGGCCCCTGCCCAGGACTTCGCCGAACTGAAGGTGGAAAGGGTCGCCTCCGGGTTCACGTTCACCGAGGGGCCGGTGTGGGCGCGCGAGGGGTTCCTGCTGTTCAGCGACGTCCCCAACAACAAGATCTGGAAGCTCGCCGCGGAGGGCAAGGAGGTGTTTCGCGACGCCTCCAACGGGGCCAACGGCAACACCTTCGACGCCCAGGGCCGGCTGTATTCCTGCGAGAGTCGCACGCGCCGGGTCACGCGCACGGACAAGAAAGGCAACCTCGAGGTGCTGGCCGAGCGCTGGGAAGGGAAACGCCTGAACGCTCCCAACGACATCGTGGTGCGGCGCGACGGGCACATTTATTTCACCGACCCGGCGTTCGGCTCGCAGGCCGACGGCAGGGAGCTGGACTTCTACGGCGTCTACCACATTCCGCCCAAGGGCGCCATGGCGCTGGTGGCGCGGCCCCAGGGCCGGCCGAACGGAATCGCGCTCTCGTCCAACGGCAGGATCCTGTACGTGGCCAACTCCGACGAGCGCAACCTGCGCGCCTACGACTTGGACCGCAACGGGGCCCCGACCAACGAGCGGGTGTTGATTTCCGCGATCGACGGCCCGCCGGACGGGATCCGCGTGGACGAGAAGGGCAACCTCTACGTGACGGCGAAGGGAGTGGCCATCTACTCGCCGCAAGGGACGTTGCTGCACACCATCGAGCTTCCGGAAACGCCGGCCAATTGCACTTTCGGCGATCCGGACTTCGGCACGCTCTACGTCACGGCGCGGACCTCGGTTTACCGGATCCGGCTGGACGTGAAAGGAGCGATGCAGTATTAGCCCCCGTGGCAAAAACCGCTCCCTTACGGTCGCGGCTCGGTAACGGTGCGCGCGGCCGACGCTATCCGAAGCGACCCATCCTCGGCGTGGGTGCGCTGATCCTGCGCCGCGGGCGCATCCTGCTGGTGGAGAGGGGTCAGGAGCCGCTGAAGGGATATTGGTCGCTGCCGGGAGGCGCGGTGGAAACGGGCGAGCTTCTGGAAGACGCGCTGCGTCGTGAGGTGCGCGAGGAGACGGGCCTGGAGGTCCGGCCGGTGGCGATGTTCAAGATCTTCGAGCGAATCCTGCGCGACGCGCGGGATACGCCGGAGTATCACTTCGTCGTGGTTGACTATCGTTGCCGGGTCGTCGGCGGCGAGCTCCGGCCGGGGGATGACGTGAGCCAGGTTGCCTGGGTGCCGGAGAAAAGCCTCTCCGCCTACCGGCTGACGGAAGGAACCGGCCGGGTGATCGAGGAAGCATTTCGCCGGCGATGAAGCACGCGAGCGCTCAGATCCTGGAATTCGAGGCTCTGCGGGAGCTGGTGGGAAGGTACATCTCGAGTCCCACGGGACGGGCGGAGCTGGCGCGGCTCAATCCGGGAACCGACCGGGCGGCGGTGGAGAGCCTGCTGGCGGAGGCGGGCGAAGCGATCGTCTACGTGCGCGCGGCGGCGCAGCCGCACCGGGCCGAGCGCGGCGCCGCGATCACGCTGCGCTTCGATTCGCTCGCCGACCCCACGGCGGCGCTCGGCAAGCTGCACATCGAAGGGGCGTGCCTGGAAGGGCAGGAGATTCACGAGCTGCTCGAGCTGCTCGAGCGCGCCTCCGACGCCCGGGCGCTGCTGGTGGCGGCGGCGGAACGGTTTCCGCTGCTGGCGGCGCGCGCCGCGCGGATGGGCGATTTCCGCCCGCTGTTGCGCGAGCTGGCGGGCAGGATCCAGCCGGACGGCGCGGTGGCCGACGATGCCAGCCCGGCGCTGGCCCGCCTGCGGCGCGACCTCGAGCGCCAGCAGCGGCTCATCCAGGAATCGCTCGAGCGCTTCCTGCGCGAGCACCGCGACGAAGGCGTGCTCCAGGAGGAGTTCGTCACCATCCGCAACGAGCGGTTCGTGGTGCCGGTGGTGGCGGGCCGGAGACGGCGCCTGGAGGGGGTGATTCACGCCGCCAGCGGCACCGGGCACACGCTGTTCCTGGAGCCGCTGGAGACCATCGAGCGGAATAACGAGCTGGTGCGCCTGCGCGAGGAGGAATCGCGCGAGGTGCACCGCATTCTGCTCGACATCACGATGCGGCTGGGCGGCTGCCGCGAGTCGATCGCCCGGACCGTGGAGATCATGGGCGCGCTCGAGCTGGCGTTTGCCAAGGCGCGGTTCGCGGTCGACTTCGGCGGCGTCATCGCGCGATTGAGCCCGCGCGAAAACCCGCGCCTCGCGCTGCGCCAGGCGCGCCACCCGTTGCTCGAAGACGTGCTGCGACGCCAGGGCGGGCGCGTGGTGCCGTTCTCGCTCGAGCTGGCGGGGGCGTTCCGCACGCTCGTCGTGAGCGGCCCGAACACGGGCGGCAAGTCGGTCACGCTCAAGACGGTGGGACTGCTGGTGCTGATGGCGCAGGCCGGCCTGCCGGTGCCGTGCGAGGAGGCCGAGATCCCGCTGTTCGACCAGGTGCTGGCCGACGTCGGCGACCAGCAGTCGATCGCCGAGAGCCTGAGCACGTTTTCGGCGCACGTGGTCCGGCTGCGGGAAATGCTCGAAACCGCCACCGCGGATTCCCTGGTGCTGCTCGACGAGCCCGGACGGGCCACCGATCCGGACGAAGGCGGCGCGCTGGGCGTCGCGTTGGTGGAGGATTTCCGCCGGCGTGGGTGCTTCACGCTCGTGTCGACCCACCTGGCGGCGCTCAAGGCCTGCGGCGCCTCCACCGTCGGCGTGATCGACGCGGCCATGAGCTTCGACCAGCGGACGCTGGCGCCGACCTACGCGCTGCGCCTGGGCGTTCCCGGCCTGTCGGCGGGACTGGAGATCGCCGGCCGGCTCGGCTTGCCGGCGGCGCTGGTCGAGCGGGCGCGGGCGTCGATGAGCGAGGGCCGGCGCGATCTGGCGCGGCTGCTCGCGCTGCTGCACGAAAAACTGGAGGCGGCGACGCGGCGCGAGGCCGATCTGGCGCGCGAGCAGGCCGCGGTAGCCGAGCGGGATAAGGCGCTGGCGAACAAGTGGGCCGAGCGGGAATCGGCCCGGCTGCGGGAGCTGGACCGGCACGCCCAGGCGCTCGCGGAACAGTTCGAGGCGCGCGCGCGGGAGGTCATCGCGGGGATCGAGCGCGACGGGGAAAACAGGAAGTTCGCCGCCCAGGCCCGCCGCCGCGTCGCCCAGGCTCGGCGCGAGTTTGAGGAGCAGCGCGAGGCGCGGGCGATTCCCGGCAGGCAGGAGACCCCGGCGGGGAGCCGGCCGGCCATCGTCGAAGGCGCCCGTGTGCGCATCCAGGGGATCCGCGAGCCCGCCCGCGTGCGGAGGCTGCTCGGTCCGGAGCGGATCGAGGTGGAAGCGGGTCCGCTGCGCTTGCAGGTGCCGGTGGCCGAGGTGGTGGAGGTGCTGGAAGCGGTCGAGCCGGCGCCGGCGGCGGGCGTGAGGCTGCTCGGGACCCACCCGGCGGAGGGGACGCTGCGTGAGATCAACGTGATCGGCCTGCGGGCCCAGGAGGCGCGGGACCAGGTGGACAAGTTCCTGGACCAGGCGGCGGTGGCCGGGGTGCGGGAGGTACGGATCGTGCACGGCTACGGGGCGGGGGTCCTGCGGCGGGTGATCGGGGAATTGCTGGCCGGGCACCCGCACGTGACCGGGTACCAAGCTGCGCCGGCGGAACAGGGGGGAGCGGGGGCGACGGTGGCGGCGCTGAGGGAGCAATAGAAAGTACTTTACAAAACAAAGCCACAGCGCGTATACTATGGTACGGAGTATCCGATGCGACACCGATTCCTTTTCCCCGCCCTGGTGACGGCGCTCGCCCTGACGGCCGGCTGCGGCGGCCCGATCCTTTCGCCGCTGGTGATCGCGGCCCGCCAGGGGCGCCTGTCCGCCATCCCCGAACTGATCGAGCGGGGCGCCGATCCCAACGCCCCCAGCGGCCGCAACGGCTGGACGCCGCTGCTGCACGCCATCCACAAGAACCAGATCGAGTCGGCGCAGGCGCTGCTGGAGGGCGGCGCGCGCGTCAACGGTTCCTGCTGCCGCGGTATGACGCCGCTGATCATGGCCGCCGGCTACGGCCAGGCGGACATGGTGCGGATGCTGCTCCTGCGCGGCGCCGACCCGTGGGCGCGCTCGACCGGCGGGCTGACGGCGCTGGACGTCGCCGTCACAGGCGTTCCGCACATCGATGCGTTCACCGTGGGCCGCTGCCAGACCGAGACCGTGCGGGCGCTGGTGCAGCACGACTCGGACCTGCGCTTGCGTACCGGGGCCTGGGGTGTCCTGGACAGGTTGGCGGCCGCGTTGAAGCGCTGCCCCGAGATCGAGGCGATGCTGCGGCCGGAGTTACCGAACCGCGCGGGAACCGCTCCCTAACGGTCACGGCTCGGTTTCACTGTTCGCGGCTCGGTTTCGGCGTTCGGCGGCCGAACCAGCCTCCGGTGTGGCGAGGCAGCGCCGAGCGGGCCAGCCGTTCCAGGTCGCCGGGCGTGTCGACGTCAAACCACGGCTCGCCAAGCTCGACCCGCAGGCCGCATCGGGTGGCGGCCGCCACGGTCTGCTCGAGCGCGCTCGCGGCGGACCATTCCACGCCGGCGAACATCCGCGGATGGACCCGGCGGCAGGCGATGGCGTAGTAGCCGCCGTCCTGGCAGGGTCCCAGAGCGACGTCGGCAGGGGAATCCAGCAGCCGCCGCAGGTGCGACGGCGGCAGCGTCGGTGCGTCGCTGCCTACGATGATCGCCTGCGGTCGCCCGGAGTCCAGGGCGCTCGCGAGGGCGTCGAGCATCCGGCGGCCCAGGTCGCCGGCCGACTGCAAGCCGCGCGGCACGGGCACGTCGCTCCAGCAGGGAGTCTGGGCGTCCGTGCGCAGCTCCAGGTCGGCCTCCGTCGCGAAGCCCGCCAGCAGCTCCAGCATGTCCCGAACGAAGCACTGGTACAGCTCGGCCACTTCCGCCGCGTCGCCAACCGGTCCCACCAGCCGCGTCTTGACGCTGCCGGCGAGCGGCGCTTTCGCAAACAGGAAGATGACGGGCCGCATGGCAAAATTGTAGAATAGAAGTTCCGGGAACCGTTATTTCATGGGAGGGGCTGAGGGAAGTTTATGATCGCGAAGAAAGTGTTTGCCGCCGGCGCAAGCCTGGCGCTGGCAGCCGGCCTGGCGATGGCGCAGTCCAAGGAGAAGGGCGACTCGGGCAAGGGCAAGGAGATCTTCGAGCAGTGCGGTGTCTGTCACAACGCGGACAGCGAAGAGAAGAAGATGGGACCGGGACTGAAAGGGCTGTTCAAGAAGGAAAAGCTCTCCGACGGAAAGAAAGTCACCGAGGCGACCGTTCGCACCAAGGTCAACGAAGGCGGCAACGGGATGCCCGCCTACCAGGAGATGCTCACCGACGAAGAGCGTGATCATCTCATCGCCTATTTGAAGACCCTTTAGAGAAAACCGGAGCTTGGGGGGGCCAGCGGCGTCTGTCCGTCCGGCGGAAAAGCACCGTGCCGGCTGAAGGCATTCGTGTATAATGAAAGCCGGTAGATATCGAGCGCCGCGAGTGGGCGAAAGCCCACTTTTTTATTGTCCGGATGGCAGTGATCGCAAAGGACGAAGTGCTTGCCCGCGTGCGGGAGATCGCCGAACGTGTCGGCGGAGGCGAAGGCATCGAGATCGTGGAAGTGGAGTGGCTCGGGTCAGGCAGGCGCAGGCTGCTGCGGATCTTTATCGACAAGCCGACGGGCGTTTCGCACGCCGACTGCGAGTTCGTCTCCCATAACGTGGGCACCATCCTGGACGTGGAGGACGTGATTGCGGGCGCCGGCTACCAATTGGAAGTGAGCTCGCCCGGCCTGGAGCGCAAATTGAGCCGGCCGCGGGATTTCGAGCGCTTCCTCGGACGCAAGGCCAGCGTTGTGCTGCGGGAGCCGGTGGATAACCGGCGGCACTGGGAAGGCATCCTGGCCGGGTTTTCCGAGGGAGTGATCACGCTGGAGCCGGCCGCGGGCAGCCCGGTCCGGTTTGAGCTCCTCCAGGTTCAACGCGCGCATCTGAAGTTCGAGTGGTAATCCCCTGAGAAGGAAGAGTCGTGAGGGCCGCCTGGGTGATGCGGGACAGAGGACCGGACCGTGGACGGGCGGGTGAGAGAGGACGAAGGTGGGATCCATTTATCAGTCGATCGAGATCCTGAGCAAGGAAAAAGGCATCGATCCGCAAGTGATCGTCGATGCGGTCAAGGACGCCATGTTGATGGCGGCCCGCAAGCACTTCCGCACCACCGAAGATCTGGTGGCCGAGTTCGACACGGCCACAGGCGCGCTCCATGTGTTCGTCGTCAAGCGGGTGGCCGAGACCATCACCGACGCGGTGAACGAGCTCACGCTGGAGCAGGCGCGGCAACTGGACCCGCAGGCCCAGATCGGCTCCCAGGTCCGGATCCCGAAGAACACCGAGACGCTGGGCCGCATATCCGCGCAGATGGCCAAGCAGGTGATCCTGCAAAAAGTGCGAGAGGCGGAACGGGAGACGGTCTATACGGAGTATTCCGGGCGCGTGGGCGAGCTGGTCACCTGCTCGATCAAGCGCATGGAGGGCCCGGACCTGATCGTCGACCTGAGCAAGAGCGAGGCGCGGCTGCTGAAAAAAGAGCAGTCCAAGCTGGAGAGCTTTTCGATCGGCGAGCGGATCCGATGCATCATCCGGAGCGTGGATAAGACCGGCAAGAACGCCGGGGTGATGGTGTCCCGGGCGGCCCCGGAACTGGTGATGCGGCTGTTCGAGCAGGAAGTGCCGGAAATCTACGACAACACGGTAGTGATCAAGGCCTGCGCGCGGGAGGCCGGCGAGCGCACCAAAATCGCCGTCGCCAGCCGCGACCGGGATGTGGACGCGGTGGGCGCCTGCGTGGGCATGAAGGGGATGCGGGTGCAATCCATCATCCGCGAGCTGCGGATGGAGAAGATCGACATCATCCAGTATTCCGACGACCCGGTTGTGTTCGCCACTCACGCCCTGAGCCCGGCCAAAATTTCCCGCATCGTGATTGCGCAGGCGGCCGAAAAGCACATGGAAGTGATCGTCGAGGACGCGCAGTTATCGCTGGCGATCGGCAAGAAGGGGCAAAATGTGCGGCTGGCTGCGAAGCTCCTCGGCTGGCGGATCGACATCAAGAGCGAGGAGGAAAAGCGCCAGGAAGTCGAGTTGGCCATGGCCGCGCTGGTGGTACCGGGAGCCCCGGCGTCCGTGCTGCTGGACCACGGGCTGGCCGAGAGCTTGATGGAAACGCTGCTGGCAGGCGGAGTGGCGACGGTGGAAAAGCTGGGTGCGATGACCCCGGAGCAGTTGCAGGAGATCGCCGGCATCGGGGCCGAGCAGGTGGAGGCGATCCAGATCGCCGTCAACGGGTATTACAGCCAGTTTGAGGCTGCTCTGGACGTCCCGGCGGCGGTCGAGCAGGTTCCGTCCGCGGAGCCGGAAACCGTGCAAGCAAGTGCAACCGAAGAGCTTACCGAATCCGACCAGCCGTCTGAGGCGGCCGCTGAAAACCCCGCCGCCGCCTCCCGCGAGATCGTCGCCGGCGCGGAGGAGTCGGGATCCGAGGTCGCCGAATCTGATAGGATATGAAGATTCACGGCACGGGCCGTGATCGTGGGAGAAGCGCAGTAGAACCGAAGCATGATCAAGATTCGCATCAACGAGCTGGCCAAGGAACTCGAGGTGAAGTCGAGCCGAATCCTCGACTTGCTGCCGGAGCTCGGAGTAGAAGAAAAGAAGACGCATTCCAGCTCGATTGACGAGGATATCGCCATCCTGCTCCGGCGTCGCCTCGGTCTGGAGCCACCGGCTTCGGACGAGAAAGAGGCGCCGCCACTTGAGGAACCCGCTCATCCGGAACCGATCCGCACGGGTGCGCCGGTAGCGGCCAGGGCGCCAACCGGAGCGCAGATCGTGCAGCCAAGTGAAGTTCCGGTAACAGAAACAGCACCGCCGGCCGAGGACCTGCCGCCGGCAACGGCTGCCGGGCAGGCGGATCTGGCAGGGACCGCACTCGCAACGTCGGCTCGCCCCCTGCGCCCTCCTCTGGCCCCCGGCCGTCCGGCGGGTGCGGCGCCAGAGTCGGCAACCCCCGGTGCACCGGTTCAGTCGCGAACAATCCCGATACCCGCAAGGCCGCTCCCGGCTCCGCGGCCTGGACAGATTCTCACCGGCCCCAGGCAACCGATGCCGGGTGGCGCCGGAGAGGGCGCACACAGTGCTCCTGTGCCGGCCGCGCGGGTGCCTGGAGCGCCGGTAATCCCCCGACCTCCACTGAGCAGGCCACAGGCGGAGCCCGGGGCGGCCCATCCACCGGCTGGTCAGACCCTGGTGGGACGTCCCACACCGCGACCGGTGGTACCGCCGAGGCCGGACCTGGCGGCCCGCCTGTCTCAAGCGCCCTCGCGCGCGATGCCGGACCAGCCCAAACCGAGGATGCCGGGACGTCCGACAGCGCCAATGCCGGGCCAGCCGATCTATCGCGGGCCGATCCGTCCGGGCCAACCGCTGGCGCGAGGCCCTGGAGCCCCGAGCGTGCCGTCCAGATTGCGGCCACGAGTGGGACAGGGCGCTCCGACAATGGAGATCGCGCTGCCCGCCGGAGCGCCGGCTCGCCGGCATCAAACCCGGCCGCCCGTGAGGCCGGCGGCACGCGACAAGGAGAGGGACCGCGAAGGCAAGCTGCTGCGAGGGCCACAGCGCGCGGAAGCTGAGGCCGTGATGGCCGTCAACCGCGAGATCACCGTCTCGGAGGGCATCACGGTAAAGGAACTCTCCGAGAAGATGGGCATCAAGGCCAACCTGGTGATCAAGAAGCTGGTGGAACGGAAGATCTTCGCGACCATCAACCAGACGCTCGACGTGAAGCTGGCCGGGGAGCTGGCCAAGCAATTCGGCGCCACCACCAGCCAACTCAGCTTCGAAGAGGCGACTACACAGCAGATCGGTGAAACCGAACGGGGGAAGGACGAGGGGCGTAGACCGCCTGTGGTGACGGTGATGGGCCATGTCGACCACGGCAAGACTTCGCTGCTGGACGCCATCCGCGAGACCAACATCGCCGAGCGGGAGGCCGGCGGCATCACGCAGCACATCGGCGCCTACCAGGTGGAGAAAGGCGGCCGCAAAGTAGTGTTCATCGACACGCCGGGCCACGAAGCCTTCACCCGCATGCGCGCGCGAGGCGCCAAGGTCACCGACCTGGTGGTCCTGGTAGTGGCGGCCGACGACGGAGTGATGCCGCAGACGCTGGAGGCGATCGATCACGCCAGGGCGGCCGGCGCGCCGATCGTGGTTGCCATCAACAAGATCGACAAACCCGACGCCCAGCCGGAACGGATCAAACAGCAACTGGCCGACCGCGGCCTGCTGGCCGAGGACTGGGGCGGAGAGATCGTGATGGTCCCGGTTTCCGCCAGGACCAGGCAGAACCTGGACCTGCTGCTGGAGATGATCCTGCTGGTCTCGGATCTACAGGACCTGGGCGCCAACCCCAGCCGGCCGGCGGTGTGCAACGTGCTCGAAGCGCAACTGGATCGCGGCCGCGGGCCGGTGGCAACGGTGCTGGTGCGCAACGGAACGCTGCACGTGGGCGATTTCTTCATCTGCGGCACGGTGTTCGGCAAAGTGCGCGCGCTGTTCAACGACCGCGGGCAGCCGGTGAAGGACGCCGGGCCTTCGATGCCGGTGGAAGTACTTGGGCTGGACGGGATGCCGGAGGTGGGCGACGGCCTCCAGGTGGTGACCGACACGGCCAAAGCCAAGCAGATCGTGCTCTACCGCGAGTCCAAGGCGCGGGAGCAGGAGATGGCCAAGGGGCGGGTCAGGCTGGACCGGCTGCACGAGCAGCTCCGGGAGGGCGAAGTCCGCGAGCTGAACGTGATCCTGAAAACCGACGTGGGCGGCTCGGCGGAGGTGATGAGCGAGGCGTTGCAGAAGCTCTCTACCGAAAAAGTGCGCATCCGCGTGCTGCACAGCGGCGTCGGGGCGATCACGGAGACCGACGTGCTGCTGGCATCGGCCTCCGAGGCGATCATCATCGGGTTCAACGTGCGACCCGAGCGGACGGCGACGCAACTGGCGGAGCAGGAAAAGGTGGACGTTCGCCTGTACACGATCATTTACGACCTGACCCAGGAGATCAAGCGGGCGATGGCCGGCATGCTCGCGCCGGTCTTCCGCGAGGTGTACCGCGGACGGGCCGAGGTGCGGGACACGTTCCGCATCAGCAAGGTGGGCATGGTCGCCGGATGCCTGGTGCAGGACGGCGTGCTCGCGCGCTCGAGCGACGTGCGCCTGCTGCGCGACAACGTGGTGATCCACACCGGCCGGGTCGACTCGCTGAAGCGCTTCAAGGACGACGTGCAGGAGGTCAAAAGCGGCTTCGAGTGCGGGCTGTCGCTGGCCAACTTCGCGGATATCAAGCCGGGGGACGTGATCGAGTCGTTCGTCACCGAGCGGGTTACTTCCGAAGCGCTGGCCTGATCGGGAGCGGACGCGGGTTCGACCGGGCAGCGTGCCGCCAGCGGTCTTCGGGAAACTGTCATGGCAACCGTCGGCGTGCTCACCCTGGAGTTGCGGATGGAACACGCCCACTCGCTGAAGGACAAGCGGCACGTGATCAAGAGCCTGAAGGAGCGCTTGCGAAACCGGCACAACATCGCCATCGCCGAAATCGACCACCAGGACCTCTGGCAGCGCGCGGTGCTGGCGGCGGTCACCGTATCGGGCGACCGCGAGCATGCCCGGGAGGTGCTGGCGGCGGTGGAAAACGAGGCGGCGGCGCTGGTGGGCGCCTCGCTGGTGAACGCTTCGGTCGAGTGGTTGGATTGAAAGCGGCGTTCCATGGAGAAACGGGCCCAGACGCACCACGCGGAACGAGTGGCCGAGGCGCTGCGCGTGGAACTGGACGAAATCCTCAACTACGAGCTGGCCGACCCGCGGCTGATCCCGCTGGTGATCACCGAGGTCCTGCTCAGCCCGGATATGCGGCTGGCCCTGATCCGCGTGGCGCTGGGCGAAGATGCCGCCCGCGGCGAGCAGGCGCTCCAGGCGCTGGCGGGAGCTCGTGGCTTCGTACGCCGTCAACTGTCCGAGCGGCTGGGGCTGTTTCGGGTGCCGGAGATCGAGTTCGAGGCCGACATGACGCCGGCGCTTCGCGCGCGGGCCGCCCCACTGTTGCGACGCGTTCGGAAAGGGCGCCCGCGGGAAGACGGCCTGACGGGAGAGAGCGAAAAAAAACCTGCTCAATGAAACGCGTTGTGGTAGTTTTGTGTTTGGCGTGCGCCGCCGCGCGGCCCGGGGAGGTTCTCCGGATCGAGTCGAGCGTGGAGGCCATGGGCTCCACTTACAGCGTGGTGGCCTATGGCGAGGATGGCTTGCGGCTGGAATCCGCGGTTGACCAGGCCTTCGAGGAGGTTCGGCGGTTGGACGCCCTGCTGTCCAACTACAAGCCGCACAGCGAATGGAGCCTTCTCAACCGGGAGGCGGCACGGCGCCCGGTGCGCGTCAGCGCGGAGTTGTATCGGTTGCTGGCGGCGTGCGTCGACTACAGCCGGCGGAGCGAAGGAGCGTTCGACATCACGGTGGGCCCTCTGATGAAAACGTGGGGATTCTATAAGGGCGCCGGGCGGCTGCCGCAGGCGGTGGAGATTCGCGACGCGCTGGCCAAGGTCGGCTATCGGGACCTGGACCTGGACCCGGCCGAGAGCGCCGTGCGCTTCCGCAACGCGGGAATGGAGCTGGATCCGGGCGGGATCGGCAAGGGGTACGCAGTCGACCGGATGGTCGAGGTACTGAGGAAAAACGCAATCCGTTCGGCCATGGTCTCGGCCGGCGGCAGCAGCATTTACGGGCTGGGGACGCCGCCAGAGGAGGCGGGCTGGAAGGTGCAGCTTCGCCATCCCAAGGATCCCGGCCGGACGGTGGGGGAAGTGTCGCTGCGGGATGAATCGATGTCCACCTCGGGCAGCTATGAAAAGTTTTTCGTCGCCGGCGGGCGCGTCTACAGTCACATCTTCGACCCGCGCACGGGTTATCCTGCCGCGGGAACTCTGGCGGTTTCCGTGATTGCGCCGCGGGCGATCGACAGCGAGGCGTGGACGAAGCCGTTCTTCATCAACGGCGCCCGCTGGGCGACCGGGAACCGGCCGCGGGGGTATCGGGTTTTTCTGTGCGAGGACAAAGCGGAACCGACATGCGCGTGGCTCCCGTGAGCAGCCGATTTCTGGAGGCCTGTCGCCGGCGGCCCACCGACGTGCGCCCGGTGTGGTTCATGCGCCAGGCGGGCCGCTATTTGAAACAGTACCGGGAGATCCGCGCCAAGACCGGGATCCTGGAGATCTGCAAGCGGCCGGACCTGGCCGCGGCCGTCACACTGCACCCGGTGGAGATCCTGGACGTGGACGCGGCCATCATTTTCGCCGACCTGCTGCTGCCCGTGGAGCCGATGGGACTCAAGCTGCGCTACGCCAGCGGCGAAGGCCCGGTGATCGACAACCCGGTGCGAACCTCCGACGACGTGGACTCTCTTTCGATCTCCAACACGGACGACCTGGGCTACGTGGCCGAGGCCATCCAGTCGGTGACGCGGTCGCTGGCCGGCAGGGTGCCGGTGATCGGCTTCGTCGGCGCGCCGTTCACGCTGGCCAGCTACATGATCGAGGGCGGCTCATCGCGGAATTTCCTGCGCACCAAACAGATGATGTACCGCGACGAGACGCTGTGGCGGCGGCTGATGGGCAAGGCCGTGGACGTACTCGGGCCGTTCGCGCTGTTGCAGGTGGCCGCCGGCGCGCGCGCCATCCAGGTGTTCGACAGTTGGGCCGGCGCGCTGGGCCCGGACGACTACGTGCGCTACGTGGCGCCGTACTCGCGCGCGCTGATCGAGCGCATCCGCACGGCGAGCGTGCCGGTAATCCACTTCGGTACGGGCACGGCGGGCTTCTTCCGCGAGCTGCACGCCGCCGGCGGGGACGTCATCGGCGTGGACTGGCGCATCAACATCGACCAGGCGTGGATGGACATCAGTTATCGCTCGGCGATCCAGGGGAACCTGGATCCGGCGGTGCTGCTGGGGCCGCTGCCCGAGCTCAAGACGCGGGTGCTGGAGATGTTGAAACGCACCGGAAGCCGTCCCGGTCATATTTTCAACACCGGTCACGGGATCCTGCCGGAAACCCCGGTGGAGAACGTACGCGCCGTAGTGCAGATCGTGCGTGAGGCGCGTCTCTGAGGGGACAGGCGCCATGCGCCGGGCAGTCATCGTCGGCGGCGGCATTTCGGGCCTGTCGGCGGCCTATGATCTGACACGCGCTTCCCTCCCCTGCACGCTGATCGAGCGTGAGGAGCGCCTGGGCGGCGTCATTGTCACGGAAACCGTCGCCGGCTGCCTGGTGGAGGGCGGGCCGGACAGCTTCCTCAGCGCCAAGCCCTGGGCGATGGAGCTGATCGCGGAGCTGGGCCTGGCAGACGAGGTGATCGGGTCCAACGACCACCTGCGGCGGACCTACATTCTGCGCCGCGGGCGACTGGTTCCGCTTCCGGAAGGGCTTCTCATGATGATCCCGACGCGGATCGGCCCCCTCCTCGGAACGCGACTGCTGGGCTGGCGCACCAAGCTGCGCATGGGCCTGGAACTGCTGCGGCGGCCGGAGGCGGCGCCGCGAGCGGACCGTTCCGTGGCCGAGATGATCGAGGATCACTACGGGCGGGAAACCCTGGACTACCTCGCCGAGCCGCTGCTGGCCGGGATTTACGGCGGGGCGCCGGAGGAGCTCAGCGCTCCCAGTGTGCTGGCGCGATTCGTCGAAATGGAGACGCGCCACGGCAGCCTGACGCGGGGCGTGCTGCGCGAGCGCCGCGCGGCGTCCGACGATGGCAAGATGCCCCTGTTTCGCACCCTGCGCGGCGGCATGGGCCGGCTGGTGGAGGCGCTGGAGTCGGCCATCCGGCCGGCGGCCGAGATTCGGCGTGGAACAGCCGAAGCGCTCGAAGCGGGGGGACAAGGGTTTCGCGTCCGCGTCGACGGCGAATGGCTGGAGGCGGCGCAGGTGGTGCTGGCGTGCCCGGCCTGGAGGGCGGCGGCGTTGGCGCGGGGGATTGACGGCGAGCTGGCGGGCCTGCTCGAATCGATCCCCTACACCTCATCGATGACGGTCGCGCTGGGCTACGGCCGCCGGGAGATCGGCCATCCGCTCGACGGATTCGGGTTCCTGGTGCCGCGCCGCGAGCGGAAGCGGCTGGTGGCCACGACCTGGGTTGGGACCAAGTTCGACCACCGCGCGCCGGCCGGTCACGCGCTGCTGCGCTGCTTCCTGGGCGGGGCCGGGCAGGAGGCGGTGATCGAGGAGGATGACGGGAAAGTGGTCGACGCGGTGCGCGAGGAGCTGCGCGGGATCCTGGGGCTGAGCGCGGCGCCGCTGTTTACCCGCGTGCGCCGCTGGCGCCGGTCGATGGCGCAGTACACGGTGGGTCATGCGGGGAGGGTGGAGGCCATCGAAGCTCGCTTGCGCGACCTCCCCGGCCTGCACCTGGCGGGCAACGCCTGCCACGGCATCGGCGTGCCGGACTGCATCCGATCGGGGCGGCTGGCAGCTAGCCGGGCGCGGCTCCTGATGGCGAACTGACCGGCCGGCGGCAGCGGGTATGGTCCTCGTTGCCATGAGGTCGAGTCGCTCAAGCCCGCTCAATCCGCGTCGCAACCAAGGGCGAAGCGCAGCGCGGCACAGACCTTGCGCGCGGGGCTCAGACCCGCCACTCGCCGGCCCGGACGCTCTCGAGCCACGCCGCCGCCCTCTCCCGCCGGGCCGTCTCACCACCGGCGTCAGGATGGCTTTGATGGGAGATCGCCGGGCATGGAATCGGCCAGCCCTGTAGGGGCTTGCCAGCGACGCAGCGGTTCAGGCTGAGGTTGGTGGCGCGGTAGACCACCCCATCCCGCCCTCGCCGAGCTTCTCTTCGAAGCGGTAATGAGAGATGGTGCGACCGATCATGAGAAGCTCTCTACTTGTCCTTTCCCAAAATGATTACTTCGGCCCACCGAACGACGGCCTCGGCGAGCGCGATTGCGTCCTGGTATTCTGATTCGGTCACCTCGCCGAGAGCGCCTGGATAACGTGTGGCGACGGCATAGCGGGTGAGATCACCAGCATGAAGCACGGCGCCAGCAACCTCCTCTCCCGTCTCTGCGACCAGTTGGAGCAACCGATCCAGATCGTGAACATGAGGAAACGGAATGCTTTTTTGAAGCAATACTGCTTTCACCGCCTTTTCCGCCGCCTGTTGTGCGTCGAAGCAAAGCTCTTCGAGGTAGACGCGCGGGTGTGTCGCCTTGGCGTGCTCTAAGCTGCTATACGCACGGTTCAACCATTCGCGGGGATCGGCATGGCTATGCCGTTGGACGCTCATAGATGATCTTGCCCTCCCGCAGAGCCGGGCAGATGACCAACGCCGAGCAGTCCCGATACTGCTCCACATCTTCCGGAGTGACCACGACAATGTCTTTGGCGTACTCGATATCCCGCAGGCGTCTGTATATGTCGCGGACCGTCGTGCCGCGATCGTACTCGCCCCCCTTGATGACCAACAGATCCAGATCGCTGTTGGGTCCCATCTGGCCGCGGGCAGCGGAACCGAACAAGATGATTCTTTCGGGTTCAGCCACCTCGACAATCCGGCGCACGATGTCTCGCAGATCTTGATCCGGAACCTGTCCAGTTTCTTCGGCCAGCTCGTGTTCGCGCACCGATCCCATGGTACCAGCGTCCAGCTACCAATACAGCTTCAACCCGAACTGGATCGACGCCGGCAAGGCCTGAAAGACCTGCACCCAGGCGCAAAGCGCCGCGCGGCACAGACCTGGCGCGCGCGCTGGTTTCATGCCGTCTGTTTCGTCCGGCACAACTTCCGACGGGACACCGCGGATGGTTCCTCCGGCCACGCCGCCGCCCTCCCCCACCGGGCCGTCTCACCACCGGCGTCAGGATGGCTTTGATCTGAAACGATGCCATGGAAAAGATCGGATGTTAGAAAAGATCGGATCGCGGAGGAGGCAAGTGAGTGTATAATCGCCAGGATGCCCTCTGTGAATTGTCCTGTCTGCGGGCTCATCAATCCAGCAACAGCCGATCGATGCGACTGCGGATACGATTTCAGAGGACACGATTTGATAACGCCCGGACTATCGAAGAAGGAATCGTCCTCTTCGTCCTCTAAACTGGACGCTCCAGATCAAAGCCAAGAACCCCAGAAGAACGGGAACCATTCGGGGACTTCCAAGAGATATCCTATCGCCCTCGTTTTGGGGCTTGCACTCGGCTCTAACGCTGGTGGAGCCGTTTTCCCGGAGGGAAGGTGGGGATGGGCGATTGGGGGTGTGATCGGTGCGTATGTAGCGACCTTGATATCTTCGGCTCTGACGGATTCAGGTGTGAAACGATCCCGCACCTTTGCCATCACCAGCCTTTCCTTGGGGCTCCTATCTGTGCCCTCTGGCTTCCTGTTGTTTGGGCTCCTACCCATGATGCCGCCTGCCCTGGTCCTGCTGGGAAATCCATCCGTCTCCTTCGATCCCGGCGATTCCACGTTCGGTTTTTTCATGAGGGGTGCTGGCGTCTACGAGTGGTATACAGAGTCAGCCAAGAATAAGGATCGGCAAACACACGTGAAAGTGTACCCGACGATCATAGACGGTCGCAAGATTCCAAATTCTTTTGTGCTCTGTTGGGAAGACTATCCGCTCGATGCAGGGCCGAGTGGATTAGTTGATTTTACAGACCTCATTGTACGCGTGGACGGGATAAGGGCAGCGGTTGGCGACACCGGTGCGCGATGAAAACGTCGTTGCCGAAGCTCACATCGACGAAGGTGTCAACCTGTTGCGGCTCGTGCAGCGCGCGCGACGGTTGTTCGATAGGCAGGAACCGGCGGAAAAGCGGCAACTCCTCAATTTTCGACTTTCGAACTGCGTCTGGAAAAACAGCGCGTTGACCGCCGAATACCGGCAACCCTTTGACCTGCTGGCGGTTGCCCAACAGGAGGCCGTGGGCGCTTCAGCGGAAGGGTGGAGCGAACCGCAGCCTGAGGCTTGTAACGAAACAAGCGATCCAACCGCTCCCTTCGGTCACGGCTCGGAATAAAATACTTCCTATGGCAAGCCTGTACTTCGAAGACTTCCCCCTGGGCCTGGCGACCACCTCGCGCGGCCGCACGGTCACCGAGGCCGATATCGTCGCCTTCGCCGGGCTGTCGGGCGACTTCGTGGAGCTGCACACCAACGAGGAATGGGCGCGGCGCGGGCCGTTCGGACGGCGGATCGCGCACGGGGCGCTGGTGTTCAGCATCTCGACGGGGCTCACCACGCAGACCACCGACATCCGCGACTCGGTGATCGCCTTCTATGGCGTCGACCGCCTGCGGTTTACCCGGCCGGTCTTCATCGGCGACACCATCCAGGTGACCAAGAAAGTCACCGAAGCTCAGCAGAAAGGCCTCGGGCGGGGCGTGGTGACTTTCGAGACCACGGTGACCAACCAGAACGGCGAGACGGTGCTGGTGTACCACGACAAGCTGCTGCTGAAGTCGCGCGGGGGGCACGTTACCGAGCCGTGACCGTAAGGGAGCGGTTCTTCACCGCATGGGGCTGCGGGCGCCGGCGGCGCGGAACATCACGCGCAGTTGGCTGCGCCAGGGGGCCGCCAGGCCGATGCGCTCGACCTCCAGCGCCGGCGAAAAGTATCGCAGGATGACCTCGGTGGTGGGGTGAAACTCGAGCGCCGGCGAGATCAGCAGCAGGCGCGGGTCGCGGGTATCGAGCTCGATGCCGGGAAAATATCCGCGTGCGGCGAACTCGCCGCGGGCGGCGTGCCAGCGGACGCGCATCCAATAGTCGAGCGCTTGCAACGGCAGGTGCAGATCGGCTGTGGCTTTCAGCTCGAGCACCGCGAGCCGGCCGGCGCGGTCAACCGCCAGCAGGTCGAGCAGGCCGCGATCGACGCCGGCGAACGCTGGCACCTGGCCGTAGACGGGAGCGGGCGCCAGCGTGGGGTCTACGGTTTCCATCTGCTCTCGAACCTGCGACTCCAGCCACGCCTCCGGATGCCGCAGGTAGAGGGGGTGCTCCCGGTCCCTGGCGTCGGGCGCTCGCACGCGGGCGATCTCCGTGGCGAGGGCCTCGATCTCGGGCATGTGGATCTGCCCCGCCACGCGCTTGCGGTGCAGACCGAACAGCAGATCGTCGCCGGTTACGCGCGCGAACTCCAGGCCGCGTACGCGGAGGCTCACCGAGCCGTCGCAGATCTGGAGGCGGTGGACCTGCGGCAGACGGCACAGGCGACCCATGATGTCGTCGTTTCTGGGAGATGGCGCGCGCCAGGTTTCCAGCCGGGTTTGGAGATTCCCGCGATCGGCCGGGTCCACCTGCCCCTCTTCGTCCGCATCGCTATGGACGAAGACCAGGAACCGCGCCAGTTGGGGGTTCATATATTGCAGGCGCAGGCAAGTGGTGGTCTCCTCACCAGCGGGCAGGAACAGAATGAGACCCTCCAGGGTAAGCCGTCGCTCACGTCGGCGCAGGTAGTCGAGCCAGATCAGCCCGAAGCTGAGAACGCCGTCCGCGGTGGTCTCCGGGGGCACGCCGATCGCCGCCCAGCCGGCCGCGCCACGTCTGAGAAGCGCGCGAGGATAGGCGGGCGAGAGGCTGTGCTCCAGATCCTGTTCGGCGCTGAGCTCGGCGATCCTCCACCCGGGGAACTGGCGGCTGAGGAAACAGCGAAAGCGCTCGCGAAACACCAGGCGCAGGCCGCGAAGGCCGGCATCGCGATTGTCGGCGCGCGCGAGGTCGACCACCAGCACGGCGCCGGGCGGCATGCCGAAGCGCTGCACCAGCAGCTCGAGCCGCCCCGGTCGCTCGGCGACCACCTCGAGGATGCGGCGGACCAGATTGCGCGTTTCGTCCCAGGCCTGGAGAACGGCATGACCGTTGCGCGTTTCGAGAGCGTAGTGATCGTCGATCAGCGGGAGCGGGTCCTCGCCGGGCTCGATCAGCGCGGGCCGGCGGCCGGCGGCGAGGAATCGCTCGATGAGCAGGCGGACCTGTTCCGGTGCGCCGCGTGGAGCGGCGGCGGCAGCGTGTGATGGCACGGTTCAGTATTTAAGTGGCGGCAGGTGCGGGAGATTCGCCGGCAATCAGCCGACGATCTGGGGAACCGGCTCGCCGTAGACGTCGGTGAGGCGCATCTGGCGCCCCTGGAAGGAATAGGTCAGGCGGGTGTGGTCCATGCCAAGCAGGTGCAGGATGGTGGCGTGCAGGTCGTGGACGGAGACCGGCTGCTGCTCGGCCTTGTAGCCGAACTCGTCGGAGGCGCCGATGACTTGCCCGCCGCGGATGCCGGCGCCGGTCATCCAGATGCTCATCGCGCCCGGGTTATGGTCGCGGCCGAGGCCGCGCTGGGAGATGGGCATGCGTCCGAACTCGCTCTGCCAGATCACCAGGGTGGAATCGAGCAGCCCGCGGGCGCCCAGGTCGGTCAGCAGGCCGGCGATGGGGTAGTCGACTTCCGCGGCGTGCAGCGTGTGGTTGGTGCGGACGTTCTCGTGGGCGTCCCAGGTATCGGTGTTCTGGTTGCCGATGCCGCCGTGGTAGAGCTGCACGAACCGTACGCCGCGCTCCACCAGCCGCCGCGCGATCAGGCACTGGCGTGCGAACGGGGCGGTCATCGGCTCGTCCAGGCCGTACAGCGAGCGCGTGGCCGGCGACTCGCCGCCCAGGTCCACCGCTTCCGGCGTGCAGGCCTGCATCCGGTAGGCCAGCTCGTAGGCGGCGATGCGGGCGGAGAGCTCCGAGTTGCCGGGGTTGCGTGCCAGATCCATCTCGTTGAGCTTCTGGAGCAGGTCCAGACGGGCCTGCATTTTTTCGGCGGGGACCTCGGCGGGAGGTTTCAGGTCGATGATGGGATCGCCGGCAGCGCGGAAGATGGTTCCCTGGTAGGCGGCCGGCATGTAGCCGGCGCTCCAGTTGGCAGGCCCGCCGAAGGGCCCCCCGCGGGCGTCGTAGACCACCACGTAGGCCGGCATGTTCTGGTTTTCCGAACCCAGGCCGTAGGTGACCCAGGAACCCACGCTGGGCGCTCCCATCCGCACCGTGCCGGTGGCGAGCTCGTAGTGCGCCATCACGTGGTCGTTGGAGCGGCCGATGATCGAGCGGATGACGGCCAGCTCGTCGGCATGCCGGGCGACGTGCGGGAACAGCTCGGAGATCTCCAGCCCGGAGCGCCCGTGGCGTGAGAACCGGAACGGGCTCGGCATGAGCGGGCCGGGATGCCCCTGGCGCACCACCACGTCGCCCTTGCCGGAGAGCGGCTGGCCGGCATAGCGCTCCAGCATCGGCTTGGGGTCGAAGGTGTCCATGTGGCTGACGCCTCCGCTCATGAACAGGGAGATGACGCTCTTGGCGCGCGGCGCGAAGTGCGGCTTCCTGGCAGCGTACGGGGAGGCGAAAGCGGTGCGGGCATCGCAGGCTCCGGCGCCCAGCAGCTTGTCCTGGCCGAGCAGCCAGGCAAGGCCGAGGCCGCTCAATCCGCCGCCGGCCTCAAACAGGAATTCGCGTCGCGAGCGGAACTTTCGCATGATTATCTCAGGTAGATGAACTCGTTCAGGTTGACGAGCACGTGCGCCAGGTCGGCCAGCGTATGCCGTTCCAGGAAATCCATGCCCAGGCGGCGTTCTTCCTCCGTGGGCGGTCGGCTCAAGGCGATTTCGTAGGCGAGCTCGATCTGCCGCGCCCGCTCCGCTGGGGCTTCGCGCGCGATGCGCTCCCCCAGGCGGCGGGACTGCGCGAGCACGAATCCGTTATGCATCAACGTGAGCGCCTGCGTGGGGACGGTGGAGACGTTGCGGCGGCCACAAGTAGTGTTCTGGTCCGGGAGATCGAAGACTTCAAACAACGGGAACGGAAGCCCGCGCTTGCGGTAAACGTAGACGCTGCGGCGCCAGACCTGCGGACCCTCCTCCTGGTTGTTCCAGATGCCGTGCTTCATCGAGTGGAGCACATCGGCCGGGAGCGGCGGAAACACCGGCGGTCCCTCCATGGTCCGGTTGAGCGCGCCGCTGGAGGCCAGCAGCAGGTCGCGCACGGCCTCCGCCTCCAACCGCTGCGCGCGGAAGCGCCACAGGTAAAGGTTGTCGGCGTCCCGTTCGAAATTGCCGGGATCGGCGAAGGCGGAGGACATCTTGTAGGCGCGGGAGCTCATGAGCAGGCGGTGCATCTGCTTGATGCTCCAGCCGCGATTCATGAACTCGACCGCCAGCCAGTCCAGCAGCTCCGGGTGCGTGGGGCGCTCGCCGACCTGGCCAAAGTTGTCCAGCGTCGCCACGATGCCGCGTCCGAAATGGTGGTGCCAGATGCGGTTGACGATGACGCGCGCCGTGAGAGGGTTTTCCGGCGAAGCCAGCCACTCGGCCAGCGCGCGGCGGCGCCCCGAGGTGCGGCGATTCGCCGGCGGCAGCTCGGCCGGTGCGTTCCAGCTTGTGGCCGCAGTGAGGAAGCCGGGATGCATCTGCGAGCCGCGGCTGTACATGTCGCCGCGCAACAGGAAATAGGAGGGAGGAACGGTGTAGGGCGTGGAACCGTCGCTGAGGAAACTGCCCTCGGCGACCTCCTGCTTGATGCCCTTACCCGGGGCCGGCTCGTCGCCGGGACCGTCGGGAGTGAAGCGATAATCGCCGTCGGTGACCCCCATCGCCACCGGGATGGGCGCGGGCCGCTCTTTTTCGACTTGCCGCAACTGGTCCTGGAGGCCGCGCTTGCGGGCCAATTCCTCGGGCTTCATATTGCGATCGATCTCGGCCGGTGAAACCGAGGTGGTTCGGATTATCTGATTGGCGAGCAGTACCTGCCCCGGCGTGCGTTGCGCCTCCGGAGTGTGTATGGCTATCTGGATGTTCTCCGGGTATTTCTTGTACCTCTCCTGGAGCAGCACTTCGCGGTAGGGATGCTCGAGTTCGCGGATCCTGGCGCCCAGCGCCTTGACCCGCTCATCCACTTCCTGCACCTTCCTGCGATAGCGGGCCCCCTCGGCGGGCTCTACCAGCGGGTGGTCCACTTCGACATAGCCGAACAGGGAGGCCTGGAGCCGGTAGTAGTCCTTCTGCGGGATCGGGTCGAATTTGTGGTTGTGGCAGCGCGCGCATTGCACGGTGAGACCGAGCAGGCCGCGGCCGACGGTGGCGATGATATCGTCGAGGTAGTCGTAGCGGAACTGCGGGTTGTCCTTCTCGCGAAAGCCGACCTTGGCGTAGGCGCGCAGGAAGCCGGTGGCGATGAGGCTCTCCTGGGTCACCCAGTCGAGCTCGTCGCCGGCGATCTGCTCCTGTAGGAAAAGGTTGAATGGGGTGTCGCGATTGAACGACCGGATGACGTAATCGCGGTAGCGCCAGGCGTTGGGGCGATCGAAGTCGTGCTCGTAGCCGTTGGAGTCCGCGTAGCGGGCGACGTCCAGCCAGTGGCGACCCCAGCGCTCGCCGTAGGCGGAGGAGGCCAGCAGTCGGTCAATCAGCGCTTCCCACGCGGTTGGCGAAGGATCCTCGACGAACTGCCGGACTTCCTCCGGACTCGGCGGCAACCCGGTCAGGTCGAGGTAGGCGCGGCGCGCCAGGGTTCGCCGGTCGGCCGGCGGGGCGGGTTTCAGCCCGCGGGCATCCATAACCTGGCGCAGGAAAGCGTCGACCGGGTGACGGCTCCACTCCGGGTCGCCGGTCACAGGTACGGTGTGGCGAACTGGCTTGCGGAAGGCCCAGAACCGCCGCGCCTCCTCCGAGATGGTCATTTCTTCCAGCGCGGCCAGATCGTTGGACCCGGTGACGGCCAATGGCGTCGCATCCCATGGGGCGCCTTGCTGAATCCATCGCCGAACCAGATCGATCTCCGCGGCGGCAAGGTTTCCGTCCAGGGGCATGGCGGGTTTTTCCAGGCCGGCCACGCGGCGATAGAGCGGACTCAGCTCCGGCTGCCGCTCGACGATCACCGGCCCCTTCTCCCCGCCGCGCAAGGCGGCTTCCCTGCTGCGCAGGTCCAGCTTGGACAACTGCACCTGTTCGCCGTGACACTTCAGGCAACGGGCTTCGAGGATCGGCTTGATGTCGCGGGGAAAGGAAACGGTGGAATCGGCGGCGGCGGCCTGGCCTGCATGGGCGACCAGGAGACCGGAGAGAATGGCGGCTTTCAGGTACACGTACCCCTACCTCTTCTGCTGGATCAAATTATAAACCATCCGCGAGGCTGGTGGGGAACAGATTTCACCGACAACAGGAGCAGCGGAAACACCGGCGGAAAACCGCGGTAAACCAGGTCTTGCCGGCCGCGCCGACGGCACCGTCACGGGGCGTCTGAAATAACGCAGACAACGTCCTTCTGTTCCGCCTCAGGCTGGAACGCCGTTGACGGTCCAACTTGCCGGATTGGTGGTGGGAAGGGCCGTTCGCGACAAGTATCGACAGCTATCCGAGACGTTATCTCTGGACGGTTGAGATGTGCCATAATTCTCGCAACCAGCTATAGGCTTCAAGAGCTTCCAGTTATGAACCATGTCGGCCACTTCAAGTCTACCCAGGCGGAGTCTCGGCCGGAATCGGTTTTTTCTCAAGCTGGCACGGAGGAAAACAGCAGAGTTGGAGGTGGCGTTCAAAACAACCGCCAAGAACCGGCGGGGGGCTGCGCGCGTCATGCGGATCATGATCCCGCATCTCAAGGTTTCAGAACCGACGGATGCATGCTAACCGGACGCTGCGGACTGGCTCCTGGGCGCCCGTCGTTAGGCGGCGAGGCGCTTGGAGGCACCGCGGGATAACTGGGTACAAGGGGCTATGTCAACTGATCGACGAGACAGTCTCTGGGAAGTCGCTTTCGAAACGTACTATGACTCGTACTACGAGGAAGTGGCGGCGGGCCTGCTGATCAGCCGCTGGCAGGTTCTCGACGAGCTGGCAAAAGTGGTTGTCGCTCTGACGGCCGCTGGGTCCGCCGTCGCTGGCTGGGCTTTGTGGAGCGAGCCGGGATTCAAAGTGTTCTGGGCGGCTCTCGCGGGGACCGGAGCTCTCCTTTCGATCATACACGCCGCTCTCGGCGTGCCGGGCCGGTTAAAAACCTGGGGCGAGATCGAACGCACGTTCACGACGCTTCGGATCGACCTTGAGACATTCAGAATGGCGATGGACACGGATCCCGAGTTTGACCTGGATGGGTTTCAGCATCAATTCGAACAGTTTAGGAAGCGATACGCAGAGGCGGTGCACCAGGTCCAGAATGATGTTCTGCTCACAGGTGGCCTTCGGAACAAGGCCCAGGATCAGCTCAACTCGTGCCTGGCAGACAAGATAGTGCAATAATGACCAACAGGAGGAATGATGGCAACGAAAAAGGGCCCCCCCAAGCAGCGGCCAAAGCCGAAACATCGAAAGAAGTGAGTCCTGGGCTTGCGGAGCCGATGCCGTGCCAAGCAGCAGGTTCCAGTGCCTAACAAATTAAGGATTCCTGTCGCGTACAAGCCGCGACAGAATCCAGGTTGAACAACAGGCGCCGACGGTTCAAAGCTCGAGCCTTGAAGCGCCTTTCGGGAGATCGAAGCAGACGGTGAGAGTCTCGCCCCGGCGGCGCCAGGCGCCACTATCGAGTGGCAGCCCTGGTTCAACCTGTTTCAGCGCGACGGGCCGCTGTTGGACCAGAAGCCTTGGCACCCCTGTGGGGGCCCTGACCTCGACTGTGAAGCGGGGCGCGGCGAAGGGCGCGTGAAAGGTCATCCCGGCGCCTCGCCGCTCGATGCGCGTCAACTCCCGGGCAGCCCAATAACGGGCGATCTCGCTGAGCTTCATCCAGATCAGGTTCGGGAAGCCGGCGTACAGACGCCGCACCACCTCCTGGAAGATGCGGAAGCCAACCTCCTCGCCATTGAAATACAGACCGGCCCAGTGGCAGACCAGCACGGACGGCTCCCCGCGCCGGATCACCTCCGGCAGCCGTCCGCCTTTCAGGTCCGCGGTGATGAACCGGTCGACAGACCCCGGCGTCAGCCCATCCCAGCCGCCGAACCAGTCCCCGGTGCAGCCGATGATCGACACCACGCACCGGGGATCGGGGCTCTCCAGCCCGGAGGCGTACTCCACCCGCGGCGCCACGCTGCGCTGGTCGGTGTACAGGTGGCGAAAATAGTGAGGAATCTCGACCCGGAAAACTTCCCGACAGCTCTCGAGGGTGGCCTGGGCCAGTTCCGGCAGCGCCCGTGTCCCGAAGCCGCCGGGCGTGGTGATTCCTTCGCAACCCACACCGACGTTGCGCAGAATCCGCAGCGCGTAGCTCATGTAGTCCGCCAGCTCGTCGGCTGACTTGCCCGCGCTCCAGCCCCAGTTCTCCAGGAAGCGCTCGCTTCGCTCGGAGTAGGGCCGGCCGGTGCGGGTGTCGATGACCAGGGTGTGGGACACCATTTCCGGATGGAAGTCCCAGTCCGGGGCCAGCTCCTCGCGCACCAGGCGCAGGCTGTCATCGAGTTGTCTCTTCGACCAACCTGGCAGATCGCGATCGAGCCGCCCCACGCAGGCCGGATAAGGGATCACGCTATACTTGCCTTTGACGCCGTGTTGGCGGCACCAGTGCGCAAATTTGCGGACAAAGGCGTCCGGGATCTCGCGCGGCAGCTTCTTCCAGTCTTGCCGAAACCGGTCCGGGAACACTTCGGCGAACTGTGGAATGCAGTAGTGGGCCAGGTTCACCAGGCACGTGGAGTCGTCGATGATCAGGCTGACCGGCACTCGTCCGGCAGGGTTGAGTACGGTGACGCCTTCCGCGGCGTCAGGCCGCTCGCCGGGCAACTGAGCCAGCAGCGGGAGGCGCCCCACGCCGGCGGCGCTCCCCGCCAGGCCGCCGGCAGCGGTCTGCAAGAATGTACGGCGGCGCTGCCCGGTCATACTGTTTCCTAACGGGCACGACCGCCACCACCGGGAACTGGCCTTACTCATGATGGTGGCTTAATGCGTCGAATGCAGAGCTAACATTATATGCACGTGTAGGGTAGAATAGCTTGCATCCTGCGAGCAGACCAAGACCGTGACCTGTAAAATCACCGCCGTTACCGCCCGCACCCAGTTCGGCCAGATCATGGACAGGGCCGTCGAGCACAGCACGATGGAAGAGATTGACGCGGAGATTGCCACCGCCAGGCGCCAGCGGCGTGAACGCCAACAGCAGCCTGGTCAAGGCGCGACTGGCAACGTGAAGGATTTCCCGGGGTCAACGATTTTTTGATGTCAGTGGCGCGTTTCAGCGCTGGAGCGCTGTGGCTTTCAGCAGCTTCGCCCGCCACTGGGCTGCCTTGGCCGGCTTGCTCCAGGCCTCGTAGAGCTGCACCAACTGTTTGATGGTGTCTTGTGTTTTGCCGTTTTCAGCGCCTAGTGCGGCAAGGTATCCGTCGTAGGCCTCCAGCCCAAACGGTTCGGCTTCGCTGTAGCGGGCTTGCGTCAAATACATTCCAGCAAGGTAATACAGGCTCTGCGCTGTCCTTTGATGGCTTTTCCCAAACACGCGGCGTTTCGCACTGATCGTCGTCAAGAACAGAGGCTCAGCTTCGTCATGCCGCCCCAGGGTATCGTATGCGGCCGCCAGATTGTGGAGGCTTATGAGTGTCTCCGGATGATCGGGGCCGAGCAATCGCCTGTATCCGTCGGCCGCGCTGGCGGCCAACGGCAGTGCCTCAGCGTATCGTCGTTGCCTGTGGTATAGGCTGCCCAAGTTACTCAAGGAAGCAAGCGTGTCGGGATGATCCTCACCCAGGACACGTCGCTGGATCTCCAGAGTCCGCGCACTCAAACGTTCCACCTCGTCCCAACGATCCTTATCCTTAATGCTACTGGCCAGATCGTAGTTCGCTCGAAGGGTGTCCGGATGTTCTTTACCCAGTAACCGCTGCCGGCGCTCGACGACCTCGCGATACAACGGTTCGGCCTTCTGAAGGCTGCCCTGAAACCAGTGGACATTGGCCAACTGATTCACTGCCTCGATTGTGTCGGGATGGTCATCTCCCTGCACGCGCCGCAGGTTTGCCACGGCCTGTTCCAGGAGCGTCAGCGCGGCCCCATACACCCCCAGGCTGGTATAGACCGCGCCCATTGTGGTCTGTAGCCGACCCTGGACCGCCGGCTGCTCGCGCAGCGTCTGCCCGATCTCAAGCGCGCCTTTATCGAGAATCTCACGGGCGGTGACGGTATTGCCGCGTGCCTCGCTCGGATCCGACACCTTGAACAGACCGACCAGGAAGGCCGATACCTGTTTTGCGGTTCTCGCCTCCAGATTGGCTCGATCGCGCTGCTGCGCAATTCGCCGGGCCTGGAGCGCCGTGAGTGCTGAGAAGCCCACCAGGAGCACGACCAGCGCCGTGACCGCCGCGACACCCACGCGGTGCCGCCGGACGAACTTGCGCGTCCGATACACCGCGCTTGGGGGACCGGCGGAGACCGGCTCGTTGTCGAGATGCCGCCTTACATCCACCGCCAGCTCGTTTGCCGTCGCGTAGCGCCGCGTGCGATCTTTTTCGAGCGCCTTCATCGTGATCCAGTCGAGATCCCCGCGCAGGAGGCTCGCGAGCTTCGCGGGCCGGGTGCCGCGATGCTCCGCCGCCTGCACTGAGTCCGCGCCGCGCAGGGTTACCTGCGTACTGGGTCGCGGCGGGTCCCTTTCGCGAATCGCCCGTCGAAACTCGTCGAGACCTGCGTTGCCCAAGGCCTTCCGATCGAACGGCAATGCCCCGGCCAGGAGTTGGTAGAGGAGCACGCCGAGGGAATAGATATCGCTGCGCGTGTCCACATCGAGCGCCGTCATTTCGGCCTGCTCCGGGCTCATGTACTCGGGCGTGCCGATGAACATCCCCAATTCGGTAAACAGCGGCCGCTCGGTCAGCCGCTGCGCGATCGCCTTGGCGATGCCGAAATCGATGATGCGCGGCGCGGGATGATCGCCCGAGACGACCACCAGCACGTTGGACGGCTTCAGATCCCTGTGGATGATGCCCCTCTGGTGCGCATGCTGGACTCCCTCGCAGAGCCGGATGAACAGATCCAGACGCGCGCGCACGGCCAGACGCATGCGATCGCAGTAGCTGGTGATGGGCTCGCCCTGCACATACTCCATCGCGAAGTACGGACGGCCCTCGGGCGTGGTCCCGCCATCGAAGATCTTTGCGATGGCAGGGTGGTCCATGAGCGCAAGAGCCTGGCGCTCGGCTTCGAAACGCGCAACGACCTGCGCGGTGTCCATCCCCGCTTTGATGACCTTGAGGGCGACCCGGCGACGGACCGGGTGGAGCTGTTCGGCCAGCCACACTTCCCCCATGCCCCCTTCGCCCAGGCGCTGCAGCAAACGATACGGTCCAAACGTGCGCGACGGCTGCTCAGCACTCGGCGCACTCGTGCGCGTCGCGTCCGATTCGCCGGGCGCTCCAGGAGTCGGCGGCATGGCGTAGCTATTCTCCCAAAATACGGTGACAGCGTTCAAGGACCTGACCCGGCGTAGCCGGAACCAACCGAAGATCTGCGACGCCGCGGGAATGGCCTCGTATTTGTGCGATATGAGCTTCGCGAGAACGCTGAGCGGTTGGCGGCCGACCACGGAATCGAGATCGAGTTCCTGTGCAAGCGGAATGGGCGAAAGGAAGACCGTGGGAAGGAGGTCCTACCCAAGCGGGGAGGAACTGGGACTCTGCCATGTGCGGGCGCCGATGGACAACGCGTTCGTGGAGATCGCCGATGGGAAGCGGGCTCAGCCGCTCGCCAACGGGATGGTGATCCCAGCCGCTGCCCCAAGGCGCTCGATGCGCTCAGTCCAGAGACCACGGCGGGTATACGTACACCTCGCATTATAGCCGCGTGTCCGGGCAGAGGAACCGGGGAACCATTAGCGGAACGATTCCGCGCGGTGTCAGCATGTTAGGATGAAGTAGTGAACCTTCGCCCGGGTCGTTGCGTCTAAGGTAGATAGGGTGCCAGTGTCATGAAACGAAAATGGAAAATCATACTCTCGGTGATCGGCGTCATCCTGGTGGCCGGAGGTGTTTTCGGAGGGATCCAGTACAGCAAGCGCGGAATCGTGACGGTGCAGACCGGCCACGCGTGGAGGCAGGACCTGACTTCGATCGTCACCGCCAGCGGCGAAATCAAACCGCGCAACTACATTAACATCGGCACCAACACCATGGCCCCGGCGCGGCTGACCGAGATCCTGGTGGTCGAGGGCGCGCGTGTGAGAAAAGGACAACTGCTGGCGCGACTGGAGGCGGTGCAGCCGGAGGCGGAAGTGGCGGCGCAACGGGCCGGCGTCAGCTCTTCGGAAGCCGAATCGGCGGCCTCGGAGGCCTCGCTTTTGGCGGCCGATGAGAACATCAAGACGACCCAGGCGAGCGTGGATCGCGCCCGTGCGGAGCTGGAGCGGGCGCGGGCAACCTACGCGCGCACCGAAAAGCTGTTCGAGGAAAAGCTGATCTCGCGCCATGAGTTCGACCAGCGCAAGGCGGAGTATGACGCGCTGGCGGCGGGGCTGCGGGAAGCCGAGTCGCGGGTGTCGCAGGCGCGGGCGCAGCGGGCGCAACTGAACGCGTCGCTGGCGGCGTCGCAGAAGCGGATCACGCTGGCCAACGCCAATCTCCAGCGCGCGCGGGACGTCTTGCAGCGCACCTTCGCCATCGCCCCGCTGGACGGGGTGGTGACCCATGTTCCGGTGCGGGTCGGGGAAACCGTGGTGCCGGGCATCCAGAACTCGCCGGCGAGCCTGATCATGACGATCGCGGACATGTCGGTGATCACCGCCGAGGTGAAGGTGGACGAGACCGACATTGTCAACGTCAGGCTGGGGCAGGTGGGCGACATCACCATCGATGCCATCCCGAACAAGACGTTCAAAGGCCGCGTGATCGAGATCGGCAATACGGCCATCGTCCGCTCGACCGGACTGGCGGCTTCCCAGAGCGCGGTCTCCAGCCAGGAGGCCAAGGATTTCAAAGTGGTGGTCGCGCTGGACAGCCCGCCGGGGGAGATCCGCCCGGGTCTTTCCTGTACGGCCAAACTGGTCACCGATACGCGGCAGAAGGCGCTGACGATTCCCATCCAGGCGCTGACGGTCCGCCAGCGGAAAGACCTGGAGGCGCCGCCAAAAAGCGGCGTGCAGGCGGCCGCGCGCCTGGATCCGCTGGCGGAGAAGGCGGGCAAGGAGGAGCTGCAAGGAGTGTTCGTCATCGTCGGGGAGAAAGCGGTGTTCCGCAAAGTGGAGACGGGCATTACCGGCGCTACCGACATCGAGGTCCTCACGGGGCTCAAGGAGGGCCAGGAGATCATCACGGGAAGCTATAAGGTGATCCGGACGCTGCGCAACGACGCCCGCATCAAGGTGGACAACCAGGCCCCCGCGCGCGCCGAAACATGAGGACAGGCCGGGAGGCCTGTCCCACGGAAGAAAGTGGACGGCCGCGGTAACCCCTACCGGGCGTCGTATCGTTAAATAAGTATTGCTGGAGAAAGCTGGAAATGGCACAAGCTGTCCTGGATGATCTGGCCGCGCGGGGCGAACAGTTCCGCCGCGACGGGATCGTCATTCGCACGTTCGATTTGTGGAAGACCTACATCATGGGCGACCAGGAGATCCACGCCGTCTCGGGCGTGGACGTCGAGATCCACCGCGGCGAGTACGTGGCGATCATGGGCCCGTCTGGGTCGGGCAAGTCGACCCTCATGAACCTGATCGGCTGCCTGGACACGGCGACCAAGGGGCTGTACTACATCAACGGCAGCCTGGTGAGCGACCTGACCGACGACGATCTGGCGCGGATACGCAACAAGGAGATCGGCTTCGTCTTCCAGACGTTCAACCTGCTGCCGCGGGCCACCGCGCTGCACAACGTCGAGCTGCCGCTGATCTACGCCGGAATGTCCGCCGAGGCGCGCCAGAAGCGCGCCAAGCAGACGCTGTGCCAGGTAGACCTGGAGCCGCGCATGTACCACAAGCCGAGCGAGCTCTCCGGCGGCCAGCGCCAGCGTGTGGCGATCGCGCGGGCGCTGGTGAACAACCCCTCGATCCTGCTGGCCGACGAGCCGACCGGAAACCTGGACTCGGCCACCGGCAATGAAATCATGGGGCTGTTCGAGCGGCTGCACCAGCAGGGCAACACCATCATCCTGGTGACCCACGAGCACGACATCGCCGTCCATGCTCACCGCGTGATCCACATCCGCGACGGCAAAGTGGAAAAAGACGAGCGGATCCGGTAGTTCCCCCCCAGGCGGCCGCCAGCCCCCCCATTGACACCACCCGGCTTTTTGCGGTAGAAAACACTAGGGAGTTTTCTCCTGCGAGGAGGTTTGTCATGAAGCTGCGGCTGATTTGCCTGTTTCTCATTTGCCTGGCTGTCGCCTTTGCACAGGGCGAGCGAGGCGCGTTCAACGGAACCGTCTCCGACCCGAGCGGCGCCGTAGTGGCGGGCGCCACAGTGCTCGCGGTGAACGTGGACACCAACATCGAAACCAAGGTATTGACGACTTCGTCCGGCGTCTACCGGATGCCCTATATGCAGCCGGGCCGGTACCGGCTGACCGCTTCGGCGGCCGGATTCAAGGGAGCGACCCGCGAGAACGTCCACCTGTCGGTGGCGCAGACGCTGGGGCTGGACTTCCAACTCGAAGTCGGCCAGGTCACCGAGCAGGTGACCGTCTCCAGCGACCCGCCGCTATTGGAAACCAGCTCGGCCGAGATGGGCCGCTACGTGAGCAAGCAGGAGTTCGACACCTGGCCCATCACGGTGGGCGACGGCCGGCGGCAGATCCAGCAGTTCATCTTCTCCAGCCTGCCGGGCACGGTGGGAGGGACCTTCCAGGGCTCGATCAACGGCGGCCAGTATTACTCGCACGAGATCCTGATCGAGGGCATCGCGCTCGGCCGCATGGACCTGCAAGGGGGCAGCAACAACGAGTTCAGCCCCTCGGCCGAGTCGGTGAGCGAATTCAAGCTCCAAGTGGGCACGGTGGGAGCGCAGTACACCGGTGGGCAGACGGCGATCGCCAACTTCGCCACCAAGAGCGGAACCAACGAGCTGCACGGCAGCGCCTATTATTACGTGCAGAACAACGCCTTCCGCGCCAACGGCTGGAACAACAACGCCGCGGGAATCAAGCGCCAGCCGCTCCGCCAGCACAACTACGGCTACTCCGTGGGCGGGCCGGTCTACATCCCCGGGGTGTACAACGGCAAAAACCGCAGCTTCTTCTTCCACAACCTGGAGAAGACCAAGTTGCGGAACTTCACCTCGACCAGCTTCACCACGCTGCCGATGCCGGATTTCAAACGCGGCGATTTCGCCCGCCTGTTCAGTTCCGCCTTCACCGGCAACGCCGGCTCCGGCACCATGGCCGGCACCGACGCGGCGGGCCGCTCGGTGCGCTTCGGCGCCATCTACGACCCCTCGACCACGCGCGACGTCGGCGGGCGCACGGTGCGCGATCCGTTCCCGAACAACACGGTTCCCCAGGCGCGCTGGAGCCCGGTCTCGCGTCGGATCCTCGAGCTGGCGCCGATCACCGATCCCAGCTTCGACACGATGCTGAACAACATCGCCGCCATCGGCACCGGCAGCCCGGTTTTCGACGAAACCATGCTGACGACCAAGGGCGACCACAACCTGTCGACGCTGCACCGGCTGTCGGGAGTGTTCAACCGCAACTTCCGCGTGCGGAACAACTCGCCCGGCGGGCGCTGGGGCCCGCCTCCGGGAACGCCCACCAACGTCTATCAGTTACAGAGGACACCAGGCACGCTGGCCCGTTTCGCCTATGACTGGACCATGCGGCCGACGGTACTGAATCACCTGGCGGTGGGCTACAACCGCTTCGGCAACAACAACGAGAGCGTCTTCGTCGACCAGGGCTGGCCGGAGAAGATCGGCTTGCAGAACGTTCCGCCGACCCATTTCCCGACCCTGGTATTCGGCGGGCAGACCTACCAGGGCGGCGGGATCGGCGCGGGCGGCCGGCTGGGCTCGGGCAACGCCGGCGGCTCCTTCAACGGCAGTTCCATCGTCCAGGACGACCTGAACATCATCCGTGGCTCGCACAACTTCAAGGTCGGCTTCGAGCAGCGCCGCTACTACTACAACACCCGCAGCAAGTCGGGCTCGGGCAACTTCAACTTCTCTCCGATCCAGACCGAGCTGCCCGGATTCCGCGCGCAGACCGGCCACGCCTTCGCCAGCTTCCTGCTGGGGGCGGTGCAGAGCACCAACCGCGGCGTTAATGTGGTCAACTTCGGCCATCGCTGGCGCTCGACGGGCTTCTACTTCATGGACGACTGGAAGGTGAACCGCCGCCTGACGCTGAACCTCGGCCTGCGGTGGGAGGTCATCGGCGGACTGATCGAAGTGGCCGGCCGCATGTCCGGTCTCGGCCTAAGCGCGCCGAATCCCGGCGCCGGCGGCCGCGCGGGCGCGCTGGTGTTCGTCGAGGACCTGAGCCGCAAGGGCTTCATGGACCGCTACTGGTGGCAGCTTTCGCCCAAGTTCGGCTTCGCCTACGCCATGAACCAGAAGATGGTGCTGCGCGGCGGCTACGGCATCAACAACACCCCGCCGATCAGCAACGGCTTCGGCTTCGGCGGCACGCTCGGCTACAACGGGGCCATCTCACGCAGCTCGGCCAACACCGCCTTGCTGTTCGCCGAGGACCCGGTGATGAACCTGCACGACCGGTATCCGGACTTCGGGGCGACGCTGCCGAACAAGAGCGCGTCGCTTTCCAACGGGCTGGGGATCAACTACACGGCACGGGACGCCAACCGTTTGGCCTACGTGCAGAACTGGAACCTCGGCATCCAGTACCAGCTTCCACAGCAGTTCGTGCTCGAGCTGAGCTATATCGGCAATAAGGGCACGCGCCTGGAAGCCAACGGCCTGGACGACCTGAACGCGCTGCCGGTGAGCGTACTGGCGCGCGGCAACAGCCTCCAGGATCCCTGGACGGCGGCCTCGGGAGTGCCGGCGCCGTACGCGGGCTTTGTCGGAACGGTGACCCAGGCGCTGCGGCCCTACCCGCAGTTCACCGGCGTTGGCCAGCAGTTCGCCAACTTCGGCACCTCGTTCTACAATTCGTTCCAGCTCCAGATGACGCGACACTTCGGCAAGGGGCTCGCCATTCTGGCCGCCTACACCTGGTCGAAGGCGATCGGCTTCGCCGACAGCGCCATCGACGCGGAGGGCGCTCAGGACATCTTCAATCGCGGCCTGGAGCGCGCCATCACCGGGTTCCACTACCCGCACTTCGCGAAGGTGACCTGGATCTACGAGTTGCCGTTCGGCGCGGGCCGCCGCTTCGGCATGAACAAGGCCGCCGATTACATCCTGGGCGGCTGGAACCTGACGGGCAACCACCAGTTCCGCACCGGCAATCCGCTCTCGATCGGGGGCGGCCTGATCAGCTCGGCGGTCGGCACAGCGCGCGCGGACCGTGTGCTGGGGCAGGCGATTGTCTCCAACAGCAACGCTCCTATCATTTTCCGCGGTACCACGCAGGCAGGCGCCACCACCTACCTGAACCGCGCTGCCTTCGCCGAGCAGCCGGTGCATCCGGGCGGCCGCAACATCATCACCCGGCCGGGAACGCTCGGGCCGATCCTGCCCAACATACGCGGGCCGCACTTCACCTACGAGGATCTGGCGATCGAGAAGACCTTCCGGATCCAGGAGACCCGGACGTTCGAAATCCGGGCGACGTTCCTGAATCCGTTCAACCGCCACGGCCGCGGCGACCCCAATACCAACATCTCCAGCGCGCTGTTCGGCCAGATCACCGGCCAGCAGATCGGCGGACGGAACATGGAGCTGTCTGCGCGGGTGACCTTCTAGGCGTGGTGGGACAGGCCTCCCGGCCTGTCGTTTTCGGCGTTCGGTGGCAGCACGGGAGCGGACCGGCCAAGGCCGCTCCCGCTGAATCACGAGTTTCAGCGCAGGAAGCGAACCTCTACATCGAGGCCCTCGATCTGCCACCGCCGGTCGCAGGTGAGCGCCGGAACTCCCAAGGAGCGTGACAGACAAAGGCAGGCCCGGTCACCCAGGGAAAGGCCGTGCGTGCGGGCAAGGGGGACGAAGTCCGCATTCTCCAGCGCAGCCCGCTCGTCGAAGGGGAGAACCGTCAGCTTCAGGCCGCTCAGCATCTCCTGGACCTTAGCGGGAAGTGCTCCTCTGAGAACCAGCTTCGCCGCAACCTCGGCCAGGTTCACCGCGCCGATGGCAGCTTTGTCCAAGGCGGCACGAACAGAGTCCTCACCGGGCTCGCCGAGCAGCAGGGCCAGCAAGGCGGAAGAGTCCAGGATCAGTTCAATCCTCGAGTTCATCGGCAGCCTCGCGACGGCGGTCGGCGATCAGTTCTTCCACAAGGGATACTCCGGAAGGGAGCAGAGACCTGAAGTACTCCTGGCATCTACGCAGGGCCTGATCCCGGGTGGAAACGCGGAGCTCACCATCATGCAGCGAAACAATAACCTCTTCCCCATCTTCTATTCCCATCTGTTTTCGAAACTGGGATGGGATCAATAATCTACCAGTTTTGTCGATCTTTGCCGTGGCTTGCTCCATGCTCCCATTGTACCTGAGAGAAGCAACTACCGGAGGGCCTCTGGGGGGGCAGCCCCTGTAAGGGCTAGCGATTCGGGGACTGCTCGCCGCACATGCCCGGGGTGTCGCAGGACGAGTGTCCGGTCACTTCAATCTTGGCGTTCCCGTTGGAAGGCCGCGAAAGCTGGAAGCTCACCCATGCGGTGTTGTTGGTAGTGCTCTTCTCGAGGAAGGTCCCATCGGGATTCGCGGTGCTCATCAGGTAGTAGGTGCCCGCGGGAAGGGCCGTGATGTCGAGCTGCTGGCCCTCGGTGGCCTGGTGATACTGGTCGACCCATCCCACGCTGATCCCCTGGTAGGTGCCCGAGCAATCAAAGTAGGTTCGCTCCGGGGTCTTCGAGTTGTCGTCCAGCTTGTACCAATCGATCAGGCAAAAGGTCACCTTGATGGAATTGCCGCCGACGACAGGGCCCGTGGGGCTCCCCGCACGGACTTCGAACAGCGCGATATTGCCGATGTGCCAATGATTGTGCTGCTCGTGAAATTCGTACTGGCTCACAACCTTCTCCTGCACCAGATTGCCGGAGGCGTCCAGGATCTCCTGGACGGCATCCTGGGTGCCGGCACCGGAGACGGGAAACAGCGGCCGCATCCTCCACGGGCCGTCGCCGGTGTTGGCGATGCCGTTGGAAAACCGCAGGATTTCCCGCTGGTGCTCGTTCATGACGTTGAGATGTTGCGGAACGACCGTCCGAATGTCGGGCAATAGCCCTTTCGAGGGCCCGCCTGCCCGCAAAGAATCCGGCGCTACCGCTATCAACGCGGCGGCGCCCGCTATCCACAGCGGCCGCCATTCCCATCTGTGACTCCCGCCCCAACAACAACCGGCGCTCGCGAGCGGAGTCACACCACGGTTCAACCCGGCAAAAGCCGGCGGGCCGGCTGACATGCAACCCTTCATCAAGACTCCTCCTTTGGGCTCTCCCATCCGGAGAGCCAGTCGAAAATCGTAGCAGAAGACCGGCGCCGCCGGAATAGGCCTCCGGCGCTATACTGGCAGGGTAGTACCAGCACATTCCGTCGCGAGAATGGGAAAACCGCTTGCAACGCGCGCGGCTCAGAATCGGCGTTTCGTTCACCCTGGTCGCGCTAGCCGCGCCGGCGGCCGATGACTGCCCGACCTTGGTCGACCGTGCCCGCAAGGCGTTCGAGTCGCGCCAGTTCGAGGCGGCGATCACGGAGTTCGGGCGCGCGGTGACGGTCTGCCCGCAGGCGCGGCCGCTGCTGTTACCGCTCGCCCAGGCGCAGTTGATGGCCCAGCGGTTGCCAGACGCCATCCGGACGCTGGAGGAGCTTTTGCAGCTCGATCCGGTGAATCTGGAAGCGCTGAAATTGCGCGGCGACGCGCTCTACCTGGCCGGGCAGGAGCAGGAAGCCGAGCGGTCGTTGCAGGCGGCGCTGGCGATCGATGGAAGCCACCAGCCGAGCCTCTACGCGCTCGGGCGCATCTACTACCAGCAGAACCGCTTCCCGGAAGCCGTCGAGCGGTTCCGCGCCGTGGTCGGCCTGGACCCGAAGGCGCATCGCGCTTACGACAACCTCGCCCTGTGCTACGAAGCGCTCCACCAGGACAAGGAAGCGTTGCAGCACTTCCTGAAAGCGCTCGATCTGGTCCACAAAGACCACCCCGGCTACGACACCGTGTACGCCGACTTCGCCAACTTTCTCCTGAATCGCAATGAGTATGAGAAGGCGTTCCAGTTCGCGGCCGAGGCGGCCAAGAGGAATCCCGCGGCGGCGCGCAATTTCTTCCTCACCGGCAAGGCGCTGGTGCGGCTGGGGAAGCACGAGCTCAGCCTGCGCTGGCTGGAGCAGGCCAACCGGCTGGATGCTTCTTATCCGGAGGCGCGCTACTTGATGGCGCAGACATATCGCCGGCTGGGTCGGGAGAAGGAAGCCGACGAGCAGCTTGCGAAGTTCCGGGAGCTGAACCGGAACCCGCGGGCGCGGAGGTGAACGTGGAGAACTGGACCCGGCGTCGATTCCTTCAGGCCGGGGCCGCGGCGGCGCTTCCCTGCCCCGTACTGGTGGCGCAGGCCCGGCAGGCGGACCCGGCGGCGCTCAAGATCCGCCGCGTGGATCCGTATCTGGTGCGCATCGGCCGGCGCGCGGACATTGTCTCGGTCCGGATCGAGACCGAAGAAGGCATCCACGGGTGGGGCGAGGGGACGTCGCCTCCGACCGTTCAGCCGGTGGTCGCGCAGGTAGCGGCCTTCCGCAAACTGCTCATCGGCTCGAGCGCCTGGGACATCGAGAAACTCTGGCGGCGGATGTACATCGCCGAGGAGAACACCCTCGGCGGGACGCTCTACGCGGCCATCAGCGCCATCGACATCGCGCTGTGGGACATCGTCGGCAAGAAGCTGAACGTGCCGGTGTACAAGCTGCTGGGGGGCAAGGTGCACGAGAGGCTGCGCATCTACACCAGCTACCGCTGGGGCGAGATCCCGCGGACGCGGGAGGCCTACGCGCGGCGCACGCGGGAGCTGGTCGCGCAGGGCGCCACCGCCGGCAAGTTCGATCCGTTCGGCGCCTACCCGGGGCCGGACCGCCAGTTGCCGACGCCGACGCTGAACGAAGTGCGGGAGATGATCGCCGGCATCCGCGAAGGCGGCCCCGAGTTCGACATCTGCGTCGAGGCGCACGCGAAGTTCAACATCGCCTCGGCGGGTCGCATCGTGAAGATGCTGGAACCGTTCGACGTGTTCTTCCTCGAAGAGCCGGTGCCGCCGGAGGATGTCGACGCCATGGCCGCGCTGCAAGGCTCCACCAACATCCCCATCGCCACCGGGGAGGGGTTGCAGTCGCACTGGGCCTACCGGGAGGTGCTGCGGAAGCAGGCGGCGCGGATTCTGCAGCCGGACGCGGCGCGCACCGGCGGCATCACGGCGATGAAGAAAATCGCGGCCATGGCCGACGCGCAGTACGTCACCATCGCGCCCCACAATCCCAACGGTCCGGTGTGCACGGCGGCGAGCATCCACGTGGCCGCCTCGATCCCCAACTTCCTCATCATGGAGGAGGGAAACAAGGACACGGCGCAGTACGGGGAGATCTTCGCCGGCGGATGGAAGGCGACGCTTTCCTCCTGGGAGATTCCCGACGCGCCCGGCCTGGGGGTGGATTTTTCGCCCGGGTTTCTGCGCGAGTACGGCCGGCGCGTGGACGGGTGAAAGCGGGGTATCGTCTGAAAGTCCGCGGTGATCTAATGGTAGGGTGAAAATCACCGCCATCGACACCTACATCGCCGGCAACCCGTGGAAGAACTGGCTGTTCACGAAGGTCAGCACGGATGAAGGCATCCACGGCGTCGGCGAGGGCACGCTGAACTACTTCGCCGGGACGATCGACACCGCGATCAAGGAACTGGCTCCGCTGGTGCTCGGCATGGATCCGTTCCAGATCGAAATTCTTTCCCAGCGGCTCATCCGCGACGTCTACTCGGAAGGCGGACAGGTCCACATGTGCGCGGTGGCGGCGATCGAGATCGCCTGCTGGGACATCATCGGCAAGGCGGTCAACCAGCCGGTCTACAACCTTTGGGGCGGACGCTGCCACCAGAAGCTGCGCGCCTACGCCAACGGCTGGTACCGCGGGCCGCGCACGCCGGAGTCGTTCGGCGACAAAGCGCGCGAAGTGGCCCGCCGCGGTTACACGGCGCTGAAATTCGACCCGTTCGGCAGCGGCTGGCGGATGCTCTCGCGCCACGACTTCGATTTGAGCATCGACATCATCCGCGCCGTGCGCGACGCGGTGGGCCCGTCGGTGGACATCCTGGTTGAAGGCCATTGCCGGTTCAACGTCTCGACCGCGCTCGAGCTGGCCGTGGCGATGGCGCCGATGCGCCCGGCCTGGTTCGAGGAGCCGGTGCCGCACACCAACATAGCCGCGATGGTGGAGGTGGCGCGTCGCAGCCCGGTGCCGATCGCCACCGGCGAGAGCCTCTCCAACAAGCAGCAGTTCGCCGAGCTGCTCAAGCACGAGGCGGTCACCATCCTGCAACCGGAGCCGCTGAACCTGGGCGGGCTGTTCGCGACGCGCAAAATCGCCGACATGATCGACGCGCACTTCGGCGTGGTGGCGCCGCACAGCGCGCAGGGACCGGTCTGCTCGGCGGCGTGCGTGCAGTTGAACGCTTCGCTGCCGAATTTCTATATCCACGAGATATTCGACGAGTACAACGAGGGGTGGGAGAAGGAGATCGTGGAGAACCCCGTCGAGGTGATCGACGGTTACATCGAGGTCCCCGAGCGGCCGGGGCTGGGGATCGACCTGAACCTGGAAGAGATTCGCAAGCACCCCTACCGGCAGGAAAACTACCTGCCCCTGTTCAAGCCGGGCTGGGAGAAGCGGCAGAGACAGTAGTCCGGACAGGCCGGGAGGCCTGTCGCTGGAGTTTCTACATTTTGCAATGGATCGGGGCGACCGACGTGGCGCAGGCTCTCAGCCTGCCGCGCCGAGACTCGTCTCGGCGCCCGCGGTCCTCTGGCTCGCGCTCGACCAGGGATGGTCCTCCGCTCGGGTCTGGGTCCGTGTCGGGCCGTGTCGAGGTAGCGATCCATCCATACAAGGGCTTTCCCGCCGGAACGTTCGTTGGCAAGGCCTGAGGCAGGCTGCCATGCAGATGCCGGGTGAAAAAAGCCACCTTCCCTCTGGGTGCTCATGCGGGAGACGGCGGCGGGAATTGGGCACGTACATGCGGTGCGTTGAGCCGCTGGAAATTCGCTGGCGTCGAGACGAGTCTCGACGCGGCAGACACGAGTGTCTGCGCCACATCGTTGGCTCGGAGGCTGCCAAAATGTAGAAACTGTCCCACGGCCTGCGCTCAGCCCTGCTCGAGCAGTTGCGCCACCGCGGCGTGGCCCTTGGTGAGGGCGAAGTCCAGCGCGCACTGCCCGTTGTCGGTGCGGGAGAGGCGATGCGCGCCGTATTCCAGAAACAGCCGCACCATGTCCACATCGCCGTTGAGGGCGGCCGCGTGCAGAGGGGTGTATCCATTCTGATGGCGCGCGTTGACGTCGGCGCCGTAGGCGATCAGCACCTTGGCAATGCCGAACTGGCGCGTGGAGGCGGCGGCGTGAATGGCCTGCACGGCCATTTCATTCCTGGCCGCGGCGTTGACATCGGCTCCGGCCTCGAGCAGCATCTCGACAATCTTCGGATGGCCGAAGTAGGCGGCCAATCCCAGTGGGAAGAAACCGTCGGGGGCGAACGAGCCGACTGCACCGCGGTCGGCGGCGATCAGTTCCCGAACGCGCTCCTCGCGCCCCAGCGCCGCTGCTTCCCAGACATTCAACTCCGGGCCGGCGGCGAGCAGCGCCTCGACGGCCTCCGGTTTGCGGTGGTACAGGGCGAGCAGGACGGCGCTCTGGCCGCGCTCGTTGCGGGCGTTGAGGAGCGAGGGATCCCCAGCCAGCAGCTCGCGAATCTTTTCGAGATCGCCGCTACGCGCGGCCTCCAGAATGGCTTCGCTCATCCCCCGGTTCTTTCTTCGCTCGACGGACGATCCCGGCCGCCGCGCATGGCTTCCTCCTCCTTGCCGGCCCGCTCGACAAGCCGCGCCGCATACTCGGGGTCGCCCGGCCCTCCGCGGGCGATCAGCGCCCGGGCGTATTCGCGCAGCACGCCGGCGAGGAAGGGACGGGCGTTCAGGCGCGCGTTGGTTGCCACCGCTTCTTCAAAGTGCCCGACCGCCTCGTCCCAACGGGACATCGTCGCGGCCAGCAGGCCGAGCGGGCGGCCGACGGAGCCGAATCCGATCGCCGAATTCCCGCTGACAATCATGCGCCCGCGGAACGGAAGCAGCCGTTCGTAGAGCAGTCGGGCACGGTGCGCGTCTTCGAGAAAGTTGACCACGTAAGCAAGACTGGAAAGGACCATGATGTAGCTGCCGTCCCAACCCAGGTCGCGAAACTCGTTGGCCGCCAGGGTGTCCAGCAAGGCGCGCGCCTCATCGCCCCGGTGCATGTGGACGTAGATGTAGGCGAGCACCGCCCGATTGCCCGGGATCATCGGGTAGCGCTCCAGCTGCTGCTTGGTGGCTTCCATCAGCTCCACGATGCGGCCCTGGTTGAGGCGCACAATGTTCATATGGACGCCGTAAAACAGCAGCGCGTTGGGCTCCTGCGCCTTTTGACCGATGGCCAGGGACTCGCCGGCCAGGCGTTCGCCCTCCGCTAAACGCCCTTCGAGCAGCGCGCGCGACGCGCGGAAATGAGGCGTCATCCAGAGGTAGGCGGGCTGGCGCAGCTCCCTGGCGAGGCGGGCGTAGACTTCGATGGCCCGATCCACCTCCGCCATCTCACCGAGCTCGGTCCAATCGAGGATGAGCCGATACCAGGCGCGGAGCACGAGCTCCTTGTTGCCTGCCCGTTCGGCGATGGCCAGCATCTCTTCGCCGACCGCGAGCCGCTCGCGCAGATCCTCCGTGACCACCAGCGCCACATGTCGAAAGTAGAGGGCCGGCAGCAGGGCGGCAGGGTCCCCCAGGCGGCGAGCCATCTCGACAGCCTCGCGGCTGAGCGCGACACGCTGGTCGGTGGAGTAGTAAAGCGCCCCGGAGAGATGGGCGAGCAGACGTGCACGGAGCACGCTGTCCTGGGTGGGCAAAGCTTCCAGCGCCTCTCGCAACAGGGAGATTTCGACCTCATCGACGCGGCCGATCGCCCCGGAAACGCCGCCGCCGTAGCCGAGCGCGGCAAGAGCCTGCCGATCGGGCTCCGCAAGAGTCTTCGCCTGCGCGGCGGCGCGCTGGAAGACCTCCTTGGAGCGCACGCCGTCGCCGGCGCGTTTGCGGGCGTCGCCCAACGCGAGCAGCAGGTCACAACGCACCCGCTCGTCGGGCACCTCGTTGTGGTCCAGCGCCTCCAGGGCGTGCTCATGGTGCAGGGCGGCTTCCTCATAGGCGAGCAAGTCGATGGCGCGCCGGCCGGCCCGCACCGCGTAGTCGATGGCCTTGTCCGGGTTGCCGCCCGGAGCGGCCTCGAAGAAATGGTAGGCGAGCTCGGCCAGGTGCGGACCCGGGTTGCCGGCGCAGGCCGTCTCCAGGGCTTCGCCGATACGCCGGTGCAGGCGAACGCGGCGGCCCGCGCTGAGCTCTCCATACAGGGTCTCGCGCACCAGGCCATGGGAGAAGCTGTAGCGGCCGGCGGTGCGCGGCATTTCGTAGATCACCCGCGCGGCGATCGCCTCCTCGAGAAGCTCGAACAGCCGGTCCTCGGAAACTTCGCTGAGAGGAAGCAGACGGTCCGTGCTGAATTCACGTCCGATGACGGAGGCCAACGTCAGGACGCGGTTGCAGGGCTCGGAGAGGCGATTCAGCCGCCGCCCGATGACTTCGCGCACACCCTCGGGAATCCGGATCGTCCAGGAGGAGGATTCGCCGGCGTCGCGCAAGCGACCCTCGGCTACCAGCAGCCGCACGACCTCGTTGACGAAGAACGGGTTGCCTTCCGTCTCCTTGTAGACGGCGGTCACCAGTCGTCCCGGCGGCGCCAGGCCGGCGGTCATCTCAATGAACCGCTCCACGTCCTTCTCCGCCAGACCGCGCAGGACGATGCGGCTGCTCAGTCCCTGGCGCGCCAGCTCGGCCAGAGTCTGCGCCAGCGGGTGCTGGCGGCCGAGCGCGACGTCGCGGTAGGTGGCCACCACGAGGATCTGGGCGTCGCGCAGCTCGCGGGCGAGAAACTCCAGCAGGCGCAGCGATCCTTCGTCGGCCCAGTGGAGGTCGTCCAGGATCAGCAGGAGCGGCTGCGACCTGGCGGCGTTCTTGAGAAACGTCGTGACACTGTCGAACAGGCGGAAGCGCGCCTGTTTCGGCTCCAGCTCCGGGAGCGGTTCCAGGTTCGGCAATCGTTGTCGGATCTCCGAGACCACCTGGGCGAGAGCCCCGGCGCCGGTCCCCACCAAGGACCGCAGTGTCGTCGAGTCGCTGGTCTCGACGTAAGGTCTCAGAATCTGAACCCACGGCCAGAAGGCGGGCGCGCCTTCTCCCTCGTAACAGGAGCCCAGATACACCTGGACGTCGCGCATCCGCGCGTAGGTGATCAACTGCTCGGCGGTGCGTGTCTTGCCGCTGCCCGGCTCGCCCACCAGCAGAACCAGGCGACCGTGGCCGGCGCGGGCGTCGTTCAAGGCGGCGCGCAGTTCGAGCATCTCCTGGTCGCGCCCGACGAAGATGCCCGCCGCCAGCCGCGAGAGCGACTTGGAATCGCGCGCCAGGGCGGGCTGTGGAGAAGCCAGCGCCGCCGGGACCGACGCAAGCTCCTGCGACACGGCGGCGGCGCTCTCGGGCCGCTCCATGGGAGACTTGGCGAGCAGCCGGAGGATCAGCGTTTCGAGCGGCGCCGGAATCTCCGGGTTGTACCAGCTCGGCGCCACCGGCGTGGAACTGACGTGCTGCGTAACAATCGCCACCATGTGGTCGCCGAGAAAGGGCGGCCGGCCGGCTACCATCTCATAAAGCATGGCGCCCAGCGAATAGAGGTCGGTGCGGGGATCCACCGGCTGGCCCAGCGCCTGTTCGGGCGACATGTACATCACCGTGCCGACGAGCATCCCCTCCAGAGTGAGACGGGTGATGCCGAGACGCAGCGCGAGGCCGAAATCGCCGAGCTTCGCCACTCCCTCGCGGGTGAGCCAGACATTGCCGGGTTTCACGTCGCGGTGGATGGTGCCCCGACCGTGCGCGTGCGTGAGCGCGGCGCATAGTTGGCGCGCCAGCTCGATCGCCCGCGGGATCGCGAGCCGGTTACCATCGGAACGCTTCAGCAGGTCCGACAGCGCGCCCCCGTCCACGTACTGGCTGACCAGGTACGGCCGCCCATCGTCTTCGCCGAAGTCGTACAAGGTGACGATATTCGGATGATCGCCCAACTGCGCCATCGCCCGCGCCTCCCGCCGCAGACGGGCGATGCTCTGCTCGTCGAGCTGGTCCGTTTTCATGACCGAGAGGACCACGTCCCGCTCCAGGCGCATGTCGCGCGCCAGGTAAACCAATTTCTGGCCGCCCTTGCCGAGCTGGCGCAGGATTCGGTAGCGTTCTCCGGCGAAGGTCGCCTGGAGAGGGGCGGCGCGAGCTCCGGCCGAGCCGGGCTTGGCCTCCTCGACCGTGTCAGCGAGATTCTCCGCGGGTTTTTCGTCCAAGTATGGCCAGTATATCGCGGCTGCGCGCGGAGGTGCCTGGCGCGTTGCCGGACCTCCTGGGGCGCCGCCGTCTCTGATAGACTGGATCGCTTTCGAGCCCCTACAGGGGCTGCCCCCGCCTGACGGCGGAGTAGCGCACCAGAATGTAGGGGAGCAAACTGTCATACCGTTTGCTTAGTTCACCGTTTCAGAATTACGATGACGTATGTTCCCAGACGTGGCGCAGACACTCGTGTCTGCCGCGCCGAGACTCATCTCGGCGCATGGGACCGCCCAACCAAGCGTCGGCAGGAGTGCCGACGCGGCAGGCTGAGAGCCTGCGCCACGCCACGCTGCTCGCCGACACGTCACCGTACTTGCGAAACGGTGTACTTAGGAGGCGTGCGTTGACACTGCATTGGGTCGACTCCCTGATCCTGATCCTGTTCAGAATTACGATGACGTATGTTCCCAGACGTGGCGCAGACACTCGTGTCTGCCGCGCCGAGACTCATCTCGGCGCACGGGGCCGCCCAACCAAGCGTCGGCAGGAGTGCCGACGCGGC
>Ga0247727_10000299_pt1 | contig 119185 bp, 147 predicted proteins | sample WisWelCaveWW1625_FD_202498 | JGI IMG/M metagenome (GOLD analysis project Ga0247727, IMG submission 202498) | Biofilm microbial communities from Wishing Well Cave, Virginia, United States - WW16-25 | ecosystem: Environmental > Aquatic > Deep subsurface > Groundwater > Cave microbial mat...
GCATTGTTAATTATTTCTATGTAATTGCAGGTGAAGGTCGCATTTGCCCACACGGTGTTGGTGCTGACCGAGACATTGCCGCTCGGATCTGGGCATGTGGAATAATCTGCTTGGTTGTGTGCGAGTTTCGTAATGGTTCCAAAGGTGAATTCCAAGGTGTGCGCTCCTGGCGTGAGTACGCGACTGATCTCTTGTGCGGTGCCTGAACAAGAATAATTCTCAATGAAGACGCTGTCATTCGTCCATTCGTAATTCAGTGATTGTCCGCAGACCACTTCGAGGAATTTGAGATCCCTATCTTCGGCCGTATTAGACCAGCTGGTTCCGTTGATTGCTCGGATGGTGAGATTCGCTGTTCCCGTCGTGTTGAAGTACACTGTCCAGTTTCCACCAACGATTGGATACGATTGCACGTTGAGGATAGTAAGCTCTATTTCGAAGGTCTCATTGGAGAGATGCGGTGTCACCCATTCGATTGTATCTGCAAGACCATTGTTGTTCGTGTCGTAGGCATTGAAGGCAAATGGCTGTCTCGTATCGTTGACCAGCCAGTAGAGTTTTATGTTCTCTGCTGCAGTGTCTGGTATGCTCGTGAAGGTGAGAATATTCTCGTAATGCGTTTCTGATGAGACCGTGACCCTCTTTCCAAATGTAGTCTGTTCTTCTACTGCCTGCGGAGCTTCTGTGTAATATTCTACAATCAGCTCCTGTACTGGTTCCTCTATAATGATGCTTATGTTTTCCTGTGCTTGCTCAGCGATTACGCGGCCGGTGAAAGCGTCCGTAAACAAATTGATAAACCATTCAAATAATCCCCCGAAGAATGACAGCGGCAGTGCATTGGAAGCAACGAGATCAGTTGAGCGGATATCTCTCAGCTCTCCAGATTCATTCACCTTGATTTGTGCAAGATCTATTTCTATTTCTGTATTGTCCACTACTTCGAATATCACGAGCTGCGCTGCATTTGCAGGAATTTCTACTTCTATGTTTGCCTGCTCTTGGCTGAGGATTATTCGCTTACTCCATAGGACAGGCTCTCCTATGACTGCACCATATTGGATGAGTTCCTCGTAGGAACTTTCTTGTATTACTTCGGTGCTCACATTTTCTGCTTCTACTGGAACTTCTTCCACTGGCTGGATTACTGCTATCAATATCGGCTCGACTGGCGTATCTGCGGCCGTTTCTGTTCTCTCTGCATCTGCGATGACGTCTGGATTCGCCTGCGTCATGTTTTGTATGAGTTCTGTGCTTGCATTTTCGGTACTAACGTTTGCAATATATTCACTCATCACTTCAAATCCTGTGTACGCACTAAATCCTGCGAGTGCAACGATGAGAAGTATTGCAAGCAGAGGGACTAGGTACTGCTCGCCTGTTCGTGCTTCACGCTGATCTTTCTGCAGCTGCTTCTCATAATACTCAATGCACTGATCATAATAGCGCAACCATTCTTGGAGGCTTCTTCCTTTGAAGACTCTTTGCTGCGCCTGTTGGTATTGTCGCGAGGTAAGTCTGCCTTCGTCGAATGCCAATTCTAATTTCCTATGGTACTCTCGGATTGTGGTCTTGAGTTTCTTCGTATAGGCTATAGCCTCGACTACTTGAAGCGTCCTCTGATCCATTTTTCCGCGTTTCTTAGTGTTTGGCATGCTTCTTTTTTGCTCGCATATACGTCGTCCAGATGGTTCTGTCATCTCGTGAGAGGAGAAGTGCAATCTCATGGAACGAGAGATTTTTCTCTTCCTTCAGATATGCCACTACGGCTTCTAGTGGGGAGAAGCGTTCATTCGAAAAAATTTCCAGCGGCACGATTGTTGAAGAAGGGTCTGCTTTTAGATGGGCAGGCATCTTTCTTTTGGCGCTTTGGTACGCGTGCCATAGGTTTTTTTCGTTTCTTCCTAGAAGCTCTGCAATTTTATGCAGAGAATAGTGCTTCTCCTCCCGGAGATATTTTAAGACAGATTCAAGAACCGTGAGTTTCTTTGTAATAATTGCAATGGGAAAGCTCTCTTGTTCCGCTCGTGTTGCGAGAATTTCCTGGACAGTCGCCGCGAGATCCTTATTGGAGAGCCTGTATTTTTCTTGAATGACATTGAGAATTTCTGTGAATAAAGCACTAGGTGGAGTTCCTACTTGCCCCTTTTTCCTCTTATTCTGTACCAATCGCCTTTACGTACTATGTAAGTATTTATTTATAAGTATATGCTTTTTATTCACGTATTGTAAGTATTTTTAGTTATTTTATACGTCTATTGTAAGTATATTGACTCTTCCGCCGCATAAAAGAAAAGTTTATAATTTAACGTCTCCTGAGAAGAGGCATGAGCATTACATTGAAAATTAGCAATAAGGTAACTCTTACCGGCAAGGCCCCAGAAGAAAAAATCCTTGCCCGTGTTACGATCCCTGATATGCCAAAGGGGTCGAAGGGGTTTATGTTTGGACGGAACACGGAAACAGAAGCGCTCTGGAAGGAAATCAAGGGGAGCATCTTTAGTTTTGTGAGCAGGGAGCAGGGCCTGTTTAGAAAATCTCCTACTGGAAGCGGATACCTGTATACTGACCAAGGATCAAAGCATGGTAGCTTCTTGCGAACAAAGGTGTTCTTTGGATTGTTCGGAGTGCGAGAAGCACGGCTACTGCCGAATGATCCGACAAGCATTGCCGTTGGAGATAAGATTGTCATTAAGGGCGTGCAGGGGCATGTAGAGCTTATTCTGGAAGTTGTTGCAATTTCTTAGAAGACCAAGAATTCTTTATTTTCTTCGCATATATCCACGATGATTTTTGCCGTGAGAGGCCAATTTCCGTATGCCTCCGCCAGTAGTTCTCTTTTCTTGAGCAACTCGTTTACTACTCGATTCTTAAAAAAATTAATGTTAGACAGTCTCCCATATTGCAAGCGTGCAAACTGAAAGATGTGATTTTCATCAAAGTGCAGCACAAAGGAAATGCCTTCCCCTTGCCAACGAGTCGCTTCTGTCTTTTCTTCCTCAGAAGAGAAAAAAATCGGCCTAATAATAAAACTGAGTTTCATATATTTCTTTTTCTTTGCTGGAGAAAATTTTTTTTGTGAGGGCCATAAAGGCAAATCTCGAGCATCCAGTTCATGGGTTATGGCCTTGCCTAGACTTTTCGTATCTTCCTGGCATTGAGAAAAAAACTTTTGATATTTTTGATTTGTTTCATCGAAGATAAAAGGAATAGTACCATTCATTTTTCGTAAACTGCTTGGAGGAGGAGCTTTTCCAGGATGCGCTTGCTCCCATTCTTCTAATGGGGTGTATGCCTCTGGAATTTTTAGCCCGTCAATAATTCTGCCTGGCTTCGCTCGCCCAAAGAAATCTTTAAGCCATTCAAACATTCCCATGTCTATTTCAGAACATGAACAGATTTAAGAACTTTCCTCTTCGATTGAGAATCTATCTGATTCTGTGATGCTATGCAATCTTCGTTCCTTTGGCACCATATTTCTCAAAATATTATTCTTTAACATGCCGCAGCCGAGAATATCCTTTTCAAGTTTCAAAACAACAAAACCAAGATTGCCCTCCATTGGAATATCTTCACCCATCATCCATTGCTGCGCCTGGTGCTTATTCAGTTCCACAATATTTTTTTTAGGATGAATCACCTGCGCCCCCTCGAGACTCAAGCGGATGCCTTCCCGTTCCCGCTTGCCGAAGTAAAGCCCCCGATTGTTAATTCTGAGACCCTGTGTCTCGAGCTTTGCATACTCATTGCTGAGAAGGAATATTTTTCCCTCAGGATTTTCGCAGAAGATACATTCTAATGCTTCCGTGCATGCAAACTGCTCCTCTAATTGTTTGAAGAGATCCTTTTTCTCACGGCTATTTAAGAAATGAAGTTTTTGCATCCCTGGAGATATTGGAGATATATTTATATATTCTTTGTCCTCCTGTAGACGCATGGAGAAAGAGATCGAGAAACTTGCGCTGCAAAACGCGGTAAAGTTTGATGGAAGGGCTAATCCTGGTGCTGTCATTGGGCATCTCTTTTCGGAGAATCCCAAGCTGAAAGAGCAGGCGAAAGAGCTCTCGCAGAAGGTGCAGGCTATTATCAAAAAAGTCAACGCAATGAGCCTGGATGAGCAGCGAAAAGCACTGGAGAAAATCGCGCCGGGATTGCTCGAAGAAAAGAAAGAAAAGAAGAAAAAAGAACTTCCTGAGCTGCCGAATGTTCATGGGCCTGTGGTGACGCGAATACCACCGGAGCCAAGCAAGTATCCACACCTTGGGCATGCGTTGTCTTTTCTCATAAATTATTTGTATGCGAAGAAATATCATGGCAAGTGCGTCCTTCGTATCGATGATACCAATCCTGAGAAAGCAAAGAAGGAATATTATGATGCGCTGTATGATGCGTTGCTGTGGTTGCGCATAAGTCCAGATATTACTGTCATTGCGTCGAAAGAAATGGAGACATTTTATCTGTATGCCGAGAAGCTCATTCAGAAAGAGCACGCATTTGTCTGCTTCTGCGACAAGGAAAAAATTAGCGACTATCGGACGCACGCGAAAATCTGTGAACATCGCAGTCAGAGTGTGCATAAAAATATGGAGCAATGGAAGCAGATGCTTTCGAGAAAGTACAAACCTGGTGAGGCAACGCTCCGGCTCGTCGGGGAAATTGACAGCCTCAATGCGACGATGCGTGACCCTGTGCTATTTCGCCTTATTACTCATGAACATCCGTTAGTTAAAGACAAATATATTGTTTGGCCTACGTATGATTTTGAAACAGTGATCGGAGAAGAAATTACTGGGGTCACCCACATTCTTCGGAGCATTGAGTTTGGTTTGATGCGCGTTGATTTGCAGAATTATATCAAGGATATTCTTGGTTTTCGGAAGCAGGACGTGCTGCAATACGGAAGGTTTTCTGTCGTAGGCTATGAAACGCAAGGCAGAGTGATTCGAGAAAAGATTGAGAAAGGTGAAGTAACAGGATGGGATGATCCCAGGCTGGTGACGATCATGGCATTGCGGCGTCGAGGGATTGTGCCTGAAACATTCTATGAGCTTGCCGTTGAAGTAGGATTGTCAAGCACCGAAACTAATTTGGATTGGAGTGTGATTGCGGCGATTAATCGGAAAATTATCGATCCACATGCAAAGAGATATTTCTTTGTCCGCAATCCTCAGATTCTGCGTGTAAAAAACGAATTGAAGCAGGCCAAGGTACCGTTGCATCCTGAGAACAAAGAGATGGGATTCAAGACCTTGCATTTTGAGGATGAGTTTTATGTGCAGGATACGTTGGAGTACGGAAAAGTGTATCGATTCATGCATCTCTTTAACTTTCAAGATGGAAAATTTATTTCTGAGCCCTATGACCAATCATTGGGTGCCAAGATTATCCACTGTGTTCCTGTAAAGGAGGCTATTAATGTACAAGTTCTCATGAGCGATGGTTCTCATCTTACTGGAAAAGGGGAACGGGCGCTGAAGGACCTGAAAGAAGGAGAGACGGTGCAATTTGAGCGGCAATTCTTCTGCAGGCTAGATGACAAAGAGAAGATGCTCTTTGTTTACGCGCACGACTGAGGAAGTTTTATATAGCATAAATACTCTGTTCGATGCATGCGCATTACGTTTTCCAGAATAGAATTGAGAGACCTTTCAAAAGCATGGCTTTTTATCTCCATCGCGTTCGCGATTGCACTCTCTGGCGGGCTTGCGTACATTCGCCCGGATACCAGCTTTCTCCAACAGATTGTCCTTTCCGCTATTACCGTCGGTACAGGGTTTTTATTGCATGAGCTGGGGCATAAAATTGTTGCGCAACGGTACGGATGCTTTGCTGAGTTCCGCGCTGATAACTCCATGCTTTTCCTCGCCGTCATTACGTCATTTTTTGGGATTGTATTTGCGGCACCAGGAGCTGTCGTCATCGGTGGACGCGTCAGCACGGAGCGGAATGGGAAGATTTCTTTGGCTGGACCTCTCGTCAATATTATCTTAGCGGTAGTGTTCATGGCACTGGCATTGCTGTTTCCTGAAGGGTTCATCGGCCAGATATTTGGTTTTGGGTTTGTCATCAATACCTGGCTCGCTATTTTCAATCTTATCCCTGTCTGGCTCTTAGATGGAAAGAAAGTTCTTGCATGGAATAAATGGGTGTACGGCTTGACGATCGGGGCGGCCATAGCGCTGTTCATTGCGGCGCGGTACCTGCCCATACAGAGCATTTTTTAGTGGCCGGTGTGCAGACGGTCGCCAAGATAGAAAGGGAGTTTGCTGGTGATAATTTTCCTTGCTGCAGTATCAATGTCGTATTCCACCCTATTGTTTACTATTTGCATTATTTCCGTGTCGATAATTGCATAGGATGCTTCAGGGATTCCATCTCTTGGCTGGCCGACACTCCCAGGGTTCATGATGAGTTTTCTACCGAACTTTTTGTAGAATGGAATGTGCGTGTGCCCCAGGACGACGACGTCGTACTTTTCTAGAAATTTTTTTAATCTTACTTCTGGCGTTGTGGGAAAAATATACTCCCAGTGGGGGTCGTCTGGAGAGCCATGGGCGAAGAAAAATGTGAGTCCCACCGTGGTGAGTGTATTCGTCTCTGGAAGATTTTTGAGAAATTCCTTGTTTTCTGTTTTCAGCACTTTTTGCGTGAACTTCAACGCCACCTGGGCATATTGGTTAAATTTATTGAAGTCCTTCAGATCTGGAACAGCAAAGTCATGATTCCCTTGGACGCTAGGTATGTTCAATTTCTTCAGCAGTTCTATCACTTCATTGGGATTCGCGCCGTAGCCGACAATGTCGCCTAGACAGTAGATATGCTTCACGCGTTCTTTTTTGATATCATCCAGAACTGCCTGCAATGCTTCGAGATTGCTATGAATGTCAGATATGAAAGCAATGCGCATTCCCTTGGTAGAGGGAGTGTTGTTTAAAAGATTTACGAGACAATAAACTATTTAAACTTCCCTCGACCTAGTATTCCTATGGCATTTGTAGGTGCAATGAGGCGATTTTCTCGTTTGAAAGTACTGGTCAATCTCCTTATGCGGGAAGGTTTTCAGGAGATCATTACGCGCCTGCATTTTCATTCCCCGTTATATCTACAACAAACATTAGAGGGAAAGCCAAAAAAAGTGGCAAACAGCATTCCTGTGCGCTTACGACGAATCATGGAAGATGCTGGCGGCGCCTTCGTGAAGGTGGGGCAAATGTTGTCGCTGCGTTCGGATTTGATTCCACAAGAATATTGTGATGAATTTTCAAAATTGCTTGATTCTGTGAAGCCTTTTCCTTTTTCTCAGGTAAAAACTATTATCGAAAAAGACTTGAAGAAGCCTCTGAAGGAAGTTTTCAAAGAGTTTGATGAGAAACCGATTGCGTCCGCGTCCGTTGGGCAGGTGCACCGGGCACGGCTGAAAACCGGAGAACTTGTTGCGGTGAAGGTGCAACGGCCAGAGATAGATAAAGTGTTTGCTGCTGACATTGATCTGCTCTCTTATCTTGCAGAGGAGGTTGAGAAGCGTCTTCCGGAGCTGCGACCATTCAAACCAAAAAAGATCGTGGAAGAGTTTGAGAAATATACCCAAAAAGAGCTTGATTATCAGCTCGAAGCAAAGAATATCGATGTTTTCCATACGAAGTATAAATACAGTTCTAAAATCAAAATCCCTAAAGTATACTGGGATTTCACTACAAGCAGAGTCCTCACTATGGAGTTTATTGATGGGAGAAAAATATCAGAGGTACAAGACCTGAACAAAGAAGAAAAGAAAGAAATTGCCATTACCATCTACAACAGCATGCTCGACCAGGTCTTTGATATGCACGTCTTCCACGCAGACCCTCATCCAGGGAATATTTTTCTGCTGAGGAATGGGAAGATTGCATTGCTTGATTTTGGGATTGTTGGTAGATTGTCTCCAGATCTTATTGAAAACGTTGAGCTCATGCTCGTCGGTCTCGTGAAAGGGGATCTTGATATGCTTGTCAAGAGTTTCCCGGGGCTTGGTGTTACCGAATACGTGGATGAAGAGAAGTTCAAAGAAGATTTGTTTGAAGCGTGGGGAGAATATCATGGAAGCTCGCTGAAACAGATTAACATGAAACGGTTTTTTGCAAGCACGTTTGAGCTGGGAAGAAAATATGATTTAGAGTTTCCCCATAACTTTGTGCTCTTAGTCAAGGCTGTCGTCACGACGGAAGGTTTTACAAAACAACTCTATCCAGAATCCAATTTTATTGAAATATGCAAACCTCGCGTCATCAAGATTTCTAAGGAAGAGGAGAGTCCAAGAAATTTATACCACTCCTTGAGAAAAGGGATGTTTGAATTTACTACTACTTTTCGCAAATTTCCGCAAGATTTAAGAAGTCTATTACATATATTGAAGACTGGATCAAAGATTCAGGTAGAGGTTGAGCATCAGGAGCTGAACCAGCTTACGCTTGAGATTGACCGGTCGAGCAACAGGCTCACCTTCGGACTGATTATTTCCGGGTTGCTCATTGCGACGGGACTGTTTGTTGCAGGTGGACTGCAGCCTCAGGTGCTGGGCATGCCCTACCTTGCATGGATTAGTACCATCCTTGCATTGATCCTTGCATTCATATTGATGGTGTCCATCATTCGCGAGAAAAAAGGAGGTGTATGATCGTGAAACGAACATTACGAAATGTCGGTCTTGCCGGGCTTGGCCTTGGCGTAACGATTAAAGAAAAGGTAGAGCGTGTAGGCAGAAAGCTTGTCCGAAAAGGTGAGTCGGAGAAAAAAGTACTTGGTCATCCTAAAGACAGGCTCGAAGCTGGTGCGCGCATGGCAGGAAAAGAGGCGCTGGTCATTTCCCGAAAGAGCCTGCAGATGCTTGAGCGAGAGCTGCGGAAGCTTGAGAAGGAAGCAGGGAAGGCAGGCAAAGTTGCCAAGCGTGCAGTGAAGAAGCGCCTTACGGCAAGAGCGAAAAAGAAACGGCGGTAAATTTTTTCTCTTTTTATGGCACGACAGGCACTGATCAGAAAGAAACATTTAGAAAATCATACCGTGGGGTCTCGACTTCGGGATTTCATTCTTGGTTGGCAGGATGGCCTCGTCAATGTGCTTGGTGTCACTTTGGGCGTTGCAACGGCGACGCATGATATTAGGATCATTTTGATTGCCGCGTTTGCTGCGACCTTTGCTGAATCTATTTCTATGGCCGCGGTTGCGTACACCTCTTTCAAAGCGGAAGAAGATTTCTATGAGTCGATGCGACAGTATGAGGAGCGAGAGATCTGTGAGATGCCGAAACAGGAACGGCAGGAAGTACGCAGGATTTATTCGAAGATTGGGTTTCGGGGAAGTCTGTTAGCGAAGATCGTGAAGCATATCACTGCAAACAAAAAGCGCTGGATTGATGTCATGATGGAGCAGGAGCTGAAACTGTCCCGGCCAAAAGTCAGTGCGATTAATGTTGCGCTGGTCGTCGGTTTCTCTGCGCTCGTAGGATCTGTTATTCCCATTATTCCATTCTTTTTTCTTTCCATTAGCAGTGCTATTTGGACAAGCCTTGCCATTTCAACCGTCGTCTTGTTCTTTGTTGGTGTGTACAAGGCGAAGACGACCATTGGCGATCCTCTTCGTAGCGGCATTGAAATGGCGGTGATAGGGATGCTCGCTGCACTTGCTGGGTATGCGATTGGGCATTTCCTTGGCGTTGCGATTGTTTAGAGTTGGTAGCAAGACGGGTATTTTTCTGAAAATCTTCCGGATGATACAGCAAAGCTTATAAATGGGCACTTTCTCTCACGATTCAAACCGATGATACTTTAGGAGGTTTCATTATGGAAGACAAACAATTGGTGGAGAAAGCCTATGAAGCCATTGAAATCGCGAAGACTTCTGGCAAGCTTAAGAAAGGTACAAACGAAGCAACCAAAGCAGTAGAAAAAGGTATTGCGAAATTGGTTGTTGTGGCAAAGGATACAAGCCCTGCTGAAATTATCATGCATCTTAGTCCGTTGTGCAAAGAGAAACAAGTTCCTTTAGTTACCGTTCCGAGCAAAGTTGAGTTGGGAACCGCAGCTGGCATGCCTATCGGCGCAAGCGCTGTTGCGGTAGTCCAAGAAGGAGAGGCAAGGAATCTTATCAAGCAGATAGCAGATCATTTCAAGGTTGAATAATGGCAGCGAAGAAGGAAGAAAAGAAGGAAGCTCCGAAGCCGGAGACCAAAGCAGTGCCACGCCCAGCAGCCGCTCCCGGGGCGCCTCCTACGGAGAAACCTCGATCTATGATGTTCACTGAGGCCGTTCCTGCAAGCGTTGAAGAGCTTATTGGCAGGACTGGCACGCGGGGAGAGATCATCCAAGTGCGCTGTAAGATACTTGAAGGCCGGGATGCGAATAAAATCCTGAGTAGAAACGTCAAGGGACCAGTGCGCCTGAAAGACATCCTCATGCTGAGAGAGACAGAAATCGAAGCGAGAAAGCTCAATAAAGGGAAGAGATAAATGGCAAAGTGCAGTTTTTGTAACCGTGAAATACCCCCCTCGCAGGGATTGATCTTCGTGTATAAGACGGGAAAAATCACCAATTTCTGTTCCCGCAAATGTGAACTGCATACGCTGAAGCTTCATAGAAAGCCGCAGAATATGAAATGGGTCACGTCCGCGAAGAAATAATTTTTTATTTTCTATTGGAGGAATAAATCCCAATTTTTTTGGATTTCCAGATATAAATGCACAGCGGACGTACCTTCTCTGTACTCTTTTGCATTTTGTGCATCAGTCGTTTTAAATTATGCATCATTGCTAAACCTTTGTAACCCCTGTCTCGGCTAATCACATACTGCGTGGCGCCTTCCACCCAGTCACCGCTAAGCTCTCAACTCGTGATACCCTTAGGGAACATTGCGTTAAAATTTAATCCTCCTTTTACTTCGGTCAATTACTAGTGACGCCATTCAATTCAGGCTAGAAGAACTATGGTCTCCAATTATACACATTGTCATGGTGATCATAGTAATAGACTAACACTGCCTTACTGGCATGGTCTATCTTGAAGATAAGAACAAAATGCCTGTCTATATGCACTCGATTAAAGGTCTGCAACGGTTTTCGTAAGAACTTATAGCCATGACTAGGATTTAAACGGATCTCAGTTAGTTTTTTCTCGATAATCATTAACTAATGCGGATTTTTCTTGGCAAGTTTCCCAAATCAGCCTCTTCCTTGATATCAAGATCATACATCTTATTTTAAACCATATCGTTTTCGGAAGTCCTTGACGCGAACAGAAGGTTGTTTTTCTATCTGCTTTATCTTTTCGACAAAAGCAGGCAGCAATTCTGGTTCTTCGAGCTCGACAAATTTGTGCACGACAAATTTTATAGCCTCGGCCTTGTCTTTCAGCCCATTTTTGGCCTTTACGACGTTCAAAACAAGGTTCGTTTCCTTGTCCAATGTTACGAGTGCTTGTACCACATTAGTTCACCTAAGCTACGATAAGCTTAACTTATTTATAAGTTTTTTCTCTATATAAGAATCCAGCAGGTCTCGTGGAATGCTAAGAAGTGCGATTGCCCAGTAGAGGTTTCATTGTTTTTTTGCGCCCTCCGGGCGCCACGACGCTTGCTACGCTCGCCTACCGACGACGTACCCCACGAGCAGCGTTGAAATTGTAAAGGAAGTTGTCAGAATAGAAGTAAAAGCCATTGTCGTTGCAACCAAGCCACGCCGCTCTCTTATCGCTATAATTTGCCCCGGCCTTGCCTGACAAGGGGAACCACAACTTTGCTGGCCTTCCAAAATATTTTCCGACCTCGACAAGCACCGAGGGGTCACGCAAACCAGTCAACTGGCGGACGAAACGCGTATGATCGGCATCTTGCAGCGCTGCTTCCAAAAGGCTATCTTCTAGGCTGGACTTAGAGAAGCCCAATGCAGTACGAGATAAGCTGCCATTGACCAAATTTTTGGCACCGAAATCAGCGTGTGCAGGATAATGGATTACTCTCTCAGCCCCGTAATCAATGACTGTATTCTGCGCATGCCATCCAAGACCATTACCATTGTTTTTATACTGCTGCAGGACACGCTCTATGTCAGGATTTGAACGGCCAGTGTACAATGCTGCCACGATGTTACAGGACAGTGCGAAGCTCGGAAGGAACAGGCCATTCGCTTCGCAGTGCAACACTGCTGCATGTGAAGTGAAATTCATCTGCTGCCCATCTGCACCACGGAAGATATCCTTGGGCACATACACTGTATCATACTGCTCAAAAACATACCCATCAGCATCAACGCATGCAATATTCTCCAAAACAAGACTGTCATCCGTTGACCGAATAGGTGATTCCCGTCCCTTATTCCCAAATGCAGCTACCAAATCCTGTACTTTTCCGGGATTATTGCCAAAGCATCTAAGTTTTGCCATTTTACTCCAATCCGACAAGCTCTGCCGTGACAGCATCTGTATTTGTCATATTTTCTTCAAGCAATGCGCACTGCTCCATAGAGGTACTCAGTGTCGCTCGTGCCTCCGCTTCCGCAGGTGCAAGCCTATCATATAATTCCAAAAGTAGGTCTGCACCGACTTCCAATTGAGAGGATTGGGCTGCAGCCTGAATTATCAGTGCCCGGGCCTGCCCGTCAATTTCCATTAATGTATACATTCCTTCCAGCGCAATGCACCGTGTCTTTGCATCGAGGTAAGACCTAAAAATCGTGTCACGCCGTTTTCTGAGAAGTGCAATCGTTTGACGTTTTTGTTGCAAAAGTTGCGACGCTTCTGTTCGCTCAAGAACCGCATCTTCCATGTGCGCAAGAGCATGCTCCCCCGCCCGGATATATGCCTCAAGAGGCGCCCCGTAGGTCTTTGAGAACGAATCTGGATCCTCTCCAACAAGATCCTCAAGGTCTTGACGAAGGCTATTCATAAACTGGGTCAGTTCTTCGTCACTTGAAAATGTCCGTGGAACCGGTTCCGTTGCATGCGTAGCATATCCGAGGAGCCGGGTATCGAGGGTCACAGGCTGTGCCAAACGCAATTCAAACCCCCTGATATCTTTTTCGCTGTCCTGCACCGTAGCCCGCAACGCGCCGTAGGATTTTTTAAGTTCATCAACAGTTCCTTTAAAGCCCTGAAGTGCTTCTTTATAGGTGACTAAGGCTCTTTGATATTTGCCAGCAAAAAAAGAGTCCTGAGATTCCCGCGTATCAACCCCGACTGTATTGAGCGCTCTCCAGTATCCTCTTCGCATGAAACCTGGCTTTTCTAACTGTAAAGAAGGCTCTTCTGCTAGCACCAATGCCGTTGTTTTGGTCATCATTCTCTTCTCCTTTCAAGCCAGTCATTCAACGCATACTCCACAAGATGGCTCATGCTGCGAAACAGCCTTCCATCTACCTCTTTATATGCACGTTCTATGATATTTTTCTCGACGGTAATGGTCAGTTTCTGCTTCATAAAAGATAGTAGGATACCATCTTATTTATATACCTTTCTATTGTTACTCCTTATAAGTTACTCTTTAATGGCCATTAGCCAAGAGCGCAAGATGATTCCAAACGACAGGGCTACAAAAGACCTATACCTTATTGTCTCCGTACCTAATGATATCTAAAGATGAACGCCGAATTGGAAGGGTTGCAAAATTCTGCCCAAACATTGCTTTTCTTCCGTTAGCTTTATTAATTCTTGATTTTTTAACCCGTACATCCCATGATTGAACGAACATTTGTGATGATAAAGCCTGATGGCGTCCAACGGCAACTTGTAGGAGAAGTCATCCGACGATTTGAGAACGTTGGGTTGAAGCTCGTGGGCATGAAAATGCTTTGGATTGACAAGGACTTTGCAAGCAAGCACTACACCGAAGACATTGCCATACGACGCGGCGAGCGCGTAAGAAATGACATGATTCAGTATGCCACTGCGGGGCCGGTGGTTGCAATGGTATGGGAAGGAATCCAAGCTATAGAAGTGGTGCGAAAGCTTGTTGGCGGGACGGAGCCGAAAAGCGCTGCACCAGGGACTATTCGCGGAGACTTTACGCATATGTCATTTGGATATGCGGACGTGAAACAGATAGCCGCGAAGAATGTGATCCATGCATCAGGGGATGCGAAGGATGCTGCGTATGAAGTGCGGCTCTGGTTCTCTGAAGAAGAGCTGTTCAAGTACAAGACCGTACACGAAGGTCATGTCAGTTAGAGGCTTAATTTTTTATCTATTTCTTTTGCCATTGCTTCCATTTCTTCGTAGGCAGAGAGAACGTCAAGTTTCATCTTCTTTAATGTTGCTTCCAGATTCTTTGCCCTGAGGACATACTTGTTATCCTCGATTACTACAAGACCTGTGGCGATAAGTTTTGACAAGTGATGAATGACTGTGGCGCGGCTGAGGTTCAGGCGGTACGCGAGCTCATCGGATGCCAGGGGTTTCTTCGATTGGAGAATTGCGAGAAAGACGCGGAAACAGGAGCGATCTTTATCTCTTTCAGAGAAGAGGCCGAGGGATTCTGAGAGCCACTGGAGCTCTGGGTTGAGCGCGCGCTCAGGAGAACGAAGACGCACAATCGTAATCCTTTGGAAGCGGGTAATCATGGGAAAATAAAGGTATTTTCTCTATATAAGTGTTAGGGTTTCGTCGTTATTATAACTTTATCCTCGTCAATATAAATAATATCCTCGAACTGCGCTATTTTTGAGCCCGGCGTTTCTAATAGTATAGGGTATTCGTTGAGATTCCCTGATTTTTTCAGATTGAAGAAATCTATCTTTGAGTACTTAAGATGCTCCACGACATAGCGCTCTGTGAATGGAAGATGTTTTCGCTTCTCTTCTATTGTTTTTAGGAGCGTACGAATCTTCATATCTCGTACTGGAGTGAGCTTTCGCTTCAGTGCATAGATGACTGCATTTGGTGAGGACTTAATGAATCCCGTTCCGTCCGTGATGAAGATTTCTATAGCAAATGCATCTCCTGGCTCCATAATGTGCGGTGAATCATTTTCATAGACAAAAACCGATTTTGTCGAGTGCAAATCCCATTGCTGCACCTGGTGACCCATCAGATTCTTAATGATCTTGTATTTCGAACCGGCCATATGCATGTCTAATCTTCGTCCGATTTCTGATACTTTCATGCCAGGTTTTAATCCGGTCAGTGTCTTCTGCAACACGTCTCTGGTAAAATCAACCATGTCCTGATAGCCCTTGTTCAATGCGATGGTGTATGCACCGTCAGCAATGTAACCATTGACATGCACGCCTACGTCGACCTTTATGATATCTTCCTTGCTCAAGATGCGGGTATCATTTGGTACGGGAGAATAATGCACTTCGTTGTTCACTTGCAGATTTACCGGAAATGCCAGTGACGCCTCGGGGTATTCCATTATGTAGCCTTCTATTTTTCTTGCAATTTCTAAGAACGATGCACCAGGTTTTATCAGTGCTCTTGAGCGTTCCACCACTTCGTGATGAATCTTTCCTGCACGAAGATATGCTTCTTTTGGCGTCATAGGACAAAAAAAAGAATTTGGGGATATAAATCTTCCTATAGGCTTTTATATTCCAACTGTCCTTATGCCATTGCATGGCGGATATTGTGGTGCTCATCACCGTTATTGTTGTTGCAGTGCTCTTTCTTGTGATTGGCTATTTTGTTGGCAAAAAAATAGGAGCAGAGCGAAAAGAAGCGGAATGGGAAGAGAAGGTGCCAGAGATCCGCGAAGAGGCGATTAAGAAATCCCGAGCAGTACTTGGCGGGCAGTTCTCGGAGCAGTTAGCACCGTACCTGCCAGATTTTCCGTATTCCCCAACCGAATGCCGGTTCGTAGGAAAGCCCGTGGATTTTCTCGTCTTCAAAGGTATGGATGCCAAGGAAATCTCGGAAATTGTTTTTGTTGAGGTGAAGTCCGGGAAGAGCACGTTGAATGCGCAGGAGCGGAATCTCAGAGATACCGTGCAGGCAAAACGGGTGCGCTGGGCAGAGTACAAAATCCCGGAAGACATTACGAAGAAGCGTTAACCACCTATGTTTCGTATTTCCTGTGCTTTTTTCTGTAACTCATGTCCGAAATAAAGAAATACTGTAATCGCACCGCTAATCAGGAAAACAAGGATGTCCAGTCTTGCCAAACCGATATACGCAGGAAGATCTTTCGCAAGCAAAACAGCAAGGATTCCGGAGCCAAAAAATGCAAGACCTACATTTTGCTTATTCAGTAGATGATTGTACTCTAAGTCTTTGACATTCTTTTCTTTTTGTTGTTCGCTCAGCATATTATTGTGCATCCAATAGGTAGACAAAACCGAAAAGTGCGACTATGGCACCAAAGATGAATATGTTTATGACCGTTACTGCGAGTGCGGGTGTGAAAATCATCATAACAATACCTGTAATCATTGCAATAATCGATATGAGACGCTGTGTGGCATTGTCTTTGAATGGGGTAAGTACCATGTACACACGTAAGGCTGATCATATTTATATGCATTTCTGGCGATTTTCCGAAAATCTTTCAGAATTTCTTACCCAAACACTTTTCAGGTAGGGTGTATCTGCACTAACAAAGCTTAAAAATCCCAAATGCACTGAGGTGGCATATGAAAATATTTTCCTGGAACGTGAACGGAATCCGTGCTGTTCTTACCAAAGGGTTCTATGAGAGCGTCAAGAAAATCGATGGGGATATTCTCTGCATCCAGGAAACAAAAGCGCATCCTGACCAGGTCGATGCAAAACTTCCCCTGTTCGAGCACCACTTCTGGAATGCTGCGCACAAGAAAGGGTATTCCGGCACGGCAATATTTTCAAAAATAAAACCTTTGCATGTCTCCTACGGGATTGAGCACAAGGACCATGATACAGAAGGAAGGGTGATTACGTTAGAATTTGATCATTTCTTCCTCGTGAACGTGTATACACCCAACTCTGGCGAAGGATTGAAACGGCTGAAATACCGCAGCGAATGGGACAAGGAATTTCTTGCGTTCCTCACCCGATTGGAAAAGAAGAAACCTGTGGTTGTCTGCGGGGATTTGAATGTTGCGCATACGCCTATCGATTTGGCGCATCCGAAAGCAAACTACAACAAGAGCGCCGGCTATACCCAAGTAGAGATTGACGGGCTGGAGAAATATTTTGCACATGGATTCGTCGACACGTATCGGGAGTTCCATAAAGAGCCTGGCAAATACTCATATTGGTCGTACCGGTTTAATGCACGCAAGAATAATGTTGGTTGGAGGATTGATTATTTTTTTATATCGCATCGTTTACGGTCTAAATTAAAGAAAGCTGTGATTCTCCCAGACATCATGGGGTCAGATCACTGTCCGGTTGGGATTGAGATTTCTTTGTAGAATTTTTTCCTTTTATGTGGGTTGTGCGGGAAAAAGATAAAATATTTATTCGAGTTATTCTTTTTACTGTGCATGCGATTTGCGAATAAGGTGTATGCACTTTGTAAGACCATCCCCAAAGGAAAAGTGACGACGTATAAAGAGCTTGGAAATGCATTAGGCACAAAAGCATATCAGGCAATTGGACAGGCACTCCGACGGAATCCGTATGCACCGCTCGTTCCCTGCCATCGAGTCGTGGCGAGCAATGGATCGCTGGGTGGATTTAAAGGAAAAAGGGAAGGGGAGGCCTTGCAGGAAAAGAAAATACTTTTACAAGAAGAAGGGATTGAAGTTGTGGAAGGTTCAGTTGATTTGAAGAAGTATTTGTTCCGATTTACGTAATCATTTTGTCTCAAGTACTGCTTTCTTAATGCGTATCTGTGCGGTGTGTACGTTCTCTTCGATTATTTCAGACTGAAGAATTTTAATTTTTTTCTTGAACAAAGGACAATCGAGCACCAAACTCTCAAATTCTCCACCCTCACCGGCTATGTTAACTCCATACTTCTTATGCAGGATTACCAACGCATGTATATCTTTCTCTGTTATTGTCCTTCCCAGCCATGATTTGTCCAAACCATCGGCAGCGACGGAGCTGAGAATTATTTCAAAACCACGATGAAGCATGTCCCACATCTCCATCTCCTGATCAAGATGCCAGAGCGGAGAAAATATTTTCAATGCAAGCTTATCTGCTACTTTCTCTATTCTTTCCCGTTGGTAATTTGAATATAATGCACCCGATATCACTCCTTCAATATGATATTTCTGCTTTGCGGTTTTCAATGCCTTCTCAAGGTCTTTCAACTCTGCTTCCTTTTCCCCATGCGTCTCTTGGAGAACTAACGGAATTTCTATCGCCTTCGCCTGCAACTCAACGAGATGGATGTTTGGCGTGTGGAACATGTACGATGAAGGATTTTTACTGCGCATGCTGATCAGACAAGAGATATCATAATTCTGCAGCTTCATTATATACGCTGCGAAGAGGCTGTCCTTGCCTCCACTCACGAGCGCGCCGAGGCGGAGATTCTTCGTAGCATAGAACTGCTCGAGGTATTTGGATTTTGATTTCTTTTCTCCTTTTGCAAGTTTTTCTATTGCTTTGTCAAAGCCGGAGCCATACTGTGCCGCTTTCTTTTTCCTCTGCGCAAGGAACGCTGGAATACTCATTGTTTGTGCGAGCTGACGCAGCGCATATTTTTCTATCCCATTATGAATCTTCATTGCAGGATCCATTCGCAGCGCAAATGCAACGAGCTTTTTATCGAGGAATGGCACGCGGAGCTCCAAATTGTTATTCATTGTAATAACATCGTCTCTGTAGGTGTTTCTCTCGTATATCTTCAGCACATCGGAGTAGCAGTCCTTGTTGAGCTTGCCCAGCTCGGTAGTTTTATAGCGATGATAGCCCCCAAAGAGCTCGTCAGCACCGGAGCCGGAGAAGATGACTTTGTTGCCGTCTGCTTTTGCGAGCTCGGATGCAATGTACAGGGGAAGCGCAACGCCCACCTTGATAACATTGTTGTCTTCAATCAATGGAACGACTTTTTGCAGATAGCTTCTTGTTTGTTCTTTTGAGATGACCTTGTATTTTAGTTTGAGGTGTAGTTTTTTTGCTGCATCTTTTGCTGCGATGAGATCCGGAGCGTCTTCGCTCGTCGCTGCGGTGTAGCACGTGAAATCCTGTCCAAGGTCTTTCAAAACTTTTGCTATGAGCAACGAGTCGAGCCCACCCGAGAAGAGCAGACCGAATTTTCTTTCTGGGATTCTTATTTTTACTGCGTCCAAAAATATTTTTTTCAGCTTTTCTTGTGCTCTGTTTCCTGTGACTTCCGGGGAGAGAGCGAAGAATTTTCTGTTGATGAATGAGACCTTTCCACTCTTGATGCCGTACTTTACTATCTTCCGCGGGTTTAGCTCTTCTGCCTGTTTGCCTGGGAGTGCCTTTTTCTCGGAACTGAAAAGCAGTGTGCTTTTTTCATGGTGATACCATAGCGGTTTGACACCAAGAATATCACGTGCCAGGTAGAGCGTTTCTCCTTGCCAATATGCAACCGCGTACACGCCCCTTAGGACTGAGAGCGCTTTTTCAACTCCTACTTTATTGAACAGTTTCAGGAGAAGATCTGCATCGTTCTGCGCCTTGATTTTGTATGTCTTTTCCAAGTCCTTCCAGTTATAGATTTCGCAATTAGCAACGAGGACGCCATCCCCATGCTTTATCGGCTGCGGGACATTGTTGACAATTGCATGCAGACCATGCCCTAGAATGTGCGATGAGCTAGAGTGGGGAAGTGCTGATGGCTCTTTTGCAGCGTACACGCTTCCGTCATAGTACCCGCACCCATCCCTGCCTCTTTCTTTCATGATTTCCAGACCTTTCTGGACTAGGAGAAATGCATCTTTTACATTGAATGCCCCAATGACACTACACATATATTCTGGAGTATAATAATCCCTTTTTATACATTTGCCTCTCGATGGGACGCAAAAGAAAAGTTTAAAAGCAATGTCATTTTTTTTGTCTCCATGGAATATGATCGATATAGGAGTACGCGAGAGCTTCTTCGAAAAATCCCACGGTACCGAAGCAGATCCTTGCTGTATCCTTCCAATGTTGCGCTGCACGAGGAACGGACGTTGGCTCTTTTACAGGCAGCATTCTCCTTTGTCGTTGAGCATTTACCTTTGGAGAGGATTGATGCCAAGCTCACCTTTGCGCTTGCGAAGGTGCATGACGACGTTGAGCTTGCTATTGGTATGGGAACTGAGGATCACCGTCCTTTTGCAAAGATTCATGGCATGAATGGCCGCTACCATTTTGAGGTTGATGGGTTTGATCAGCGAGAACTCCTTACCCTCTATTGCGAGAATACACGTCTTGAGACACAGCTGGTTGCGTATGCTGATGCGTTTGATAGCTTAGGGGAATGCGTGCATGAGGTTGCCGGGGGGAATGCTAGTTTTATTGACATGGTCACGGAGCGCCTCGATCGATTGCGAGCATTGGCAGACGGATATCCTCGCATGGCACCGTTGTTCCAGACGGGGCATCCCATGTTTGCGCCACCAGATTTTCGCGTAGATGTCTTGCAGCGCATTGGTGCGCACACCGTTGAGACGCTGGTAGAGGCTAGCGGCTATACTCCCTATGATTTTTGGTGCAAGGCTTTAATACATGGGAGTGTCGAGACCTATGCGTCCCTGCTCCAGCGAAGAGAAGGAATTCAAAGTCAGCCGAGCCAGCCTACTGCAAAATAGCCTTCCAGATTTCATCTCCGACGTAATGGATGTTCTTGATTACTTTGCCGGTTTTCATCTCTTGCATTTCTTTGGCGTCAAATAATGCAATGCCTACGGTGAGAGGTTTTCTATTGTTTACATCAATGATTACCACGGGGTCTCCTTTCTTGATGTCTGGAGCTATTTCTACAATGCCAGGCCGCATGACGTCTGCACCTTGGACGACGAATCTTACCGCACCCATGTCGACGACTATTATTTTTAAGACATTATTTTCCTGCAGGAGTTTCAGTGTTGGAATAAGTTTTTTTTCGTGATAAAAGAATGAAGGGATTTTGTTTATGAGAATAATCTTGTCATCCAGCAGTTCCACGGTGTCCTTCTTTTTTACTTCTATATGATACTGTTCGATGAGCTCATTGAGATCCTTGCTGCGAATGGTGACGCGTTTCATTGTATCTCTTTTGCATAAACATTAATAAATCTCTTTCGCTTTTGCAATCTTATGAAATGGATATTACTATTCTTTGTGGTGTTGCTCGTAGGCTGTGCCAAGGCTCCGGAGGCGCCCTCAGGATTCTGCGGTAGCTCGACGCAGGGAGCATGCTCTTCGGATAGTGACTGCGTTACCGATGGGTGTTCGGGACAGATCTGCCGTGCTGCTTCTGAAGAAGGGCTGGTAACGACGTGCGAATGGAAAGACTGCTACGATGACGAAGTCTACGGTGTTTCGTGCGGCTGCGTTGACCAACAGTGCGCGTGGGAGTAAAAAATTTTATATAGTTGGTGTGCTTCTGTCTTTGTATGAGATTGATTGCCTTTGGCATGATTTGTATTCTCCTTAGTTCTGTTTTCGTCAGCGCTGCTGGTGTTGCCACGAGAAGTTCTAGCGGTGATTGTGATGATCTGTCTTCTCTGCAAGGGAGAATTCAATGCCGCCTTGAACTTGGGCAGGAGACCACTGGATTACCTGAGTCTTGCAAAGTTCTCGTTGATACGTCTGAATGCGTCGCTATGTACGATGCTGTGCAGGGATGCTACGAGAAGACTGGCACCGTGCGGGATCAGTGCTTCCGACGTATTGCAGGATTCGTTTCTGGCACGGTTGCAGGTGAAGCGCGAGAGAGTAATGGAAGAGCTCACTTGCAATGGTATCTTTTCTTTTTGCTCTATTCCTTACAGGAGCGTGCGGAAGCTGCATATGAGGAAGGAACGGTGAGTGGCCAGGACGCTGCTACGCTGATTCGAATGACGATAGAGATCAAGCAGTCTGTCTTGCTTGGAGAATCCTCGGCACAGATACGTGCGGATGTGGAAGAGCTGAAAACACTGTGGGGGCAGATCATGACATGAAAAATGTTTTTGTTCTTATTGGCGTATTGATCCTGATGAGTGCCTGCGCACCTTTGGAGGAAATTCCTGTACAAGAAGATATCCCGGCGGAGCTCCCCGTTATTGAGGAAGTGCCCATCGCTGAGCCTCCTGTTGAAGAGCCCGAGTACGCGAACCTGGATACTGCGGATGATGATTTTGACCAAATAGACTCCGCTGTCGATGCGTGGGAAAGCGCTTAATTCTGCGATACAAAGCCTTTTAAGGCTGGAACGCCTATATATAGCCTATGCAATTTTCACGGAGCGAACTAGACCTGCAAGAGGAAGAAGCGCTGAAACGTTTGCTTGATGAAGCTGAGCAAAAGGAAGATCCGAAAGCAGCTGAGGACAGTGATGATGCTGAAGAGGAAGCCCCTCGTCCTGCGGCTCCAGAAGTTGTGGCAGCGAAGCAACGCATCGTTGATGAAGGTGTTGTTGAGCAACGGATCCGTGAAAGAAATGATAAGTTGAATCCCCTGGAAAGAGAAGTTTCTGCGTTTCAAAAAAGTTTTCAGGGGCAGGAAGAGCAGTCTAAAGATTATAGTGCGCCACAACGGCTTGGTGGCGTGTATGGGCCAAGCGACCAGACGAACAATGACACGATCTATCAGCGCCAAGAATTTGTCTTTGAGAAAAAAGAAGAACGCAAGAATGACGCACTCTTGTAATTACTGTGTTACTAATAGTTCACGTGGAATGACTTGGATTTCATACGGCTTGCTTTCAAGATCATCTTCTTGCACCGTGCAGTGATGGATGAGTTGCACGCCGCGAAGCTCTTTTCCTTCTTTGTGTGCCTTTCCTTCCACGATGGTTGCTTCTCCAAAGTCTCCGCTGTACATTCCTTGCACAATGTATGCGAGCGCCAACACGTCGTTCAGCTTGGGAAGGACTGTATGCAGCGGAACGGTGCCTTCTATGGGCTCCTGACCGTTGACGAACCCGAGAATGCCGATGCTATCCTTGTGCTTTGCATCGAAAAGCGCGGCATGGCCATCAATAGTATGGATAAGAATTCCCTGCTCCTTCTTTCTGGTTATGGTATTATGATATACTTGCCACACGTAGACCCCTTTGACCCCTAGACGCTTGAAATGCCTGTCAAGGATGGCCAAGAACGAATTGTGCGGGATGTGGACTGTTTTCATAGGATTTGCTGGAAAAAAGCTCCTTTAAATAGTTATTTATGTCGTCTGAGGCGCAGGTGTCTGCGTCTTCTTCTCTCGTACACCAGGAAGTAGTACAGCAATGCAAAGATGAGAGCGAAAAATCCAGTAAAAATAGATATGATCAAGAGAACAATCCAGAGTACGTCTCGTCGTTTTAATGCATCTATGAGCATCCAGAGCCAGAAAGCGAATGCTACGAGTGCTATGAGCATGAACAAGAACATCCACAGCAAGCCAAGGCCAAAAAAATAACTCCCGAAGTAATGCATCATTTCAGCTTTGGAGAAGCATACAATATTTATAAGCGTTTTGCATCTAGTACCGTCGGACGTTTGGATCTATCTCTGCCCAGTCATAGATGCTTCCTGCGTAATTCTGGACGTGCACATAGCCCTTTTCCTTCGCATACTCTGTTGCAGCTGCGGATCTTCCGCCGGTACGGCAGTAGAAAATAATAGAATCCTCTTTCTTTGGCTTGGGAAAATGATATTGCGCCTGGAAGGCAGCGTCGTCGAGATGCCATGCACTCTCAAAATCCTGCAGCGGAAGATTCGTTGCTGTTGGGATCATACCGTGCTGCAATTCCTCTGGCTGGCGGACGTCTATGAGCGTATATGCTCCCTTCGTGTCAATGAGGCGCTTGAGTTCGTCTCTCGAGATATTTTCCATGCATTTTAGAACAGAAGCGAGGTTTTTAAGACTTGCGCATACCACGGCTGCCTGCTGAGGAAGGCGCGCACTCCCCGGTCATCACCGTCCCGGATTTCATCATACTCCCTATAGGATTTTAATTTCAGCACTTCCGATTCCATGCGCTGCACGATTTCCTCCGGAGAGAGATAGGTCAGCGAAGGAATGATGTCGATGGAAAAACTCTTGCCGAATACTTTCTTGAAGATGAACTGGGTTCTTGGCAGGTAGAGGTTGGATGTGATGACGATGATGCTGGTCCAATTTCTTGCCTCGAGGAATCTCTTGGCGAAATAAGCGTTGCCAATAGTCTCTCTCGATTGCTCTTCGAGGAAGAGATGGTTGTCCGGGATGCCGAGCTGCATGGCGTACTCCTTCATAGCCTGCGCTTCTGTTTTCTTTGGAATGTATTGCAGCTTGTAGGAATACTTGCCGCACATCAGGATTCTTGCTGCCATTCGTTTCTTGTAGCAATCAGCAGCTTTCTCGACGCGAGACTTGCCGATAGGGGTGAGGTTCCCTTCAGCGCTCACGCCGGAACCGAGAACAACGATACAATCTTTTTGCTGCATAGTTATTGTAGGCATTTGAAAGATATAAGTATTATGCAAACGGACTATCTGCTTTTGGTTACACCTATACGCTCACAGTACTTGTTGACGGGACACTGCGAACACTTTGGGGAAATAGGCACGCAAATATGCTGGCCATGCGCGACAAGGAGATAGTTAAGCTCAATCCAATATTTTTGCGGCAGTTTCTCCCGAATCACAAACTCCGTTTCATGCGGTGTCTTCGTCTTGAGATATCCTAATCTGTTAAGTATCCGATGATTATGAACATCAATGCAGACAGCTGGTTTCTTATAACCTTCCGTAAGGACAAGATTAGCGGTCTTCCTTCCCACACCGTGGAATTTCAGCAGCTCCTCTATCTCATCTGGAACCTTAGAATGGTATTCTCTGATTAGCCTTTCCGAGATATCCCTAATATTCTTCGCCTTCACCTTGTAGAAGCCTACCGGATAGATGAGCTTTTGTATGTGTTTCTCAGAGAGCTTCAGCATTTTCTCTGGAGTATCCGCTTCTTTGAAGAGTTTTTCGCATGCGTTTGCGGTGACCTGGTCTTTGGTGCGGAGGCTGAGAATGGTGCCCATGAAAACGCGATACGGATCATTCTTTGTTTGTGCAATTAATGTGATGATAGGAACCTGCCACTGCTTGACTTCCTGCCGGAGAATTGTTATTACTTTCTCTATGACTGGGGTGTTCATGGATATCAAAGGGTCTCTTTCCTTCTTAAGGTTTTCTTCGAAAGATTTATAATATTCTATAGCTGGACTTGCGGCATGCGACGGAAGCATATTCTCTTCACGCTTGTTGTAATTGGAATTATTGGCCTCATCACTTCCTTGTATTTGGTGAAGCATCATTACGACCTCACAGAGAATAGTTTTTGCGATATCAATTCGGTCGTTTCCTGCTCGACGGTGAATACCAGCGTGTATGCGGAAATATTTCACATTCCCGTTGCGGCATTCGGTGCGCTGTGGTTCCTGGTATTGCTTTTCCTTGTGGCATATTCCCTGAAGAAAAAAATTGCCTACAGAACTTTTGTTCTCTGGTCTGGCGCCGGTGCGGGCGCAGTGGTCTACTTTATCAGGGCTGAGATTCTTCTAGGAGCGCTGTGCATCTACTGCACTCTTGTGCACCTCCTGCTCGTTCTAAGCCTTATGCTAGCAATAGTTTTATATAGAAAAAGACCTTCAGAACATTGAGGTGATCGTATGGCGGCAAAGAAAAAAACGGTGAAGAAAAAAAAGAAATCGTCAATGATAAAATCAGGAAAAATGTGCGAGTATTGCTAATCTTTTTCTTCTGTTTCTATTTTTTTAAGTAATTTTTGTTTTAGGCTTTCCACACGGCGCAGATCCCTTGGACTGAGCACATTTGGAATTCGCGCTTCAATTTTCTCGTCTAGAACATTGGCATAGCTGGTTGTTGGTTCTAAGAACGAATAAAAGTTTCCCTGCAGCCTGTTTGCAATTCTCCTGCCTACTCGTGTCAGCGCCTCCGCCGGCAACTGTGGGTTCGCCTTGAAACCGCTATCCGTAACTATGTCCGATCCTTCTACGCTGGTCATAGTAATGCGATATTCCTTCTTACATTCCCTTTCATAATCGCAATCGACACCAAGGAAGACATACTGCGAACCTTCTCGATTCATCCACCCGAAATGTCTCAACGTTGGAGACACTTCAATCATGATCACTGAACCATCATCAAAGGCAAATTCCTCAATAACATGCTCATAGGTAAACCTTCCCCATACATCACTCTGCTCGAGGAAGTATTTGCTGAAGAGAAATTCTCCACCGGTAAAATCTTCGCTATAGGTAATTTCTGCGGGCTGGTATGCAATCGTATTACGTATGTACTCGTCCGTTTTTGGCGGGTTTGCCAACGCTGTGGACAGGAGAAGGTTACTTAACATCATAAAGACCTCGAGTGATTGCATTAACGCGAGCTATATTTCTTCTAATAAATTCTCTCGGCACATCCTCACGCCAGAGGTAATCTACCAGCGTGGGAAGATTTGCTCTCACCAACGGAGGGCTTATGGCAAACTGGTATGCACCAGACATATTGTGAAGCCTTGCCACTTCCTGCCTGCCGTTCTGTACGAGAATGGTACATTCCTCATGTACCGGGAATCTTTTCTTTCCTAAAAACTCAAATCGTACAGAGAAGGGGTTATATTCGAATGTTTCTACTATTTCCACGTTACCGTGGACTGCTTCATCCCTGCACAACTTATAAATACGCTCCAGCCGGGGAGCATATTGCGGATCGAGTATCCTTTGGTCTTTCCTACCTCTGTCCCTAAAAGAAACAGAGATTGAGGTATTTTGGTTGGGAGTCTCTCCTTGGATATGGCTTGTGAAATCGACTACTGTAAACTCAAGAGGAAATTTTCCTACCAACCCGAGCTCATTAATGAAAGAGTTTAATTCTTCGGAGCCTTCCCTGATCATTAGCTCGAGCTTCTTTTCTACGGTTTCTTTTCTCGCAACCATGTCCGGCACAATGCTCAGGAGGTTTATATATTTTACTATTATTAAGGGGTGTCAGTATTGCCTTGGATTGGGGGGCTTTGGAATGCTTTCACTTCCACGTGCAGAACTTGCAGGTTTCTGACGGTTCTGGTTCTGGGCCGTTCAAAAGTGTGATAGCATCCTGGAAGAGCTTCTCCCCTGCCTTGGGGTGGACGGCCATCTTGATGAGCTCGTGGTGGAACATGATGTCTCCGTTTTCCAGGACTTTGTCGGGATAGAAGAAGAGGAGGTATGCGGTGCTGGAGACCTTGTGCTTGTTTTTTTCTAATAGGAAGGCGTAGACGTTGAGCTGGTCCTGGTATGACTTGGACGTGTTTTCTTTTAGTGCGAAGCCTCTGGTCTTGAAGTCTATAATGGTGATTTCTTTGTTTTTTTCTAAGAGGTCGTCTATGGCTCCTGCGAGGATGTTTCCACTTGTATCTTTGTATTGTATTCCTTTGAATTGATTTCTGTAGATTTTTAACGTTTCTTCGTCATTGAATAAATTAAGGTTTATAGATTGTATTTCTTTGGGGATGGTTTGGTTTTTTCTGTGCTTGTCGAAGTGTTCTTTGAGAATCTTGTCCATGCCGGATGGTAATGATGGGAAGATGCCTGACGGACGCTTGATATGGTTTACTTTGTCACGGTAGAAGCATCTTGCACATTCTTTGAAGAGGTTGAGGCTGCCTGGGATTAAGATGTATATTAATATTTATGTATTTATTGAGCTGTAAAGTTAGCGTCATCTATTCTTGATGAATTTCGACAACTTTTTAAACTTCGGGTTCCTAATATTTTTATGAAAGTTATGAAAGTGGTTGATAAGAAAGTTGGTAACACTACATATTATAAATATAGAATAAATCTACCTAAAGAAGCAGTTGAACAATTAAATCTTTTAGACAAGGACTTAAAAGTTAAAATTGAGAAAAATAGATTAGTTATTGAAAAAGAATAATTCGGGTTCCGAAAGGTTTATATACTTCGGGTGCCTAATAATAGCATGAAAAATGCTATTAAATGTAAACATTGCTCAAGGTTAAATTTCTGTAAAAAAGGATTTAGAAAAACAGAATATCGAGGAGAAATTCAGAAATATTATTGTAAAGATTGTAAGAGATTTTTTACAAATGATGATGGATTTTACAGAATGAGAAATAAGCCAGAAATAATTACAATGTCGATTGATATGTATATTTCTAATTTGTCAAGTAGAAAAATGAGGAATCAGTTAAGCAGACATTTAAACACAAAAATAAGCCATATGAGTATTCTTGATTGGGTAAGAAGATATACCCTTAAAGTAAGTAAGTTTGTTGATAAGTTAGGATATAATATGGGAAATAGTTTCTATGCTGATGAAACTTTAATTGATTGTGGTGGAAGAGATGATAGATTTTGGTGTTGTATTGACTGGGATACTAGATTAATTACGGGAGTTCATTATAGTTTATCTGGTAATCCAATAGAAGCACAAAAATTCCTATTTAAGTCAATTCAAAAAGGAAAACCTAAATTTATTCAAACAGATGGAGGCGTTTTCTATCCAAGAGCATTTAGAAAACTCTTCTATTCTAATAAGATTGGCGGTTTAATAATTGAACATAAGATACAAAATGCAAGTGTTACTAAAATACACAATTACAGAATAGAAACGGTTTTTATGAAGATTAAGGATAGAGTAGATGATTTTAGAGGATTAAAAGCGTTGTGGTCTGCTCCTATCCTAATGAATGCTTTGATTATTCAACATAATTTTATTGAAGCCCACACAACTTTAGATGAAGTTCCATGTAATAGGGCAGGGCAAGAATTAGATCTGGGAGAAAATAGGTGGTTGGATTTGATAAAATTAGCATCTGCAAATTAATTATTTGTCTACGGGAGATCTTATTTTCCATCCATTTACTTCAAATCCTTTCATAGAATCAAACACGTATCTCAATAATTCTTCAAAGTTTTTCAACATAATATCTTTTGACGTTAGCTTCAATGCTTTAATGAATAAACTTACAAATCTTCTATCTGGAAACTCTTTCTCCAAATATTTCATTAAGGTAAAATCATCTGTAAAAATGGAATAAGTTTTATCAACGTTAATAACTGAGACTTGTTTATATTTAGCGTACGTCTCATATATTTGTTTTAGGTAATTATAGTAAATATAATAAAAATCATCTCTATCTTTCTTGTAATTATCTTGTAGATTATCTAAATTATCCCATAGAGAATATTTTTTGAGTTCAAATGGTACTTTATTCAGTTTTGGGAACTTTTTATTCTTTATTACTTGAGCAATACGTTTTAATCTGACAATTTCTCCTTCTTTATCAAATAAGATTTTCCCCGTAATAAACATTATCGGAGCTTGATAAGAATTATCTTTGTAATCTTCATCAAAATACTTCTTAATTTGCTTAGGAGGGTTTGCAAAATATTCTATAAGAAAACCATTAACAAACTTGTTTCCTCGTTCTCGCCAATTAGTCTTATTTGATAAGATAATATGCAAGTCTATATCTGAGTGTTCGCTTGGGTTTCCTGTTATGTAGCTTCCGCAGACTAAAGCACCTATAACTTCTTTCTTCTTTTTCCACTCAATTAAAAAAAGATTAACTGCCTCTTCCCAATTACCTTGTTTGTTCAATTTAAGACCTCTTTCTAATAAAATGTTACTTACTTTTAATTCTTTTCTTTTTTAGGTGTCGTTTACTTTACAGCTCAGTATTTATCATTTATAAGTAAAACCAAATAATACGAAATGTTTATATACTAGTCTTGTTTACCTCACAGCTATCTAGTTGACTTAAGGTCTACATAAAATGGAAGAATCGGAACAAACACAGGAAGCCCCAAATGAGTACCTCGAGCAGCTCCAGCGCCTCCAAGCGGAATTCATCAACTACCGCACCAGAGTAGAGAAGGAAAAGCAGCTTATGGGCGAGTACAGCAAAGATATCATTTTACGCAAATTCCTGGAAATCAGGGATAACTTTGAACGGGCTCCAAAACTGGATCAAGGCATGGAAATAATCTATAAGCAATTTCTTGACATCTTCCAGAAAGAAGGCGTTGAGGAAATTGAAACGAAGAATTTCGACCCGGAATTGCATGAGGCAATTGCAACACGAGAGGACATTGCGAAGGATGTCATTGCAGAGGTTGCACGAAAAGGGTACAAAAGAGGAGACAGAATACTTCGCACCGCACATGTAGTCGTTGGAAATAACGACGGAGAACAAACAAAATGAGTAAAATAATCGGAATAGATTTAGGAACTACTAATTCAGCAGTCGCACTCCTTGAAGGAGGAAAACCAACCATTATCCCGTCCGCAGAAGGCGGGAGAACTATCCCTAGCATCATCACGATCAAGGGAAATGATATTATTGTCGGAGAGGTCGCAAAGCGGCAAGCTATTGCAAACCCTCTGCATACCGTGCGGAGCATCAAGCGTCTCATGGGGACCAACGAAAAGGTCACCATTGATGGGAAAGAGTACACGCCGCAAGAAATTTCTGCGATGATCCTGCGAAAGATCAAAAAAGATGCAGAGGCGTATTTGGGAACGAAAGTAACCAAGGCAGTCATCACCGTGCCCGCGTATTTCAATGATGCGCAGCGGCAGGCAACGAAAGATGCAGGAGTGATTGCAGGCCTCGAAGTGGAAAGGATTATCAACGAGCCAACGGCAGCAGCTCTTGCGTATGGACTTGACAAGAGCGAAGCGCATACCATTCTCGTCTATGATCTTGGAGGCGGAACATTTGATGTCTCTATTCTTGAACTGGGCGACGGGGTCTTTGAAGTCAAATCCACCAGCGGAGACAATCGCTTAGGCGGAGATGATTTCGATGACGTGCTTATCGACTACCTTGCTGATGAATTCAAAAAACAGCATGGCATCAATCTGAAAGAAGATCGGCTTGCGGTGCAGCGATTGAAAGACGCAGCAGAAAAAGCGAAGATAGAATTGTCCAGCTCCATGCACTCGAGCATTAACCTTCCCTACATCAGCTCTGGTGCGTCTGGGCCTAAACACCTGGAAATGGATCTTACTCGTGCGAAGTTCAATGACTTGACCAAACATCTCGTCGAGAGAACGGTGAGACCAGTCAAACAGGCGTTGAAAGATGCAAATCTTGAACCGTCACAGATTGACAAGGTTCTGCTTGTCGGCGGATCCACGCGAGTGCCTGCAGTGCAGGAAAAAGTGCGGGAACTGCTTGGAAAAGATGGAGACAAGTCCATCAATCCGGATGAGGCAGTTGCCGTTGGCGCAAGTATTCAAGGGGGCATTCTTGGCGGAGATATCAAAGATGTATTGCTCTTAGATGTCACGCCGTTGAGCCTGGGAATTGAAACACTTGGGGGCGTGTTCACAAAGCTGATCGAGCGAAACATGACTATTCCGAGCAAGAAGTCACAGATTTTCAGTACTGCTGTCGACAATCAGCCTGCAGTCACGATCAACGTTCTCCAAGGAGAGCGAGCGATGGCTTTAGATAACAAGAGCCTCGGACGATTTGACTTAGTAGGAATTCCACCAGCACTGCGAGGCATGCCACAGATTGAAGTCACGTTCGACATCGATGCAAACGGAATTGTGAATGTCTCTGCAAAAGACATGGGCACTGGGAAAGTGCAGAAGATCACCGTGACAGGTGGATCCGGCATGAATAAGGATGACATTCAGGCTGCGATGAGAGATGCAGAGCAGTTTGCTGAGGAAGACAAGAAGAAGCACGAAGCTATCGAAGTCAAGAACCAGGCAGACACGCTCATCTACTCTTCAGAGAAAATGCTTTCTGAGTACGGCGACAAAGTTGACGCTGGAACGAAAGAGAAAATCCAGAAAGAAGTTGATGCGCTGAAAGAAGCGTTGAAGGGGAATGATACCTCGGCAATGAAGAAGCAGATCGACAAGGTCAACAAAGTGGTGCAGGAAATTGGTACGAAAATGTACCAGGACGCTGCAGCACAGGCTGGAAAGCAGAAAGACGGCGAAGAGGTTGTCGACGCGGAGTTCGAGAAAGAGGAGAAATAGAAAAGGTTTTTAAAGCCTTTTTTTATTTATCTTCCTATGGAACTGGAAGCAGTGGTCAGGGGTTATACTTTGGGCACTGTGAGCCAGGATAGTCTCGCAGTCGGAGGCCCCATTACCGTTTCACAGGCTCCATCAGGGTATACAAGTATTGCCCTGGGTAGAACATTTGCTGGATACTTTGATCCGGCAACGCCTGTCTCCCGAGCGCTCATGTATGCTGAGCAAGGAGCAACGTACCACTTCGCATATGCGGTGCTTCAGGCAAGTGCGTATCAGAAAGGGTTTGATGCCTATCAGTAAGCAGGGTTTCATGATGTATTATACACCAAGCAAAGTTAGAAAAGGAAATTATAGTTCAAGCACTGGAAGCTCGTATAGCGTTGCTTCTGTTTCGGCTTCTGTTTCGTACACTGCGGCTCCGGTTACGGCTTCACCGGCGTTGGAGCGGAGCAGGACGAGCAGCAGGTGCTGCGGGCGCGGATGCAAGCCGTGCGTCTTAGATCTCAATTATTAAAAAAAAGATGGCAGACTATTATGACATTCTTGGCGTAGGGAAGGATGCTTCGAAGGAAGACATCAAGAAGGCGTACAAGACGCTTGCGAAGAAGTATCATCCCGATTTGAATCAAGGCAATAAAGAGTCTGAAAAAAAATTCAAAGAACTTAATGAAGCGTATGCGGCGCTCAGCGATGATAGCAAGAGATCAAATTATGACCGCTATGGTTCCACCGGCGAGCAGTATTCTCAGGGGTTTACCGGCGCTGAAGGCGCTGATTTCTCCGATTTGTTTGGCTCCTTTTTTGATCTCGGCGGCCGGCGTTCTGGCCGGGGAAGGGATCTTAAGTATGAGATGGAACTGAGTTTCATGGAGGCATGCTTTGGCGTTTCCAAGCAGATTAATGTCACGAAGTTGGATCGTTGCGACGCCTGTGAAGGCATGGGCGGCACGGGAGAGCAGACCTGCACGGGGTGCAAGGGATCCGGGCGAATGCAGAAATCATATCGAACGCCGTTCGGCGTGTTTGCGCAGTCAAGCACGTGTTCACAGTGCATGGGCATGGGCAAGACGGTGAAGCACACGTGCAAAGAATGCAGCGGTCAAGGCCGCGTGAAGAATTCGCGAAAGATGACGGTGAAAGTGCCTGCTGGCGTCCATGATGGCAGTACGTTGCGCATGACCGGCGAAGGGGAGGCTGGCGAATTTGGCAATAGAAGCGGGGATCTATTCGTAGAAATTTTTGTGACGCCGCATGATATCTTTGCCCGGAAGGAAGATGATATCTTTATTGAATTCCCTGTGAGTTTTTCTCAGGCTGCACTTGGGGATTCTGTGACCGTGCCGACCATCCGCGGAGAAGTGAAGATGAAGATTCCTTCGGGAACGCAGTCGGGAACGGTATTACGGTTGAAAGGTGAGGGCGTGGATAATGTGAGTGGGCATGGCACCGGAGACCAGCTCGTTCGTGTGCAGGTGAAGACGCCGAGCAAGATCAGTGCAAAGCAGAAGAAATTGCTGGAAGAGCTAGCTGAGGAAAATAAGGAAAAACTTTCTGTTGAGAAGGGCTGGTTTGAAAAGTTCAAGGAAGATTTTATTGGTCTGTAACACCCCGAAACATTTATACTCTTACTGTTCTTTATAACATTCATGCTGGGATTTGAACCGGACAAAAGTATAAGGGATAGAAATCTTTTTATTCTGAAGATTTTTTCTTTTCAATATGGCCTCTGATCCACGTTGGCGTGATTTGCATACGCGTGTTTCTTTGCTGAGAGAAAATTATCCTGAGAGAAGCGTATGGGAAGATATTATGGATCCGGATCAGCATGCGCTTGATTTTCTCGTACAAACGAATTGGCGGGTACGCCCAAAAGCGGACATGGTGTTTATGGGAATGATTCCTTACTATAAGAAAAGAATGTTCTATAGAGAAAGTCTCGACCCACCACGTAGAGACATTACTATCTGTCATGAACTTGCACATGTTTTTTATCCCACAAAAATATATCAAGAAGATTTCTCAATGAATGAGTGGGAAGATGTCATTGAGTGGATTGGAAGACGTTGGAGAAGGAAACCAGAGATATTACGCATGATTTTTAAAACGTTCGACGTCCGTCCGACAAGAATTTATGACCGTGTGACGAGGAAAGCATTCCCAGAGCAACAAAGACCAAGAATACCACGTCCAGACTATGGCTGTGAACAGGTGGCATTCGCTTTCAATCCTGAAAAATAACCAAGAAAAAATGAGAAAAAAAGAAAAAATATACTCGTTCTTACAGCCTTAATCTCGTGCCATTGATAGCACAGACTTCACTGCAACAACGATAGTTGCTGGCACAAATAATGTCAACAAGTTGCTGAAGATTGGTCCTAGGTATGCAACCGCGCTTAGCGTTTGTCCACCAAAGTAGCCCATCAACACAAGGACTGTTCCAGCTGTCAAGAAATGACTTACTTCTTTTTCATTGATGTTCAAAAGACCAACAATGAGACCTAGTATTACTAGAACCCATGGTAGCCATGTTCCTGCTGCGAATAGTCCGAAAACTATTGCAAGGACAACACCAATGAGAAAAGCCCATCTTCCTAACATTGCTTTTCCGTCTCCTTTTGCCATGTTTTTCCCTCCCTATTGTTATTAGAATATTGGAAGTAGTGAATACCCCTTCCTTTAAATATGTTTGCAAAATATTTGGTTTTACACAAAGCTTTAAATAATAGCCCCAGCTCTTTTTGCTTTGTGATTTCCAATGTTGCGCCAGCCGTTAGTAGTAGTGATGGGGAATGTTGATAGTGGCAAGACTAAAACCCTAGATACCATACGACGCACTGCGGTTGTGGAGTCGGAACCTGGAGCAATCACACAAATGATTTCTTCATCCGCGATTTCTGTGAAAACCATCCAAAGGATTTGCGGAGATTTATTAAAAAATAAAAATATTTCCATTCCAGGGTTTGTGTTCATTGACACGCCAGGGCATGCGGCCTTCTCCAATATGCGAAAGAGGGGAGGTAATTTAGCGGACATTGCGATTCTGGTCATTGATATCAATGAAGGCATCAAACCGCAGACTGAGGAATGTATTACGATTCTTAAGAAGTACAAAACTCCTTTTGTTATTGCACTGAACAAGATAGATATCATCAATGGCTGGCGGCCGGTGCAAGCGCCGTTCATTTTGGATAAGATTGCAAAACAGTCTCCGCAGGTGCAGCAGGCTATTGATGCCCGACTGTATGAAATTGTGGGAAAATGTTTTGATCTCGGCTTCCAGGCTGACCGCTTTGACCGGATCGATGATTACACGAAAACAATTGCGATGATTCCCTGCTCGGCCAAAGGTGGCGAAGGGATTCCAGAGCTGTTGATGGTGCTGATCGGACTCGCACAGAAGTTTTTAGAGCAGAGCCTGCAGACGGACCAGGAAGCGCCTGCGAAGGGGACAGTGCTGGAAGTCAAGGAAGAGCAGGGGCTGGGAACCACGCTCGACGTGATTATCTATGAAGGGAAATTGAAAGCCAATGATCCCATTATTATCGGTGGACTCTTTGAACCGGTGGTGACCAAGGTGCGGGGGTTGTTTTTGCCGGATGAGAAAGGGAAGTTTACCCCTGTAAAAGAAGTGGTAGCCGCTGCCGGTGTGAAAATAGTTGCGGTCGGCATCAAAGAAGTCGTCGCAGGCATGCCTCTCTTCGTGATTACTCATAATGAAAAAGAGCTCCGCGAGAAGATTCAAGAGGAAGTCGAGGAAGTCATCATTGAAACCGAAGGGCGGGGCATCGTCGTAAAGGCCGATACCTTAGGGTCGCTGGAAGCGGTGATTAGCCTGCTGAAAGAAAAGCATATTGCTATCAAAAAAGCAACCGTAGGCAATGTCACCAAAAAAGATATAGCTGCGGCAGGTTCGAGCGAGGAGCCTTTGGAACGCGTCATCCTTTGCTTCAATGTGAAAGGAGAAAGCGAGGATGTCAAGATTATCTCTCATAATGTCATTTACCAGCTCATCGATGATTTCGATGCGTGGGTAGCAGCCGAGAAAAAGAAAGAAGAGCAGAAAGAGCTTGTAAATCTTATCAGACCGGCAAAAGTGAAATTCCTGCGTGGCTGCACCTTCCGGCAGAATAATCCGTGCGTGATTGGGGTTGAGGTTTTGGCGGGGACCTTGCGGTCTGATGTTGATCTGCTGAAAGAGAACGGGGATGCGGTTGGCCACATTAAGACTGTCGAGTATGAACGGGAAGCAGTACAGGAAGCGGAGAGAGGGAAACAGGTTGCAATTTCATTGCCAGGGGTCACTGCGGGCAGGCAGATCCATGAAGAAGAAATTTATTATGTTGATATGAATGAAAATAATTTCAAGAAATTGAAGGAATTCAAAAAAATGTTGAGCCCAGAAGAGATTCAAATCTTGAAAGAACTTGCTGAGATTAAGAGAAAGACGAATAATTTCTGGGGCATTTAGCCCTGTAACCAGGCAATAAGTGTTTCTGCTAACATGTCGTCTTCATCAAAGAGATCGGTGCCATGGGCGGAGCTCTCATAGATTTTCAGCTCTGTCTGGCCCACTATTTTGCTTTGGATCTGCTTCGCCATGTCGGCTGCGTTTCCGGCACTTCTGCCATCAAGGGAACCTGCGAGTAGATATGCTTCCTGGTCTTGCCGCAGTTTCTCTGCCGCTGGCTCCGTGAGAACACCACGATAGTTCGTTCCGGGAGACATGAGAATTGTTTTCTTGATTTCCGGATGCTCTGCCTGGTATTGCAATGCAAGGTTCGCGCCTATCGATGCCCCTCCAATATATACCGTGGCTGCGCCTTGCTCGCTGAGATAGCGCACGGCTGCTTCTACATCATGAATAGAATCCTGATGCTGCTGATCAGAAAATGTTTTGTAATTCAGCGTGTTGCCGTTCTGCTCCGTGCTTTCCCCATGGCCGCGAAGGTCGATTGCTAACACCGTGTACCCTTCCGCTGCAAGTGCTGCAGCAAATTCATCCCAGGATTCTTTCGTCGCTGGCATCATGTGTACCAGGAGCACTGCAGTCCTGCCACCTTTCCAATACTTACCAACTATAGTGACTTCATCTTCCGTTTGAAATGCTATTGTTTTCATCGTCGGCAACTCCGGGGCCTGGATTATTGTATTGTCGCTTTTCTGCGTGGTGCATGCGGTCAAAAACAGTGCTGAGAAAAGAACTGCCCAGACCACTTTCATATCTCCACAAAGGGCGTAGTCCTTAATAAAACTAATCGGTTGTCAAAGCTCTGGATTGTGGTTTAGGAAGAGTATGCCAAAAAGTTTATAAATGTATTAAAAACTACTCTAGCTCATAAAAATGGCAGAATTCAAGTTCGTAATCAATGATGTCAAAACAGGGAAGACATATCAGAAGGCATTAGAAGACAGTAGCCTCATAGGGAAGAGAATTGGAGAGTCCATCTCAGGTGATTTCTTAGGTCTTGATGGCTATGAACTGCAGATTCGAGGTGGCAGTGATTTTGCAGGGTTTCCAATGCGAAAAGATATTGAAGGACCTATCCGGAAGAAAGCATTACTCGGTTCCGGTGTGGGCGTCAAGATTGACAGAAAAGGTATGCACTTAAGAAAAACAGTTAGTGGCAATCAAATTACCGCAAAAACTGCACAGGTAAACTTGAGCGTTCAGAAATACGGCTCAAAGGCTTTGGATGAAATCTTTGGAAAGAAAGATGAAGCTAAAGCACAATAACACATCACGCTCCTTCGGAGACATTGCCATGAAGTATAAGACGAAGAGTGTTCTCATTGCTCGCAAGAAGAGCATTGAAGATGACTTCAGTCGTAGGCCTTGTTTTATCAGTTTGTTTGATGAAAACAATCCGCATTTGAATGTCCAGGGACCAAAGGAAGTTGTCGAGTTTGACAAGATCCATAAAGTGGTCATTAATGGGCTGAATGTGGATTACCTTTTGCCGGGCAATGACATTGTGATAAATGATCTCACCGAAATCGAGATCGAAGAGCACAATGACAAAGTGTTCGTGAAAGGAAAACAACAATAAACAAGGCTTAGGTCTGTTCTTCTAGGGGGTTTTGGCTCAATTTCGTTTTCTCGGTTTGCTCTTGCTCCCTCGTGCGTTTTCTGTTCGGCAGAAGTTTTATAAACACCCACTATTTTGTCAGTCACATGCCTAAAGCGAAAGCAAAAACTGCAGAAAGCAAAAGCCCAGGAAAGCCAAATACTAAGGAAGAGGTTAAGGCACCTGAAATACGGCAGCCGGAGATTAGCATCGGTCTCGTAGGCCATGTTGATCATGGTAAGACGACGATAACGCAACGGCTTTCAGGGAAATGGACTGATACTCATTCGGAAGAAATCAAGAGAGGGATTACCATTCGCTTAGGGTATGCGAACACGACGTTTTACAAGTGTGAGAAATGCAAAGGACCAGAGGCATATGGCACGAGTGAAAAATGCGCTACGTGCGGTGGAAAAGGGAAAGTGCTTCGCTCTGTTTCCTTCGTTGATGCACCTGGCCACGAGACGTTGATGGCGACCATGCTTTCCGGCAGTGCGATCATTGACGCCGCAATGCTGCTTGTCGCGGCAGATGAGCCATGCCCGCAGCCGCAAACCAAAGAGCATTTGATGGCTTTGGAGATCTGCGGGATTCACAAAATTATCATTGTCCAGAATAAGATTGATCTCGTCAGCGAGGAAGATGCGCTGGAGAATTTTAAGCAAATCAAAGCTTTCGTCAAGGGGACTATTGCTGAGCATGCTCCCATTGTTCCGATTTCTGCGAAAAATAATGTGAATATTGATCTTCTCATCCAGACTATTGAGGAATATTTCCCAACGCCAACGCGTGACCTGAAGAAAGCACCGTTGATGTTCATTGCGCGCAGTTTTGATATTAACAAGCCCGGAATGCCTTTTGGCAAGATTGTTGGTGGCGTTCTCGGTGGGGCATTGAAGCAGGGTGTGCTGAAGATTGGGGATGCCATAGAGATTCGACCTGGAAGAAAAATAGAAAGAGAGGGGAAGGTTTCCTGGGTGCCGATCACGACAGAGATTGTGAAAATACGCACTGGCGATCAGGATCTTAGGGAAGCACAGCCCGGCGCGAGCATTGCGCTGCTCACTGGATTGGATCCTTCGTTGGTGAAATCAGATTCTCTCACCGGCAATGTCATTGGACATCCGAAACATTTGCCCGAGGTCTACATTGAATTGCATTTGGTGCCTCATCTCCTGGACAGGGTTGTTGGCACGGACAAGGACTTGCATGTAGAGCCTATCAAGAAAGGCGAAAATCTTATGCTTAATGTGAACTCTTCCACGAGTGTCGGCTTGGTGACGGAATTATCGAAGAATTTCTTTACCGTTAAATTGAAAATTCCTCTCTGTGCAGAAAAAACAGACAAGATTACCGTTTCGCGTCTGGTCGGCCACCGGTTCCGGCTGATAGGATATTGCAATATTAAATGAGTATGGCAGCTCCCGATACACTACAGGCATTGCATGAACACTATGCAAAGCATAGAGCGGCGATTTCTCAGCGACTGCAGGAGTTCAAGGGCGTGCAGGGAGAAAAAGAACTGTTTCAGGAATTGTGCTTCTGCATTCTGGCGGCCAATACGTCTTCTCGCATGGCGAGCAAAGTGATGAGCGGTGTAGGCGACGTGATATTCACCGGCAGTGAAGAAGAGATTCGGGAGAAACTGCATTTGCTTCACTGTAGATTTTACAACAAACGTGCGGAGTATATTTTCCTTGCGCGGGACGTTCCCATACGATTCGATAGAGACTACTTGGCCGAGCATATCAAAGGATTTGGCTACAAAGAGAGCTCGCATTTTCTCAGGAATGTTGGACAGAGCGGGCATGCCATACTGGACAAGCATGTTCTGCATGCACTGGTGGAGTTCTGTGTTATTCGGAGAATCCCGACGATGCATAAGAAGAATTACCTTGCTATCGAGAAAAAAATGAAACTATGGTCGAATAAGATTGGCATCCCAATGGATGAGCTGGACTTTGTTTTGTGGTCGCGAAAGACCGGGGAGATCCTGAAATGAATCTCTTCTCTCTTTTGCTGGCTTGCGCTCCGAAACAACAGCCCCCAATGCCAGATTACAATCTAATGTATCAAGCATGGCAGTTCGGAGAAGCGAGCGCGGAGATGCAGATGCTGTGCGATGAAGTGCTTGTTCAGCTACGAGATCACCAAGACCGGCCGTCGGATGAGATCGCCATGATGCGCAGCACCCTCACGACAGAGATAGAAAAATATTATGTCTGGGGATATATTCCGTGGACGCTGAAGAATTGCCTCGACGAGCTAAAGACCTACTGAAATTCCGTAGGGATTGCCATACTTTCTGAGGTTCTCAATAATCTCTTTTGTTCCGGCAGTCTCGCCGCCATTCTTGAGGACGTACTCACGCATCTCTCCCAGTCTCAAGTCCACACCGTAGGGGCAGACCGACTTGCAGTTGTTGCAGAGAGAACAGAGGAGCATGGCTTTGTCGAAGACGCCTTTTTTCTGCATTGCCGCGAAGCCTCTCGGAGAAACGCTTTCTTTCTTTACGACTCGGAAGACTGGGCAGTTTTCCTTACATAATCCGCATTCGTTGCATTTAATCATTGATCACACCTCTGTTCAAGACTTTTGAAGGATCGTATTGCTGTTTCAAAGCTGCGTACTTTGCCGCTTTTTCTTTTGATAAGAACTTCTTTCTTTTTATACCTATGCCGTACTGTCCTGGCACTTCACCCTGCACCGTGCTGACTATGGCATACATTTCGTGCGGCAGTTTTGAAAATTCACGGAAGCATGGATGTACTATCCGGAGCTTCATGTGCCCAAAGCAGGGAACGTCGTTCTTGCGAAGCCAGTTCAGAAACTTTCCCATCTGCTCAAGAGGAATTTTTGGATCTTCTTTCTGCGTGTATTTCTTATTAATCATAAGATGCTGCATTTTCTCTTTCAGCTCGTCCAGCTTCGCGATTTCTTCCTGATCCTTCATCAGACCAGAGCCGTTGTTGTATTCGACGAGCAAATGGAGGGATTGACCAAGATCCGTGAAGATTGAGATGGCTTCGTCAAAGAATTCTATGGACATGACGGAAGGATTCTTGTCCAGGATCATCACTTTGTCCATCAGGGCGGTGATAGTATTAAACTTAAACAGGGAAACGGTTTTCTCTCTTGGTGCTGGGAGCAATTTCAACCGTGCGGTGCAGATAATGCCGGTCGTGCCCTCCAACCCCGCAAAATTTTTTATTCCCTGCGGTGAGACCTTCAGCCTATTTCCCTGGCCGTCAATTACTTCCAGCTCCGTAACCCAGTCCTCCATTTTTCCATAGTAGGTGTTTATTCCTAATGTATTCATTGCGATCATTCCGCCGATAGTACACACCGAATATTCTAGTGGTTTAATAGGAAAAAATAAGCCCTTTTTCTTGGCAGCTTTTATTAGGTCATTCAGCACGACACCAGCTTCCACGAGAACGGAATCACGGTCCCATTCTAGAATCTTGTTCATCTTGGACATGTCCACGACGACCGTGTTTGCAGGAACGCAACCGCCGACCGTATTTGTACCGGCGCCACGAATCGTAAAATTATTGCTGTCTTTATTTGCGAACTTGATCATGTTGATGATCTGGTCTTTGTTCGTTGGCCATACGACGGCATGGCAGACGCCTTCAAACTCTGATGCATCCCGTGCGTAGACAATCCTATCCGCTTCCTGCACTGAATAGCCTGTTGGCGGAAATATCTCATTCAGCTTCACAAGATCACCTCAGAGAGCTCCAATACCTGGATTCCTTTTGTATTATTTTCGTTGAGATGAATAAAGCAGTCAGGCGACATGGTAATCAGTTTTTTTGTCTTGACAGACTCGAGAAGCGCTTCCACCATGAACTTTGAAATTTTTGGGGAGACTGGTTTGAGCACCTTGCCGCAGCAGAGGCTCTTTTCCCTGTTGAACTCTAATTCCGCGACCCTGTAGCCGAGTTTTTCAAGGATCTTTCTTGGATTGTCGTAGAGATCCGGGAATTTTTCCGGATTGCAAGAGTCATAATAGGTTACGAGCTCGCCATCAGATTTTCTCTGCACCTTACCTATATTCTTGAGGATGGTCTGCGTGATATGTTCAATTTCAAAGTCCTCATAGTTCTTTTTGAATGTCGTGTAACAGAAAGGGCAGGTGGTGATTATTTTCTTTATTCCCTGGGCAGTAAAGTTGTCGGTATTCAGCTTGACCATCGTCTTGAAATCGTCCACGTAGCCAAAGTCCAAGGCAGGCTTACCGCAGCAGACCTCGAGTTCGGGGAGCTTCACATAGTTGATGCCAAAGTTTTTCAGAAGCTGTTCATGGCGCTTCTGCATGTCCTTCACGAGAAACTTTGCAGGGCACCCGGGAAAGTACAATGCCTTTTTAAAAAGGTTGTCGAAAAGAGCCATAAGGTGGTTTGTATTAAGAAATCATTTATAAAAATTTATATTGCTCAAACAATGCTATTCTTTCCTAGTTCCGTATAGTCTGTTTGAAGGCATTATGTTTCAATATCTAAATCTTTAAATAGCTTATTTTGATTTTTCCTTGCTGCGGAGGGATTATGATGGATGATAAGGATACTCTTTTAGACGAACATAAGGATAATGTCCGGAGGAATAGGATGGGTCGATCAACAGTTTGGAAATGGAGTACATTGGTACTTCTTGTTTTATTAGTCATTGCGGTCTATGCAAATGGCTTCCCAGGGTTTGGGTCTCCAGATGGAGATGCCGCTGCGGAAAAAGCAGTTGCTTTCATTAACGAAAATCTCTTGGCGGGCTTTGCGACGGCGACGCTCGTTTCGGTGACTGAAGAGAATGATCTCTATAAATTGGAGTTGGATTTGACTACAGCGTCTGGACTGACACAAAACGCGAGCCTCTATCTCACCAAAGACGGAGAATTATTGTTTCCCAGCGCTATTGATTTGAGCGCATACGAACAAGCAGCACCAGAAGAAAATGAAACTCAGGTGGACACAGAAATTGTTGCTGCAGAAGATCCTATTCTTGGAAATCCTGATGCCAAGCTTAGCATAGTGGAATATTCCGACTTTGAATGTCCTTTCTGTGGAAAGGCGTACTGGACGGTGAAGTTAATACTGGATGAGTACCCAGATGATGTCAATCTGGTCTACATGAATTGGCCATTGCCTCCAGGCACGCACCCCTTCGCGCAGAAGGCTGCTGAAGCTGCTGAGTGTGCAAATGTGCAAGGCAAGTTCGCAGAATACCATGATATGCTGTTCGAAAACCAAGATGCACTCGCCGTTGAGGACTTGAAGCAGTATGCTGCTGATATTGAGCTGGATACCGACGCATTCAATAGCTGCTTAGATTCCGGAGCCATGGCTGATGAAGTCCTTGCGGATAAGGAAGAAGGGACTAACCTCGGCGTGACGGGTACTCCAACATTCTTTATCGGAGAGCAGAAAGTTGAAGGCAACCAAAAGTTTGAGGACTTCAAGGTCATCATTGATGAAGAGCTTGCAAAGCTTGCCATGCCTAGTGAAGAGGCAAGCAATGAAACGGTGAGCGAAGAAGTTCCTATGAATGAGACCGAGGAGCCAGCAATGCCTGCGAACGAAAGCGAAGAGCCGGCCAATGAAACTGCTGTGAATAGCACAGCATAATTTTTTCTTTTTTAGGAAATATTACCAATAAATACGTGTCGCACGCCTTGAATTTTCTTTATTCTTCTTATGACATCCTGAAGGTGCGCAAGACCAGCCGTTTCCATTTCAAAACTGCATTCGACAAAGCGATCGCCAATGGGCTTTGCATGCGCCGCCTTGATAGGAGTGCTCAGTGCAATCAGCGTGTTCAGTATTTCTGCGAATAGTCCCGTACGCTCAGCTGCGTGTACTTTCACTTCAACAATTTTCCCTATGTTATCGACCCAGTGCACATTGATCTTCTTTCGCTCTCCACTTTTCTTTGGCGTTGGGCAGTCAGCCCTATGGATGGTTACTTTCCCTATGGTTCGTGATATGCCAATAATTTTATCCCCAGGGAGCGGGCTGCAGCATTTTGAGAATTGGATCTCCGGCTTTGACATGCTGTCCACATCGATGATCCATGCTTCCAGCTCTTTCCTGGCTGCTTCGCCGCGTGCTCGTGCCTTCACTGGCACCGTCTGCGTCTGAGAAATATAGCGTTTGATCTTACCTGCGGCCTTTGACGTCTTGACAATCTTCAGCCAATCCCTCGAGGGGTGCTGTGATTTCGCTGTGATGACTTCCACCCTGTCTCCGTTTTTTAATGACGCACGCAATGGCACAAAGATCCCATTTACTTTTGCTGCGATGCACTTGTCACCGAGATCCGTATGCACTGCGTATGCAAAGTCAAGGACGGAAGCTCCCTTGGGAAGTTCGATGACTTTTCCCTTAGGCGTGAATGTAAATATCTCATCCTCAAAGAAGTCAATGTGGAGCATCTTGAGGAATTCCTTTGCATCTTCCGAGTCCTTCTGCAACTCGTTGATCTCCATCATCCATTTCAGCTTCTGGTCAAACTCTTTCTCACCAGAAATTCCTTTATATTTCCAGTGGGCAGCGATACCTTGCTCGGCAATTTCATGCATCTCTTGGGTTCGGATTTGAATTTCGACCGGCTTATTCGTAGGGCCGATAACGACCGTGTGCAGGGATTGATAGAAATTGGATTTTGGCGTCGCGATGTAATCGTCAAATTCCTTCGGTATAGGAGTCCAGAGATTGTGGATTATCCCGACGAGTTCGTAACAGTGACGGACGCTGTCGGTAATGATTCTTATTGCTGCAAGATCATATATCTCTTCCAATGTCTTGCTCTTCTTCTTCATTTTTCTCCATATGCTATAGATATGTTTCGGCCGTCCAGAGATGTCACAGGAGATTTTGGTGCCTTTCAACTCTGCCTCTATAGCGTGCCGTATACCCTTGATTTCTTTTTCTCGTTCCTTCTGGGAGAGATGTATTTTCTTTTGCATATCATTGTATATGTCCGGCTGTAATTGCTGGAATGCGAGGTCTTCCAACTCCCACTTGACGCTGGCCATACCCAGCTTGTGGGCGATGGGGGCGTAAATCTCCAATGCGTCTCTTGCGATACGTTGCCGCTTCTCTTCCCTGAAAACGCCGATAGTGCGCATGTTATGAAGACGGTCAGCGAGCTTGATAAGGATAATGCGAATGTCTTTGCTCGAGGCGAGAATAACTTTTCTAATAGTCTCCGCGTGGTACTCTTCCATTGAAAGGCTCTTCAGCGTCTTGATTTTTGTCATGCCTTCCACTATATGTGCAATATCTTTGCCAAATTCATCCATCAGATCTTTTTGTGTTGTAACTGTATCTTCAACGACGTCGTGCAAGAGCGCCGCTGCTATGGTTGTATCGTCGAGCTTCAAGTCTGCGAGAATGCATGCCACATGCAACGGGTGCTCTATATATGGCTCTCCGGTTGCTCTCGTTTGGCCTTCATGCGCTCTTTCTGCAAATGCATACGCTTTCTTGACTAAGGCAATGTTTGGCTTCTTCTCGTACGCTTTGAGCTTCTTGATTAAATCTGAGAGCTGCATGAACGATGAGAAAGGCAGAAAAGGTTTAAAAATGTGCGGTTGAGGAGGTTTTGAACCTCTGCGGTAGCTTTTTAAATCTGTTTTAGGTCTCCGTGCGTATGAAAATTGCTATCATTGGCTGCGGAACCACCGGAAACCAGATCATCCCGCTGCTTCACGGAGAATTGTTTCTGATAGATAGGGATATCGTTGAGGAGAAGAATCTTTCACGACAGAAATTGTTTTCACCTGAAGATGTGGGAAAGCCGAAGGCGGAAGTGCTTGGCAAGAGATATGGCATTCCGTATGCTGTGGTCGATTTGGATATTTCTCAAGTATCTCTCTTGGATGCAGATCTTGTGATTGATTGCACGGATAATTTAGAGACAAGATTCTTGATTAATGAATACTGCGTAAAGAATACTATCCCTTGGATATACACTGGTGTTGTTGGTGATAGGGGAAGAGTTATGGCTGTCAGTGGAGCGTATTGCTTCCGTTGCATTTTCTCAGAAGTGAAAGGGCTCGATACGTGCTCAACTGTTGGCGTCGATCTTGGCACTGCGGCAGTGGTTGGAAAGATTGCTGCAGAAGAGGCGAATAGCGTGTTGCATGGAGAGCAAAGTCGCGGATTGTGGGCGAATGGTGAATGGGTTACCGTTCAGAGGAATGATACCTGCCCTGTGTGCAAGGGAGAATACGCCTACCTCAATGGGAAAAAAGAGCGTGTGGTAAAATTCTGCGGCTCTTCTCGGTATCAGTTCAAAGGAAATTTTGATTTTGAGCGTGTGAAAGAGCGGCTACACGGCGACGGAGAATGGTTTGTGTATGAGGATTTCTACGTGTTCAAAGATCGTGTCCTGGTGAAGGCAGAGAATGAAACTGAAGCGAAAAGAAAGTTTGCAGATGTTATTGGATGCTAGCGCAGGGCCTTCCGTATCTTATTGGCTATCGTTCTCATGGCCCGGAGATGCGCCAGCATGAGCACGGTATGCTCTTGCAGACTCTCCAAATTGTTGTAGAGCCACATAATCCCGCCGGGCACCTGTGCAAGACCCTCAATCATTTGGGCCCTCTCCATTACCCAATTAAGATATTTCAAACCTTTCTTGCCCTTCTGCGTAATGATATTTGCGCGAAGGCGTATGTCTACCCCATGGTGCTTTCTGAAATCCTCCAGCAGTTCTTGGTTTATAGTAGGGATGAATCGTGAGAGGAATTCCTCTAGGCTCGCTTTCAGTTCCCCTGCCCTTTCAAGTCCTTCCACTCTTTTCCGCATGCTCTCCAGAGCCTGCAGGTGTGATGCATACTCGCCGTATAACTCCCCGATCTTCGTCTGCACCGTTGGATTTTCTAATTCTCTGCCTATATCTCTGAGACGGTTTGCTGCCACAACATAATTGCTGAGCTCATTGGAATTAATGAGATAATAAAGAAATGTTCCTACGCTTACTCTGTTCGAAAGGAGCCCTTTGCCTGGAAGCCGTATTCCTTTCAGCAGTGCGTCGACATTCTCGAGTTCTTTTGGTAGCTCCGAAGGAGGTTTCGCTGCTGCGCCGCCCACAACAAAGAACGGACCAAATTCCTGTTCTGCTTTTTCCTTTGGAAGCGTCATGCGGATGCGAACCGGATGATTTTCTGGAATATCTAACGGAACTTTCCATGGTGCTGTCCCGATGGTTCCTGCGTCCCTTTTTTCAGCGATTACCTCATAGGTTGTGTTTGTACTGTATGCGATGATTAGATCTGTCTCAAAATCTCTGCGCGGACCGAGTAATCGCCACTTAATCTCTGCATTGGAACCAGCTCTCAGCTTATCGCCTCTGCCTGGCTGCAAGAGTTCAATTTCTATCGCAGCGCCTTTTGTGATCTTAAATGTATTTGAAACCGCGGTCTTGAAGGGGATGTCACTTATGTTGTACACCACGCAGCTGAGACGGCAATCAGAAGCTTCAACATCTGCAGGGGCAGGAAACGAAAAAGTTCTTTCGTTAGGAGGAATCACCGCAACTTTCCTAGTCAATCCTCTGGAAGCACTTAAGAGAATTATTTCGAAACGCAAGGGTTTTTTACTGCTCGTGAAAGTAAAACTTCCTTGGATTTGTTCTCCTTGAAAAATTTCTGGCTTTATTGGATCTATTGAAAATGCTGTTGGCACTGCTGCTTTTATCGAAAACTTGTTTGAGAGAAGACTGGCAGCCACTGGCACCCGATTGTGTATCGCTTCGAGAACGAGATAGCAATCGTCTGATTCTATTTTATCCGGCACGGGGAGTGTGAACTTTGTCTCTTCTGGATTGAGGCGGGCAATTGGTTTGAAATCTTCTGGTCGCGCATTTCCAGTGGTTGACAGGCTTGCAATAAGCGCATCAGGATATCCTTTCACTTCATATTCGATAGGTATGGAATCTCCGGGCGCAAGATCTGGTATGGTTGTCTTTATCGTCATGGAAATTTCTTCTTGTTCCAAAAGCTCTGCTGGAATATCCAAGGTTTCGACAATCGGGACCTCGGATCCATCTGGTCTTCTGATTATTTCAACAAATTCTAAACGGCCCGGCCCAGGAATCGGTTGCCCTTCTCGTATAGGCGTTCCGTTAAAGCGAATTTCCGTACGGACTTCCGTGATGTGACCTTGTTCTGCCATGTGTTAAAATGTCCTGTGCTGTGCCCCTCCGCCTGGGGCGCTTGGATGAACGAACGTTACCTTTATCGTTCCCGTTTTTGGCGGATACCTTGCATGCGTGACATTCACCGTAAGTTGATGTTCCTCTCTCGTTCCTCTCAAGACTATTCGTCCGCCGAGATCGATGCGCAGTGCTGCAGGAAGCTGGCCTGAGGCGACTGTCGTCATTGTTCCTGCAACCGTTACTGGTGCTGTGTGTGTGTCAGCGATGGCAATGTCTGCGCCGCTGACCGGAACTCCTGTGATATCATCAATAACCATGAAATTCATCAAAATATATTTGTTTGCCGGCTCGGGAACCCAGTTCACTGCAACATGCAGTCCCGGCGCTGCAACGACTTTTATTTCTATTACCGATCGCGTTCTGGGCAGGACGTAGCCACCAGAAGTTCCTGAGAGATCTACGGCGTATCGATATGTACCGGGAACGGTTGCTGAAAAATTGGAATTATGCCAGCCTGCGAAGGAGAGCGGACCGCGTACGTTACTCATCGTCGCACGCGATGGATTCCGCGCTTCTGGTGTGAGTGTTATCATGCCAGGGGCAACAGGGGTACCTGCGGCTGTTACAGAGGTAAAAATATCTACTGTTTCTCCAGTACGCACTTCCACCGGTGGGAACAGCGGACTTCCTGATGCGTCTCGGACTTCCGTTGTGATGTCAAGGACTGCTGGCGGTTCTACATTGATGGTAACAGATGCGGCATTATCTGCATGACCTATAACCTTTGATACCGTTGCAACTATTTTTGCTGCCCCGACACCAGTTGGCGTCCATGGCGCTTCGAACAATCCTGCTCTTGACTTCCCTGTTGCAAACCTGGTGCTATTTATTGTTATTTCCACTTCGCCATCAATAGCCGCACCCGATGCATCCGTGATGTCGACACTGATACGCCCGGTACTACCACTGCGAATTGGAGCTGACGGTGTCCTGAGCCCAACGTTTATCATGGGAAGCGTTTCCACTTCAAGAGCAAGATATGCTATCGCATCGTTGTATCCTCTAAGTTCTGCTTTGAGCACAAAATTCTGCGGACCGATTTCTGCCGCTGTGGGACGGAATTGTGCTGCATACCTGCCTCCACCCCGAGGCACCGGCGGCCGTATGCCCGTTGCGGGAGTAATAGTGACCTTTGCTATATCTATAAGACGCGGCGGAGTGCCATTGTCCCTCACCGAGAGACCAATATCGACGCGGTCTCCCACGCGAACTCTCGTGACTACTGCCCCGCCTACCTGCGCCTCCACATTGAAAATTTGTAATTCTGGTAATGTCGCATCATTGACGGTAACTGCGCCTGCAATCGGACCTGCATTTGGACGGCCTGTTGCGCGTGCCGTAACGGTAAAATCATAGGTTCCTTTCGTTGGAAATACTGGCGTTCGTGCTGCATATGTTGCTGGTCTTCCCGGACCTCCGCCAGCAGTAGTTCCCGTAAATGGGCCGACTCCAGGATATCGAGTGAATAGTATTTCGACCGTTGCTCCGTTGACTTCATCGCCCGAAGCACTGTCAGACACTTCTACGATAATTGTCGCAGGATTTCCTGTGTCCACGGTAACAGAAGGTGCGTTGACAGTGAGTGGAGCTCCGAGCGCACCGATATTCATTTCATAATTTGGAATGATTGTGGTTGGAAGAAGATCTGGATGCGTGACGCCTACTTGCAGCGTTGCATTGCCTACCGCTGCGGGCGCAGTGTACACCGTTCGTATCTGTCCACTAGAATCCGTCGGTCCATTCGGAGGTGCCATCGCACCGTTGTTCACGCGGAAGGTGAACTGGGCATTCTGCAAAAGAACGTTCGTTGGAAATCTTCGTCTGTAGGCAGTGAAGATGAGCGGAGTTGCACTCCCCGTTGGTACTGCAACCGCTGTTGTTCTCGTTCTGCCTGCAGGGGTGTGGGGAATAGTTTGCGTTGGCGTTCGTAAAACAAGGATCAACTCTCCATTGCCTAATCCTCGACGAGGACCTGGCGGAGGAGGTGGAGCCCCTGGTGCTCTGCGACGAAAGATACGGCGTAGGATCCGACCTATGCCACCAATGATCGACCACAGGATTCTAAATGGCAACTTGATAAGCCACCAGAGTGCCCGGAATAAATAGGGAAACATTCTCCAGCCTCTGAAGCGAATGAAGAGATAGAGGAGTGCAATCAGTGCCAGTCCTGCCAAGATGTAATAAACATATTCCCAGATTGTAGCAGCTGCTCCAACAAGTGGCTCGAAGAAGAGCGGAATGCCTCCGCCCAATAAATACCCCAGTCCAGCAAGCAGTGCAGCGACGAGCAGCGTCCAGCCAAGTCCCCGCCAGAAACCACCACTAAAGCCACCAGGTCCCGCTGCAGACCCACCGCGAAGGCGGCCTACCAATTGGAATAAAAGAAAAATAAGGAACGTTGCCAGCGCAAGCGCAAAGAACCAATCGAGTTTGTAGAAAAGATAGTAATGGATATCGGAGAAGAGTTCGTCAAAGAATCCACCTACTGAGGGTGCGCTCCCAAGGCCGGCGGTAAAGCCGACAGAGTTGCCAAAGGCTGCGAGTACTATCAGTGAGCCAAGCAGTGCCAAAATAATTCTCGGCCAGGATATTTTTCCTTCTGCTGTTTTGAAACCAAATGATCCGCTGAGCTTATAGAGAACCATAATCGGCGCGAGAACCATAATCACCCAGCCAAAGTTAGCAATCACTGCATCCGGGGTGTAACGCATGGCGAAGAAAGCGAGTAAAAGAGAAAAGACATTACCAAGACGTGCCTGGTTTTCTTTGAAAACAGATTCTTTGGATGCTTTCAAAAAAATAATCCAAACAAGCATGCCATACATCAAGCGGAGCAAAAGAAGGCTTTCTGTACTAGAGCCGAGGAAGAGATCCAGAACTGAATCTGCCGCAAAGACTACTGGCACTGATAGCAGAAGAACTAATAAAATCAGACTAGACAATCCTCTTTTCATTACGCTTCTTTATATTTAATATATTTATAAGTGTTTCTTTACTTGTTATAGTTATTATAGAAAGTTACTTTTCCTTTTTCTTCTCTTTGAAATCCAACGCGGCGGAGTTGATGCAATAACGCAAACCAGTGGGCTTTGGACCGTCATCGAAAAGGTGGCCGAGATGCCCGCCACATTTCTTGCAGACTACCTCCACGCGTTGCATGCCATAGCTGGTGTCTTTTTTCAGTGTGATATTCTTTTCTTTTTCCGGAGCCCAGAAACTCGGCCAGCCGGTATGGGAATCAAACTTTGTGTCAGAGGGGAATAGAGGGTTACCGCAGGCAGCGCAGATGTACATACCATCTTTTTTATTCTTCAGCCATTTTCCTGTGAATGGCAATTCCGTACCGCACTGACGAAGCACCTTATACTGTGCAGGTGTTAACTTCTTTTTCCAAGTATCCTCTTTTTCTGCCATGCAGTGATGCATATCTTTTTATTTTATAAACTTTCGTGAGGAAGTCTTTTAAATTGTGGCATGTTTTTATGGACTATGAAAGTGTATTATGATAGGGATAAGAAAGATTATACTGTCACTGCGAAGAATGTCAAAGAAATGCTGAAAGAGATGAAGCTGCTGAAGAATGCGGTGATTGTGGTGGTGAATGGGACTGTGGTGACGGAAGATTATATTTTTAGTAAAAATGACAAAGTGAAGGTTCTTTCTGTGGTTTCTGGGGGGTAAAAACCTTTATAAATGAGATATAGGTCTTCCAGTCTATGTGTCAGAATTGTCAGAAGAAGCCTGTCTTCAAATTGATATCCGGGGAGTCATTATGCAAGAACTGCTTTCTCAGATACTTTGAGAAAAAAGTACGGAAGACGATACGCGTGCACAAGCTGATAGATAAGAAGGATGAGATAGCTGTGGCCGTATCCGGCGGGAAGGATTCGTTGACGGTGCTGGACTTGCTGTGCAATATTTACAAAGAAAACAAGAACGTGAGAATCAAGGCGCTGCTCATTGATGAAGGAATCGATGGCTATCGGGATGCATCTGTAGCGCATGCAAAGAAATTCTGCAAAGAGCGAAATATCCCCTTAGAGATTCACTCGTACAAAAAAGAATTTGGATTTACGTTAGACAGCGTTGTCAAGGGGAGAAAACCGTGCAGCGTCTGCGGCGTCCTCCGAAGAAATTTATTGAATACGCATGCGCGGGCTATGGGCGTCAAAAAACTCGCCACCGGGCATAATCTTGACGATGAAGCACAAACAATCATCATGAATCAGTTTCGGAAGAATGTAGAGGCGTCTGCGCGTCTCGGACCTCTTACGGGCATCGAAGACCATGAGGGCTTTGTGCGCAGGATCAAGCCGTTGTATTTCATGAGTGAAAAAGAAATCATGACCTACGCATTTTTGAAAGGTATTGTGGACGATTTTAATGAATGTCCGTACAATAAAGAAAGCTATCGAAATCAAGTGCGCGAGATGCTGAATCAGTTTGAAGAACTGTATCCCGGAACCAAGCATTCTATCGTCACATCGTTCATGGAAGTGCTACCATTATTGAAACAAAAAGAAAAAGGGAATGGGCGGATTAAACAATGCCAGAAATGCGGAGAACCCAGCTCCCAGGACGTCTGCCAGAAATGCATCGTGTTACAGCAGATTAAATCTGCGTAACATTCCTTCGAGATCCCTATTCATCTCTGCCGTGTCGCAGAAGCCAATGAAGTCCCGGTTGAACGCGTACCATTGTTCTGTTTCCTGCTTGAGAAACGGACTGACCTTCGCAGTCATGATGCGGTCGAAAAGCACGTCGTACACTTTGTGCAGTTCTGTCGCGTACATTTCTTTTGCCGCTGGGCTCAGGAAATGGGTGTATCCTGGCGTCAGTTCCATTGCAACTGCTCGGCGATAGTACAGCGCAATGGGATTCCTCGCTGGAGCGCGCACCTTTGGTTGCACAGGCAGCTCTGCCATTACTTCGATTACTTCGTAATTTTCTTCCATTTTTTTCCTCCTTGCATAGCTCTCGCTAGCTCTTTCGTTCTGTGTTGTCGCGTTACCGCGAAAGGTTTTTATGGTCTTGCGACTATTGCAACAGTGACATTGCAAATGTATTCGCCAGCCGTAAAGGCTAGCGTTTTAGAGGTCGACTCGGCCGCCTCTCTTTCTTCTACTACGCAGGTCAATTTAAAAAAACTTTAGCAGAAAAAACCGAAAATCCTTCAGAATTCGTTTAGAATAGTTTCAACGGAAGCTTTATAATACACCCTTTTCTTGGCAATGTGCATGGTACTTACAGAGCTTCGAGCGGGGTTGGATCTCCTTGCAGCCTCGGAATTGCAGATCAAACTGGGATACACGCCTGAAGAAGTACAAGTTGGCTATCGTGCCCAGCCTTCTAGCGCTCGACACTATTTCATTGGCCCGTTGGCTGGAGAAAGGCTTACTGTCTTGTGGGAGAGAGACCATAATCAACCTAGGAAGCTTGTGAATGTGATACAGGACAATGGATTTGCCTCATATCTGTTTTCTAATCATTGGCGATTTGATATATATCAGACGAGTTTCCTATTGCCTAAGAGAATATCCCTGTATAGGCTTCCACTGAATCTCGAGCGACATCTTCGGACAGGCGCGCGGTAATTTTACTGGTTCTTGAATTTTCCGTAATATTTTGCTTTGCCTTCGGTTCGGACGAGAATAAGCTGTGCGATTCTCAGCCCCTGCGTTAACGTAATTCTATTGTGAGAAAGATTTTTTATCTCAAAGACTTGCCGATTGGAAATTCCTGGATGGATGAAGAATGCGGTGACATCGATGACAAGGCCGATGCGGGCAAAGCGAGATCGTCCAGAGAGAAGCCCACAGATGTCTTCTGGCAATGTGATTTTTTCCTGTGTTTTTCCGAGCACAAAATCTCCCGGTTCTAATGTAATTGACTTTAGTTTTTTTCCTTTTGTTATTTTTTCTGCGCTTGTTGCTTCAGACAGTCGTAGGCTGTGCTCCTGCGTAAAAAGCCGGAACTCATTGCTGAGCGTGAGGTCTATCGATGCAGCGCCTATGTGCTTCTTATTGAACGGAGAAATGCGTATCCTACCAGACTGCATCTCAGAAAGAATCTCTTTTTTTGTGAGGATCATTCCCCGTTTAATGGACTCTGTTCTTTAAATGTTTTTTTGTCTGCGGCGTGGTAGATGATATACCCTATGGCGCCCACTATGAGACCGCCGACCACATCCCAGAAGAAGTGCTGCTCTACCAACAGCGTTGAGATGAGGATGAGGAGCAGCCAAAGATAGCACCATCTTTTGTGTATGATAAGGGCACTCAAGAATGAAAGCGAGACATGACTGCTGGGGAAGACATTATGGGCGTTGTCGACTGAATACATCCAGAGGAGCAATCTACTGAAGATATCGTTAGAAACAATCTCCGGTCTTGTTATGTTTCCTGGGAAGAGAATAAATATAATGGCAGTGATACCTCCTACCGCAAGCAACGCCAATGTGAAAGGTCTTAGATCATCGATGAAGGCAATGGGCAGAACGATGAGCACATATGCAGATATGTAGAAGACGATAAAAAATGGAATCAGCGGAAAGAAGCTGTCCATGATGCTCTCGTAGTTATAATACTGCATCCCTTGGACGAAATTATTAATGAGGAAATACAAGGGGGACCATATTATGGTCATCCACAAGAGATAGATTAGTTTCTTTCCCATACTTTGCGAAATCTACCCAGTCTTTAAAAGAATTACGGTAGGTTCAGCGCCGAGACACTGCGTTATAGATGGTCGCTGACAGCCATCCTACTACAGCCCCCACGAGCACGGCGGCAAGAATTCCAAGAAAAAAGTCGCTAGCATTGAAAGGCAGCACCGAGTAATCTGGTGCAATGAAATGCACTTGTCCGAACCAGCGGCCAACTCCTGTGAGAATGAGAATCACTCCGATGGTGTGCAATATCCCAAAGATGAGCGCACCTATAATGGCCAGTTTTTTTGGATCGAGCCTCTCTTTCATTACATAGAGATAGGGTATGATGCCTTATATATTTTTGCATAATAAAAGTTAAAAAGCTTGGACACCTCTTCTTTATGATGTACAAATATCTTGCAAAGGGCTATGACGAGCTGTACGGTGCAGAGCAGGAGGCAAAGCTGCGAAAAGTGGCTCACCTTATCCATGGACGAGTCTTGGACATCGGCGCAGGCACTGGTATTGTTGCGAGGCATTTTCCTCATGTCGTTTCGCTAGACCCTACGTGGGAAATGTTGCAGAAAGCGCCGGGGATGAAGGTGCTTGGACGTGCAGAGTATTTGCCTTTCAAAGCAAAGTCCTTTGATACGATCATCTCGCTCACTGCGCTCCATCATGCCGAGATACCTCTGGTGATTAAGGAATTGCAGCGAATGCAGGCAAAGACGATGATTCTGAGTTTACTAAAGAAAAGCAAGAACTGCAAAGAAATTCTTCAGAAATTACAGCGTGCATTTCCAAAAGCAAAAATAATTGACGAAGAAAAAGATCTGTTAATCGTCATCGAATAAATTGAATACTGATGGCTTTTCTTGCGTAGCCTTCGGTTTTACTGCAGGGTCATTTCTTCCCGTGACATAGCCGAGCTTGCCTTCGGAGAGCATGCTGCCTCTGCTTTCCTTTTGAATTTTATCTTCCGTTTTCTTAATCTCTTCTAACGTACGCGCTTTGAAATCCGCGAGGCCCTGCTCCTTGTCTTCAAATGTCAAATTGACTTTCTTTCCCTTTTCCGCTTCTCTCTTTGGATCGTAGAGACGAATCTTTCTGACCTTGTCCTTCTGGATAGCGGGCTTCGCTTGTTCCTGCACTTTCTTCTTTGGTCTGAAGCGTGCATAAATCAAGTAGCCGAGAGCCAGGATGAAGAGAATTGCAACTACGGTGTATGGCCATGTCAATGTGGTCCTAGACTTTCCGTTCTCGATTGATACTTCGCTTTGCTCTGCCGTATTGTAGCCTGTGGGGATAGAAACCGTGTACGACCCCGTAGGAAGTTCTTCTGCAAGATCAATAACGATCGTTTCATTCACGCCAAGGTTCTTTGTTTTTTTGATGAGATAACTCTGATCGACACCTTCCACTTCAATGTCCAGGTCTTCAGAAAACTTGACATTCCCCACGTTCGTAATGTAGAGGAGATCGCCTTCAAAATGGTAATCGAGTTTCTGCACTTCATTTATCGTGATTACTTCTTGGACTTCTACCGGAAGCTCCCCTTCTGCAACGTCAGCGTAATACGATTTAATTGTCCATTCCCCTGGTGTAGCAAACTTTGGAATTTGATAAGTAATACTCTCTTCAGAGAGGATATCCGTTTCCGAGACTACTCTATTCCTTGAATCATACACGTCTAACGCAACGGTATCTTCCATGACATCGCCAGCTTGATCGTAGAGTGTGACCCCGATGCTTATTTGATCTTCAGGGTTCAATGTGCGATTGCTGATACTTGCTTCGATACTTGTTGCCTTTGGTTCTATTTCAATGGTGATACTTGAGGATCCGTGATTCCCATAGGAATCTTCAACTTCGACGGTGATTGCATGCTGTCCGGAGGTGATTGTTGCCGGGATAAGAATATCTTGTGTATATTTGCTGTCTGCCAAGGATGTGCTTTGTGCGGTGCCATCGAAGCTAATTTGCACCGTGGCTGTGCTGACATATTCCTGCAGCACTGTGGTTACGTCGCCGAAAACATTCACGATATCTCCGGGAGACAATGATTGCTCATTTGTGTTGACGAAGACCTGCAACTCGTCTAAAACGGTGAACGTCTCAACGCTATTGAAGCTCTGTTCATTGCCGTAACTATCACGCACAATAAGATTCACATCGTATGTGCCGGCTGAACCTGATTCGAAAGAATGCGTGTAGGTGAGAAGGCCACTTTCAACGTCAATGAAACCCATCAGATATTCCTCAGACAGATATTCAAAATATACTTCTGCTGTTCCATCAAAAGGTTCGCCGTCTACTTTATTGACCGTTCCCGAAAGTGTGATGGTATCTCCTAATTGTACCTGAGATTTATCAGTGCTGAAAGAACCATCTACATCATTGGTGATTTCGAAACTTGATGATGATGCTGTCTCTGTAACGATATTGTTTACGAGGACATTTGCCTTGATTTTGCAGATCCCTACCATTGAAGAACTTGCTGTCAATGTTGGAAGTGATAGCTGTGAAAAGAAAACTTTTTCTCCGGCAGTTACATCTATATTTGCCGTAGGAAGATTGTAGGTTTTTGTGCCGCACACCAATGAAATCTTCAGATCCGCGGACAGATCTTCGCTCTCTTGTATATAGCCAGACAGATCTATATCATCGCCGATGTTGTATTGCGCTTGTGCAGGGCCAGTGACAGTGATTGCGGCTGAAACTGCTGGAATGAGAAGCAGTGTGAATAGTATAAATAGTAAACCTCTTTTCATAAAGCACTCTTAGCCTTATTGAATATATAAACTTTGCTGTAGTCTATTTTGCATTCAGAAAGTTTTAAATAGAGTTGGGATACTTTCCTTGCCCATGGATGAGAATGAAAAAAAAGATAGCAAAATCCATCGTATTCGGCATAGTGCTGCCCACCTTCTTGCGCAAGCAGTGAAGCAGTTATATCCAGACGTGCAAATGGGAATTGGTCCTGTCATTGAAGATGGTTTTTATTATGATTTCTTGCGAAAAGAACCGTTCACTCCTGAGGATTTGAAAAAAATTGGGAAGAAAATGAAGGATCTTGTCAGTGCTGCGCAGCCCATCCAAAAAATAGAATTGAATGCGGATGCACAGAAGAAATTCTTCGCGCATGAATCACTGAAGAAAGAATTGTATGATGAGTTGAAAGCTAAAGGTGAAAAGCCGACGTTTTATGGTCAAGGAACTTTTGCTGATCTCTGCCGAGGTCCGCATGTGGAAAACACGAAAGAGTTGAAGCATGTTGCACTGACACGCGTTTCTGGCGCCTATTGGAAGGGCGATTCAAAGAATGTACAGCTGCAGAGAATTTATGGGCTTGCGTTCGAAACGGACGAAGAATTGAAACAGCATTTGCAGATGCTGGAAGACGCGGAAAAGTATAATCACAGAAAAATTGGCGAAGAAATGGAACTCTTTGCGTTATTTGATCTCATCGGGAAGGGTCTGCCCGTGTGGCTGCCCAAGGGAGAAATCATTCGCCAAGAAGTGGAAAATTTTGCTGTTGAGACTGAGCATGCTGCAGGTTACGTACGCGTGAGCACGCCTCATCTCGCGAAGAAAGAGCTGTTCATGAAATCTGGACACTTGCCTTATTATGCAGAGAGCATGTATCCTGCAATGAAAATGGATGACGGGGATTATTACCTCAAGGCCATGAATTGCCCACTGCACCATTTAATTTTTTCACGAAAAGTACGAAGTTATCGGGATCTGCCTTTACGCTTAGCGGAGTATGGAACGGTTTATAGAAATGAACTCTCTGGGACGTTAGCAGGGTTGCAGCGCGTTCGCATGCTGTCCATGAATGATGCGCACATCTACTGCACCAAAGAGCAGATTGAGGAAGAAGTTGAAGCGGTGTTGCGTATGATTCAGTTTTATTTCACCACGTTCGGCTTTGAACATTACTGGTTCAGGCTTTCGTTGGGAGACCGAGAGAAAAAAGAAAAGTATATTGATGAACCGGAGAATTGGGAGCATGCAGAAGATGTTCTGAGAAAAGTTCTGAAGAAGCTGAAGCTGAAATATGTCGAAGTGAAAGATGAAGCGGCATTCTATGGGCCGAAGATTGATGTGCAGTTCAAGAACGTGTTTGGCAGAGAAGATACGATGTCAACAGTGCAGCTGGATTTTGCGGCAAAGAAACGCTTTGATTTGCATTATGATGACAAAGAGAATCACCAAAATCCGGAAGTGTTTGTAATTCATAGAGCACCTCTCAGCACCCATGAGCGGTTCGTTGCATTCCTCATTGAGTTCTACCGAGGGAAATTCCCGTTATGGCTGAGTCCCGTGCAAGTGAAAGTCATGACCGTAACGGAGAAAAACAATGCGTTCGCGGAGAAAGTATTGAAAGACATGCGAGCGCAAGGCATCCGTGCAGAGCTCGATGCGCGCAATGAAAGCATCGGGAAAAAAGTGCGCACCGCCATCACGGAGCGGGCAAATTATATGGTAACCATTGGTGATCAGGAAGCAGAAAAGAGGACCCTAGCAGTACGAGACAGAGAGGGCAAAGTTGAGCATGATGTGAAAGTCGATACATTTATCGATAGGGTGCTTGATGAAATTAAGAGAAAATGCTAGAAGAAGTTCATGAGATTCTTGCGGCGGTTGGAAAGACGCCTGGGAAATATTTGGTTTCGTGTTTTTTACTCAATGGCCAATGGCGCGTTGATTTTTATTCAGCAAAAGAGCATAAGATGTACACGTACTTCCGAGAGAATGGTGTCCTGCGCGTACAGAAGGATGAGATTTTCCAGAAAGAGCAAGGAGCGATTGTGGAGCTGAAGCTGGAAAAAGTGAAAGTGCCGTACATGCAGGCATTGGACAAGGTTTCTGTTGATGCTGATAAATTCATTACGATTCTGCAAGTGATTGGTGGGAAAGTTGTCTGGAATATTACCATATTGACTGCTGAATTTAAGGTGTATAACTTGAAGGTAGATGCGGAGACTGGTGAGACCATTAGTGAAGAGGAAGAGAATATTATGAATTTCAAAAAAGGCGAACCAAACTTTAAGACCGAGCATGTGTCTGGTTAGAATTCTAGGACTTTGTTTTTGCTTGTCAAGCCAGTCTTGATTCGTACGGGTTTTCCAAAGAATTTCGTTGCGAGCTTGACAAGTTCTTGGTTTGCCTTTCCTTTCTCCGGTTGAGATTTCAGAAACGCAATATACTTTCCCTCTTGCTGCACTATTTCAGATTTTCCGGAATGGGGTTTTACTTTAATCTCCACCCTCACAGCAGCGCACCCCAGACTACAGGGATTGTTTCTGAGACGACCTTTTCATCGGTGTAGAAAATTTCTGCGCTTAATGTATAGGAGGTGTCTTCGTCCGGGGCTGGCAGCGTCACCAGGATCTCTTTGGACTCTCCCGGCTCGATACTGAAGTCGCTCATAGGAGCAATAGTAGCCGCATCAGCAACCTGCGAACCATCCTCGTAGGAGCGTAAGAGAATAATGGACTTTACAAAGGCAGTCTGGTCTCCTCCATTATAGAGGAAGAATGAAAATTGAATATCATCCGTAGTATCTAATGAATCGAGATTGACCGGGAAATTCTCAATAGTAAGTGCTGGGCCTTCGTGGTAATAGTTGGCATAATAGAAGCCGAGGATTGCGATAATGAATAGTATTACCGAAGAAATCTTAGTCCAGGTTTGCCAGCTCATGGCATCCTCTAGCACGTAGACTTATTTAAATTTATTGTACAATTCCAACGCTTCCTTTTCGACAAAATGCAAATCGCCGGGAATGATCAGACATTGCGGAAATTTATTTAATGGTTTGACGTTCTTTGCCTCAGTATATACTATTGTCGCATTCTCAGAGCCGAGCTGTGCGCACACCACGACTTTCGTTTCTTTGGAAAAGCCGGACTTCGCAAGCCTTTCTATTGCGTCAGAGGATTCCATGAAGGTATTCGTCTTTGGATCTAAGTCGAGAAGACACAGCGTGTGCAAGGGGAAATTGCCTTTGATTACCTCGTATGGGGTGTTGCTTTCATGAAAGGGAATGGAGGTAGTCTTTCCAAACTTGTAGAGCTCCAAACCAGTTATGCCGACAGCATTCAATATGGATGCATTGTGGATAACTTTCACATCGATGTTCTGTGCCTTTGCTTCGAGGAAAAGTGCCATGTGTGTGGTTGCGGAAAAGACGTCTCCGATGATGAGAAGGACGACGTTTTGGTAGGCTGCCTGGCTGATGATTGCAGTGGCGTTCTCCACGACCTCCCGTTCTACAGGAATGACATCTTTGCCGTAGAGACTCCGTAAACTTTCTAAGGAGCATTGGAGTTTTGAGGTGTAGCTTTCAAGATAAACAATGTCTGCTTTTTTGACCAGTTCAAGGCCTTTGACAGAGATGTCTTTCTCGTCGTTCAAACCTATGCCTATGAGCGTGAGCATGCTAAGGAGCCCTGCGCTGATATATATAAAGGTTACTCTCCCTACGAGACCACAAGCCTTATAAAGAGCAATTACTTCCTGTTGGATTGGAGAGAGAAGAGAAGACGAAAATATTAGGTTCTCTGTATACAATGAAATTGAGGCCTTTATTGCCTAGTTTACGGGAAAAGAAGCGTTATATCGCTTTTGAGGTCCATACAGAAGGCCGATTGGGCTTGGAACAGACCAAGCATGGCATTGAACAGACCATGAAAAGCTTCCTCGGGGAGCTTGGCATGGCACGCGCAGGCGTTCTCTTTCTCAACGATTGGAAAAACAACAGAGGAATACTTAAAGTGAATACAAAATATGTTGATGATGTAAAAGCATCGATGGCACTGGTGCAAGAAATCGCACAGCATAAAGCAATTGTGCGCAGCGTAGCAGTGTCCGGTGCTCTTGAAAAAATTAGGAGTGCATACTTTTAAAGGAGGATATCATGGAAGGAACACACCAAATGATGGGGTACGATAGGGCAAGTACCATGTTTAGTCCGGATGGACGTCTATTACAAGTTGAATATGCAAAAGAAGCAGTAAAGCAAGGGAGCACTGCAATAGGAATGATCTGCAAGGATGGCGTTATTCTCATCGCAGACAAGCGGGTTGCCGACAAGCTTATCGTTGCGGAAGCCGTGGAAAAGATTTTCCAGGTTGACAAGCATATTGGAGCAACTGCGACTGGTTATATTATGGATGGCAGAATCCTCATTGAGCGGGCACAGCTCATTGCACAGCAGCACCAGATCACGTATTCCGTTCCGATCGATACGGTTACGTTGGTGAAAGAGATATCTGATATCAAACAATCCTATACGCAATACGGCGGGGCACGACCTTTTGGTGTGTCCATACTTTTCATCGGCATTGATGATGAGAAACCTGTTTTGTTTGCGACGGAGCCTACGGGTATTTTCTTTGAATACAAGGCAACTGCTCTCGGTGAAGGTGCCGATGCAGTGAAGGAGATCCTGCACAAGGAGTACTCGGATACTATGAGCGTGGCAGATGGGATTCAGCTCTGTGTCAAGGCACTGAAAAAAGTCTTAGGAAAAGACTTTGATGCACGACGCATTGATGGTAGCCTAATTGACCTCAAGACGAAGAGCTACGAAATAATTGATAAGAAAAAATTCAGGATATAACATGGTACGCGTTGATCAAGCAGTCATTGCACGGTTGAAGAAAGAAGGAGAAATATTCGAAGTACTCTGCGATTGCGACAAAGCAATAGCATATCGTGAAGGAAAAACAAGTGATCTTGTGGAAGTGCTTGCGTCTAAAGAGATTTTCAAAGATGTCAAGAAAGGTCTGCGCGCGTCGGAGCATGAGCTGAAGCGACTGTTCAAGACTACAGACCCAAAGGCGCTTGCAGATATGATTCTGAAGAAAGGAGAAATACAACTCACTACAGAACACAAAAACAAACTGCGTGAAGACAAGCGGAAGCAGATCGTTGCGTTCATCCATAGAAATGCAGTAGATTCCAAGACAGGGTTGCCGCATCCGCCACAGCGCATTTCAACGCTGATGGAGCAGGCAAAGGTAAAAATTGATGAGTTTGCTCCTGTGGAAGCACAGATACAGGACGTGATTACGAAACTTCGTGCATTAATTCCGATAAAAATAGAGACGAGAGAAATAGAAGTTATTATTCCCGCAAAATATGCCGGGCCAGCATTTGGCAGCGTGAAGCGATTGGCAAAAGTGCTGCGCGAGCAATGGCAAGATGATGGAAGCCTGAAAGCACTCATCGAAATTCCCGCTGGAATACAAGAAGAAGTGGAAAATGAATTGAATAAAATGACGAAGGGAGACGTTGACTTAAAGATCATAAACAAAAGATAAGGAGAGTTATACAATGAGTAAATTACTATTTGAAGAAAGGCAGGTTGTCATCCCAGGGGATGCGCTTGCAGAAGGAATGGATTTCCTCCCAGGAAAGGGAGCATTCCGAGAAGGAGAGCATATCATCTCTTCGCGCGTTGGCTTACTAAATATCAGCGGACGAATTTTGAATGTCATGCCACTGAGTGGCAGATATGTTCCAAGACGAGATGATATTGTTATTGGCTACGTGCGAGACATGTCGTACAGTTCTTGGTTTGTTGACGTCGGCTATGCCTACGAAGCATCGCTGTCAATGAAAGATGCAACTGCAGATTTCATAGAAAGAGGATCAAGCCTTAGCGATTATTTTGCAGTAGGCGAAGTGATCCTGACGCGCATCAGCAACGTGACGAAAGAAGGAAATATTGATCTCACGATGAAAGGACCTGGATTGCGAAAGCTGTCCGGCGGAAAAATCGTGGAAGTTACCGCTTCTAAAGTCCCGCGTGTTGTGGGAAAACAGGGAAGCATGATTTCCTTGATCAAAGACAAGACTGGCTGCACTCTTTTTGTGGGCCAGAACGGAAGGATTTGGATCCGTGGACCAAGTCCCGAAGCTGAAAAGCTTGCGAGCGATGCAATCCAGCTGATTGATGAAAAGGCGCACACTTCAGGACTCACCGAAAGAGTGGGCGTATTCCTCGAAAAACATAGTTTGGAGATTAAACAATGAAATATACAAAACGATTAGATGGAAGAAAGTTCGATGAAATGCGACCCATGAGTGCACAAGTGGGCGTGGTAAAGAACGCGGTCGGTTCCGCACGCTTCCAAATAGGAAAGACTGTTGCAATTGCGGCAGTCTATGGACCGAAAGACTTATTCCCTAAGTTCCTTCAGAAGCCACATGGTGCTGTGTTGCGATGCAATTACAACATGATGGCTTTTTCTGGTTCCGGCGAGAGGGTTCGACCGGGAGCAAACCGAAGAAGCAAAGAGATTAGCATGGTTATTCAGAAATCTTTTGAGCCAGTATTAGACCTGTCAGAGTTTCCCAAGGCTGTGGTGGATGTGTACATTGAACTCATTCAGACAGACGCGGGAACACGATGCGCGGGTATCTGCGCGGCGTCCCTTGCATTAGCAGATGCTGGGTTTGACATGAAGGATTTGGTCTGTGCAATCTCTTGCGGACTCGTCGGCGACCAAGTGGTTGTTGACCTGGACAAAACTGAAGAAGATTTCGAAGGCGGAGCGGTGGATATTCCCATTGCAGTCCTGCCGCGAACAGGAGAAATAACACTCTTGCAGCTTGATGGAGAAATCAGCAAAGCAGACCTTGCAAAAGCCATTGATCATGGAAAAGAAGCGTGTAAGAAAATCTATGAGCTACAGCAGGCCGCATTGCGCCAGAAGTACGCTCAGGAGGCACGAGCATGATGATTTCACGAGAATATGTTGAGTCTATTGTTGCAAAGAATACGCGACTAGATGGACGAAAGTTTGACGAATACCGCTCTATTGAAATTGAATACGGCGTCTCTTCAAAATCTGCAGAGGGATCTGCACGAGTGCGTATTGGAGATACAGAAGTCGTTGCAGGCGTGAAGATGGAACTTGGAACTCCGTTCTCCGATAAACCTGGTGAAGGGTCTATCATGGTGAATGTGGAGCTGCTTCCCTTATCCTCGCCTCTGTTCGAATCTGGACCTCCAAGCATTGAAGCGATCGAGCTCTCCCGAGTCACCGACAGAGGTATTCGAGAAAGCAAAGCTTTGGATTTCAAGAAGCTGTGTGTTCGAGAAGGAGAAAAAGTATGGCTGGTCTTTATTGACATCTATCCTATCAATGCGGCTGGAAACCTATTCGATGCGTGCAACTTAGCTGCTTTGGCTGCATTACGCGATGCGACGTTCCCTAAACTAGATGGCGACAAGATAGATTATTCGCAGAAAACGAAGAATAAATTGCCATTGACAAAGTTGCCGATTGCATGTACGGTGTGGAAAGTCGAGAATCAGTTTTTGGTTGATCCACTCTTGGAAGAAGAACAGGCGTCAAATGCGCGGATCAGTATTGTTTTCACCGAAGAAGGCAAGATTTGCGCGATGCAGAAAGGTGGAGATTCGCCATTGATGAGCGAAGAGATTGCGCAGGCAGTCGAATTGGCTGAGGCAAAAACCCACGAGCTACGGAGGCATTTCAAATGAGTAACGGCAGTTTCACCAAATACGAGCGCGCCCGCATCATTGGTGCACGGGCATTGCAGATAGCGATGGGAGCACCTATTCTTCTCAAAATGAAAAAAGAAGATTATGAGAAGCTGCGGTACAATCCTGTCAATATTGCAAAGAAAGAGTTTGAGGAAGGAGTACTTCCTCTTACCATCAAAAGGCCTTTTCCTGAGAAATCTAAAAAATAATTTATTTCTTTAATTTTTCTATTTGTTTTTTAATGCTTGGGATATTCTTTAATTTTTCCAAATGCGATGGGAATTCTGCGAACTTGTTACCCCACTTATTAAAGTAGGTGAGATACTTTGGATCTTCCCGTAAGGAAGGCTGCTTCATTTCATCCGAATACCCCAGCGTGATAATAATTTCTGGATCCATATTTTCTGGGATATCTAGAATTCTCTGCACTGCTTCATTATCGAAGGCGCCGACCCAGCAGGAACCTACGTCATAATCGTACGCGGCTAGCATAATACCTAGAGCTACATTTGCGCAATTCTGCATGCTGTACATTTTTCCCAGTTTTCCGTAATGCGTATCGACGTCCTCGTAATCGTTGCAGATGACTATGTGAACTGGTGCGTCAACCATCCAGCTTTGCTGGAGACAGGCATCAGCGATTTGCTGTCGCTTGTTCAGGTCTGTCACTACAATAAATTTCCAGTTTTGGAGATTCCCAGAAGAAGGAGCAAAGCCGGCAAGATCAATAATATCTCCAATAACGGAGAGCGGAACGTCTTTATCCTTGTATCTCCGCACCGAACGCCTGCCGAGAAAAACATTCTTGAACTGCATAACACCTGAGAAGGGAAGAAAGTATAAAAGGCTTACGCTGCCCCCCTTCGCCGCAAGTCTTGAAAGTGCGCTTCGCTTGCCTGGATCTGTTTCTTCTGCTCTTCCAAGCGCAGTCTCAGTTCCCCTTCGGTCCTCATGACGCCCTGTAATAGTTCTTTTCTGCGCTGAAGGAGCGCTCGAAGTTCGTCATGTTCTGCAGATAGCTCCGCCAGTATCCTCTTAATTTGCTGTACCTGCTCCTGCAGCTTGGGCACTTGCTGCAGCGGAGGCTCCAGCTTGAGAAGGCGGTCCATCTCATCGAAGCGGGACGTTATTCCCTTTACCTTCTTGATTCTTGTTTCCGCAACCGATGTCACTTGCCGTAGGAGGTTTTTATCCTGCGTTTCTGCTGCTGTCAATTCCTTATCTCTGTTTATTATGTTCTCCGTCAAGCGCACGAGCTCACCTGCAAACGGATCCGTTTGCCCCACACGTGCAAGTTTGTCTCTTCTCTCCAGAGTTTCCCTCATAATCTTCTGTTGATCCCCTACTTGCTGCTTTACACTGCGAAGAATTCTGTCTACTTCCCTGCGATCCGCCTTATATTGCGTAAAAAGGGTATCGAACGCTGCAGCCTCTTCCTTCATATCGCTGCTCACTGCATTTATACCTCTACGGACTGCGTCCACTCTCTCCGAACTAAAATCCTGTCTTGATTGGCTCTCATTGAGCAGGCTTCCCAGACCTTCCATGGTTTGTGCCGCCCTTTTACCCCTCTGGTCACTGGCTCCTTCGGTGGCAAGCTCAAGGTTTAAATGACCCGCTTCACGCGCTGCTGCACTCCAGGATTTTCCCAGTCCAGAGAGTGCCCGATCGGAAAGTTCTATACTTTTTTTCCCAAAACCAAAGAGCGGTGAAAGAATAAGCTTCCATGCAATCCAAAAAAGAAAGAGCACCACTACAATCACTACATACGTGAGGATTCCTCCTCCTAGAAAATCTAACAGTGCCATCGCAATGTTTAAATAAAACAAACTTATTAATCTTTGCATGCTCTATAAGACCTTGGCTGAACTGTATGTTCAGATGGAGAAAACTTCTAAGCGGCTCGAAAAAACATTTCTGCTTGCGCAATTTCTGAAAGATTGTCCCAAAGAAGATTTGAAGAAAATTGTGTACCTCATTCAGGGAAAAGTCTTTCCGCTTTGGGATGAACGAAAACTGGGAATGAGCTCAAAGCTTCTGGTAAAAGTGATTGCGCATAGCGCTGGTGAAAGTGTTGATACTGTGGAGCATGAATGGAAAAAGCAAGGTGATCTTGGGCTCGTTGCGGAGAAATTCGTAGGAAAGAAAAAGCAAAGCACCCTGTTTGGGAAGCCGTTAACACTCGCAAAAGTGGTGGAGAATATTTCTAGGCTGGCAGAAATGGAAGGAGAAGGGACCGTGCAGAGAAAAGTTGCGTTGATTGCAGAGCTGCTCAGTTCCGCATCGCCAATTGAAGCACGGTATATCATGCGGACCGTGTTGGAAGACCTGCGGACTGGTGTGGGAGACGGCGCATTGCGTGACGCCCTTGTCTGGGCTTTCTACCCTCCTATCATTGGCATCTTCTACCGGTGCGAGAAATGCAAGACGATGAATCCTGCGGTGAAGACGTGCCAGGTTTGCGGGCAAAAGCTTGATGAGAAGTTTCGCACCGAAGTTGCAAAGAAATTTCCTAAAGGAGTTATCATTCCCAAAACTGAAGCGGATGCCAGAGAGTTGTATAACGCTTCTGTGGAAGAAGTGCAGCATGCGTTCAATGTAAGCAGTGATTTTGGCATCATTGCGGAGACACTCCAAGAGAAGGGTCCAAAGGGCCTAAAAGGAACAGCGCTGGTCGTAGGAAAACCTGTGAAAGCAATGCTGTATCCGAAAGTGAAAGATATTGCAGAAGGGTTTGAAGTCGTTGGAAAGCCTGCGATGATTGAGCCAAAGCTCGATGGGTTTCGGGTGCAAATCCATAGGAACAAGGATCACATCAAGTTGTTTACCAGAAATTTAGAGAATGTCACTGCGCAGTTTCCCGATGTCGTACAGGTAGTAAAGAGCCATATACGATCGAAGGATTGCATTCTTGACAGTGAAGTAGTCGGAATAGATCCGAAGAGCAAGCGCATTGTGCCGTTTCAGCAGATCTCACAGCGAATAAGAAGAAAATATGATATTGAAACACTGACGAAGACGCTGCCCGTCGTCGTGAATATCTTTGATGTGATGGAACTCAATGGCGAGACGATGCTCGACGTGCCTTTTGAAGAGCGGAGAAAACGTGTCAAAGCAATTCTCAAAGAAGAGAAGCATGTCATTGAATTAATTGAGCAGTTGATTACGTCTGATCTTGCCCAGGCCGAGAAATATTACAAGGAATGCTTAGAAAAAGGGCACGAAGGCATCATGATGAAGAGCATGCATGGTGTGTACAAACCAGGGAAGCGCGTGGGTCAGGGCGTGAAAGTGAAACCAGTTATGGAATCTTTAGACCTTGTTATCGTAGCAGCAGAGTGGGGCGAAGGGAAGAGAGCGAATTGGTTGAGCAGCTTCACCGTTGCATGCAGAGACAGAGACCAATTAAAAGAATTGGGAAAAGTCAGCACAGGGCTCAAAGAAAAAAGTGAAGAGGGCCTGTCATTCCAAGAACTCACCGCAGAGCTTAAGAAATATATCCTGCAAGAAAAGGGAAGGCAAGTCATTGTAAAACCAAAAATAGTTGTTGAAGTTATTTTTGATGAGATTCAAGCGTCCCCAAGTTACTCTTCTGGATATGCGCTACGTTTTCCGCGAGTCGTTCGCGTGAGACTTGACAAAGGCGTGCATGATATAAATACTCTCCAAGAGATTGTGCATTTTTACCGAGAGCAAAAGTGACACATTTGTCGTCAGTAGAGAGAGTGAATTTACAAAAAATAGTGAAAAGAACAGATAACTTTAAATAGAAGTTTCCATTACTGTTGTTCGTTACGAGTAACAGTACGTAACACATACTCGTCACTGAAAAAGAGGGGATTTTTCCCTGGAGGGAGCCACAAATGATCGTTAAAGAAGATTTTTTAAACCAGCTACGACAACTTTTTAGCCTAAACTTATACGAAGTCAAAATCTGGACTGCGTTGTTGTCCAGAGGAATTTCTACTGCAGGAGAATTATCTGAGATAGGTGATGTTCCGCGAAGCAGAACGTATGATGTTCTTGAAAGTCTGGAGAAAAAAGGATTTATCGTTATGAAGTTAGGAAAGCCATTGAACTATGTTGCAGTGGAACCTGCTGAAGTTGTTGAGCGTGCAAAAAAATTAGTGCACAGAGACGCAAAGGATCAGGTAAAGAAACTTGAAAGCCTGCGGGGCGGGGATCTCCTTGGAGAACTTGATTCACTCTATAAGCAAGGAATAGAATTTGTTGAACCTTCTGATCTTTCTGGTGCATTGCGTGGGAGACATAACGTGTACACGCACATGGATACTATGATCAAGAACGCAAAGAAGAGCGTTTACCTTATGACCTCTTCAAAGGGCCTGGTACGAAAGGCAGATACACTGAAAGGAACTTTGCAGGCACTTGCCAAAAAGGGCGTTGATATTCGTATTGCTGCTCCGATTGACAAGGAAGATGTCGGCGTTGCGAAAGATTTCGCTGAGTTTGCAAAGGTCAGGGCTGTGGATAAGCTGGATGCGCGATTCTGCATTGTGGATGATACCGAGATTGTCTTCATGATTATGGATGACAAGGATGTACACCCTACCTACGATGTGGGGATTTGGGTAAACACGCCGTACTTTGCGACCGCACTGAGCAGCTTGTACAACCTTGCCTGGAAGAACATGAAAGACCTGAGCGTAGCGACAAAAGGGCTATAATTTTTTCTTAGAAATTTTTTCTTATGTATTTGTTACATATTCCGTGCCGCTGGTAGTTGCATCTCTGGATTTGTCCGCCTTTCCATGTGGTGCTCATCGAGCCGGAAATGATGCGCCGCATGCTGGTGCATCCTGTAATCTTGTCCACAAAGCTCTTTGTATAGAATCTCTGCTGTGTCGCTAATTTGGCCTTCATATCCTAATTGTCGTAGGATAGCCTCGGTTCTCGCCGTGCCTACATATGCCTGCAACCCAGACCACAGCGTTCGCTGGCTAGCATCGCAAAACATATCCCGTGGCTCTCTTATGCTGCCCCAATAGATATTCTCATATCCAGAAAGTAATTCAAATGTTCTCTTATGAGATATATGCCGACTGTCAAACCAGAATCTGAACACCGGTTCATCGCGCCAATGACGATCCATGCGTACCGGAGCTGTTGTTATTTCAATTCTTGCCACTCGACCAATATACATGCTCGCCATTACATGTTCATACCCTTCAATGTAATTGTTTTTTGGCCAATTGGGACATACTGAATCCAGATACCTTACGTCTACAAGCGTACTGAACTCCCCACTGCATTTTTCCAGCTCTTCGACTAACGCGTGCATGCCACTCAGCATCTTATTGGCCATACCTGTTATTGCAGAGTTTTCCGACACCATATTTTTTCTTAATTCTTCGACTGCTGAAAGATCAATTAGAGCCATGCGCTTTCCTTGGAAGTTACTTCTTATTAATCTTGCGCATTGGCACAAGCTTTATAAAGCAGGTATTTTTTCATCACCACATGGTACATAAAGTCATCAAAGAATATCGTGATCAGAAGCCCTATCAGGTAGTCCCAAGCCCGGATGTTGCGCATTTGCCTACGGTACAGGGCTATGATTTCGATACAGAATTTGACTTTGCTGCATTCCTGAAGAGTTATGGTACTACCGGGTATCAGGCGACGCATCTTTCTCGGGCTATTTCCATCGTAGAAGAGATGCGACAGGAACATGCCACGATTTTCTTGGGATATACGTCCAATATGGGCACGTCTGGGCTCAGAGACATTATCAAATATTTGGTGAAGTATAGACACGTACATGTTCTGGTGACCACTGCGGGCGCTGTGGAAGAAGATATCATCAAGTGCTTGAAGCCGTTTCATATCGGCGTCTTCAATGTCAGCGGTCGAAGCATGTTTGAGAAGGGTATCAATAGAACGGGCAACATTTTTATCCCCAATGATCGTTATTTGTATTTTGAGAAGTTTATCAACCCATTCCTTGATCGGATGTATGAAGAGCAGACGGAAAAGAAAACTATTCTCGGTGCGACAGAGTTGCTCCGCGAACTGGGAAAGGAAGTGGGAAAAGAGAAAAATTGCGAGGATTCTATTCTGTACTGGGCGTTTAAGAATGATATTCCCATCTTCTGCCCGGCGTTGATGGATGGCAGCCTCGGCGATTTGATTTATTTCATGAAGCAGCGACATCCTGATTTCCAGTTAGAGATGACTGCGGATTCTAAGAAGATTATTGACATGGCATTGAACGCGGAGAAATCAGGTGCAATCATCTTGGGTGCGGGGATTGCAAAGCATTTCATTCTTAATGCGAACATCTTCCGGGAAGGGCTTGATTATGCCGTGTATGTGAACACTGCCGAAGAATATGATGGGAGCGATTCCGGGGCGCAGACGGAAGAGGCTATCACGTGGGGCAAGGTTAAACCCAATGCAGCGCATGTGAAAGTGCATGCAGATGCAACGATTGTGTTTCCATTGCTGGTTGCTGCGACTTTTGGGAAGAAATAAATTATGGATTTCTCAATCTTGCTGCCAGATTCACAAAGAATTCCCGGTCGTAGCGACCAACTACTGAAACTACTGCATTGCTTGGATTGTAGTCGGCTGGCTTAGGGGAACATACTCCAAAAAGAGCTCGTTGTTGTATATGGATAAAAGCATATGGTCTCCGAGTGACTTCCTGAATTCTGTCTAGCAATCGCACCACCTGATCAGCGATTTCTGGTTTCTCAATTATGTGTGGACTTGAACTAAAGCTAATATAATCTTCTAAGTTCAAAAGCCAGTCATCAAGAGTAATAGATTCATCCATAAATATATATTACATCTCCAGGTTTATATTTGTTGTGAAACTAGGTTAACCTTAGTAGTTCTCTGTTTGCCAAACATTGCTGGACTTTGAATTCGGCCTCTATCAATTTGCTTAAGTTTTTGTCATCTATGTTACGGTGCACAAAACTTGCTTCCTGTTCTTTGCAAAAGAATCGGTGGAAGAATGCAGATTCATAACGTGGAATTGGACTCACTTCTCTTCCATACGAATCGTAGATAATTATGCATGGCACTTGATAGGCATCCGGCCACGCCTTATTTCTTTCTAGGTATGCTCTTTCCATAAAAATGTTGGCAATCTGACTTATATGATTCCAGTCAACAGTGGTAATCTCAATTTGATAGCCACCGGTCTCTCCTACAAGCCTTTTTTCTCGTTCAGACGAAAATCCTGCCTCTGCCAAAGTGTAGTAGGGAATTGTCTCAAGTTTTAGCAAAACTCCAGATTCCCAGATTTTTAAATCGGGAAATATGTTCCCATCAGAGTCTCGTATTCTATGAGTTATAGCCCACCTTGCAGTTCCAACCTTAGGTCTGGTTCGTATTTTAACTCTTTCATTAATGAAACCTTCACCTTCAAGGTCACTAATTACATGGTCTAGGTAGCGGTTCGTCTCATGTGCGTTACTTATTACCAAAGTGGGAATACTATCAAAAAGAGATCTGATTGAGTAATAGTTGAAACCACTAATAATTCCTCTTTCAACATAGCCCCTTAATTTTTTTCTTAGTTTGTTCATTTGTAATTCCTATAAAGGAACAACTTGTAAGATAGAATAATTTATGCTCTAGATTGTCTAGACTTTATCTAGAGTAAGCTTTAAATAGTCCCTTATTCTCATTGATAGTGATGGAAAGAAGCATCATGCCCATGGGAAAACGGAGCTGTGTCATCACTCTCCCCAGTTCTTGGCTGCAGGAGCAAGGGCTCGCAGCGGGAGACGTAGCGGCTGTAGAAGTCGAAGGTAATGTGGTTATCATTTCCTCAAAAGCCTCCAAAAAACTGAGAAGCTTCTCAGCAGATGTCAGAAGCGTGCACACCATGCTGCATCGATTCTTGGGTGCGTTATACAAGGCTGGGTTCGATGATGTCACGCTTACCGTGGAACCCAAGCAAATCAAAATTATAGAAGAGGTGCTCAAGCGAAGCCTCGTTGGATTTGAACTAGTAAAGATAAAAGCAAGTACCGTGCACATACAACGAATTGCAGAACTTGATTCACTCGATATTGATACCTTAGTCAAGCAGCTATTTTTTAGCCTACAGGTTATGAATGAAGAACTCATTGCGGCAGTTGATAAGCAGGACAAAGGGTTACTTGCCGATGTCATTAAGAAAGATGATAACATCAATAGACTTGCGGACAGCGCCAGAAGACTGCTTAACAAGCAGAAAGGGGATTGTATCGTCTATGCTTTTGTTGAACAACTGGAAAATATTGGAGATGCGTACAAGAATCTTGCGCTGAGCTGCATAGAACGCCCGCGAAGGGTATCGAGGGAGGGTTTAGAATTGCTCCAACGGTTGCTTAAAAGGATATACCTGCTATACTATGCTTTTAGCTTGAAGGAACTTGAGGGATTTGGAAAGGCTGCAAAAGAGGCAGAAAGCGAACTACACGAGCAAAAAGATCTTCTTCCTCTCTACACACAAATATTCGATATCCATGGACTGGCGATCACAAAGAGTATTTCCTCATACAAAGAAGAAAAAATCTAGCGACTCTTATATGCATACATGAAGAATAAACTGGAGAGTCTATTAATATATTGATATACTACCGGTCGCAACTTTCTCTTTCGCAACTGTAGGACCAGCTGTGTTTCCAGTTCACGTGCACGGATCCGACATTCATTGTATATAATGGCTTCCCAGCTTTGAAAGCGAATGAAGTGCTTCGGTGCCTCGCCTAGAGCATCAATCTCCTTTTCCAATTGTTTCACGTCCTTCTCTTTAATTGGATCAATCAAGCACAGGCGGTCGCAGTGCGCTATCTCAGCCGAAGTCTGCCAGAGCTTTCTTTGTATGTGCTCCAAAACAGCTTTTCGCTTTCTATTGCTATACATCATTGCCCCGTCGATAGAAGATTGTAGTGCATCAATCTTACCTCCAATGACTATGATTGGATGATCCTTTGCTATCTTTTTTCCAGAGAAATCTATGGTATAGCCACTATCACCATTTTTTGTATACACTTTCTGCATCTTGTCAGTACAGCCATACATTCTATTTAAACGTTTGCCTGGAAAGGTTTTTAAATTCGCAACCCTGTAGTTTTACCAGGTGATGTTGTGGTTTCTACGGTAAGAAAGCGGAGCGGGGAGCTTGTCACATTTGATCGCGAAAAAATTCGCTTTGCTATTCGGAACGCTATGAAGGACGTGGCACATAAGGATGAGAGTGCTCGCATCACCGATGAAGTCGTGGATTTCATCGCAAAAAAATTTGTAAAGATTACTCCTATGGTCGAAGATATCCAAGATATTGTTGAAGACGTTCTCATCAAAAACAATATGCATGAGGTTGCGAAGGCCTACATTCTCTACCGGGCAAAGCATGCGGAGATTCGTGAATTAAAACATTATTTTGGAGTCCAAGATGATTTGAAACTGACGTTGAATGCCATTACCGTCTTGCAGAAGCGGTATCTCTTGCGGGATGCGACGGGGAAAATTATCGAGACGCCGGAGCAGATGTTCCGACGGGTAGCAATGGCTGTAGCATCTGCAGAGAAGAAAGCGGATCAGAAGAAATGGGAAGAAGAATTCTTTTCTATTATGAAAAACCTCGATTTTGTTCCGAATACGCCGTGCATTGTGAATGCGGGAACTCGCTTGGGGCAGTTGATGGCTTGTTTTGTTCTCCCCGTTAACGATTCTATTGATGAGATATTTGACACGGTGAAAAATTCTGCGATTATTTTTCAAACTGGAGGCGGGGTTGGATATTCGTTCTCAAAACTGCGAGCAGCGGGAAGCATGGTTGGCTCCACGCATCGAACTGCTTCTGGGCCCGTATCTTTTATGGAAGTATTTGATAAAGGTGCGGATGTCATTAAGCAAGGTGGTGTGCGTCGTGGGGCACTCATGGGTGTGCTGCGCGTGGATCATCCCGATATCTTTGCGTTTATTACTGAGAAAGCGAAAGGAAAGCTGACGAACTTCAATGTTTCTGTTGGCGTCACCGATGCGTTCATGCACGCCGTTGTTAACAATGCAGAATACTGGCTGATTGACCACGAAGGCAAGAAAGTTCGCAAAGTCAATGCGCGCGATGTGTTTGAATTCCTCTGCGGAAATGCGTGGGAATGCGGCGATCCAGGAATGCTTTTCTTGGATGAGATTAATAGGAAACATCCGTTGAGCAAAATGGGGGAAATATCGGCGACTAACCCCTGCGGAGAAATTCCCCTCCTCCCCGACGAAGCCTGCGTTCTCGGCTCTATCAATCTCAAGCACCATGTTATCAATAATCATGTTGATTGGCCTAAGCTTGCGAAGGCAGTACATACGGGAGTTCGCTTTTTAGATAATCTGTTAACGGTGAATAAATATCCGCTGAAAGCAATTGAGGAAATATGTAAAGCTAATAGAAAAATTGGTCTTGGCATCATGGGTTGGGCTGATATGCTCATCACAATGAATATCAAGTATGATTCTGAGGAAGCACTGCATCTTGCGAAGGAACTCATGCGCTTCGTACGGAAGAACGCTGAAGAGGAGTCGGAACGGCTTGCACGGGAGAAAGGGGCATTCCCCAACTTGAAACATAGTACTCTGAAGAAGAAAAGACGAAATGCAACGGTGCTTACGGTTGCGCCGACAGGGAGTATTAGTATTATTGCTGGCTGTTCCTCTGGCATTGAGCCACTGTTCGGTGTCGCGTACGTGCGTAATGTATTGAGCGGCATGCAGCTCTTTGAAGTGAATGAATATTTTGAAACTATTTCACGGTATAAAGGATTCTACAGCAAAGAGTTGATGCTGAAGATTGCACGTGAAGGGACCGTGCAGGGATTCAAAGAGATTCCTAAAGAAGTACGAGATTTGTTTGTCACGTCTATGGATATTCCGCTGGAATGGCATGTTAAAATGCAGGCTGCTTTTCAGTCAGAAGTGGACAATGCCGTTTCGAAGACGATCAATATGCCCACGGATGCGACGATTGGCGATGTGAAGCGCGCGTATATGCTGGCATGGAAAATGAAGTGCAAGGGCATCACGATCTATCGCTATGGGAGCAAAGAGGAGCAAGTGCTTTACTTGGGAGAGCATCTGAAGAAGGCGAAATTAGGAGAGCAGCATACGAAAGTGGATTTAGAATATTCTGGTGGCGATATTTGCCGGACGTGTATTTATTAATCTTTTTTAAAAGCCTTTTCTAAACTCTCATGGAATCTTTTTTGTTCTGGCGTTTGGTATGCTGCATTCAGCGCTTCCCGGACTTTGCCAACGATGCTCGTATCAATCTCATCACTTTGATACGTAAGTTTGCATTCGATACCATATTCTCCATACACGGTGCCACCTATGGTTCCTTTGGGACTGTTGCTGTAGGAATGCTTGAAATCGTTTAGCTCGAGCTCCAGCTTTCCGGATACGTCTCTGAGAATATATTGGCTTGGACTTACGGGTTCAGGAAATTGTGTCAGCAATGGCACTGTTACCTGTCCTGATTTGCTGGGAATTCTGTATCCCACGTCTTTCAGGGAATCCGACAGTGATATCTCTATGCCCTTTGTTCTTAATTCTAGAATTAGCTTCTCTGTTGCTTCGTCGCTCAATCTCGGGTGATCAATCCCAGAACCGGGAGGGCCTGAATGATGCTTCGTAACACGCATGGCTTCGCTTAGCTTCATAAAAATGTTTAAAGTGCTGAGAATATTTAAGCATTCTTTTGTTTTAGTATATATATTAAGAAAGATTTAAAAAAATAATAGAAAAAAGCTTATCGCTTCTTCTTCTTTGTAGCTTTTTTCGTGGATTTCTTTCGTCCGCCACGAGACATTGATGCTGCAGCAACATTTCCTTGCTTATCAATAAAGTAGAGCATTCCTGACTCTCTTTTAATGCCACATTTTGCAATAACTTCTTGTTTAAAGGAACCTTTCATACCAGGTCGCTTCATTCTCACTCGAGCAGCGTCCCCTTGTTTATTTACAAAGTAGAGATACCCTGGTTCCCTTTTAATCCCACACTTAACCAATACTTTTGCCATTTTTTTGTTTCACCTCAAATTTTGATATGTTTTTATAGACGATATAAGTATTTAAACTTTATGTTTGTCGAGAGGACAGGTTTATATATCCGAGGGGGATTTAGGGGTGTATGTGGACGCCTACGCTTGATCCCGTGCTCTTTGAATTGTTTGGGTTAGAGATACGGTATTATGGATTGGTGTATGTCATTGGGATGCTGTTCAGCATATTCTTTCTCCTTCGTGCTCGAGAGAAACTGGGGCTGAGCAAGGACGAGGTGTATGATTTTGTTTTTTACTTGATGCTTGGCGTGGTGATCGGTTCTCGGGTGTTTCACGTGTTGTTTTGGGAGCCGGCATATTACCTTTCCGATCCTGTGAAGATCTTCTATGTCTGGCAAGGAGGCATGGCGTTCCATGGTGGGCTCGTCGGTGTCGTGCTTGCATCCCTCTGGTACTGCCGACGGAAAAAGGTTTCTTTCTTTAAAGTGACAGATATATTGACGGTTCCTGCGCTGATTGCACTTGGATTAGGGCGCATTGCAAATTTCATAAATGCAGAGCTGGTTGGGACGGTAACCAACGTTTCCTGGTGTGTGAATTTTGGTGATGGGGTTTGCCGCCATCCCTATGTGCTGTACAGCGCGGTGAAACGGTTTGCTATTGCCGGATTGCTTTTTTCCCTGCAACGCAGAACTGCATTCAAGGAGGGATTCCTCTTTTGGCTCATGATTCTTCTGATGGGCGTGGGCAGGTTCCTCTTGGATTTTTACCGCGAGGATGTTCTGTATCTCGGCCTGAGCGTTGGGCAGTGGATGTCTCTTGTGCTCGTGGTTCTTGGGGCAATGGTCTTGCTGAGAAAGTATCGAGAGGATTTGACCAGGGTTCTCGTCTGATTGTTTTTACATCTGTCAAAATAACGTTTTCATTATAGAATATCTTAAAAGCGAAGCAAGGTACTTTTTTTTCATGTCTAGCGGATCAGAAATTCCCGTTACGTGGAAAGACGCATTCTCACGATATGAAACTGTTGTCCACCAGTTTGCAGAAGCAAGACAAGTTGCCGTAGATACATGGTACCATAATGCTCCTGTGTGGTGCATTGGAAAGCCACAAGAAGCTCGTGATCTAGACTGCATTGTATGGAGCATTCACCTTATTTATAGTGCAGGGAGGAGAATATTTCGCCTCGACCTTGCCGCGTGGATGGATACGGAATACTTTGTTCTTGAGGGACTCGTGCATAAACGAAAACAGCTTCATAGGGATGCACGTCAGATTTTTGCGTGGCGTAGCGGAGACAATCTTGATCTTGGTGTGCGGCTGGAAGAAGCATATCAAAAGGCCATGTCCGTTACTGAAAACGACCTTACGGATGTGTCAGTCTCCGTGGAAGGAGCTGATCAAGTCCGCCGACCATACACTGAGAAATAATTCTTCCTGTTTAGGCGTAATAATATTTATTCTTGTTCTTCTGCTCAACGTCCAGCTGTGAGCCAGGCTTGTTGATTCTTGGTCTTCCACTCTCTTTGTCCATTCGGTATGTTATTCCTAACATTTTCAGGACTTCATTCATGCCGTCCTTCTTTGTCATTGGCCCAATCACGGTTCCTTCCTTTCCTGGAATGCCGTGGAAAACGAGCATGAAGTCACCAATATAATCCAGGAACTGCACGTCGTGGTCGACGACGATTGCGCAGGTCTCATTCTTGATCATAAAATCGCGAATGACTTCGGCCACTTTGAGACGATCTTCGACATCAATAAATGCGGATGGCTCATCGAATGCATAGACATCCGCCTTCTGTGATAATGTTATGGCGATGTAGACCTTTTGCAGTTCTCCGCCGGAAAGTTGGGAAATGTTATTGTTGATAATGCTCTGCAGATTCAGTTTTTCTAGAATATTTTGCTTGAACCAACCACTATCATGGTGCTTTGCGACTCGGTCGAGCCAGTCCTTGACAGTGCCAGACTCTGATTGGAGGTCCTGGGGCTTGTAGGCTATCTTGACTTTGCTGGTCAGCGCACCCTTGTCTGGTTTGATGAGTCCGGCGAGCATTTTCAAGAAGGTGGTTTTTCCTAAACCGTTTGAACCGGTAATCGTTAGCACATCCCCTTTCTGGATGGTCCCCCCGTTGATCTTCATGTGGAATGAGGGGAATTTCTTTTCCAGCTCCGGCCAGGTAAACAAAATGGGCTGCTTCGTATCCTTTTCCATTCCTTTGCTGAAAACAATCTTGTAATTTCTGAAGCGGATATTATCATCTGGCAAGTAGCCATCGAGATATTCGTTAATTCCTCTGCGCACCTGCTTGACCTGCGAAATAATTCCGTACACTGCCGGTTCCCCGTATAAGACCTGCACTTGGTCAGAGATGAAATCGAGCGTCGCAAGATCGTGTTCAATGACGATCACCGCATGGTTTTCATCCGCGAGAGAGCGAATGAGCTTTGCAACTTTTATTCTTGCAGTGATATCTAAAAATGATGCAGGTTCGTCAAAGAAGTACAAGTTTGCTTCTTTCAGTACTGTTGCTGCAATGGCAAGACGCTGGAGTTCTCCGCCGGAGAGTTCGCTTATGTCTCTGCTGAGCACGTTCTGCAGATCTAATTCTTGTATCACTTCTTCTGCTTTGTTTCTTTGATCCACTTTCTTCAATAGATCGCTCACTTTTCCTTGGGCTTGCTTTGCTACCAAATCCACTGCCTGCGGTTTGTAGGCAACCTTGATTTCTCCTTTCTTTATCTTTTCCAGAAACTTCTGCAGCTCTTTTCCTTTGTATCTTCTTATGAGATCGTCCATAGAATGTTCCTTTTCAGTCTCTCCAAGATTGGGGGTAAGGACGCCTGCGAGCACTTTCATTGCGGAACTTTTTCCAATCCCGTTCCTTCCAATAATGCCGAGGACGGTGCCGAAAGAAGGCAATGGGAGATTGTACAGAATGAAAGAGTCCTTTCCATACCGGTGGATAGGATTCTCAGTGAGCTTTTCCGGAAGCTTCACCATGTGGATGGCGCCGAAAGGGCAGATATTGACGCATACCTGACAGGCATCGTTTGCTACGTCTTCATTTATCTGTGCTTTGCCGTCAGAACCTTTGACAATTGCCTCCTTTCCTGCGCGGTTGAGAGGGCACATCCTAATGCAGAGATAGTCCCCACAGGCAATAGGATTACACTTGTCTTTATCGATGACGGCGATGCGCTTTGACATGCTGCCAGAAGAACTGTTTATCTTTTTAAAGTTTTATGTTTAGAATGGTTGTGCGCTACAAGATCTTGTACCGTTCTTCCGCAGTGCTTGCAGTGGCCTTCGGAACCCTTCACAATTTCCTTAGGAAGCTTGCCTACATATGATTTTCCGCGCATACAGTTATAGAGAGGAATCTATTTAAATAGCTTTGTAATTTTGTTGCCTATGGCTGACAAATGCGCGATTTGCAAGAACAAGATTGAAGTGACGTTTCTGGGAAAAATTATGGGAACGTATATTAAGAAGAAAATTGTATGCAGCACCTGCCAAAAAAAGTTTGGCGCTGATGTCGTGAAACAGCTGTGAAAATGCCTCTGTAGCTCAGTGGTAGAGCATCGCTTTCGTATAATCTTCGAAATAAGCGGGGGTCGGGGGTTCAAATCCCTCCAGAGGCTCTTATTTATTTCCTGGGTGTGTTTTACCCCAGTGCATTCTGTTCCATATACGTTCATGCACAAAGTACACAATGGTTCTGACGATTGTGGTAAGCGTGACAAAACCGAGCGTGAGGTCAAGGCGGCCTGTCAGCCAATACAGTATAACAAAATCAAGAATAACAACAATAATGCGAAAGGTTACTGCCTTTGTTACCGAGCGAGAGATACTCTCCTTCATTACCCTTCTGAAACAGTCTTGCTTAATTAATGTTTACAATAATGCAAAATGCTGCATCAGCTTTATTCCAGCCCATACGAGAAAGCCTAACATGGCCAGGGTGAGGATGAGATACACAATTATCATTGTCCTTAGAAATGCATCTACGCTATGACTATGCTTTCTATGCTCGGTTCTTCGATGCTCGATACTTGCTTTTTCTTCCATTGTAATATATATAATGCAGAATATACTTATAAAGCTTCCGATTAGAATCCAAAGCTGTCGGTAAACTCTTTAATCTGCTGGTAGTCTGTCAAGAACTTCAATCCCTTATTGGTGATGAGATATTTTTTTGTCTCTTTCTCTTCTTTCTCTTCCACCATTTGCTTTTGTATTAACTCTGAGACATATCGCTTCATAGAATCATGGGAAAGGTTGGACTTATACAGTAGATGGGTCGGCTTAATACTCCCGCCTTTATCCCGGATTGCTTCCAGGATATCTTTAATTATGTCTAATTTCTCCCTTCGCTCTCCCATAGTTTAAAACCTTCCATAACATGTAAAATAATACTAAGAATCCTAAGAGCTGCATCATGTTGGCAACCACGTAAAAGAATGGCTGATATATCATGGCTAGGAAAAAGACCTGTGCGCAGGCAAGCAGGTAAAATGCCGTGAAGACCAGTTTTGCATTTTTATTCTTCTTCTCCAGGTAATTCGTGTAGAACTGATGCCCTAAGAAGAATAAAAGCAGGAATGATACGATATGAAATTTGATGTAATATTGATAGCTGAATGCACTGAACAAGAGCATGAGTGTGAATAGCAGGATGATTACTTTTTTCTGCTCGATCTTCAACGTGACGACTAATAATAATGTGTACGCCGCAAAAATCAATATCATATGCAATAGGAATGCAAAGTCAAACTGCGTCAGAATATTGTTCAGCGTGGTTGAGACATGCGTTGTTAAAAGTACTGTGGTGAGTGAATAGACAAGGAATGCCACTGCCATCAATCCAAAAGCAATGCTGAAATATGAATACTTCTTTTCGTCGGTGAGCTTGTATGCTTTGTAGCTGAGGGCTGCGATGAGCAATGTCACTATAATGTATAGTATCCCTAAAAATGCATCAATCCCTCGGAACCAATACGGTCCATTAAGCACCAAAATCATTAGTACCCGTGCAAAAGCAGTTATTTATAAGTTTTGTGTAATGATATTACAGAGACGATATTCCTGTGCTTTATAAATCCATTAGGGCCATTGTAGTATATTCCTTGCATTCCATTCATTGGCTGGGATCTCTACCTCCCCAAAGCTTGAGGTTCCAGCCTTGATTTTTTTTCTGTGTTTGTCTTTGATTCTTAACTCTTCATCATTTAACGTAGAAAGTTTTTTATATTACCTTAAACCTTCGGTACAAAGCCAGGCCTATGCGGGGATCTGTGAAGATGTAGGTTTTCACCCTCTAGAGCAAAGCCTGGTCAAATGCGCAGGTGGCTTGCAGAGAAATTTGTAAGCTTGCGAAACTTAAGACCAAGCCATCACACTGATGGACAGACTGCAAGGGTGTAGTCAAGTAAGATATCCTGTCACTTAGTGTGTTCGAGGGTTCAAATCCCTTTCCCCGCATTATTTACAAAAATGAACATTGCCATCAAAGATCACAAACTCTGGTTAGAGCACGGGAAACTTAGAGGGTTGGCTGTTCGTGGCCGTAGTGCCATACCTACGGATGCCATTCATGCATTAGACATTGGTCTTGATTTTGTCCAAATAGATTTTTCTATCGTTTTTGAAAAGCCCTATCCCTTTCAAGGATTTATCACTCGTCCGCCCACTGTCATGTATGTATTTCCTGAAGGACAGGAAGTAACCTGCGTTTCGTATGGCTTTGACGAGGGCACGCTCGGTGATGCAACACAACGTTTGCTGGTGGCTGCGCGAGTGACGCCCTTCCCTGCAAGCGATCTGTGGGGAAGAATTACAGAAGATGTGTGGCGCTTTAATGGCTTGGAATACAAAGGTATCTGGGAATCACAGGCCTTTCATAGAAGAGATATTGAAGATATCTTTGGCGCACACTTCTATAGAGATCACATGCAACATAAAGGGATGCCTGTTGATGAAAGGTTTGCCAAGGCTAAAGAAATATATGGATGCATTGGTTAGCGTTTCATACCAAAAAAAGAAGTTTTTTTAGGTGCAGGAGTCTCCTTGGGCAACAACCAGTGAAAATCATTATTGATTCTCTCCCGCAGGGAGCTGAGATTCTCTTCAATCTCTTTCAGCTTTGTCGATGCAGCGCCCTGCCGTGATGCGTTTATTTCTGTGCGCAATTCATCAAACAACGGAAGCACTTTTTGCAATTCTTCTTTCAGCTCCTGAATAGGATCTTTAGGCATGCACTGCCTATGCCTTAGGGCTATATAAAAATTTAGATAGTTATCTTTATATATTGTGGAGAAATCTGTGAGCTCATGCCCCCATGGCTCAGCCTGGACGAAGCAACCCTTCGGGGATCTAGAGCACGTGCTTGGTAAGCACGAGATCCCGAGTTCAAATCTCGGTGGGGGCTCTTCTTCTCACTTTTTTACAGCGTACATCCCTACATAACATTCTTAGAAAATTCTCTTCTGGACGTCCATGTCGATGATCTGGTTGGCCATGAATTTTGCCTGCCGTGTCGCGTAGTCGATCACGTCATCATAGCTCTCTGACTCTGAGATAGGAAGTTCTATGTGATCAATTCTTTTGTCTTTCAAGTATTGCTTCAAATGCGCGTCTATGTCCTTCTGCCATTCCCTATCTGTGGAGCGAATGCCATCTTCAATCAAACCGTACGGGGACAGTGGCGTCTTGAACAGGAAATTGTAGGACTTCGCGTGGTGCAGCACAAACGGCTCCAGCCATGCAGGGATTGCCTGCTCTTCTTTCTCGTACGCTTCCAGCGCATAGACAAAATTGTCGACCACGCTTCGATCACAAAGGACGTAGTCATAGTTGTCCTGGTACTCGCGCTCCCATTGGGCCTGTGTCAGCAGAATCCAGTTCTGCGCCAATACGTTGCCATGGGAACCCTTGAAGTAGGGGCAGGCGCGAGCCACTTCACGGATGATGCCGACGTTCTTCCCCTTTGCCTTCAGGACACCGGCGAGAAAATAAATTAGCGTCGTCTTGAACGTTCCATGGGATCCTATGACGGCGATTTTCATAGGCGTCCTACGCGTTGGCAGATTTATAAGAACTTCTATGTGCAGATATAGAAACTTTTTTATAGATACAGGAGTAGTATGGTTCTATGAATATCGTGCTGCTGGGAAAGCCCATGTCGGGCAAGGGGAGCCAGGCAGTGCGATTATCGAAAACGCTGAAAATTCCCGCGATTTCTACGGGAGATATTCTTCGCAAAGAGATACGCAAGAAGAGTGTCCTTGGAAAGAAGGCAGCTGCGTACATGCATACAGGGGCGCTGGTTCCTGATGCGTTGATTTTTTCTGTTTTGCGGAAACTGCTGCCCAAGAAAGGATTTATTTTGGATGGTTTTCCTCGCACGCTCAGCCAGGCACAGGCGCTCGAAAAGATCCGTGGTATTGATCTTGTCGTTGACGTTTATTGTTCTGATGCGGCGGTATTGAGACGGATGCGTGCTCGAAGGGTTTGTCTGCACTGTGGTGCGATCTATGGGCTGGAAATTCCTCCCAAACGTCCCGGGTTCTGTGATCGCTGTGGGGGGCGCTTATCTCAACGGGCGGATGACACGCCTGCGACGGTGCGTACAAGGCTGGCCGTGTACAGAAAGGAGACGGCGCCGCTGATTCGGTTCTACCAGCAGCGCAAGAAGTATGTACGAGTGAATGGCGAAGCATCCATTCCTGTCGTGCAGAAAAATATTCTCAAGAAAATCGAAACAATTAAATAGATTGTTTTCTTAGTATGGGCTATGGTAGAAGTTGTTCCAAAGAAACCTCTCTTTGCGGGGAAGATGCCTGCGCCAAAAACGCCGCAGAAGGAACCTGTAAAAATCTCTGCCAAAAAGCGAGAAATTATCATTGCGTTTACACTTCTTTTTATGGTGCTTGTTATCCTTGCCGTTTTCTTGATCCTGGGAACGCAGTATGGCGATGAGCTCGCTGCGAAGACCGCGCTTCTGATTCCCTTCCTAGCAAAAAAGGATTAGTCTCTGCTTTCTTTCATTTGGCTCAGGCGCTTGTGTAATTTCTGCTCAAGTCTAGAACTTATGGTCTCTGAAAAGGCTATGTTTGTCATCCCTAGGCGCAATGTCGATTTTTGGGATTTATATATTTTTCTTTGGATCCTAGCCTACACAAAAATTTAAATAACATACTTCCCATAATACGCTTTATGTATGACGCGCAAAAAGCCCATTATGTCGTTGTCACAGGGATTCTTGTCAAAGAGGGAAAATTTTTGATTACGAAAAGATCTGGCACTGAAAAAGCGTTTCCAAATCAATGGACTGTTCCCGGAGGTAAATTGGAACTCAATGACTACGCGAGCAGACCCAAAGATACTTCCGCGCATTGGTATAATATCTTCGAAGACGTGTTAAAAAGAGAGGTGCTGGAAGAAGTAGGATTGCCTATTCAAAATATAAAATATTTAACCAGTCTTTCTTATATTCGCTCCGACAACATCCCTACCATCATCGTGAGTCTTTTTGCAGACCCGTGTGAAGGGGAGATTACTCTCTGTCCTGCCCTCACGGATTATGCTTGGGTAACTTTGGAAGAAGCGAAGACGTATGATTTGATTGAAGGCATTTACGAAGAATTGGAAATGCTTAATAGAGTTCTCCAGGGAAAATCTGCGGGCACGTGGGGAGAGAAAATCTAAGCAATGCCGCGTCTCATAGCGTGCCTCTGAACCTGGCCGCTTCCATCGTGGGTTGTTAGGTCGTAGTCTAGGACTGTATTCTGATCGGAACCGAGGACAATTCTCCCTTCAACATATCTCCCTGCGAGCATGTGAGGAATCCACAAAGGATCTGCTGGCCACATTTGATCGTACGGAATTTCATGATGCTGAAACCATTTTGGGCGCATTTCTTCGGTTTCTGCAGGTTCTCCAACCCATTTCTCCAGAAGGTAGATATGGACCAACTGATTCCATTCAGGTTTTTCTGGGAATGTAAACTCTATCTCTGCAAGCTTTGTTAGATCGCCAACTGCAGCACTTACCTTACTTTCTTCAAAGAGTTCTCTTACAGCAGCTTCTTCTATAGACTCTCCATCATGCTGCTTTCCCCCGTAGCCATTGTGCCTGTTTACACCAAAGCCTCTTAACTTTTCAGCCAGATTGATATATTCATCACGAACAAGAAAGGTTAACGTTGCATTACGCATGAACTTTTTTAAAGAATTATTCTTAATAAGAATTTAGGTAATAAAGTGAATGCGCGGGACAGGCAACATCGTTCGACTGAGATGCGCAGACTTTCTTGGTATTACCTAATGTTATATTGGATGAGTGAAAGAGATTTATGTGTATTTCTATTGTAGCGATTCAAATTATGATTTAGGCTCTGATAGCTATTGCCACGCAGCTTGTACAATAAATAGTTATTGCCCTCAGGAATCTATTTGCTACAAAAACCAATCTCTTACCTGTTCCTCTGGAACTTATTTATTTGAAGATGGGACTTGGAGAAGATATCAATAGATAAATTCTAATTGGACTTTTTATTATTTTAGTTTAAAGACCTGACGTTAACTTAACAGCTCAGACTATAGATATCTTTATAAACTTGTTAATCTTAATTGTACTTATGATAAAATATTTTATGGGTTTAATCATTTTAGGTGCATTATTGCTTTCAGCATGCACTACACAACAATTACCTTCTACATTAAGTGAGTTACAAAGTTGTGAGATAGATGATGATTGTGTCTATACTGATAATTCTTGTTGTCCTTGGACAGAATCTTCAAATATTGTTGCAATTAATCAAAAATATTCCGATTCTTATGCTTTAGCTGGGCAAATATGCTTTGAAGATGTTGCTTGTCAGGAAAATACATTAGAAATTATAGATAATCCAACATGTAACCAAGGTAAATGTGTATAATTTTTTCTTTACTCGAATTACATCTTGTCACGTAAGTATTGAGAATAATATTTTGTATATTGCTTTTGAATTCGGTATCTTTCCATGTAGAAGAATCAATCACTTTCTTGCATTCTGAATTATTTATATCTTTTTGTCTAAAAATTTATTCTAGAAAAGATTATTTAAACCATGTAAAATGAATGCGCGGGACATGCAACATCGTTCGACTGAGATGCGCAGACTTTCTTGGTATTACCTAATTTTCTATAGGATGAGTGAAAAGGATTTATATACCCTTTGGTAGGTATTTCTTTTTTAATTCAATTATTATCTTTTTCATTTCCTCAGAATATTCCTTTACTTCTTCTATAGAAACACTTTCTCCATAATAATTAATAGCATTCCTTTTCTTTCTGAATCTATCGAACTTTAAAGAAATCTCATTTTCCTCTTTTTCTCTAAGATAAAAAGTAAAAGCTTCATGTGAATACACTTTGTATCCATCTCTAAGTGCTATTGCTTCTAATAAACTTCTTAAAACATCATAATAGTTGCTCATTATTTTTCTTGCAGAATATTCATCAATTTTTACTGTCTCTAAAAATATTAGATCTAATTCAGCTGTTTTTATAAGCGACTTAAACAACTCAGGATCAAACTCAGCTTTTCTCACTTCCTTTCGTTTTATAAAATCATTGAATTTCATCGGAATAACTCCCAATAGCCATAGACTTTTATTCCATTAATGAAGTTATTTAAGAGTTTGGGGTTTTTATTCTTCATATCTTCTATATCCTTCTTTGCATGTAGAAATAACTGGACTTTATGGTTTAAATTTTTCTCATATTTTTCTACATTTGCTTCTTTTTTGACAGGTGTAATTACTAGTAGGTCTATATCGCTTCTCTCAATATTTTCTGCTTTTGCAAAGGAGCCAAAGAGGATAATCGCCTCTGGGTTAAACATTTGGCTTATATACCCTATTAGTCCAGATTGTCTTATTCTTTGGAGATTGTAAAACAGTTTCTTGTCCTTAAATGAATCATGTTCCGTATTTGCTCTAAAAAAAAGGTGGTTTAATCTTCTTTCTGAAAGGAGTATATTTCCCTTCTCTAATTGTTTTAAGTATTTCGATACGGTTGTTGGAGATTTTTTCACTAGTTTAGCAAGCTCTCTTACATGGAATTCCTTTTCGGGATCGTTTATGAAATATTTGATTAAGTCCATTTTTTTGTACACTTGTCTCATAATATGGACATTTATAACCTTTTCGCTGAAGAAAGTTGGACAACCGTTCATTAAAATGAACACATAAGTAGCGACTTGCTCTGTATTACCTCATTTTATATAATATGGTTGGATGGAGTTATAGGGAGTTATAGGGATTTCTATGGAATACTACTCTAATTACCAAGATGCCTCCACCTGTTCTAAATATTGGTACAAGAAGACCTGAGAAGCGCATCTTAGTTGAATGCATATGCGCCTGCAAAAAACAACCTCTATAGTGTGAGCGCATCACAGTAGAATGAGGATGCGCGGGACATGCATCGTGGCTCGATTTAGAAGCGCCAACTTTCTTGGTATTACCTAATGTTATATAGGATGAGTGAAAGGGATTTATATTTATTTCTATGCTAATTATATTTATATCACAATAAAGTTATAAATCACAAAGTTACCTTAAAATTCTGTGAATACGACTAAGATTGTTAAAAAAATTGATAAGGAAGAATTTTCAAGACTCATTCAAAAGCACAAAGGGAGTATAATTATCTCTCCACATTCTTTTGACCATCTAGGCATAGCTCAAAGAAAAAAGTTTACTGAAGAAGATCTTCTTAAACCAGTTAAGAATAAAAACCCTACTTTTATAGGCTTACAAAAAAACGGAAGATATATTGTCTTCTTTAAGGAAAAAGGGGGATATTTAGTTATAATTATCGCAGATAAAATTCAGAAGTTAGAAATCGTAACATTTATGAATAAAGATAATCTTCCTATAATAAAATGACTATGAGGCATCTAGATGGGACTGGAAAAGGTGAAGCTAAATATGACTATTCCAATGATATTTTAATACTCAAAATTAAAGGAAGAGATTATAAGAAGTCTATAGAATTAGATAACCTTGTAGTTGATTTTGATTCAGAGGATTTTATTTATGGCTTGAGAATTTTTGATGCTTCAAAAATATTGGAAATTCCAAAAGAATCTTTACGGAATATCCAAAAGTTTGATTTTAAAGCTATGGTTGAAAATAATATTGTTTCCATCAAATTGTTGTTTGTTGCAACTCTTAGAAATAAGGAGCTTGTTAGACAAGGTCAAGATATTGTTAGAGAAGCTGAAACACAAATAGAAGACTCTGAGATGGTCTGTACTGTAGCTTAAACTTAGAACTCTTTTAGATTCTATATAAAATAAACGGGAAGATGGATCTTTCAATTTAGAACTCAAAAATGATTTTATTTAATCAGATAATTTCTGACTACAGCCTCTGCTAATCTTTCGGTAGTATCAATAAAAGTGAAATATTTTGGTTTTTCTAGTATACTCAGATCTGTACATCCAATAATAATTGTATTTACTTTTTCTTTTCTAATTGACTCTAATAATTTATTCCATTGAAGACTAGCGCTTTGAATCTCATTAGATTTTATTTTCTTAATTACTTCATTAACTGTTTTTTGCCATTCTCCCTTAAAGAAATAGTCTAGTCCTTTTTTTCTAATACCTTTTTGGTATATTCCTAGATCTACTGTCGTTGGTGTTGCTAACAAAGTAATTTTGCTTTTTTTTGAATCCAAGGATTTCAAAGTCTCATCAATAATATTAAGCAGTGGTATCTTAATTGATTCTTCTAAAAAAACAAAATAAGCATGTACTGTGTTGCAAGGGATAGCTATAAAATCAACTCCAAAAGATTCTAATTTTTTTAGGCCAGTTCTAACAACTTTTTTCAGTTTTGTATGATTGATGGGTCTATCAATATAAAATGGAGTGGGTAGTGAATATATGATTATATGTGGAAAATCTTCATCATATTTCGCTCCATATTGTTTTTGACATTGATTAATTACTAAATCAATAAAGTAGCCTGTTGATTTTGGGCCCATTCCCGCAAGAATCCCAATTACTTTTGGTTTCATAAGCTGACTTAGAAGTTTGATATATAAAAAGGATTCTATTCAAGCGTTGGGAAGACCTGAGAAGCGCATCTTAGTTGAATGCAGATGCGCCTGCCAAAATCACCCTATATAGTGGGAGCGCATCACAGTAGAATGAGGATGCGCGGGACAGGATTCGAACCTGCGTAGGCACTAAGCCGCTAGATATCTCGTCGAGCAACACTCGAAGGATAGTCGGTTGTCATCTACGGTCTTGAGTCTAGTCCGTTTGACCGCTCCGGCACCCGCGCATGCATAATGAGAAAAACGTATTGTTTATAAAATTTTCCTAAATACGTCGAGAAAGCAGTTCTATAGATTTCTTGTGGAATTCTGCGAATATTATTTCTCGTCGAGAAACTGTATCTTGGAACTTTTCCCAAACTTTTGAAGAACAAAAAATAATAAGGTTTAAATAGTTGAATGACACTATATATTCTAGTTATATTGAAGAGGTGAAAAACAAAATGGCAGCAAAGGCTAAAGCTAAAAAAAAGAAGTAAGCTTCTTACTCACACGGGGTAATCCCGACCATTTTTTGTTTCCCTTTTTCTCTTTTATCCTCATTCTTCGCTGAGATCTATAACTCTGTCACAGAGTGCTGAAAGCTCCTGCAGCTGCTCCTTGTTTTCGTTGTTTTCCGTCGCCAGAAGGATCATATCCATTTGAGATGCACGAGCTTTGTTCACTAGAAAATTAGTAAACTCTTTTGTTTTCTCGCGGGGATTATAGAGAGATACTGTGTTTAGGGAATCAAGTATGAGAAAGCGAGGTTTCCGTGTTTTGACGAGCGAGGAAATTGCCAATTGAAGATTTTTTAGGTTCTGCTGGCTTTTCAAGAAATAGCAATTAGGAATATCCAACTCATTTTTGGTGACACAGTCTACAAAGAAGAGTTTTCTCTCGTCGATCTTCGCTGTGGCAAGGCTGTCCATAAGATTGTTGAAAGGCCGGTTCAGGCTAACATATGTTCCTGCGTCCTGGGAGATATCCATCCAATGGCGAAGGATGAGCATGCTCACCGCGTGGTAGAACTCTGCGGGCACGATGACAAGAAGCAAAGATTTTTTGGGAAGGCTATCCAGCTTTTTTCTGAGCATCTCATACATATGAGAAGAGTACGGAAGATATCTTTAAAGGTTTTTCTCTCCCAGACCGAAACGTTTATATGGAAACTTGTACTCTTTATATAAAAAGATGGTGCACGAAAAGCGTATTCTCCCTGTCCTGGCATTTGTCATTGGAGCTATTGTATTGCTATCTCTTAATCCTTCATTTACAGGGTATAGCGTTGCCGATGGGAATGAACCAGCCCTTCTCATTGAAGAAGCGCTTCCGGGGAGCACGATTCAGGCTCGGTTGCCCGTACAACTGAACAATGATGATCTTGTTTCCATTAAGGTCGTAGCCAGCGGAGAAGCAGCGTCTTGGATCAGCTTTGTCGAAGAGGAATATCATTTTCTTCCCGAGGTTGAAAGTACGGTGACATTGTATGTGCGTATTCCTGATGATACCGAGCCAGGGGAATACACTGCAAAGCTCGCGCTTATGTCTGTGGAGGACGCTGAAAAATCTTCGGTGCTTACTGATCAAATAATTTCCTATGTCCCTGTGAACATTCTGGTTAGTTCTGAGCAGCGAACCGGATTTGCGATCCCGGAGTTCACTGTGTATGATGCGGAGGTTGGCAGCGAGGTGTATTTCCATGCCATTGTGGAAAATCTAGGAAACAGCGACACTGCTCCAGATACTTCCATTGCTATTTATAATCTGCAAGGAGGTTTGGTTACCGAACGAAGTCTCAGTCCAGCGTTTGTCGCGTACGAACAAAAAGAGCTTACCACGTCTTTGTCCGACGGACTTTCGCCGGGAACGTATTATGGCCAAATCACTGTTGGAAAAGAGAGTAAAAGCATGCGCTTTGCGGTTGTGGAAGAGCATTTGAAAAGAAACGGGGAACTTCAATCGTCGACTGTTACGGTGGAAGACAATGCACGCGTCCGCATAGACACCTACTTTATGAATACGGGGGAGGCAGTTATTCCTGCCGTCTTACATGGCATAGTTACTCAGGAAGGTGCTGTTGTGACGGAGTTTTACACCGATGAGCAGATTGTTCTTCCAGGAGAATATGGTATTTTTAGTTATAGCTATGCAAAGGATATTCATGGAGAATACACGGCAGACGTGGAGGTGCTTTCCGATAACGCCGTGCTTGCCGAAGTGACAAAAGACTTTTACAGCTCGGATGCCATTAGTCTTGAGACAAACGTGCTGGTTATTTTCAGTTTGATTATGCTCCTCCTTATTGTATCGCATTACATTCTATCCAGGAGGCGAGCATGAGCACTATGCTTCTCTTAGGCGTGGGCATAGGAAGCTCCGCTGCCGGTTTTGGCCTGTATCTGTACCTGCGCAAGGTAAAACAGGATCTCAGAAAAAGAATTTTGCGGGGCTAACATGAATAAAATTTTTGCTATTTTCATAGGAATGTTGCTGGCTTTCCTTGCGGTGTTTGTGCTCGTGCCACAGGCAGTGAGTATGCTGGGTTATTCTGGTGAAGCTTTTTTGGGTGGGGATCTGTGGAGAATAGTGAGCTTTCCGCTGGCGCACGTGTCCATGGCTCATCTCCTTGAGAATATTGTCGGACTGCTTATCATTGTCCTGCTCGCTTACGAGCTTGAACTGACGGCACTGGAATTCTCTCTCGTATTCGCCCTGTCAGGCATCGCTGTCGCCTTTATTGGGGGGCTCTTTGTTCCGTATCTCGTTATCGTAGGTTCCTCACTGGGAATCTACAGTCTTTTTGGCGCGTTGTCGTTTAAACCGCAGGACTTTGTACCGAAGTACCTTTTCCTTACGGTCTTTGGAATAATAATCTTTTTAAACATAGCATACAACATCTATTCCGGAAAAGAAGTGGTGCAGCCTGCATATCATGCTGCGGGCTTTGCTGCCGGCGCAGTGGTGTTCCGGTTAAAGAGCATACGAAGAAAGAAGAGGATATTGCAATGAAAAAAATTCCTGTTGGAATCAAAGGGATGGATGAGATTCTTCTTGGAGGAATTCCAGAAGGAAAATCTATGCTTGTTTCTGGCAATTGTGGTGCTGGGAAAACGATTTTTGCGTCATTCTTTATCGCTGAGGGCTTTCGGCAGCGTGAGAATTGCGTGTATATCACGCTGGAACAGGAAAAAGGCAAGCTGCTCAAGGATCTGCAGGAGCTTGGACTTGACTGGGCGCCTTTGGAGACCAAGGGTAGGCTTCGAATCATCGGAGGAAACCTTGGCTTTGTGAAAATGCTGCGGGAGAAGAGAAAGGCTGATTTCAAAGATGTCGTTCAGGAAATAAAAGAAGTTGTCAAAGAAATAGGTGCGAAGCGTGTGGCTATTGATTCTATTAATTTATTCTTGGCATTGTTTGACGATGTGCACGAGCAGCGAAATGGCTTGGCGCAGTTGAATTACGAATTATCACAGATGGGCTGCACAGTGCTGTACACGTGCGAAGTTCCTGAATTCGGGCAGGCAATTAGTTGGTATGGCTTTGAGGAGTTCGTTGTTGATGGCGTGCTCCTGCTGCGAAGAAACTATGAAAAAGAACTTAATGAGAATAAAAGATCCTTGGAAGTCATAAAAATCCGGGGGGCGAACTTTCGCCAAGGAAATTTCCCATTGCGGATTACAGGTAAGGGCATGGAAGTATTCCTGAATGACCCCGGTACGGAGTTTTTTCATTAGGGTGGAGGAAAAAATGGTGGAACGAATAAAAACAAATATACCTGGTTTTGACAAGCATATGGATGGCGGGTTCGTAAAGAACTCCCTTAATCTTGTATCGGGAGGAGCCGGTACCGGAAAAACAATTTTGTCACTGCAATTTTTGTATGAAGGTATTCGAAAGAACAATGAAAACGGACTTTTTGTGTCCTTTGAAGAGGATTTTGACAATCTTATCGGTGATGCATTAGTTTTTGGGTGGGATTTCCAGAAACTTGAGAAGGAAGGAAAGTGTATGTTCCTGAGTTCCAAGCCATTGGAAGAGCCAAACTTGCAGGCGCAAATGGCCGAGCTTATTCGAAAGCATAACGTCAAGCGCGTGGTCATCGACTCTATCTCTATCTTTTCTATGATGTTTAAAGATGACCAGTATAGGGTACGAAAAGAATTCTACAAGCTTGCGCGGTTCCTGAAAGCACAGGGCTGTACGATTCTGTTGACCGCTGAAATAAGTGGAGAGGCACCATTGGATATTACCGCGAGTGGCAGCTCCTTAAGCAGGGATGGCATTATTGAGTTCATCGCGGATACCGTTATCACGTTACATAACTCTGGCATCGGCGGCGAAGGTGATAGAGCGATACGGGTGCTGAAAATGCGAAGAACAAACCACACCAAAGGTCCTGTGTCTATGACCATCAATGAGAAAGGAATGCAAGTTCTTTCTTAGATTCTTATATCTTTTATTTTATTCCATTTCTTTACCGTTAGAGAAGTATCTTTCTCATTCTGTACTTGTATGGAATCAATAAATATTTTCTTTGTGGGACTCTGCGGGAGGACTTTTTGCAACGTCTTTTTGAGTGCTACTGCGAATTTCTTTGCACGTCTCTCGTCTACAAAATGAGCGTTCACCGCAATAGGTGGCTCCACCAGGATCTCTAAAAATCCTCCTTTCTTGAACATGAAGCGTTCATACGATTTCTCGCCGATCACATCCATGCCCATATAGTAAACTGGCTCCTTGTATACTCTCTCCAATGAGTCAATAAACTTGGAAAGCTTTTTCTTAGCTTCATCAAACTCCTCAAATATCTCGGTGAGGTCTTCCTTTGATATCTCGACTTGAAATGGGAGAATCTCATTCACATCAAGTACTGGAACGAAATAGTGTTTAATTTTCATGGTGCTGCTCCTATGATGCTTTGGGTTCTAGAGAGAGCCTCGACGTAGTTCACTCCTTGATGTATTGACCCATGTAAATTATTCGTGGGAAGATTCCTGTGAATTTGGTTTGCATTAATTGACTGAAGAAAGGTTGCAGGCAGAGCGTTCGGAGACAGAACTGAAACAGCCAAGCGCTTTTTCCCCCTGTTTCCTTTATTGCATGCTGCAATGGCCGCTTCTAGAGAAGGAGCAGCCAAAAATGTTGCAAGATATACCGAAATCTCCTGCTCCAGGAATGGGGAAGCAATGTCTTGCGTAGAGAAAAGCATTGGCGTTGATTGATGAGGTGATATGCGTTGTATTTCTGCATGAGACCGGAGTTGACCATGTCGAAGCTTCATTTCAGAGTTCTGTATTACTGCATCGAGCGTCTCCTCGTCTACATAGCCAATCTCTGTTGTTTCACCTAAGGGATCCGAAACTTCCAGGCAAGATGCCAGCTCGGCAACCGCCTCTACAATATCTTGTCGTTCCCCCACCGTATAGACTGCCTTTCCTGCTTTACAACTAATGGGATAATGATATGCAGAATACGTGATGAGTTTGGCTGCGGTTTCTGCAGAAACTCCTTCATCAACTATGATTGCGCAGTTACCAGTCGTGTGGCGAAGATCTTTGCCGCTAAAGAGATCTATTTTTTCCGTCACTTGCGCAGCTTGCAGTATTCTTTCGTCAAGTACTTGTCCTGTATATTTCCGAAGCTCTCCCTCATCCAGTCTCTGGCGGGAAAAGTATCGAAGCGTCTCATCGACAGTGTCATCGCTTCCGAAGGGGATGATAACACTTGCAGCCTGGCAGACCTGCGCGTGCTTTTCCAGCGCAGCCATCCTGTCTGTGGTGTCCCAGCAGAGCATGCTGATAGCTTGCGGAGGATACCCTGCTTCCACAAGTGCATGCACTACTTTACGGCTTACGGAGATTTCATTCTTGCTCACTTTCAGAACTGCAGGTGTGCGTCCCAGAATGGAGCACATGAGGACAAAATTTGTTGCCCTTGGATCATTGCTTGGGACTATGGAATACATAAACCCATTCCGTGGCTCCTTAAATTCAAACCTTCCCCCATCGTACATTCTTCCAATGAGACCGTCCGTGTGATCATATCTGCTTTGCACATCCCGAGTTATGGCTCGCAGCGCGGCAGGAACTTGCATCATGTAATTTCTTATCCATTTGCGGGGCACGCCCATCATACGCACGCAATGCTCCTCATCTTCATCGGTAAAGTGTATGCGATCTGCTGCGTCATCTAAAATCTGCTTCAATTGCTTGAACGGAATGTTTCGCAACATGCTTCTGGCACTCATGGAAGTAGCGTAACTGATCGCCGTCCGGATATCTTCCGCCCCACTGTCAGCAATGTCAACACTGTACTCAGGATAGAATGGGCTTTGCGCATTGAATGTTCTTCCACTGAGGCAGACATCTCGCCCATTGATGATAGTTGCATATTCGGTCATAGGGATACACATCCTGTATTCAGTATCTCTTCAGGCACATCTGTTCTTCGAATATTGTCATAGAGTGGCGTCGTGGCACCGCATGGACAGCTATTCCAATCTCCAATAAATCTTGCTTCATCGCCAATGAGATACCGTAGTAAAATTGTGCCTTCTCGGAATACGGTTGTTAGTGCAAGCAGACCTGTTTCACCTTTCTGTACTGGCACCATGCGCTTGCCTTCCAACTTCAGCACTTCGACGAGATGTGGACCATAAGACGCATGCAACGTATTGTACTTGCATAAACGATCCTCCAGACCATAGCCCGTTCCAAAGAAGACTGGCAACACTTCGGTTGCGCCGTAAATCGAGATGACCGGTTTTCCTATACCACTTCGTGACCAGGCTTCCAACTCTGGAATAATGGGTGAGCCACCTATCTGAACATGCTTTACATATTCGTCAAAGGCGATAGGATCTACATCTCTAATTGCGTGAATAGTGCGACCACTGCCTTTTCCTTGTGGATCACCTTCAGTTACTGGGGGCTGCACTCCAATAAGCACGACCCCTCGTGCACCGAACTGCTGAATATACCCTGCGATATCTTCTGCTTTGTCAGAACTCTTCGCTTGTATGTGAATGCAGCCCAATTTTTCTAATGCCGCTATCACTGCCCTTCCCCCTTTATGTGAGGCGTTGTACGTGTTGATTACCACTGATCCTCGTTTGAGTCCAGACCTTTCATACAATCGTGCGAATGCATGCGACTCTACTTCAATGTCCCATGGTGTCAAGAATGTAGGTGAAGGACCTAGCGTTCCTGCCCGTGTCCCGCCGGAGAAATATGCAGTCGCGCTACCCTCCACATCGTTGGGAAGGAGTGCGTATGGATCTTCCGATGCGAGCTGTCTCAGTCCGCGGATACCAAAGCTTGCATCTTTAGGAAGCACAGGAAGCGAGTAAAAATTGTCCATGGTGCGTATGTCTCTATGATCAATGCCGCGTTCTCCGTAGCTGTGGTATACTTTTGGCATGGTATCCATTGCACGCTGCACCTGCCCACGAAGGACTGGCAGAAAAATTTCATCCCGCCAATCGTTCCGTATCCTTTCCCATTCTGGATCTGCAAATTCATTGGAGTTAATATGCGGATGCATAGAGCATCTACTATTCTGCACTGCACTTGCGTTAAACACGAGGTCTGCTAAAGTCATTGTTTCAAATCCTTCATGAGTTTATCATACATGCAAAAGACGTTCAATGTGACGTGCTCAAAGGAGCACTGCTGTCCCTGCTTAGCACCAGTTTCACCGAAGGCCCCGAAGCCAACGATGTCTGAGTTGCCAAGGCTCTTCCGCAGCATTTGAAGCTCTTTCTTTTGCTCCTTCTGCAGGACCAGTTTTCTTGTGACGCATTGCGTAACGAAGGTCACTGAAGGGCTTGCGTCATGCACATAATCGTCAACATTGTCTCGGAGTTTTGCACTGGCTGTGAGCAAGTTCTTTGCATTGCCATCCATGAGATACACGGGCCATCCCTTTTGGAACGGCGCCACATACGCGAGACCCTTACCCATATAGATGCCTCCACCCCGAATCATGTAATTTCCGAGCTTGTCTGGAATTCCCAGCGGATGCAGCTGCGTAAGAATCCTTGTACTTTTCAGGAATTCTTCCTTTTTCATTCCTAGCTGCTCGGCGTACCAGTCTGCCACGTCCATATTTGAGATCTTTGTGACGACGAAGCCGTTGTTTGCTACTTCAGAAATGAATCCGCATTTCTCTGTAGGACTGCAACCGCTTTCCATACTGTTTGCGTAGAGAAGACTTGTGGATGTTACGGCGATGATTAATCCATCTTTCATTATCTTGCCAGAATGGAGCATCGTGATTTCGTACGGCTGACCAGTTTCTACTTTTTCTGTTTTGTTCCCGAAACTTCCACCCCAAACGGGAATCTGAAGGCCGATTACATTGGATAAGCCTTTGATTATTTTTGCTTCATCTCCCATGATAGGGAGTTTAAGGCCGCGCGTAAATACCATGACGTAAAAAGAGGGGAGTTTTAGCATCCATGAGAGATGTGTCTGCTTCATCCTGGTGAACAATAGGTACGGATCAACGTACTTGTCGATGTGCACTTTGCCTATTGCTTCTTTGACCGTTTTCTCTGCGATGGTTTCAGGATCCTTTGATGCATTGTCTGTTGATGCTATGCCCACGTGCATATATTCTGAATAGATGCTGACTACGACAATCCCGCGGAACATCACGTTATCATTGTGGAAGACACTGTCGGCAGTTCCTCCGATAAACTCGGAATCCTTTAGAACTGCCTTGAGGCCGTTGCTCACTGCTTGCGGATCATAGTCGTCTGTAAAGTAGATATGCGAAATGGTGGGCATCTTGCCCTTCAATGCAGCGAGCGCTTTTTTTGCTGCCTCAGCCGCTGCTGCTGCACCCTCTTTTCCTTCAGAAACACCAATACCATAAATAAAATTTTTTGCCATGTTTTTCACCTCACCGTATCACGACATCCAACATCGTAGCTTTCTTTATCACTTTAATATTTTTCCTTTCTAAGTCTTTTGTAAACAAAAAGGAAAACAACCCGCAGAGGACGCCCTCCACCACCGTTGTATCCTCATACTGGACGTTCATGAGCCGAAATATGATTTCTTTCTTTGCTGTATCGAGCTTTACAATCTCCATCTTTCCCAAACCCATTGTTTCGAAGATGTCTTGCGTTGACTTGAGCATGCCTACAGACGAAGAGCCTATCTTCTTTGCATAGAAATCCATTGCTTTGCGCACTTCCCTGTTCATAATGTCAAAAGTCTCTTCATTCTTAAGACCGCTGACCGCACTAAAGGGGAGCATAATCTGCTTTTCACCAAGAATTTCTATTTTTCCATCTGTAATAAAGAACTGCCGTACAAAGATTAGCTTCTTAAGGAATGGTGATAACATCTCTTTTTCATGTATTTTCTTGGGAGAATGAATATTTAAGCATTTGGATGAATAATTTTCAATTTAGGATTTGCATTTACTGGCATCTTCCTGAGATACTCGTTGTACAGTTTTTTCTGTATCCGTTCTTTGAGTTCATTATCACAAGAGAGTTTTTTTATCTCCGCATCCCAATCGAAGGAGGGTAGGTCTGTCAAGGTTCCCTTCAGTGTTCTTCCTGCAAGTGTGACCTGGCTTTCAATTTCTTTAGCTCGGGCAGTACCAAACAATTTTATGGCCTTAAATTTTGATATCGAATTAGCTCCCGCTGCTAGTAGGAGTGAGACTCTTTCCACTCTGTCCTCCCAAATACCGCACTGAATGTCCAATGTAGGGAAGGCGATTCGCAGTTGCGCGATCCACCATGCCTGCTCTTCTGCCGTCGGGATTGATGCGTGTTCGAACATGGTTCCTTTCTGCGGGATGAGGCCGTACACGTGAATCTTATCAATTTCATATTTCTTGATAAAGGCCTGCAGCAAAACAAGATCGTCACGGGTTTCTCCCATGCCAACAATAAATGTCATTGCTCTTTGCAATCCCAAGTCCTTCGCATCGACAAACATCTTTTCATACGGTGCGAGCGGCTTTGATGGACAAACAATTTTATGTAGTTCTGGATTTATTGTTTCCGTAGAGCCTACCACACCCTTTATGTATGGGAGGTACCTTTGCAACGTTGCTTTAGAAATGGGGCCAACGGAGAGCCAGAGCTTCTCACCAGTGATATGATGAATTGCTTTGAGGAGAGACTCTAATTCCAAGGGTGTAAAAACGCCAATGCCACCAGTAATGAATCCAATGTCCCAGTCGAGTTTTTTTGCAAGAATGCATTCGGCGAGAATAGATTCTACGGTTCTTTTTGTCTCCGTAGGCAGCTTTCCTTCAGGCTGCGTACTCATGTAGCAAAACGTGCAGTCGCCAATACTGCAGCCCCAGCTGAAGAAAATTGCTCGTTCAAAGGAGGTCTCCTGCGGGAAGTTCTCGGCGTAGACTTGCTGTGCTTTTGCGATAAGTGCCTGATCGAGCATGGATAGGATTTCTTCTGGGAAGTTTATAAACATTTACTTTGAGGTTTAGTCGCTAAAAAGACTGGGAAATAGCAATTAGAAAGCTTTAAAAATGGAAGTTGAATTATAAATTCCATGGCGAAATATAGGATTCTCTTCGACCGAAAAGCCTGTATTGGCAGCGGTGCCTGCACGTCAGTGTGCCCGGAAAACTGGGAGCTCGTGGAGAAGAACGGAGAGTTCAAGGCCAAGCCAAAGAAACTCGAGATTTCTGAAGAAGAGTACACGAGCAATGCCGAAGCGGCAGCAATCTGCCCTGTTGAATGCATCAAAATTGAAAAAATCAAAGGCAAGAAACGCGTTGCTGATGAAGAGGAAGAATTCGGCGAAGACGAAGAAGAGGAAGACTTCGATTAAGCTTTTTCGAATTCTTTCTGCACGTTAAATGAATACCTGGAATTCTCCATGATGACTTCTTCGGTGTTGTTTTCGTAGATAAGCTTGACCTGCTTTACTTTTATTTTTGCTTCTTTTGTGTAAATAATATCCATGTGGATTGCGTTCAGCGGGTTTTTGAAATGGGTTACTTTCGTTGTTCCGCCCATATAGTCATTGTAGCCGTACGCCCAGTGCATCCCTTCAATTTTTTCGTCCTGGAGCACATTGTTAATGTATATCGCTTTGTCGTTGCAGCCGAGGCCGAGCTCTGCAATGTTCGCACGGGCAGGATCTTCTTGGAAGTATTTCTGCATCTCCCGCGACTTTGGAGAATCGGTGATGACGTCGATAATTTTGTTTTCCTTCACTTCATAGATGAGGAGGTGATTGTCGTGGAAGACGGGGATGAAGCCTTGGGTCTTTGAGCCTTTTTCATCGAAGAGAGCAATGTATGCTTCACCCGAAGGAAAGTTGATTGCCTGGCCTGGCTTTGAGCACTGCCCATCATCAAGCATGGCTTTTCTCTTTTGTAGATCGAAGTATACTTCATGGCCTGTTGAGAATATCACTCTGGCGGCAGTGGCATTGGTGAGTTTCTTTGCCAGTACCCTGGCCTTCTTTGCGACGATTTTGTAATCCGCTTGCAGCGCTGACATATCTTGGGTAATGCCGGGCATGCTTGCGACACGGAATTTTTGCTTCTGGATACTCGTCTCTAACGGGCCGGTCGCAGAGAATCTCGTGATGGCAAGCACTATATCTTTTTTGCTGAGAGATTTTATTTTCTTGCTGAAGTTTATTTTTTTATTATTTTGCGTCGCAGTCTCAGGGAGGGGAACGCCATCGCCACCCGTGGGTTCGTAGAAGATGATGGGCTCCACTTTGCAATGTGCTTTCTTGGCGAGCTCCTGAAATGCTTTGTGCCATGCACGCGCCATGTCTCTGCGTTGGATGTAATCCAAATCTACTTTTTTCTCTGAAGACGGGAAGTCGTTGAGAATAATGACGTTCTCGCCTTTTTTTGGGTCAAATACGTCCGTGAGAAGTTTGTGCAGGTTCAGCATATATATATAATGACTTGAAACTTATAAAGGTTTGCGTATTTTTGAGAAAACTATTTTAATGCCGAAGGGCTTAAGACGTTCATGAAAGAGGTTTCTGAAAGAGAGCGTGATCTGCCACCGAGTGTTATTGGGAAATTGCTTCAGCTGGCATCAGAAAGCCGTGATGTTATTTCGCTGAGCGTTGGTGAGCCGGATTTTGAGACGCCTTTGCCTTTGATAAAAGAAGTTGCGAAGATTAGCCGAGCATATAAAAAAAATAAGATGAATCATTATTCTGCTCCGCAGGGCATTCTTGAATTGCGCGAAGCGATTGCAAAGAAATTACGGAGGGAGAATAAAGTTCACGTGTCGCCGGATGAAGTCCTTGTCACGGCGGGTTCGCAGGAGGCACTGTTCGCAGGGTTTCTCTGCACGCTCGATCCGTCTGAGGAAGTTATTCTCTCCAACCCAGGATACCTTGGATACATTCCAGCGATCGAACTCGTCAATGGCGTGCCACGGTATGTGACACTGCGGGAGTCGGAAGGATTCGAAATGAATCCAGATTTGATCAGAAAAGCTGTCACCAAGAAAACGCGGGTCATCGTACTGAATTCACCATCGAACCCTACGGGAACGGTGCTGCGGAAAAAAGTGTTGGAAGAAGTGGCGGACATCGCAGTGGATAAGGATCTGTACATTTTCTCTGATGAGGCCTATGAAAAACTAATTTACGATGACAAAAAGCATGTCTCTATCGGGAGCTTTAATGGGATGAAAGAGTATGTTGCGACGTTTCAGACGTTCTCGAAATCGTATGCCATGTGCGGGTATCGCCTGGGCTACGCTGCAGGGCCGAAAGAATTGATCGAGGCTATGAACAAATCTATCCATTACATGACCCTCTGTCCACCACACCTATCACAGTTACTGGGGGTAAAAGCACTTTCTCTGCCAGGAAAGTACACGGAACAGATGCGCAAAGAGTATGATCGACGACGAAAGTTTCTGGTAAAACGACTCAATGAGCTGGGTCTGAGAACAGGCATGCCGGAGGGAGCATTTTACACCTTCTCTAACATTTCTTCTTATGGCAAGAACAGCGGGGATTTTGCGCAAAAACTGCTGCAGAAGGCAAAGGTCGCCGTGGTGCCTGGGACAGAGTTTGGGAGCGGTGGTGAGGGCTATATCAGGTGCAGCTATGCCACCGACTATAAACACATAGAAAAGGCTCTGGAACGAGTCGAAAGGTTTTTAAAGAGAATATAGCCCTGATTTTGTAGGATTTGGAGGTTTTACGATGGAAAAAGAAGACAACCTAGAGACAGAAGAGATTGCGGTTGCAGCATATAATAAGATAGATGCATTGCTCGATTTGCTTGTCAAAAAGGGGATTATTTCTGAAAAAGAGTTTGAAGACGCCGAAGAGGCTCTTTGGGAAGAGCTGGAAGGCCAAGAAGACGCAGAAGGCGAAGAAGAGGACGAGGAATAAGTTTGCTATGGGAGCTAAGGAACGAGAGCGGATTAAGGAATATCTTACAGAGAGGTTACGCGCTACAGGGCGGTTTCAGCGAGTCGAGCCTAACTTTGCCCTCAATCCTAAAGACCCGGAAAGAGCGAGAAATGTCCTTGCGGAAGCGGGTAATGAAAGATATCTTCTTATGGTGCATAGTGATCCGCAGCTGAAGCCAAATCAAAAATCTTTGCTGGGTCGGCAACAGAAGTATTCGGCCGCGGGAATAGCGACTGTTTCTGTGTTTGATGACAGTGTTTTCTACAACTGGGATAGAGGGCCTTTCAAGGCATCCCGACTTGGGACGCATGCGCAAAGGAGCAGTCTCATTAAATTGCTTGGGTTGGAGCTCGTGGCGCAGAGCCTCGGACCAGTAGCATATTTTAAAAATGATGGTGAGAAAATGCAGGTCGTGCGCTATAAAGGAGGCGTCGTTGCCAATTACGAGAGTTCTGAGAATGATTTTGCGCGGGAGCAGGTTCGTCAGCAAGAGCTGAAAACAGTTATGCAGGCAGATGTTGTTGAGACGCTCGATAGTTTTGATATGTTTAGCCAGAAAAGGGGAGATTATCTCCTTGCGGGCTTCAAGAGGCATATTCCCCTAATTCCCGTGGCTGATAAAAAAGAAAGTTCAGGTCAGAGACTCGATGATCGCCTGCAGTATCTTGTTGATGAAATGGACGGTGGGAACGAAGAGATACCACATCAGCTTACCGGTGCAGACAGAGAAGCGTTGCGAAAGCAAGGTTATCGGGTTGCATAATTCCCAAACCTATTTAAATTTCTAGAACTCATTTTATCTTGTGGGATATTATACTGCAGAGCACAGGAAATCCAAAAAAGAAAAGAAGCTCAAGCGCCGTGCACGCGTGTACAAACGTGGCGGGGCATTGAGAAGCTGAATGCGCAACGATTATAAATAGAGGGTTGATTTTTCTCTGTTATGGGTATTGAAGATGTTATCGAACGGAGGACGATCGAGTTCCCCCGCCCACTTGGAGTTGCAGATACGGAGAAGCTTCTTATTGATGTCGCGCAAGCTTTGTCCTATAGGCTTAGGTGGCATGTAGACCAGCAAAAAACTGTAGGAGACTATATAGATGTGAATAAGTATTCTATTGAGCTTGGTTCTGCCAGTGTTAGCGGCTCGTATGCAGTGCGAGGAAAGGCGACAGAAAGTTTTCGGTGCGAGGCTGACCAAGAAGGGACACAATTTGCAGGCATACGGTTCGAGCTCGTTCCCGGATGGAGATTGTCAGAATACCGACCAGAAGCTGTTGCTATCTGGGATGCGGTGCGAGAACAAGTAACAAAATCTTTTCCAAAGGAATAATCCGGCATAACAAATCATTTAAACCAAGAACCCTCTCTTTTCTCTATGAAATTTGTCTATGGAACGAGTCCCTTGCAGGATGCGGAATTTGTTATCATAGGCGTGCCTGACGAATCTGGAAATCGCTCGCCGCGAACTGGATCAAAAAAAGGCCCTGATGCTATTCGACGCGTTGCGTATGAGCGCTGTGTGTTTAAAAGAAAAGGGCGGTTCTCGTTTGCGCAGGTCAGCTCTGGGAGCATCAAGCAAAAGATCCACGATTACGGAGATGTGGACAAGAAAAAACTGGGGAAGGTTATTGAAGTTTTGAAAGATAAGATTCCTATTGTTCTTGGCGGGGATCATTCGATTACTGCGGAAGTTCTCAAACAGTTTAAGGATGTGACCGTCATTTATTTTGATGCGCATCCGGATGTCATTGCTTCCATGCAGCACTATTTCGGCTCCGTGCTTACTGATGCGGAGGTGGATCTGGGAAAATGCATTGAGATTGGCGTGCGAGAACCAGAGATAGAAGAGCTGAAGATACTAAAAAAAGAACGCTTACAGGTAATTACCGCAGAAGATTTTTATGAGCAGGGATTGCCGTGGGTGTGGGAGCAGATTAAGAAAAAGGCAAAGGGAAAAGTGTACGTCTCTGTGGATCTTGATGTGTTTGATCCCGCGTTTGCGCCTGGCGTCTCAACACCTGTTCCAGGAGGATTGAACTTCAATCAGGTTCTCTACTTAATGAAACGGATCATGAAAGAACTTGACGTCGTTGGCTTTGATATCATGGAGCTGACACCGCGCTATGATCATGATGACAGGACGGCCCACTTGGCGACGAAATTACTTCTTGAGATGATTGTCAATTGCAAGAAAAAATAGTTACTTAATCAAGTCTGCTGTTATTCCAGATATCGTTGCGGGGACGCCGATGACTATTGTTCTTTGCAGTGCTATAAAAGGCTCGGCCACCCATGGTGCGCGATTGATCAGCGTGAGAAAAACTGCGCACGTGATAAAAATGATGCTGTAGGAAAGAATAATTCTTTTCATATAGAGCCGTTCAAACGTTCGCAACGTATGCGGATGATAGCCTGTGTGGAATACCGCAAGGCCAATTATGCACATCGATAGGAGTGCCAGGAGGATATAATTTATTGGATACAGCGTTGTTCCGAGTGCCCCCCACGTTTCCTCGGTGAATGCCGCGGGAACGCCGAAGGCGAGCGCACCAAAGATCAACTGGAAAAAATCTTCGCTGTAAATATTATGCACGTGCCTCTTTTTATTTTCTGACATACACGTACCCAGCATGTTCTTACTTATATGTTTTTACATCCATAACAAAAAGGATATAAAGTATTGTGCCCTATTGAAGCGCATGCGTTACAAGAATTATGTGGGGGGAAAATGGGTGCCGCCTTCTTCTGGAGAATATTTTGATAGCTTGAATCCGGCAAATAAAAAATCTCTTGGGCAGTTTCCAAAGAGTTCTGCACGGGATGTGCTGCGTGCAATCGATGCAGCGGTGGATGCATATCCCGCATGGAAAGAAGTGCCTGCGCCAAGGCGAGGAGATATTCTGTTAAACGTGGCAGTGTTGCTCAAGAAAGACAAAGAAAGGCTTGCGCGACTTATGACACTTGAAATGGGAAAGGTGCTGAACGAAGCACGAGGGGATGTTCAGGAAGCCATTGACACTGCAGAGTATATGGCTGGAGAGGGGAGACGGCTGTTCGGGCAGACGACGCCGAGCGAATTGCAGGATAAGGCATGCATGACGATACGAGTTCCTATTGGTGTTGTTGCGGTTATAACACCGTGGAATTTTCCGATTGCGATTCCTGCGTGGAAAATCATGCCTGCATTGGTGTGCGGAAATACTGTGGTGTTCAAACCAAGCTCTGATACGCCGTTATGTGCGGTTGAGTTTGTGAAGATTCTTGAGAGGGCGGGTGTTCCTAAGGGCGTTGTCAATCTTATCATGGGGTCTGGACCACAAATCGGCGATGTAGTTATGCAGAGCTCCAAGGTGCGAGCAATTTCGTTTACCGGAAACATCGACACGGGGAAATATATTCTCTCCCATGCGGGGCTGAAGCGCGTTGGATTGGAAATGGGCGGAAAAAATCCACTCATTGTTATGGATGATGCGGATTTGGATCTTGCCGTTGATGGCATTCTCTGGGGCGGATTTGGGACGACAGGGCAGCGATGCACTGCGGCATCCCGAGTGATTGTACACAAGAAGGTACAAAAAAAATTGGAGAAGATGCTGCTGAAGCGTGTGAGAAAACTGCGTCTCGGAAACGGACTTTCTCCGAAGACAGATCTGGGACCGTTGGTGAATGAGGCTGCGCTGCAGAAATCTCTGCGCTATACAGAAATTGGAAAGCGAGAAGGGGCGAAACTGCTCTGCGGTGGAAAAGTTGTGGAGAAATTGCCGGGGTATTATTTTGCGCCCACGCTGTTTACGAATGTGAAAGGTTCCATGCGCATCGCAAGGGAAGAAATATTCGGGCCCATCGTTTCTTTGATTCCTGTGCATGATTTCAAAGAAGCCATTGCGGTTGCGAACGGCGTCGAATATGGATTAAGTTCCTCGATTTATACAAAAAATATTCGGAGTGCATTCATTGCTATGCGTGAAATTGAAGCAGGCCTTACCTACGTGAACAGTCCTACTATTGGCGCGGAAGTGCACCTGCCGTTTGGCGGCGTCAAGAGCACAGGGAATGGCACACGAGAAGCGGGATGGACCGGTATCGACGAATTCTCCGAGATCAAAACGGTGTATGTGGATTATTCTGGAAAACTGCAGAAGGCGCAGGGGATAGAATGATGTTCGGAAAGAAAGGAATTCACCTCAAGACAGAAATCCCTGGAAAAAAGTCATTTGCAGTATTGAAAAAACTGAAACAGGTGAGTGGCGGATGGAGCGAGCCGTTGCCGTTTGTTTTTTCTGGAAAGGGAGAGGGATGTTACTTTCAGGATATTGATGGGAATCGCATACTCGATTTTGCATCGCAAATTTGTTCCAATCCTCTTGGCTATAACCATCCACGACTCTTGAAAGTGTTGAAAAAATATCAGCACTTACCTATTAAGTATGCTGGTCAAGATTTTATCGTCAAAGAACATTTGGATTTGCTCGAAGAATTGGTGCGTATTTCTCCAGGATTTGATGTGGGATACCTTGCCAACTCCGGCGCTGAAGCTGTTGAAAATGCAATCAAGATTGCGCTCCGACACAAACCAACAGCAAAATTTGGGGTTTCGTTTGAAGGTGCGTTTCATGGGAGGACACTTGCTGCATTATCCTGCACGAACTCCAAGAGCATGCACAAAAAAAATGAGTTCACGTTGCCGATGCGGCGCCTGCCATTCGGACAGGGAATGAAAGAAGCGTTTGAACGGATACTCGAACAAGAAGCCGCTGCTGAGGATATTGGCTTTGTCATTGTTGAGGCTGTGCAGGGGGAGGGAGGCTATCATATTGCGTCGCATACCATGATGCAGGATCTTCGCAAGCTTTGTACGGAGCACCGTATACCCTTGATTGTCGATGAGGTGCAGTCCGGTATGGGACGGACGGGAAAATGGTGGGCGTATGAAAACTTTGACGTGCATCCGGATATCGTTGCGTGCGCAAAGGCGCTGCAGGTGGGTGCTGTTCTGGCAAAGAAAAACATGTTTCCCAAAGAAGCGCATGCAATCTCGAGCACGTGGGGTGGCGGGCATGTGCTGGACATGGCGCTTGGGATGGAAACGATTCATATTATTCGAGATGAGAAATTATTGGAGCATAATGCGAAGATGGGGCGATACCTGGTTGAACGTTTGTTTGAGCTGCCGGTTATGCATCCTCGAGGGCTGGGACTGATGTGTGCATTTGATGTCGACTCCCGTGCGCTGCGAGTTAATGTGGCACTGCAGGCGGCGAAAAGTGGTCTTGCGGTGATGGGCTGTGGAACAACTGGAATTCGTTTGATTCCACCGTACCTCGTCACAGAAAAAGAGATTGACGAGGCAGTCGATGTACTGCACGAGGCAATTTCCCTATGTGATAAGAAAGGGTTTGCGCATAAGGGAAAGATTTGTGAAGTTATTGGCTGTCCAAAAAATTAATAAATCCCAGGAAAAAAGTCAGACGTATGGAACCGGAAGAACTTCTTGCATTATCACCATCTGAACGCTATGATTTCTTTCGCGTGTCGACGGAAATGGTGGATACTTTCTTTGCACGGCATCCAAGCTATGGGGGCACGATTCATTCTGGATTCAGTAATCTCTTTGGCGCACTGGAGCTCTATAAGAGTGACCTCATTGTTATTATTAATCACGCCATTCTTCCCGTTGATGGAGGTATGCGTTGTCTTCCAAAGAATGTTCTGTGGGAAACATATGTTTCTACTCCTGCAGGAGATGCACGAGAGCTTGTGTATATTCGAGCGCATAATGCTGACTTGAACGCCATATTGGATACAGAAATCGTTAAGGATTTGGAGACAAGAACACGGGGAAGGGAAAAGGCATTCAGTACGGGGCTTGTTGGGGCAGCGTACGGTGTAGAAGCGTCGCTCAAGAGTGGAAGCTCCGTTTCAGCTGCCTTCGAATGTGCTGCTCTCAGCGGTATAAAGGCTTTCAAAGATGCGCACAGTTTGCCGGTTGATGCGGAGCATGCATGGCGATTCCTTGACGCGGCTGAGAATAATTTTTTAGAGGCTGCGGCAGACAGGATAGGGCAGGATGAACTCTGGGCGCTGCGTGCCGTGCAGGAGCTGAGCCGTCTACGAGGATTGATTGGCCATAAAGCATATGCGGAAGTCCGAGATTTTGCCTGCGGTGATTTCCCTGGGCCCGTTGACAGAGCATATAGAAGGCTGAGTCAGATTGCTTCTCTCGTGCGCAGTCGCTTGAAGAAGTAAAACATACAAACGTTTATTAATTTGTTTTCTCCATTCGCATGTATGCTTACCCACTGCCCAGATTGCAAAGGACCACTTCACGTGGGACAGCACAAGTTTTCTGATGGTATGTATGACGTCCAGTATTGCAAGAAGTGTGGATTCCGTACAGAGAAACCATTAAAGATTTAAAGCGGATTTATTTTTTCGTATATTTATCTTATGATTTTTGTTTTAAAATTATTTTCCATTGATAGAAATCTTTTATCTGTTTCTTTTGTGAAACTGTGCATTTCGTGCTTAAACTCACGCATCTCCTCTCGGAATTCCTTAAAATCCTTTGCGAGGGTGAGCATTGCATGCCTAAACTCTCTAAACTCTCCTTCAAAATGAGAAAGTTTCATCCCGTTGGCAATTGTCAAAGTGAAATTAAGAACTAAAAATGCCACTACGAGGCTTTCTAGCGCCCAAGATCCGCCCAAGAGATATCGTAGTGCTTGATAGATTATGAATATGCCAAAAAGAGCCAGTACCCAATAGAGAATAGTCTCCCAGTCTATTTTCATTGAAAATACACCACCTTTACTAAAATCATAACCAGGACTATAATACACAGTATTCCAACAATGAGAACAGGAGTCATTTTTTCCATACCATTCTATATTCTTTTCTTTTTAATAAGTGTTTCCCAAGAAATTCCGAAAGATTTCCGGACGTTTAGAAATATTCTACGTACTTCTTTAAAGCACTCACCGCATCCGTTGGGAAACTAAACACTGGAAAATTATAGTTCTCTAACTTTTCCGATAGCCTTCTTGTTTGCTTTCCACCGGTAGAAATAATTATGATTGGTTTTTTTCCGTGAAATTTCTTGAGTAAATCAACGATTTTTTCGTCAATAAGAGGGGTTTGATGCAAGATTATAAGAAGAATTATATCAATGTTCTTGTCCTTGAGACATACATTCAACGCCATACCATAACGCTCGTTTGTTGCGTCGCCGACCAAGTCTAAAGGGTTGTTGACGATGACAATTTTTGGCAGATGATGCCTGAGAAAATCTCTAGACGTATTGCTCATGGTTGCGAGGGTAAGACCTTGCCGCTCTAGTTCGTCGACCGTGAGAATGCCGTACCCGCCGCCGTTGGTGATTACTTGAATCTTTTTTCCTTTGGGTGCGGGGAGTTTTTCAAATAGTTTCGCTGTGTCAAACATTTCTTCAAGCGATTCTGCGACTATGATGCCTGCTTGTTTCCAGGCGCCCTTGTAGATTTCATAGGATCCGGCGAGAGAGCCTGTGTGTGAGAGCGTTGCCTTTGCACCTTTCTCGGATTTTCCCCCTTTGATAGCAATAATAGGCTTCTTTATTTTTTTCGCAGCAGCCATAAACTTTTTTCCGTCCTTAATTCCTTCTATGTATAAGCAGATGACTTTTGTCTGCGGATCCTTGCCCAGAAATTCCAAAAGTTCTGTTTCGCTCACATTGGTACCGTTGCCGTAGCTGATAAATTTTGCAAAGCCAAAGTTTTCTGCGGCGAGTAGGTCAAGCACTGCTGAGCCTACGGCGCCTGATTGAGAAATGAATGAAATTACCCCTGGCTTTGGACGCGTCAGTTTTTCTGTCGGAAGGAAGAGAGAATCGAGGCCGGAGTGCGCGTCGAAGACGCCGAGGCAGTTTGGCCCAATGCATTGCATCCCAAATTCATCCAAGGTCTTAGCCAGTTCGTATTCCAGACGTTCGTTTCCAATTTCCTTGAATCCAGAAGAAATAATGATGCAATGTTTTATGCCATGCGTTCCGCACTCTCTGATGACTGGAAGGACTCCGGCTGCCGGGATTGCGATTATGACCAGATCAACTTTATGCGGCAGCTCGCCAACAGATGCATAGACCTTTTCTCCGAGAATTGTTTTTTCATGCGGATTAATTGGATAGGTTTTGAATTTTTTGTAGAGATTCTTGAAGATGACGTGTCCTACTTTTCTGGGATCTTTCGAAACGCCTACCACTGCGATGGTCTTTGGCGTGAAAAATTTGTGCATGGCGCATTTGTAGGTGAGAAACTTTATAAATCTTTTCGACATCGTCTTTGTATGCAAAAGGGAGTGTACACCGAAGTAGATACGGAAAAATTTCTGAAGAAGTATGTGCCAGTGGCGAAGCATTTTCTTGCCAGCACGCTTACGGAAGCCGAGGTTGCCGCGGCAAAGCTTGGATTTCCTTTGGTACTAAAAATAATTTCTCCCGACGCATTGCACAAGTCTGAGATTCATGGGGTACGTCTTGTCAAGACGAGGATGGATTTTGTGCATGAGTATCATGAGCTCGTGCATATCGCGCAGAAGAAAAAACTACGTTTAGACGGAATCCTTGTGCAGGAATATTTGCATGGGAAGTATGTGATCATTGGCCTAAAGAAAGATCCTGTCTTTGGGCATATTCTTGCGTTTGGGATTGGAGGAATTTACACCGAATTGTTGAAGGACGTGGCATTTCGCGTGTGTCCTATTACTGAAAAAGATGCTGATGAAATGATACAAGAGTTGAAGATGCGTGCATTGCTTTTTCCGTACCGAGGATCGCACGGTGTCCATATACCGACGCTGAAGAAAGTTCTCGTGCAGGTGTCAAGAATTCCTATGAAGAATGCTGAGATACAAGAGATGGACATCAATCCATTCGTGATTAATGAAAAAAGCGGAGCAGTCGTGGATGCGCGGATGGTCGTGTAATTATAGGAAGGAATATTAAAGACCAGGGCTGGGTATTATTCTATGATCATCAAGCAGCAAATTGAGGATTTCCGTGTCGAAGAAGTTATGGACCTTGTTCTTCAGGAAAAAGGTCAGTATGGTTATTTTATTTTAGAGAAGAGGAATTGGACGACGCTGAAGGCGTTGGATTTCCTTGCGAAGCAGCTGAGGGTAAACGTGAAACGCTTTGCCGTCGCCGGACAAAAGGATAGAAAGGGCATCACGCGACAGTATGTCTCTGGATATGGGCTTACCAACGAGATGCTGCAGCAGGTGCGCTTAAAAGATATTCGTTTGGAATTCTTAGGATACAGTGAGAAGGCGATTGCTCTGGGGCAGTTGCGGGGGAATAGATTTCGCATTGTTGCTCGAGGTTTAGAAAAGCCGCTTCGTGAAATTCATTCTGTGGTGAACTATTATGATGAGCAGCGCTTTGGAGGATATAGGCCAAACTTGCATCTCATTGGGAAGAAGGTTTTGCTGTCGGAATATGAAGAAGCGGTAAAATTATTTCTATTGTATCCGTTTCCTACCGAGACGGCGGACTATGTTGCAGCACGCAGATGGATGGAGGCGCACTGGGGAGAGTGGAACGTGGAGAAGTTTCCTCGCTATTTATATCATGAGCGCACGTTGATTGCCTATTTGAGAGACCATCCAGGCGACTATAAAGGAGCGCTGAAATCTTTGCCAAGACAGTTGTTTACGATGCTGACACAGGCGTATCAGAGTTATATCTATAATGAGTCCTTAGCAAGGTACTTGAAAAAAAAATATAGGCAACATTGGGAAGTTCCGTATGCAATTGGAACGATGGTGTTCGTCGATGCCTATCATGATATTGATTGGCCCATTGTTGGATACAAGAGCACGCTTCATGGTGAGGTGCAGGAGATTATAGAAGCATTGATGCGCGAAGAAAAGATTTGGTATGAGACGTTTCACTCAGAAATACCTGCGCTTGCGTCTGAGGGATTGACGAGGAAGGCGATGATCCACGTCGATGATTTCCGTCTCGGAGATTTTGAAAATGGCGTGCAAGAAGTTTCTTTTTTCTTAGCAAAAGGTGCGTATGCGACTGTGGTGATGAAAGCGCTATCGTAGTCTTTTAAACAAATGCATACTGCTCCTGATATTCCTCTGCACAGAACTGGCATATTGGTTTTAGACTTCCCCTTTTGCTATTTTCCAAAGCGGAAATATATTTGCTCCGGTGTCTGACATGTATTGCCAAGGGCACTATCTCTTTATACATGAGGATCCAGTTCATCAAAAGGCGGCCAATGCGACCGTTTCCATCAACAAAAGGATGAATTATCTCAAACTGTATATGAGACTGAAATGCTACTTCAAAATTATCTATTCGGCGGTACGCTTTCCTTATCCATCTCAGAAGCGCATCCATACGCTCTTCAACAAATAGATATGATGATGTATGGATATCTCCAATGTAGTTCTGCACTTTTTTATATCTTCCGAGCATTTCGTTCGCTTCTATCCCTTTATTCACAAGACGGTGCAGCGTATGAATATCTTCATGTGTTGGAAATCTGGATGTATTCTGTTCAACATACCTCCATGCGTCAAGGAGATTGGAGGCCATGAAAAGCTCTTTCTTCATGTGATGGGGCGGGACAATGTCATGAAACAAGTAATTAGATGTTTCTTTTACGGTCAGCGTTGATCCTTCGATTGCGTTGCTGTTTGCAATAAATATGCTCAAAAACTTTTCTTTTTCTTTTTCCCTTGATACGACATCTAACGTGCGTACAAAATCTTTGTAGAGTGTTGATGCCTTTCGAAGCTTCGTGTGCTCGGTATAGGGAAGCGTGTCTTGAATTTCAGTGAGAATCCAGTCCTGATTTGAAAATGAATATTCCATGCATTCGAATTCTTCTTTGGGAATGGGGCGTTTCTTACCAATATATTTAATCATCTTCGGGACTACTTTTTTTCCATGCCGTACCGAATGAACAAGGTAGAGATACTCTTTTCCTTTCACTTTCTTGGTTATTATTCTTACCATAGTCATTAGTTAGGCTCTACATATTTATAAGCTTTTCGTCAGCATTACCTAGTAAATTCTCTATTCTTACCGCTTTTATGCTCTACAGGCACCTCTGCAGCTTGCATATATTTGGAGTACCCCCTTGGAAATGATGCGCGAAGAACATATTTGGTATGAGACGTTTCATTCCGAGATACCTGCGCTTGCGTCAGAAGGATTGACGAGGAAAGCTCTTGTGAAAGTGGATGATTTCCGTCTCGGATCTTTTGAGAATGGCGTGCAAGAAGTTTCTTTTTTTCTTCTCAAGGGTGCGTATGCGACGGTGGTGATGAAAGCGCTTGGTATCCTATGATACAACTGTTAATTTTTATTTATATTCTACAAAATATATATTGTAAAATATCATTATTTAAATACTTGTTTTGAGTGAGTAATAAAAAAAATTATATAAAAGGGGTGTACAAAGTGAAAACAAAAATTGTGATGTTATTTCTATTATTGGTGACGTTATTGAGTCTTGGCTTAGCCGAAGCTCAGAATATATATACATTTTCTGGGACTGGCACTGCTGGATTCTCAGGTGATGGAGGCAATTCGAACCTAGCGCAGCATAATTTACCATGGAGTGTGGTCCTCGATACTGCAGGTAATGCTTATATCGCAGATACTGCTAATAATCGTATTCGAAAAGTTGATTCTCTTGGTGTTATTACCACCTACGCAGGAACTGGCACTGCTGGATTCTCTGGTGATGGTGGATTTGCAACGGGTGCACAGCTCAATGGTCCTACTGGTATTCGTCTTGATGCTTCTGGTAATCTCTTTGTTGCCGATACAGGAAATGATCGTATAAGAAAAATTACTCCAGGTGGAGTTGTTATAACTACCGTTGCTGGGAATGGTGTTTCTGGATATTCTGGTGATGGCGGACCTGCAACGGCTGCGGCTCTGAAAAAACCTTCAGCTCTGGCACTCGATGGTGTTGGTAACTTATTCATTGCAGATTCAGGGAACAATCGTATTCGAAGAGTTTCTACTACGGGAACCATCATCACGGTTGCAGGGAATGGTGCTTCTGGATATACTGGTGAGGGTGCTGCGTTGACGGTTCCATTTAAGGATCCACAAGGTCTGGCATTTGATGGCGCTACGTTTACGCTCTACATTGCAGATACTGGCAATAATCGCATTCGAAAGCTTGTCGCAGGTACCACGAGCCTTGTCGGTGGAAATGGCGTTGCTGGATTCTCTGGAGATGGTGGGTCAGCACTTACTGCGTCACTGAATATTCCTAGGGGAATTGCACTCGACAATTTTGGTAACATCTTGATCGCGGACTCTTTCAATAATCGTGTTCGGACCATTAAAATATCAACCGGCATTATCAGTACCTTTGCAGGAACTGGTGTCGGTGGTTATTCTGGTGATGGCGGACCTCCAACCGCTGCACAGATCAAAGACCCGCGTGGCGTGTTTATGACTGGTTCTGGAAATGTATTTATTGCTGATTTCGGCAATAACGTCATTCGAAAGATAGCCAATGCGCCTTCAGCGAATGTTACTGTCAACACTCTCGGGCCCTACTCACGTTTTCCCACTTTCGTTGTGAGCGGGACTGCTACGACGGCTAGTACTGCCCTTTCGAGCGGAAGTTGCAACGGTTACCCCATGCTTCTCGTTGGGCCTTTTTCGCCGTCATATACATTCACGTCAACCGTAACGTCCCCTGATGGCCCGTACAGCATTACCTGTCAGGTGACTAATACCATCGGTGAGGTGGCTTTTAGTGCGCCTGTCGTAACGACAGTTGACACTGTTGCGCCAAGTATTACTCTGGATCCGTTCTCCCCAACGACTACTTCGATAACGGTGACATTAACTGGAACCTTTACCGACCTGACGTCTGGTGCAGCTTCAATTACCGCAACTGGTCCGGGAGGATCAGACACCTTTATAGGTGGTGGGGCTTACTCATTGACGGTACCTCTTGTTGCTGGTAGTAACCTCATTGACATTATCGGTACGGACAATGCAGGGAACATAAACGAAGACTTCAGCATTGAAGTAATACGGGTTGTCGATACTGATGGTGATGGAATTCCTGATGGTAATGACGCATGTCCAACGGTATTTGGAACTGTGGCTCAGGGATGTCCCTATGCGGTTCAAAGTGTGGTAACGATGCACATCATTGATCAGGCGAAGAGCGGCGCATGTCCAAATCTACAAGGTTTACAAGGTTCCTGTAAAGTGTCTGCTCAGGACGCCGATGTGAGAGTTTACCGCACTACAGACCCTGCTTTCCAAGCAGCATACGGAACAGCCAACACAAACACTATCCTTAACGATATCTTTGCGAGTAATATAGGATTTGTTTCAGCTTGTAAGACGGATAGCATAGGAAAGTGTACTGCAGGAGTGCCAGCAACTGGAGACTACCTCGTCACCGTAAAGTATGTGGATCCGCAGACAAGCATTGCTGTATACACTGCTAAGAAAATAGCACCTGCCGATTTCAGTGGTACTCTTGCTTCGACAAAGCAGCAGATCATTAAGACCATTAAGAAAGATGGTACTTTTGACTACAAGGGTGGAAACAAAGTAGTCATACCTGGTTCAATGCTGGAGATTGTCTATCCAGATGCAGCGGTGTGGGATAGTGATAGGGAAGTCTACCCGTACATCTTTACCAGCGACAGCGACTGGAGTGTTGACATCTGTGCACAGGTACCTAGAGGCTATGATATCTTCGGTGTTGAAGATGTTGATGGAAACCTTGTCAGCACTACGGACTGCGCCCAGACCTTTGTCAATGGAGAAACAAAAGTAGTACTCTTTGACGTTGCAGCTACGGGAAGTCCTAAGGAGTTCAAGGTTAAGGTGAAACTGAAAGTCAAGGATCCGAATGGGAAGCAGACAGAATTAGATCTGGATGTGCCATCGGAGAAGAAGGACAATCCTGGTAACCCTGGAAGAACCATGCATCTTACCTCTGAGAATATTCAAGAGGGGATGAATGGATTCTTCGTAAGTATCTGGCAGTTCTTCTTCAGTGTATAAATTTTTTTTCTTTTTTATTTTTCTTTCTAATTCATTAGTTAGGAGTGATGGTGCGTGTCGATGATTTCCGTCTCGGATCTTTTGAGAATGGCGTGCAAGAAGTTTCTTTTTTCTTACCGAAAGGTTCGTATGCGACGGTGGTGATGAAAGCACTTGGTATCCTATGATGCAAATGTGAATTTTTCATTTATATTCTCTAAGATATATATTATACAATGTTATTATTTAAATACTTGTTTTGAGTGAATAATAAAAAATTATACAAAAGGGGTGTACAAAGTGAAAACAAAAATTGTGGTGTTATTTCTATTATTGGTGACGTTATTGAGCCTTGGCTTAGCCGAAGCTCAAAATATATATACGCATACTGGGACTGGCGTATCAGGATTCTCAGGTGATGGTAACTTTTCGACGGCTGCACAAGTGAATTTGCCATGGAGTGTGGCGGTCGATGCTGCAGGTAATGTCTATATTGCCGATACTGCAAATAATCGTATTCGAAAAGTTGATATTTATACTGGTTTTATAACCACATTTGCTGGGACTGGCGTGGCTGGATTCTCCGGCGATGGTGGATTTCGCACGTTTGCACAGTTCAATGGTCCTACTGCAATTCGTTTTGATGCTTCTGGCAATCTCGATGTTGCCGATACAGGAAATAATCGTATTCGAAGAATTACTACTGCCGGGCTAGTCAGCACTATTGCAGGGAATGGTGTTTCTGGATTTTCAGGTGATGGTGGGCCTGCGACAGCAGCAGCATTAAATAAACCTCAGGCTCTGGCTCGCGACGGTGCTGGTAACCTGTTCATCGCAGATTCAGGAAACAATCGTATTCGAAGAGTTTCTACTACTGGAACCATTATCACGGTTGCAGGAAATGGTGTTTCAGGATACACTGGTGAGGGTGTTGCATTGACTGTAGCATTTAAGGATCCACAAGGTCTTGCATTTGATGGCTCTACAGGTACACTCTATATTGCAGATACCGGCAATAATCGTATTCGAAAGCTTGTCTCAGGAACCACGAGCCTTGTCGGTGGAAATGGCGTTGCTGGATTCTCTGGAGATGGTGGGTCAGCACTTACTGCGTCACTGAATATTCCTAGGGGAATTGCACTCGACAATTTTGGTAACATCTTGATC